>MTKZ01125762.1_pt1 | contig 23626 bp, 27 predicted proteins | sample 1042781 | NCBI WGS metagenome assembly MTKZ01 (sample SAMN06212207, study PRJNA360539) | anaerobic digester metagenome | biome: Wastewater treatment plant; material: sludge; isolation source: anaerobic digester fed with sludge from wastewater treatment plant | place: Denmark: WWTP Viborg ... | reverse complement strand
CCGCCTTGTTCTGCTCGCCCGGCGTCTCGCGCGCGACTGTGTCCTATTTCCGGATAGGCTCTTTATCTCGTCGCCCTTCTCGCACCACTCCTCGCCCTTCTGCCAGAGCGAATCAGCTTTTTCTATTCCGTCCATAGCGTCTCTCTTTCTGTGGACAGGATAACACGAAAACGCTCCTCCCTATCACAAAGGGAGGACGCGAGGATTAGTTTGCCTGAATTCCTCACCGCGAGAGCCGCTTCGTTGTAATTCATACTTGTATAATATATGATTTTGACGTGGAGGGACGAAAAGTGAAGAAAAATGTTGCCACGGGGCGGTTTTTCCTGTTTATCGCCGTTATAGCCGTGTTGTTTTCCTTTCATGCCATTGCTCAGGCTAAAGCATCTGCCTCACATGAAGATCCCGAGGATGTCCCCGATCTGATCCTGCGCCTCGCGCTTGACGAGGCATCGGGCGCGACGACCTTCGCCGATTCTTCGGGGAACGGTTTCAACGGCNNCTCGGGAGGGACGTGTCCCGCGGCCGGGCAAGTTGGAGCCAGCGGGTCAGCCGTAAGCTTCGACGGAAGCGACGACTTCATCCAGATACCCCACGACCCTGCTTTGGACTTCGGCGCGACCCAGGATTTTACCGTCATGCTTTGGGTAAAGAGCGGCAGCCCCCAGGCATGGGGCAATCTCATATCGAATAAAAGCGAGTGGCACTGGACCACGCAGGGATTCATCGTTGCTCTCTGGCAGGACGGCGCCACCTGGACGGCCAACCTTGGGGACGGCACGAACGAAGTCCATGTCGAAGGCGGGCAGATCAACGACAACGCGTGGCATCATCTTGCCGCCACCTTCGACCGCGACGGCTATCTTATCGTTTACAGGGATTTCGTGGAGATCAACCGTGCTTCTATAAGCGGCGTCGGATCTGTCTCGTCGCTTCAGCCGGTCTCGATAGGCCGCCTGTGGGACGGCAGCACNNTCCATTTACAACCGCGCGCTGAGCCCGTCGGAGATCCGCGAGGCGGCCGCTTCCCCGGCGATCGTCACCAGTCCGAACGACAGCGGAGCGGGGACACTGCGCGAAAAACTCTCAGAGATCGCCTCCAGCCCGATCACGTTTTCCGATGACATGACGATATACCTCTCCAGCCCGCTTGGCATAGGCCATCCGGTGACGATTGACGGAACGGGACACACTGTCGCCGTCAGCGGCAGCGGCGCCTGCCAGGTATTTTCCATACACGGCTCCACCGTGAACCTCTCCAGCCTGACCGTCCGCGACGGCTATACCAGCGCCTGCAACATGGATCACAGCGACATGGGAGCCGGAATCCACATCGACAGCGGGGCCGTTGTGACGCTTACCGGCTGCACGATAACGAACAACTTGAACCAGGCGTGCTATGGCGGAGGCATCCACAACGACTACAGCACTCTTCACATGAACAATTGCACGGTTTCGAACAACACTGTTTCGGACTTATGGGGAGGAGGATTATACACTTTGATGGGAACAAACGTCATAACCAACTGTACTTTTTCAGGAAACACCGCCGGGTCGGCCGGAGCTATCATGAACGACGCATCGTTTGTCAGCCTTCAGCACTGCACTTTACGGGGCAACACCAATCTGGACAATTATGGAGCCGGCGCGGGAATACACAACAGGAACGAACTTAGCCAGACGGTGATGATCAACAGCCTTGTGGCGAACAGCTACAACGGTCCGAACTGCGCCGGTACTATTTATACTAGCGGCAGCAGCACGGGGAACCTGGACGACGACGGGACATGCAACAGCTTGATCGGCAATTTCACCCAGTCCTCGAATCTCAATCTCGGCGGCCTGGGTTACTACGGCGGGCCGACGGCAACGATCCCCCTCCTTCCGGGAAGCGCCGCAATAGACGCCGGAACAGTTTCCGGTTGTTCCGCCGCAGACCAGCGTGGAGTAGCCCGCGTCGACCAATGCGACGTCGGCGCTTTCGAATCGAAGGGCTTCATCGTGACGAAGACCGGCGGCGACAACCAAAGCGCGACAGTAACGACGCGCTTCTGGGCGCCCCTGGCGGTCAGCGTGACAGCCAACGACACTATCGAGCCCGTCAACGGCGGGAGCGTCACATTCACTCCCCCCGCGAGCGGAGCCGGCGCGACCATCGATACAAGTCCCGCGGCAATAACAGCGGGACGTGCCAGCGTCCTGGCTACTGCCAACTCCACAACCGGAACTTACGGCGTTACCGCAGGCGTCGGAGGGACAGCCGTGCCTGTGAGCTTCACGCTGACCAACACGCCTCCGGATTCGCCTCCGCCCGTGGGCAACGGCAGGAACGGCACGACCGCAGCAACNNCGCAGCAACCTTTATCAAGAGCGCATCGGACCCCGACATCATAGACGTAACCTACGACGCTTCGCATTGCTCGGATCAGAAGGCCGTGATCCTGTACGGCAGCATCGGCAATTTTTCCGCGGGTTACGCGGGATGCTCCTCGTACGACGCGGGCAACCTTGGCTCCGCTACGATGGATACGACTGAATCGAGCAACGTCTGGTTCAATATCATCTGGACAAGCGCAACGACCGGAGGCCATCCCGGCTACGCCTTCAGCGGATCGTCGGACGTTGCCCGCACATGGACCTCCGCCGGATTCGGCGGAATAACCGTTGACGACCAGAGCCACGGCACTTGTCCGTAGGCGGCGATCAGCAGAGGGAATCGAGCATTTTGTCCGGGCCCGTCACCGCTTCATCAGGGCGAAGACTCCCCGGCCGAAGCATTCACGGGTGTAAGCGGCGTAGCGCGCAGGTTCCGAGGTCAATTTGTCGCGTACTTCCTTCGCGGACTCATCATGCGGACCGGCTTCATGCCAGACGGCGCCCGCCCCGGTTCACATCTTCAATTTGAGATAGATGGTCGAAGCAAGCTTGGTAACGGCCATCGCGCCCAGCACCCCGCCCAGGAGAGGATCGAACGGCAGCGGCCCGGCGCCCGCCGTTCCTTTAGCTTCAAGGCTCCGGTACAGGGTCACCGCAACGATCGAGAGCACCGCGGCCACCGAGCAGTTGCGCTCGATGATCAGCTGATGCAGGCGCTGGCGCTCGTCGTGGTGTTCCCCAAGCCTCGCCCAGATGGAGATCGCGTCAAGGGCGAAAAGGCCGACGACAATCCCGATCACGACGTTCTTCGTATTGTCGGGAACGGGAAGCGATATCAGAAAGAGAACCAGCGATATGAAGACCAGCGCGTAGACCCATCCCTGCCAGCTCTTCGGGGTTATTCCCCATCCCATGCTCCTGTAAGTGAACCATTCAGGCTTTCCCAGCATCACGATCCTCCTCAACGCCGAAGAGATCCTCCACTCTCCGGCCGAACATCCTCGCCAATTTCAGCGCAAGCTCCAGCGAGGGAACATACCTTCCCGCCTCTATCGAATTTATCGTCTGCCTCGAGACGCGGGCATCCGCCGCAAGTTTATCCTGCGTTATTCCCTTTTTTTCACGGAACTCCCTGAGCAGGTTCTTTGAAAGGCCCATGACGGAAACCTCCCTTCCGCTGTAAAGCATACTTTACGTAAAGCATACTTGTCAAATGGGGGAGGCGGTGCAGAATAAGACTGATGCGGGAACTGTCTCAAAGGCTTTGACGCGGAGCCTGGCGGCAGTCTCCCTTATCCCTTTATCCTGTTTCAGCGCGATCGCAGGTGCTAAAGCGCCAGGATGCAGATCCTGCTTATGATCACCTCTTCATCACGGCGAAGACTCCCCAGCCCAGGTATTCACGGGTGTAAGCTGCGTAGCGCGCGGGTTCCGAGGTCAGCTTCGCCCTGACTTCCTTCGCGAACTCGTCGCCGGGATTGGCTTCGAGCCACCTGCGCATCGTGAGCCACTGAGCCGCCTCGTACCTGTCCCAGCTGTCCCGGTCCGCGAGGACCATCTCGACCACGTCGTAACCCATCCGGCCGAAGGACGCGAGAAGCTCGGGAAGCGTGAGAAAGTCCGAGACGGACTCCGCGTGACACTCTCTGGCAACTTCTTCCGTCGGCGGCACCTGCCGCCAGTATGGCTCTCCGACGAGGATGATCCCTCCGCTCTTGAGGCTTTTCGCCAGTAGCTCGATCGTGCCTTCGACCCCGCCGCCGATCCAGGTGGCCCCGATACAGGCCGCTATATCCGTCTTTTCGTAGGAGACGTAGCCCGCCGCGTCGCCGTGGATGAACCTGACCTTGTCGGCCACGCCGAGCTCTTCCGCGCGGCGGGTCGCCTGCTGGCTGAACAGCTCGCTCATGTCGACGCCGGTACCCGTGATCCCGTAGTCGCGCGCCCAGGTGCAGAGCATCTCCCCCGAGCCGCTGCCGAGGTCCAGCACCTTGGCCCCCTTCTCAAGACGCAGCGCCATACCCAAGGTCGCCAGCTTGTCGGGTGTAAAAGGGTTATGGATCCGGTGAGCGCTTTCTGCGATGTTGAATATCCTCGGAATGTCCATGTGAAGAATCTCCTCTTTTACAACATTCTTTATTATCTTACATTTTCCTCGAAGATCATCCTGCAGTTAAAAGGGTAAAGAGCTTGGTTTTTGAGGTTTTGGGGAAAGTCACTTACTGATGCTTTTCTTCAGTTTGATGATGTTCTTCTTCAATTGAGTAGGATGTCATCGACGAAAAGGGTGTGATCCCGTTTCGTCTCAGACATAGCGAACTTCCCTGAAAATGATCTCCTTCAGGCCCGGCTTGACAGCTTCTTTTATTACGAGGTCAACCTTTGAATCCAAGAGGTCCTCAAGATATTCTTTCAAATGGAAGTAATTGAAGAAATCTTTGTGTCCCTTGCTAAATTCCACAAGAATGTCTATGTCGCTCCTTTTAGTATTGCTGTTCCTGGCCGCCGACCCGAAAAGGCCGATGCTCTTGACTTTGAAGTCACTTTTGAGTTCCGGCAGGCTTATTTTCAGCCTTTTCTCTATCTCTATCCTTGACAGCATCTTCATACTCCACTGTTATTATAAGCCAAAGAACAGAGACGGGCAAGAAGACCGAACCTCCCCGGAAAACATGATACATTGCCCGATACCGGCCTGTCTTCCTTTATCTTACATTTTCTTTCAGGATCTTCAGGGCCGCCGCGTACTTTCTCAACCTGTCGTGATCTTTGGGTGTGGGATTCTCGATCCTGCCGAGGTCCATGTTGTCCTCGAGGTCGGCCTGTTTCACCTTCCGAGCGATGCCGTTTTTCTTCGCCCCTCTGACGAATTCGAAGTAAGCCTCGTCGTCGTCGGGCATCTCCTCCGGCTTTGTCAGCGCTTTCACAGCCTCGACGACATCTTTCGGGATGCCCTCTTCAAGGAGTCTTTCGGCGGTGTAGCGCCTCTTTGCGGGCAGTTTCCGCGAATCTTCTATCACGTCGTGCAGGAGGGCAACCGCCCTCTCCTCGTCGGTCTCCATTTTCGCCATGACGCGAATGGGATGAAGAATGTAATCCTTGCCCGCCTTGTCCTTCTGACCTTGATGCACTTTGAGAGCTATTTCGAGAGATCTTTCCACCAGGGTCATCAAGCCTCCGCAACCATTATAGCGCGGAGGAGCGGCTCAGAGAACCTGTATATCGGTTTTGTATCTTGTTAAATGGAAAAGCGCAACAGAAATAACCTCACTCCTCGCGCCTAGAACGGCATGAAGACGAGACCGGCGAGGTGGAAGCCTTGCTGCCAGTAGATCTCCTCTGTTGCGCTCCAGCAGATGTTGCCGCGCCTTCCGACGAACTCCCCCATGAATCGCAGCAACGGAGAAGCATTCCTGACCGTCTCGATCTCGCTTTCCTCGACGGGGACCCAGAAGCTCCAGTAATCGTCGTCGCCGCAGGGCCTGCATTTTTCCTTGAAGCAGTAGATGAAAAGCTGGCCGCACTGCTTGCATTTGTCCACCCATACGTCGAATCCCGACGACCCATAGATCTCCTCCACNNTGGTGAAGCCGCTTTTCAGCTCGACATGAGTGAGCCTGTGCTCCTTTGCAGATCGGATCATGTGGCACTCGTTCCGTTCATTTACCTCAGAGTTCGCGTCCATGTGAACCTCCTTTCGTTTTTTCAGGTTTTTTCCGTGCTTCTGAATGGATCTTTGCTTGGTTCCAGCAACGGTCGCGGTCAGGGCAGAAAGACAAAGTACGGGAAGTTGAAGCCGCTGTTCCAGCCGAAATCGCCGAAAGGGTCGAAGCAGATGCTTCCCCTTGTACCGAACAGTTTGCCCAGGAAGTACATGTAGTAATCCGCCTGTTTCAGCGAATTCACGTCGTCTTCCGAAACGGGAGCCCAAAAGTACCAGAAGTCGTCGTGATCATCGATCACAGAGGTGTACTCCCTGAAGCAGTAGAGGAAAAGCCGGCCGCACTGCCTGCACTTTAAAACGCTGACGTCGAAATGGCTTGAAGAGAGGATATCTTCTGCTTTCTCAAGGCCTTTCGTGAATTCCTCGCGGGAGATCGCGCCTGCCTTGACGTCCTCCACGAGGTGACAGGGCTGTCCAGGCCCTCCTTCCAGATTTTTCCGCTCTGCCGACTCCCGGTCCATCAACGAACGATCTTTCGTCTCGGTTCCCATGTTGCCTCCTTTCTTTTTTTCAGGGTCTTTCGGGGGACTTCCCGATAACAGTATAATGCAAGGGGGGTTGCAAACGGAGCGACAGGCGATTCAGGCTGAAGGCTTATGGCTGAAGGCTGAAGTTCAGCAGGAAATATTATGGTCGGTTGGTGACGAACGGCGTCCCCAGAATTGATTGACAGCGTGTCCCCTGACAGGATTAGGGGGGAGTACTGATTTATGGTTCGGACTTCCTCGGCTTCTCCCAAAGTCTCGAGATGGGAACAGCGTAAAGATCTTTCCCGAAATGCACGACGGATTCTCCGTCGTAAAGGACCACGCCGGAAACGAAGCGTTTCCCTGCCGCGTTAGCCAGCTTGCGCATGCCTTTGAAATCGTCGCCGCCTACCGTCGCCGACGCCTTCACTTCTATTCCCGCCAGACGGCTCCCGCATTCGACGACGATATCCACTTCGACCTTGTCCTTGTCGCGAAAATGGCTGAACAGAATTTCTTCCTCGTGCCAGCTAGCCTGGCGCTTCAATTCCTGGAAAATGAAAGTTTCCAGTACCCGCCCGAACAAGGCACGCTCTTTGAACAGTGTTTCGGCGTTCAATCCGAGCAACGAACACGCCAGACCGGTATCCCCCAGGTGCATTTTCGGGGTCTTGATAAGGCGGCTCGATCGGTTGCTGAGCCAGGGCGGGAGCTCTTCCAACAGGAATATCCTCGAAAGTAAATTAACATACTCCCGGATGGTCGTCCTACTCACCTGGAACGGTGCAGTAAGTTCCGACACATTCACGAGGCAGGCCGTCTGCCCCGCGGCCAGCGCCAAAAGCCGCGGAAGCGCGTCGAGGGCGCTTACGCGCGCCAGTTCTTGCACGTCACGCTGGATAAGGGTGCTCGCGTNNGGCCCTGGCTAAAGCGGGCGGGTACCCTCCCGCGCATACTCGTTCGGCAAGGTCCCTGCCCATTCTGATTCCATGGCGACCGGATTTGAAAGTGGAATGGAACAGCACCCTAAAGAAGTCCGGCTTACAGCCCGACAGTTCGGCCTGGGAAAGGGGATGCAGTCGTAAGATCTCCATTCTGCCCGCGAGCGAATCAGCCAGCCTGGGGACCAACAGCACGTTGGCTGATCCTGTAAGGATAAAACGTCCCGGTACCCGCCGCTTGTCGATAGCCGCCTTCAGAGAGGTGAAAAGCTCCGGAACGCGCTGAACCTCATCCAACACTACACGCTCCGGCAGATCGGCGACAAAACCCACAGGGTCGGTTCGGGCAGCCGTTTTCTGCACGTCATCGTCGAAACTGAGATAATAGAACCCGTTCGAATCCCCGAACTGTTTCGCGAGGGTGGTCTTTCCGCACTGTCTCGGGCCATGAACCAGTACGACAGGGGAATCGGTTAAAGACTCTATCAGCCGGGTCTGGATGTAACGCGGGTACAAAACGCTTTCTTTCATGGTCTTTATTATAGATCCGTTTCCGTCCAATTGCAACTTTATCGTCGTCCAATTGCAAGTATATGGCCGTCCATTTGCAAGTTAATACTCTCAATATTCCTTATTATACATGGCTGTTACCGCCATAGATTCCTTAACATTGTTGCAGGGTAAAACGACAAAGAAACACCCCTGCCTTTCGTAAAGGGAAGACTACCCGCGCCGCGGTCCTGACGCGCGTGAACCTTTCTTTCGGATCTTCAAGATCGGCCATGATACCCCTCACTTTCCACGGAACCCTGAAATCCCAGCCGGCCGGGCATCGGAAAAACCAGCATAGGCCAGTAGCAATAGACACACAGAACGACGAACGCGAAAGCGCCCAGCAGAAAGAATATGACCTTCACGGCAGGGTTGTCCATTTCAATTCCCCCTGTCCCCGGTCACAGCTGTATCCCGATAGACCCCATCAGCTCCACGAAGTCGCGCCATTTCAGCTTGTCGTAAGCCGGGGAATCGCACGCGGCTGTCCACATTTCGTGGAAAAGTTTGCTCAGCCTTTCGGCGTCCTTTTCCGCCGACGTGTCCATGACCCAGATAAGTTCTTCCGTTTCTCTCGAGAGGAACTCTCTAATCGCCATGCACCTTTTGCCGATCCGGAAATATTCAGCGCGCACGTCCCCGTTCTGTATATCCAGGATCGTCAGGTCAAATGCCTCGGTCACCAGGAATATCCTGATCAGGTTCTCCCGCTGCGATCTCGCGATCTTTATCGACCACAGTCTTTTAAGCAGGGTCTCCCTGCATGCGGCTTCCCCAGTGATCGGTTGTCGGCTCGAGATAGCTTTCACCTGTTCCCACAGCGTCTTCATTTTTAACCTCCATTCAGTTTCACGCTGCGCCAACGGCGAAATATCCCGCGTATTTCCCTATGTGCTTGTCGAGGTCGAAGTTCCCCGCCCCCGCCTGGTCCGAGAAGCTTGTCGCCCATTTCCCTATCCTCCGCTGGTATGTGTCGATAAGATGCCTCGACTGCCCCTCCCCCGGGTTGCTGGCGTAGTCGGTGCAGGCGTTGAAGACGGCGTAGGCGTTCTCCCCAAGCTCGTCGAAGTATTTCCAAATGAGCTTTTCCCCGCATTTCCTGAACTCGTCCCGCTTTTCACGCGCCCTTTCGAGGGCTTTGCCCTTGCGGGACAGACCGAACTTCACCTCCAGCGCTCTCGCCATCAGCGCGACGGCCTTTCCCCTCTTCACAGGGTAAGTTGTAAGCCCTTTGCAGGTAGAGATGAAGACCTCTCTCAATCTCGTGAACTTGTCGCCCCTCACGCGGAACTCGATCTCCTGCCCGACCGCGTCGTTCGTGTGAACGAAAGTGAAATGGACAGCCTCCCCGCCGAAGATCACGCCGTTCTCGCATATCGAGCGGCAGAACCCCAGGTCGAACCCGAGCGCCCTTGTCTTGTTGTAGCTGTTGGTCACCCTGAGGAACGCGAGATACTCCTCTGCGCCGAAAAGGATCTTGTCCCCCTCCCTGATGAGGTCTATCCGGCAGTGCGCCCGGCTCTCAGGCATCAGGATGTTGAACACCTTAAGATTGTCCGGCTCCTTTTCGATCCCGAGCAGCCGCCTGAAGCACCTCCTCCCCGCCGCGAGCGCCTCCTCGTTGGTCACGAGCCGGTAATCCCTTGAAACCACAGCGAAAACCCTGCCCCGTTCCTGGTCCACTATCGCCCGGTGCCCGGCAACCGGCCGCCCCTCGACGACGACATCCGAAAAGCCTACCGGGAAAAGAACCGATTTGACATTGGTATTCCTTGTCATTTGTCACCTCCCTTAACCACATTTCACCCATAATATGGGGCAGGGAGTGTGCCAAATGGAGCGACAGGAGGGGGGGGGTAATTCTAATATTTAGAAGAAAATGATAAATTATAGTCTTTAGAAGAGGAGGATTTGTTGGAGGTTGGTACAGGTTACATCGGACTGACTGATCCTGATTGGTACTCCTTCTTAGCAGCAAAGCCACATATTGATGAAGTGAATTTTTGGCAGCCTCATGGCGGCAGGGGCTTCCGAGCTATAAAGAAAGGTGAACCTTTTTTCTTTAAACTTCGTGCTCCCTATAAAGCCATTGTAGGTTTCGGTTTCTTCCAGCGATTCGAAAGTCTTCCAGCGTGGTTAGCCTGGGATTGTTTTGGCGAAACAAATGGCGCTGAAGATATTGATACAATGCTCCGCAACATTGTCAGACTACGTGGTGGAGGGGCTACATACTCAAAGCGCATGGGCGATTTCGAAATTGGTTGTATCATGATCACTGCACCGGTGTTTTTTCCTCAAGATGAATGGATCACACCACCTACTGATTGGGCAAAGAGCGGTATTCAACAAGGAAAAACCTATCCACTTGCCTCCGGCGAAGGTAAACGAATCTTTGAAGAATGTCTTGAGCGCGCAAGAAAAGGCAACAAATATTGGAATGTTCAACCTATCACAAGCAAGGTTGCCGAACCACAGGAAAGGTATGGTAGTCCTGTAATGGTTCATCCAAGGTTAGGACAAGGCATCTTTAGCCTTGAAGTTCGTGATGCCTATAAGGGTGCATGTGCCGTTACTCACGAGCATTCTGCACCTGTTCTGGAAGCTGCTCATATTAAGCCTTATAGTCAAGGAGGCGAACATTCCGTTAATAACGGCCTATTGCTTCGTCGTGACCTTCATAGTCTTTACGATCGAGGATATGTGACTGTTACGCCGGATTATATTTTTCAAGTCGGCAACAGCCTTCGGGACGAATTCAAAAATGGCCGCAGTTATTATCAGCTGAGCGGAGATAGAATTGCCCTGCCAAGTCACGAACTCTTAATGCCAGACAAGGAACTTCTTGATTGGCATAATCACAATATTTTTAAGGGGTAATTGAGCATCATATCTCACTAGATTTCTTTAAGCCCTATCTCCAAGAGATAATTGTACGTTTCGTTATAGAATTCTGGTGGTCTTGTGTGGTCATTTACATCTCCCGTGGGAACTACAATAACCATACCTTGACGAGCCCTAGTTAACAGAACTCTATAGGCGTTGATAAGATAGCGTTGTCTCTCTGCCTTATTAATGTGATACCACTTATCGCCTCGGAAGGACCAGTGGCTCCAACCATTCTTTGAATATCTTAAATCGGCATCCCATGTTACACAAGCCCAATCCAGTTCAAGTCCTTGAACATGAAATTCCGTCGCAACATCTTCTAGAAAATAGGAGGATCTTGTGTCGTCTTTGAAATTCAAAAACCAATGGACCGGATCAACGGGCGACTTAACATCAATAGCATAGGGTTTTAATCTCTCCGCTTGGGATGAAACGATTATTCCATATCTCTCAGAGCCACGTGCATGATCTTTAAGCCATTTCTTGGCTTTCTGAACATCCCGAGTTAGTACGATGGGGTATTTTCCAATGACTTTATTCAATACTTCCTTTGCTTCACCTAAATCACGATCAAGTAATTTTTTCACAAACAGGGAAACATGCTCCGCTCTATAAGACCGCATGGAGACTTTCAAGTGAAGTTCGTCCTTGAAGACTATTTGTTCATTCTCTTTATTGCGATCAAGTAGTCCTTGGGTATTGTATTCGCTGTCAGTAAGGTTTGGTGAAACATATATTTTCCAGTGCGGAAATGAATTGTTCAATGCCTCTATCCAGGCGCCAATTCCTGCCTCACCCGTATTGATTTCTTGTCCGCCTCCGACAAGACATACGATTACTGCCCAATCTTGATGACGATCCATGCAGGATATCAAGAATTCCGGCTCTGACATTGAAAAATCACGGAAATTCTTCTTCCTTTTCATAAAATTCGACGTCTGTTCTAGATTCCATGCTCGCTGAGCCTCATCAAACACTGCGACATGCTCTATAGGTGCGCGGTTACGGTCAACCAAACAATCATCCCTGAAATGATGAATGTTCTGAATGAACATCTTTACTTCACTATCAACTTTTCCCTTTTTTATCTTTTTCCCTTCTTGCTTCGTTCTTTGAACTTTATCTCTTGCCAAAGCTTCTCTTAATATTGCTACCAGTGGCCCATTCCCTGACAAAAAGACGGCGTAGAGTTCGCTTTGTTTATCTATGTGTTCCGTTGCAATATTGAGACCTATTAGCGTTTTTCCCGCACCCGGAACTCCTGTAACAAAGCAAATTGATTTCTCGTCCTGCCTTTTTGATCGCTCAACAACTTGCGACACACAATCTGTAGTTTGAGTTAGATTGATGGCGCTGGCATCGCTCCTGGATATTTCGGCGACATTATGTCCGCTGTAAAGCGCCATCGCAGCTTCTACGATATTAGGGGAAGGATAATATCGCCCTGCTTCCCAAAACTGTGGTTCAACCTTTAAATCCTCAGAGAATTTTAGGACATTTTGAATAACTTCTAACAACAAATCTGTCGATGTCCTAATTGGAGTTAGTAATTTATCATCATAAGGAGTGAATGCAACTACTGAATGGGAGGTCTTAGCCTTAGTAGCAACCAAAATGGGCGCGATATAAAGACTATGACTCGTCTCGTGAAAATTCTTTAAATCGAGAGCATAGTCAACAACCTGATCAATATCGTAAGGCTTGAAATCCTCTTCGCCTACTTTAAACTCGAGCACAAATATAACAGATTGAATCAGTAGTACAACATCTATTCTCTGCCCCATCCTCGGAATCGAAAATTCAAAATAGATTTGCCCCTCGTGCTTTGAAAGAGTATCTTTAAGGATTTCAATTTCTTCTTGCCAGGCATATCGTTGAGTAGGTTCCAAAGAAAAATCGTTTTTCAAAGCAAGTGCACCTATGATCTGTTCGGTAGTTTTAGCAAGGAACTCTTTGATTGTATCCGAATACCAACAACGATGTGAGATAGAATTCAATTCTCCACCTTTCCTGTTATATTATACTCCCCCACCGTCCTCCGGGCAGCGTTGAGGACTTAAGGCTGAAGTGCTGAAATTCCCTCGTTGCAACGAGGGCTTGCCCGCGTTCTTCTTGTAGTTCGGCCGCCGTCATTTTGTTCAGCTTCCCGTTATCGGATCTTGCTTTTAAGTGTTTTTTCACTCTTTAATTTACCCCTGCCGGCTCGTCCTTCCAGGATCTTTCTGGTCTTCCTGATCTCTTCGGCGAGTCTTTCCTCGTCGGGTAAAACGGTCTTGTATGTCGCGGCCACGACTTTGCTTGGCAACCCTTCCAGGGCGTACCTTGCCACGGATTCATCTTTCTGAGCGCAGAGGATCAGGCCAACGGGCGGGTTTTCTCCTTCGTTCATCCAGTGCTCTTTGGCATAGTTAAGGTAAAGATGCATCTGGCCCGCATCGGCATGGCTGAATTTCCCGATCTTCAGGTCTATCACTACGAGTGACCTCAGAGTCCTGTGGAAGAACAGGAGGTCGATCCGATACCATTCATCGCCGACCCTCAGCCGTTTTTGTCTTCCCATAAAGCAGAAATCGCTTCCGAGCTCCAGGAGAAAAGTTTCCAAGTGCTTTATCAGGGCTTCTTCAAGGTCGTTTTCCGAATATTCGTCTTTGAGCCCAAGGAATTCCAGCATGAACGGATCTTTGATCTCTTCCTCCGGAGTAACGGCATCTTTGGGCAGCGCCTTCTGCCCCCTGGCGAGCATCACAGCCTTGTTTTTGGAAAGGGCCGTCCGTTCATAGAATTGAGAATCTATCTGTCTTTCGAGCTGCCTCACTGACCATCCGCCCCGCAGCGCTTCAGTTTCATAAAAATGCCTTGCGTTCTCGTTCTTGACCGAGAGCAGGCGGACGTATGAAGACCAGGGGAGCGGGAAGATCTCGGCCATGATCGCGGGAGTCAATTCCGCAGACACTGTCTGCGTTTTCTTCTTTCCGCCGCTTGCGCCATCGGTCGACAGGATTTTCATGCCTGATTTTGCAGACAGCGTCTGCAGAATCTTGCCCTGCGGATAAGCGATATAAAATAGCCGCATCTGGTGGAGATTTCTCCGGGAGAAGCCCCGTCCAAACCTGTTTGTCAGGTCAGAAGAGAGTTTTTCAATTAAGCCCTCGCCATAGTTGGCTCTTTCGGCCCCGTGCTGTTCGAACTCGACGATACGCCGTCCAACCAGCCAATAAGCCGCCGTCATGACAGCATTGAGGGAGCGCGCGGCCGCATGTCTGGCCTCGCTGATCACCTGAGTCAGATCACTGACTATCGATCGATATTGCAAATCCTGTGGTATTTTTACAAGCGATCCTCTCTTTCTCATCGCATGGTCTCCATTCGCCTCTTATGTAAAGCTTCATCTATATTTTACTACATGCATATTATACCCCTCTCCCGCCCTCCGGGCGGTGCTGAAGGCTGAAGGCTGAAGGTCGACAGGGAATTGAATTTCTTCAAGTACGTTTCCTCCCTTTTACTATTATAAGACTTTTTTTACCACAGAAGCCTGTTCTTTCTTCGTGTCCTTCGCGATCTTCGTTGTGAGTATCTGTGGGAGGCAACCCGCGGCGGCCTGCTCGCGATGACCGCGCCATGCGGACAGTTTGAAACCTCTGTCTTTTATCATCTGTTCGAGTATTTGCTTCGTTTTTTCTTTGCTCTGGAGACCACGGAGATCATCCTGGGGCGGTATTGCTCCGCGAGCATCAAGATGTCCATCCACGAAAGATTCAATTTTTCGGCGTGGTAGTCGGTGACCTCGATCTGAAGGCCGACCTCATCCCACTTAATGCAATAGCCCTCCCTGGGAAGGTCGATCGAACCTGTTTTTTCCGGGTTCTTTCCAAAAAGGCTCATGTGTATTCCCCCTTTCTTCTTTAATTCTCCCCGCTCCTGGATTTCAAACCCTCTTTCAGCGTGTCAATCCAGTGATCCATCAAAAGTCCCTTCATTCCCTGACGAGCATACGGTCGCTTCGAGGGGATTCTCCGCTTCGTCGTTGTACCCGCCCTTCGCGAGCATCATGGCGTGGAACCGGTCGTCTATCATCAAGGGAGGGTTCTTGATGGCCTCGAAGCACTGCAGGCAGAGGTCGAAGTCCTTCTCGTGCCAGCAGACGGTCGGGTCGGCGTCAAGCTTCCCGCAATTGTCGCAGAAGCGCTTCGGCTTTTTCTCGCCTCGGGATATGTCGTAATAGGCCGTCATCTATCCTCCCGGCGATATTATGCTCCCTCACCAGTGCCATTTGGAGCGACACGCTACGCTTCGCTATCGCTAAGCTTCCCGAAGAGGGGGGCGATCCTCTCCCCTCTTGGGCGCTCCGCTCGCGAGCTCGCTGCGCTGAACACTCCCCCGGCAGAGCATGTGCCCTGCCGCGACGTGAAGTCGTCTTCGGGCACAGCATTTTACGCCCTGGGGGCAGGAGAGGANNGGGCTGAAGGCTGAAGGCGTAAGGCTGAAGGTTAAAGACGAGATCGCTTCAAAAAGACCATTCCTCGAAGCTGGGCTCGCGATGACGCAATTTCGCTATCACTTCCTATTGTTGCCGGGGGACACGATCCCGATTCAAAAGGCCGAATCGGGTCATGTCCCCCAGGCCGCTGCGCTGAACACTCCCCCGGCAAAGAATGTGCCCTTTCGCAAAGTGAATTTGTCTCAGGGCGCAACATTTGACGCCCTGCGGGCAGGAAAGGACGGGAAATAGGACGCTAAGCTTTCCCAAGAGAGGAGCTATCCTTGCTGCCTCGAATTCTACGATCTGCCTTAAAGCCCTTTAAGTCAATCTCTTGAATTCTACGGCGTAATTCCTCTTAGGCGCTCAGCTCCCCGAAGGGGGGGGCGAAAGGCACCGTCCGGGCTGAAGGCTGAAGGCGTAAGGCTGAAGGTTAAAGACGAGATCGCTTCAAAAAGACCATTCCTCGAAGCTGGGCTCGCGATGACGCAATTTCGCTATCACTTCCTATTGTTGCCGGGGGACACGATCCCGATTCAAAAGGCCGAATCGGGTCATGTCCCCCAGGCCGCTGCGCTGAACACTCCCCCGGCAAAGAATGTGCCCTTTCGCAAAGTGAATTTGTCTCAGGGCGCAACATTTGACGCCCTGGGGGCAGGAAAGGCGGATGCGCCGACATTATTCTCGCAATAAAGGATCTGGCCGTCGAGGCTTAGGCATGGCAATGACAAGAGGGCGTGGATATAACTTTCACGGGGAGTATCCGTATCAATCGGCATATATGGAGGACCGCGCCATGAAGAAGAAAATGGTTTGTTTTGCCGTGTTGTTCTTTTTTATCTGTGCGACGGGAACCGCAGCCGAGGAAATCGCAGGACTTTCGCTTCACATCGAAAAGCTCGCCCCGAAAGTGGTCAGGATCTGGGTGGGAGACCATGTCTCCTCCACCGCGACCACAGCCATAGCAACCAGCAGGGGGATCGTAGTGATCGACACCCTCGGTTGTCCGAAGATCGACGCCGAACTCCGCAGGGTGATAGCCCGCGAGCTGGACCGGGATGATTTCAGATACCTTATCAACACTCACGGGCACGGCGACCATACCCAGGGCAATTCGGTCTACGCTGATTGTATCATCGTCGCCCACGAACTTGTCCCGAGGAACATGAAGGAGTCCTTCGAAGGCCGGAAAGAAGCCATCCAGTGGTATGAACAGCACCTGCCCGAACTGCGCAAGGAACTCGAAAAGAAGCCGGCCGGCGATCCTGCCCGCGCCGCCATGAAAGAAAGGCTGGCCTCTGATACCATTCAGTACGAAGTGCTGAAGTCGGACGCTATGCCGGCCCTTCCCGGCCTCACTTTCTCCGACCGGATGGGTCTCGACCTCGGGGACGCCATGTTCGAGCTCTATTACACGGGCGGAATGCACTCCCCGGGCGACATCGCCATTTTTGATTCCCGCGACGGCCTGCTCTTCACGGGGGACACGATGGCCGACGTCTGGCTCAACGAAACGCCGGGCTGCCTCGCCTCGTTCGTGGCGCGCCACGGCGTCCGCCACGATTTTCCCCTTCTGCTGAAGAATTGGGAGCTCCTGCTCGAGCGGAAACAAGGGATCAAAAAACTCGTTACCGGCCACTGGAACGGAGAGCTTTCGATGAAGGGCTTCGAGGAACGCGTCGCCTATGTTAGGACCTTGTGGGACGAGACAAACAGGAGCTATGCCGGGGGAGGGACGCTTCGCGATCTTCTAGCGGCCTGCGACATGAAAAGCAGATTCCCCGGACTCGCGGACAGCCCCGGCTTCAGCCCTTACAATAACTACAGCACCATCGTGGAGATGTGGACCGAGGTAACGGGTCAGCAGTCGGGAGCGATGAAACTCTACGAACTTATCGACGCCGGGGCAGGAAGCGAAGCGATCGAGGCGGTGATGGCCGAGAAGGACGCCGCGAAACCGAAGTATTTCTTCCTCGAGGAGCAGGTCAACGCCTGCGGATATAGATTCGTCCAGGACAATAAGCTCGAAAAGGCCATAGCCATCTTCAGGCTCAACGTGAGGCTCTATCCCCAGGGATGGAACACTTATGACTCTCTCGCCGAGACGCTCCTCAAGACCGGGGATGTCAAGACGGCGAAGGAACTGTACGAAAAGTCGCTGCAGCTCAACCCGGAGAGCCGGAGCGGCAAGGACGCCCTGGAAAGGATAAAAAAGGGGAAATGGAAGGTAAAGAAACAGCCTCCCCCGCCGCCGCCCGCGTGAGGGAACGGGTAATAACAAGGAAGGATTGTTTCGGGTAGGCGCGGGCTTTACGCCCGCGAACGCGCCCGTAAAGGGCGCGGCTGCACGAGAAAGGGAGATCCCCCTTTTTTCCCCCTTAGCGAAAGGGCGAGTCAGAAGAGTGAAAGCCGCAAAGTCTGGAAACTTAGCTAGCCGACGATCTCGTTGAGCCCTTCGATGAGCGTCTCGGTCTGCTCTGGTTCGAGCCTGACGATCAGCTTTCCGATCCTCTCGGTCGACAGGGTCCTTATCTGGCTGATCTTGACCCATGAGCGCTTGGGAAGCTTCGCCGATCCGAGTTCGAGCGTCAAGGGAAAGCCCGCCGCCTGCGGCTGGCTAGTGATCGCCATCGCGATAACGGTGCCGGAGCGCAGGTTGAAAACATCCTGGCTGATCACCACGACCGGCCTCTTGCCGCCCTGTTCGCGGCCCTTTGTCGGATCGAGGTCCGCCCAGCGGACATCCCCTCTCAGTATTCCGGCCATTTTTCCGTGTCCTCATCCATGCCCTGCTCGGCCATGGCTTTCTCTTCGGAGGTGTCGAGCTTGGCGCACTCCCTGGCGAGGCGGGTGCGGTCGAGCCTTTCCAGCTTTTCCTGGACAGCTTCCTGTATCGCCCTGCTGCGGCTCGGGAAGGCGCTCTCCTTTACGAAGCGGTCGAGCTTCTCGAGGATCTCCTTGTCGATACTTATCGCGACCTTGTACGTGCTCATTTTCAGCCTCCGGTATTACCATAAGTCATACCAAAGGGAAAGTCAAGGGAATGGGACATGGGCGCTGAAGGCTGTCACCAGTGCTGATGGCTGAAGTTCAATAATTAAATGAATTCCACCTATTTAATATTTGAAATTTAATCTTTAAAATTTAAAATTCAGGCGCAGCCTGCAGGGCTGAAGGCGGAAGGGTTAATAAGGGGAGACAGATTCCATAATTTTAAAATTTTCAATTTTCAACTTTCATTTTTCAATGCAGGCGGAGCCTGGAAGGAAGGATCGTCCGTAGGGGCGAACGGCTGTCCGCCCACACCCCCGCTCAGCGCTCTCCTTAAAATCCGCCGTCAAACAATTCCTGTTTTCATCGGTCGCCGACTTCCGCTTTCTGACTGTATCTTGAACTTCAGCTCTTCAGCGCGTTCCTTCTCGCGGTTCCCTGTTATCTCCGATGCGGATTATTCTTTGTGTTTTTATTATATTTGTTGTATCTTATCTGTTTTTCCGGGTTGAACTCCCAAGAAAGGAAGAATTTATGCGCCGCGAAGACCTCAGGAACATTGCGATAATAACCCACGTTGACCACGGGAAGACCACTCTCGTCGATGCCATGCTATGGCAGTCCGGGATATTCCGCACCAACCAGACCGTGATGGAGCGCGTCATGGACTCCAACGACCTCGAAAGGGAAAAGGGGATCACCATCCTGGCCAAGAACACTTCGATCCAATTCCAGGATGTGAAGATAAATATCGTGGACACTCCCGGCCACTCCGATTTCGGGGGAGAAGTGGAGCGCGCCCTCACGATGGTTGACGGCGTTCTTCTTCTCGTCGATGCCGCCGAAGGGCCCCTCCCGCAGAGCCGGTTCGTCCTCAAGAAAGCCCTCGAACAGGAGCTTCCCGCTATCGTCGTCATCAACAAGATAGACCGCTCGGACGCCAGGTGCGAAGAGGTTGTCAACGAAGTTTATGACCTTTTCATCGATCTCGACGCGACCGAAGACCAGATAGATTTTCCGGTTCTCTATACAAACGCCAAGAAGGGGACGGCGACTCTCGACCTCGCTCAACCGGGAACGAACCTCATCCCGCTTTTCGAGGCGATCCTCAAGACGATTCCTCCGCCGGAATTCGACCCTGAAGAGCCCCTCCAGGCGCTTGTCACGAACCTCGACTACAGCGATTATCTCGGAAGGCTTGCGCTCTGCAGGATCTTCAACGGAAGCGTCAAGGCGGGAAAAGAACTGGTCCTCATACAGGAAGAAACGCAGGTGAAGGGAAAGCCGACCGCGCTCACTCTCTACGAAGGCCTCGACAGGGTTGACGCCCAGGAGGTTTCCGCCGGCGACATCTGCCTTCTCGCCGGTTTTCCGGATGTCTCGATAGGCGACACCTTCTGCGAAGTGGAGACGCCGAAAGCGCTTCCCCGAATAAAAGTCGACGAGCCGACGATGTCCATGATCTTCTCTATCAACACCTCTCCATTCGCGGGACAGGAAGGGAAGCTCGTCACGGCCCGCCAGATAAGGACGAGGCTCGAAAAGGAAGCGCAGAAGAATGTCAGCCTGACGATAGTCTTTCCCGAAACGGGCGACCAGTTCGAGGTGAAGGGCAGGGGCGAACTCCAGCTCGCGATCCTGATCGAAACGATGAGAAGGGAAGGCTTCGAGCTTTCGGTATCGAGGCCGAAAATCCTCACCAAGACAGACAGGAACGGAGACGTCCTCGAGCCGATGGAACTCGTCCAGGTGGACTGCCCGGAGGAGTTCGTCGGGACCGTGACTCAGATCCTGAGCCCCAGGAGAGGAAGGATGATGAACATGGTGAACCACGGCACCGGCCGCGTAAGAATGGAGTGGCGGGTCCCGAGCCGCGGCCTGATAGGATTCAGGACGCAGTTCCTCACGGAAACGAGAGGCACGGGCATCCTCAATTCCCTCTTCGACGGCCATGACCCGTGGCAGGGCGACATCCCGGGGCGGGGGACCGGAGCTCTCGTGGCGGACAGGCCCGGCAAGGCGACCTCCTACACGATAGACCACCTCCAGAGCAGGGGGCAGCTCTTCGTGGCGCCGCAGACGCCCGTTTACGAAGGGATGGTCGTCGGCGAGAACAGCCGAGAGAACGACCTCGACGTGAACATCGTGAAAGAGAAGCACCTGACGAACATGCGCGCCTCGACCTCCGACGAAGGGGTGAAGCTTGTCCCGCCGAGAATACTGGGCCTCGAGCAGAGCATCGAGTTCGTCGGCGACGACGAGCTTCTCGAGATCACGCCGGTGAACCTCAGGATCCGCAAAAAGGTCCTGAAGGCACAGGACCGCTACCGCGACAGGCCGAGAAACAAAGCGGAATAAGCCTTACAGGAAAGTGGTTCGTTCCGGGCGATGAGCGCGCGGACCTGTTGGTCGTTGCCTGTGGCTTCTCTTTCAAGTAGAATGACTTCAGGAGGTGGCGGATGTCTCCCATCAGGCAGATGACGGACGACGAGAAAAAGCTTTTCACGATATTTCAGAAGGCTGTCGAAGCGGAACAGAGCGCGCAAGCCATGTACAGAGAGGCGATGGCCCTCTGCAGCGATCCGAAAATGCGCGAGATCCTCCAGGGTTTTTATAACGATGAAGCCAGGCACGAGAAGGAGATCCTCGCGAAGTACAGGAAGCTCAAGGAAGAATTCGGCATAGAATAGAGGAAAGCTCAGGCTCCTCTGCAAGCTCATTTTGTGCCGCCGGCTTGACCGGAACGCGGAACAGTCATACAATACAATCTTAAAACTTGTTACGCTTGATGCGTGTTCGCGTCACCCGCTTTATGACGGAGGATGGATTTGCCCATAAAATACAGATTCGAACCGAAGCACTCGGCCATATTGGTCGAAGCCTCCGGCAACCTGACCCTGAAGGATATCCTTGACCACCTGGCTTCCATGGCGTCCGACCCGCAGATCCCCGCTGATCATGTGACCCTTTTCGACGCGACGGGAGTAACTTCCGTTGAGCTGAAGATGGAGGAGATGTCCGAAATATCTGGATACACGGAAAGCCACCCGTCGAACAAGATCGTCGCGAACAAGCTGGCGATAGTGACGGCGGGAAGCGAAACCACGAGGCTCGCGGAAGAATACGAACGGCTGGCCTCAAAGTTCGGCGAAACGGTGATCACTTTCTGCCACAGGGACATAGCCTGCAAATGGCTGGGCGTCCCCGACGGCGTCTGAACTCGCGCCGGGAGCGCTTCGTAGAAGCCCCCTTGATGATGTACAATCTTCACCTTGGAGGAAACGAAAGATGAAGAAAATGATTATGGTAGCACTGATCTCCGCCGCCGCTGTCTTTTCGGCACGCGTCGCCCCCTCGCAGGAAAAAAAGGCCGAAGCCCCGACACCCGAAGCGCCGAAGGCCGGGGCGGTTCAGGCGGAGCCTCAGATCTCGAAGGAATTCCGCGACGAGATAGTCCAGCTTCTGAAGCTGATCGGGGCTGAAAGCCTCGCCGCCCAGTACGGGGATAATTTCAGCAGGATGATCATCGGCGACCTTCGTTCGAAAGACGAGAAATTCTCCCAGAAAGAGACCAACCTGGTCAGGGAGGAGACGAAGAAGTTCATGGATGAAAAGTTCCCCGAACTCATCGAGCGGTTCGTGCCGGTTTACGCGAAACATTTCACCAGGGATGAGGTCAAGGGCCTCATCGCCTTCTACAGCTCCCCGCTTGGGATGAAGACGATCAAGGAGCTTCCGCTGATCTCCCGGGAATCGATGGTGATAGGGAACGCCTGGGGAAAGAGCGTAGCGGGCGATGTAGAACGGCGCGTCATGGCGCGTCTCGAGAAAGAAGGGTACAAGGCTCCGAAGCCTGAGGATAAAGCCGCTCCGCAGGAAAGCGCCCCTCCCCCGGAAAAGAAATAATTCCGCGGGGTCGGATGGGAGGCGAGATGAACGAAAAGGAATGGATCGAAAAGTACCGCGTCTCGGCGGAGGACAGGGAAAGAAAGATCAGGATATGCTCCAGGATAAGGACATGGGGCCTTGTTTTCATCGTTTTCACCCTCCTCGCCATGCTCTGGTTCATCTTCTTCGAACTGCCTGAAAAGCCTGCGGACGCGTTCATGCTGGCCGTGGCACTTAGCGTCTGCTTCGCGGCGGGCTTCTCCCTCTTGAACTCCATGGAGACGGAAGTGAAGCTCCTGAAGATCGTCGGGGAATTGAAAAAATAGACCGCCCTTCCACTCAAAACTAAAAATGGGGGCACCGTGTCCGGTGCCCCTAGTATCAAGAAGAAGTGCGCGCGAAAAGAAGGTGTTTCTGCAGGCCTTGAAACATCAATTCAAGGCCAGGAACTGGGTTATCTTCTCCAGCAGAAGGAATATCGCGACCCCCAGCAAAAGAAAGAATGTCCAGATGATCGCCTTTTTGATCCTGACATCCAGAATGGGGCCCATCTATCAGTTCTCCCCCTGGTCGCTTTCGCCGCAGGGATCCTTGTAGCCGTATATCTTGTAAAAATAGACCGGAACGGTCATCACGCCGTCGCTGGTCTGGTATTCGTAGTAAGGGTCGTCGTCGTCCGGTTCCGTCCACGCGAGAAAAGAAGTGGCGTCGGTCCTGATGTTCGCAGGGTTCTCGCTCCTGTAGATCCTGAACTCGCTCGTCTGGTATATGCCTCCGTCCTCCCACCTGAATATCCCCTCGCTGCCGTATCCGTCCGCCCCGTCCTTGATAACGCCCAGTTCAGGGGTTCCGCCGTAAGACCAGAAATAGATGTTGTCGGTTATCCCGTATCCCAGCTTCACGTCGTCGATCACCCAGGAAGAGGCTCCGGCGGCGCTTCCCGAGGCTGCGCGGAAACGGACCTTCATCTGAGTGGTCGATCCCGTGAGGTAATCGTCAAGCCTCGCCTCGTAATAACCGCCTGCCACGCTTCCCTGGAAAGCGGGCTGTATTCCGCCGGGTGTTCCGGATTGACAGTTGCCTTCGATGGATGAAGGAACTTCGGCTTCGAATGCGGGATAGGGCAGAAGGACCACCTTGACCCACGTCCCGGCGTCGTTGGTGAAGACCTCCAACACTCCGGCGTCGTCGGAAGAAAGGTTGCAGGATGACCAGAACCTCAGCTTTACGTCCTCCTGCCAGATCAGATTGGATGCGGTGGTCATTTCGATGGAAGATGTCCAATCGGTCGCCGCGTTCATGTCGCAGACCCAGGCTGCTG
>MTKZ01024888.1_pt1 | contig 23639 bp, 20 predicted proteins | sample 1042781 | NCBI WGS metagenome assembly MTKZ01 (sample SAMN06212207, study PRJNA360539) | anaerobic digester metagenome | biome: Wastewater treatment plant; material: sludge; isolation source: anaerobic digester fed with sludge from wastewater treatment plant | place: Denmark: WWTP Viborg ... | reverse complement strand
TCTTCACGCGACCAAACAATCCTCACCGGTCGGTTAATCCCGCGTTCATTGAGTTTTTGCGCAGCCAGCCCAAGAATGATCTGGACGGACATATCTTCCCTTCCGCCAAATGCCCCCCCGATGGCAGGATAAATGATACGGATTTTCTCAAGAGGTAATTCAAGTGCATGCGCCACTTGTTCCTGATCTTCATGAGCCCACTGACCGCCTGTCACTACCGTGATCCTGCCCTGTTCGTCCACAAAACTAACACCGGCTTCCGGCTGCAAGTATGCGTGTTCCTGGACCGGAGTTTGGTACTCGCCTTCCACGATCACCGCGCATTTCCTGAAGGCTTCCTCAGTCGACCCACGGCGAACAATGTTGTGATGGAAAATATTATTGGTCAACCGGGAATGCAAGATGGGCGCGTCTTCTTTTAGTGCTTCGCCCAGCGTTTTGACAATCGGAAGATCCTCATACGTCACCATGATCCGCTTCAACGCGTGAACTGCGATTTCTTCGGTTTCGGCTATCACCAGCGCCACATGGTCACCTTCGAACCGAACTATGTCTGCGCCTTCAATGCCGGAATGGGGTCCACACAGAACCGGTTGGTCCCTGGTGCCCAATCCGTACTCATTTACGGGCACATCTTTTGCTGTCAGCACCATGACAACACCCTCAATCGCTTCTGCTTGAGTAGTGTCGACGTCGACCACCCTTGCATGTGCCCGATGAGCGAACAGCACTTTCATCACCAGTTGATCGGAGAATTGAAAATCACCCGGATACCTGGCCTTACCGGTGACTTTTGCAATAGCATCAATACGAGGAACAGAATTTCCGATTATGTTCATCTTAACTCCTCATCTTTTCACAGGCGGCTTCGATCGCTTCGACAATTTTGTAATAACCCGTACAGCGGCAGAGATTGCCTGATATTGCTTCCTTGATTTTTTCGCGATCCGGATTGGAATTTTCCTGGAGCAACTTGACTGCAGCCATCACAAAACCGGGTGTACAGTATCCGCATTGCACAGCTCCGTGATCCACAAATGCTTGCTGCACCGGATGGAGTACCTCACCTTCTGCGACACCTTCAATAGTGGTGATATTTGCCAGGTGCGCGCGCGGTGCAGGCACCAAGCAGCTCACGACAGCCTTGCCATCCATGAATAAAGTACACGAGCCGCATTCCCCTTCTTCGCACCCCGCTTTGGTTCCTGCAAAACCTACGCGCTCCCGCACTAAATTTAACAATGTCATGTCCTTGGCATCGTCAATCACATACAGTTGTCCATTGATGGTCGTTTCAATTGTTTCCCCATCCCAATCCCCTTCGCCAGGACTCCGATATCCTTCTTTGGTGTCCAGCGCAACTGCCTTCAGGGGGACTTTCTGCCCCTGTTTGCTGTTTTTCAGTTCTTTCAACCCATCTTCCACCAGGACTTGCATCATGTATAGGCGATACTCATCCGAAGCTCGGACATCGCTGATGGGTTTTGTCGCTTCTGCCGCAAGCCGACCTGCCTCTTTGATAACTTCGTCTTCGAGCTCTTTACCGACCAAAAAAGTTTCAGCTTCCACTCCATGGATAATCGTTGGAGCTACTGATCCCATAGTGATTACTGCTCTTTGAATTTGCTTATTTTCCATCTCCAGCAGTACGCAGCAATTCAAGACTGCGATTGCCTGCGTGCGGCGCAGCGCCTGCTTCATAAAGCTCCCCTGCTGACTTGGTTTCAGGGCAGGAAAATTGACTTCTTTGACAAATTCATTCGGAGTCAATACAGTCTTGCGAACTCCGAGATAAAAATCCTTTAGTGCAACCGTGCGTTCTCCATGGTTTGAAGCCAGTACAAGTGCTGCATCCATCGCCATCAGCGGCGTAATCGTATCGTTCGCGGGCGAAGCCGTCACCAGATTCCCGATTACGGTGGCGCGGTTGCGCAACTGCGGTGATGCCACACGATAACAAGCCTGGACGAGTGGATTGGCGAATTCCCTTAGAATTGGGGATTGCAACACGTCGCTGTGGGTTACCAATGCTCCTATGTGAATGACATCCCGATCATCCTTCCAAATCTGATCCAAACCTGGTAGACGTGAAATGTCAAGAACTGTACCCAGTTCAGGCCATTTTCCATTCCGGATCTCCACCATAAGATCGGTACCACCAGCAATGATCTTGGTCTGTCCTTGCGCGGCATCCAGCGCAGCCATTAAGGCTTCGACACTCTCAGGCATTAAGTACTGTTTCCACATATTTGCTCCAAATTTGGGGGTTAGCTCTTTTGTTTCTCAATAACTTCGGCCAGGATACTAATGGCAATTTCATCTGGCGTTTCAGCCTTAATGTAAATTCCGATCGGGGACTTAATTTTTGCAATATTTTCCAGGCTGACACCACGCTCCATCAAACCTCGCTTCGTCGCAGCCCAACGGTTTTTTGAGCCCATCAATCCAACGTAGGCTGGTGAGCCTTCCAGGATAGGTCCCAATCCTTCCACATCCACTGAGCTGCCGGGCGTAACTCCAACAATATAGACCCGTTCATTAATTTCCAGGTGCTTGGGAATTTCCGCCATTGGTATTGGTAAAAACTCAAGCTTCCCTGGTAAAGCATCTGAGTTGCATAACTCAGTACGGTCGTCAGAGACGATTACGCGAAAGTCCAGCATCTGCCCAAATTTTGCTACCGATCGCCCAACGTGGCCAGCACCTAAGATCAACAAAACAGGTTGGGTTACCTGTGGTTCAATATACACTTTCACCTCTCCCCCACACACCCCAACCGAATTCGGATCTTCTGCTGAGAGAGAATGCTCCACGATCCTGGACCTTCCATCTTTCATCGATTCAATCGCCGCGTTTATTGTCCGAGATTCCAATTCTCCTCCCCCCACGCTGCCTTCTGTGCGTCCGTTAGCATAAACCAACATCTTGCTGCCGGCATGACGCGGAACAGCGCCTTTCGTTTCAATCACAATACACAGCGCTACAGCCTTACCGTCCTTTTTCGCTTCGTGCAATCTGTCGATAAAATCCATTCCTAAACCTCTAATAATGAGAGAATAATTGGGAGCAACTGTTTCTTTCGCGAAACCACGCCATCAGCCAAAAGGCTGCCATCGCCTAGTGGCGTATACGGCAGTTCCTCCAGGGCAGCTGGTTCATCAACAAATATCAACCTGCTGGAGCCTTTAACGACATCAGTGATCATCAAGCCTGCAAAATCCAAGCCATTCTGTGTTTTTAGTTCTTTCAAAGCGACCTTAAGCTTGCTCATGTAATCACCAATTTCATAGACATCAGTCGTCTCAGCCTGGGCGATCGCAAACCGAATGCCAGTTGCCTCGTAAATTTTCATGTCTGTCTTCACGACGACTTCCGGTTCTTGGGTAAGCAAACCAGAACCCGAGTTGATGATCTTCTGCCCATAATCTTGAAGTGTCTCATCTTCCAATGGAGACCCAGGCACGAAAGCCCACCTGGCCAGCACCTCTGCTGCGGCTTTGTCCCGCGGGGTGGTGGTGGGGGAAGTAAAAATCAACGTATCCGAAAGCAATCCTGCCAACAGCAAGCCAGCAATCCTCGGAGGCGCGCTTAAGCCCACTTCAGTGATTTGCTCTGTTACTAGTGTGGAGGTACTGCCAACAATATCCACCGTAAACTTGATCGGATTATGGGTTGACTGGTTTCCAAGCCGGTGGTGATCGAGAATCTCAAGCAATTCGCTTTCCTCGAGGTTAGCAATGGACTGTTGAGGTTCATTATGATCTACCAACACCACTTTGATCCGCGGTGGATTGAGCAGATCCTGCTGCCTGACAACTCCCAGGTAGCGTTTGTTTTCATCCACCACCCAATACTCGTTAGCCTCCTGCCTCAGCAGGCGGTTGAGCACATCCTTGATGCGTGTTTGCGGCTGAAATCTTGGGATGTCCGTTTTGGCGGCTTCCCGACATGGAATGTCCAACAACTCAGCGATGGTCATCTCTCGAAATTTAGCATGTGGACCAATTATTTTCCGCAAGAAGTCAAACATGCTCTTTCCGGTCACCATGCCAAAAGGTGTCCCGTCCAGGTTGACAACAGGAGCAATTCCGCCTGTGCGTGAGAGAATCGTCCATGCTTCGTTCAACGAGCGATCCGGCGCAACAGCGTCCAACCGTCGTGTTACCGATTCAAATCGCGGGGAAGCATCCGTTAACAGCAACGGTGGATCAATCTCGAGCCATTTCAGGACGTACGCTGTCTGAGGATTAATGGAGCCTGCCCTGCTTGCAATTGCGTTTGCGCCATCGCGTTCGCTTAACAACCACGCGTAACCAGTTGCAGCGGCAATAGAGTCTGTATCAGGATTGATGTGCCCTGTAACATAGATTGTGTCAGATTTACGTTTAAAGACGCTGTTTTTATCCATCGTGGTTGCTTTCAAGATTGCGTTTCAAGGCTCCCCAGATTCTTTCCGGTGTAAGCGGATTTTCGAGCACGTTAGCGCCACAGGCATCCATGACTGCATTTCCTATGGCTGGCGCAGCTCCGTCCAGGGGTATTTCAGCAACTGCTTTCGCCCCATAAGGACCTGTGTCTTCGTAGGTTTGGACAAATATTGAGCTGATCTTTGGCATTTCGTCTGCCCGGAATATGTGATAATCCACCAGGTCTCGCTCACGCGGTTGACCGTTTTCGTCATAGCGCATTTCTTCGCTGACGGCATAGCCCAGAGCCTGAGCGACACCGCCCTCAATCTGACCAGATGCGGCAATCGGGTTGATGATTACCCCCGAGTCGACAGCCATGATCAACTCTTCAACTGTCACCTGTCCGGTCTCGATGTCCACCAGAACCGTCGCAAACTGTGCGGCAAACGGCGGCGGAGAGTTTGGCGAAACATAAGAAGCGGTCGCCATGATCTGCTCCTGGTTGCGCCAGTGCAGCGAGTCCAAAGCGATTTCCGCCATACTGATCTTAGAGCCTGATGGAGAAACGGCATGCCGGTGCTTCAATATTACATTGGCAGGGTCAACTTCCTCGCCTTTTGCCTTGAAGAGCTGCGCTGCCCGTTCTTTGATCTTCTCGGCCACTTCTTTTGCAGCTTTAAGCACTGCCGTGCCGGAAATGTACGTGGTCGAAGATGCATAGGCTCCTACATCAAATGGTGTCATATCGGTATCGGAGGATGTGACAATAATATCTTCCAGGTTCACGCCCAACGTTTCTGCAGCAATCTGCCCCAGAATAGTGTCACTTCCGGTTCCGAGATCGGTTGCGCCGACCAACAGGTTGAAACTACCATCATCGTTTATCTTGATACTGGCTCCACCCATATCCAGGTTCGGAATTGCAGTGCCCTGCATGACTGTCGCAATCCCAATACCCCGCCTCAGGTGGGGTTTGCCAGGAACCATGTGCCAGTCTTTATTGCCATATTTTTCATCCCAGCCGATCGCCTTGCGTCCAACAGCAACTGCCTGTTCAAGACCAACTGTGTGGATAACTTCCGGAACCGGTTCCCGCCCCTCATTCCAGGCGGTACTGAATGGCTGGTACTCGCCAGGACGAATTGCATTCTTCAGGCGAAACTCGATGGGATCTATTTCAAGGAAACGAGCAATATTGTCCAAATGGCGATCGAGCGGCCAATATCCCTGCGGCACACCATAACCCCGATATGCCCCAGCTGGAGAGGTGTTGGTGTAGACGATGTCCGCGTAAAACCGGATATTTGGATGTTTTCGATATTCCCCATCGCCTACATACAAACCCATCGATTTCTGTCCGGTGTTGCCGGTAACGGTCAGCGCATGGCAACCATATGCACCTGTGTCCGAAAGAGCTGTCATCTGGTTGGCTGTCATGGTTCCATCAAACTTGACACCAGTCTTCATACGAATGCGCATCGGATGCCGAGCCCGTGAAGCAATAAACTCTTCCTCACGGCTCATTTCATAAAGAACGGGTCTGCCTGTCGCGATGGTTAGATGCGCAGCGACATCCTCGATCAACACTTCCTGTTTCAGGCCGAAGCCTCCACCAATTCGCGGTTTGATAACGCGGATTCGTTTCACCGGCAATCCAAGAACCGGCGCCATCTGACGCCGAACATGAAACGGCACCTGGGTGCTGGTGCGAATTACCAGGCGATCATCTTCATCCCAATAGGTAAGAGCAACATGCGGCTCAATGTGTGCTTGCTGCACCTTGGGTACCACATACTCTTGCTCAAAAACCGCATCAGCCTCAGCAAAACCCTTTTCTACATCACCAATATCGATGCGAATCCTGGCTGCAAGGTTGATTTCAGGGTCTGATTCTGCAAAATTGACGTACTCTTCTTCGTCGTGGATGCGGATTGCGCCATCCTTCATCGCGTCCCTTGGGTCAACGATGACCGGCAGTGGTTCATAGGTCACATCAATCAGTGAGAGTGCCTTTTCCGCAACCTCTGCTGTTTCTGCCGCCACAAAAGCCACCCTGTCACCAACAAAGCGCACTTTATTATCCAGCGAGAACATGTCCAACGGACCAGGGATCGGGTCGGATTGCCCGGCAGTGGAGTAGACCACGCGCGGCAGATCTTCCCAGGTCATCACCGCCGCCACACCTGGCAAAGCCTTGGCTTTTGATGTGTCAATGCTAATTATTCTCGCATGGGCATAAGGCGATCTTAGAACCTTCGCGATGAGCGTGCCGGGGATCTGTTTATCAGCGGTGAAAGCTGGTTTTCCCTGAGCGAGTTTGGCCGCGTCGACTTTCACCTCGGATTTTCCGATCGTCTCAGTCTCGGGGATGGCTTGAACATCCACCATTTCAGGTTCGTATGCCTGTAAGTCGGTTTCATCCTCAGGTAGAACTTGTCTACTTTTCTGAATGTCGCCAGCTGCTTTCAGAACGGCCTGAACTGGCTTTACGTAGGCTGTACAACGGCATAACACGCCAGACAAAGCTTCCCTGACTTCGGCTTCAGTCGGGTCTGGATTCTGGCGCAGCAGAGCTCTCGCTGCCAGAATCATGGCAGGCGTACAATAGCCACATTGCACCGATCCACTTTCGATGAATGCTTTCTGTATCGGGTCGAAACCTTCGGTTTTCTTCCATCCTTGCTCGGGGTGCTGACCGATTTGCTCCAGAGTCTCCAGGCTGTGCCCCTGGGCTTGAACCGCCAGGAACATACAGGCATTAACGGGTTCCCCGTCCATCAGGACAGTACACGCACCGCACTCTCCGCGAACGCATCCACCGGATTTCACGCTCAATAGCCCCAAACGCCTCAACACTTCCAACAAACTTTCTGTTGGCTGGCATTCGGTTTCATACGTCCTGTCATTGATCAGGAGGTAAATGTTCATGCTTCCTCCTCTGTGTAATGTTTATAACCAAGCTTTTGCAGGCATCTGGAAAGTAAAACGGCAGCAACTTCCTGCCGGTATTCGGCGCCAGACCATTTGTCGTTTACATCTTTATAGAGGTCTTGGATTGTGGTCTCCCCATCGTCATTGCCAGGATAAAGGTCAAACTCTGCCCGCATAAACTCCGAACCTCCACAAGCGACATGAATTCGGTCATCAGATCGTCTTGAGGCTGCCACGGCCACTACTGGCTGGTCCTTTGGGCTTCGCCCGACGGATGCAAATGCCAGCGAGTTGGGACTGGGAATTCGGATTTCCTCGATAAATTCATGGGCAAGTTTGGCTTTCAGTGTGGTTGAATGCGACTGGAAATCTTCTTCGCCTGAAAGCCGGTATCCAGTTTCCATCGCGTTGAGGCAGATTTGCACTGACGACCGGCCATTGCTGGACTTCACGTAATTGGTCAGGCTAAGACTGTTTCGCAGATTCATACCTGCTTCAATCGAAATAGCCTCCAGCAGATCGGCAGATTCCAAAGTATCACCCAGTTGTTGCAGATTGGTGAGACCACCGAGGACGATCGCATCCTCCAAAAATTCAACATGGTCGAGTTCGAGCTCTTGCAGGTCAATCAGCATAGCTACATTATCTTTTACCCGGGGGTGATAATCTCCGCCTGCCAGATACATAATCTGGCCCGGAAATTCCTGCTGCAGAGCTTCCAGTTCGTCCCAATTAACCGGACGGGCGTAACTTAATTCAGTTTTTGTCATCTTCATAAACCCTCCAACCCATTAGAGCCGGGTCTGTTCCTGCTGTAAAATCCTCGGCAATTTCAACAAAAATTGCGTCTGCTTCTGCCAGGAGATCTCCATCCTGGTTGCGGATCTCGCCATATGCCTGGGCGACCTTCCCACGCTTCTTCAACAACCTGCCAGTGACCATAAGAAGTTCGTTTGTGGGCACTGGTTTCCGATACTTGACAGTCAATTGGCTCGTTACTGCAAAACGATTAGGCTCATCCCCCGTTACTGCCCGACCTGCAGCCTCATCCATCATCGCCACTATGTTGCCGCCGTGCACCATCCCAGGATAACCGGCATAGACTTCCGGCACCACGAGTTCAGACGTAACCTCACCGTTGTCCTGCAGATAAAAAGTCATGCGCAGTGATACGGGGTTCTCCCGACCGCAAACATAGCAACTACGACTGCTGGGCAATTGCTGCATTAATCTACTGACGCAAAGGTATCAATCAGCAACTTAGTGTTGCCGCCGACCCCGTACAGGATTGGGGTGGTGCAGCCGTGATTAATATATTCCTGCACCTTAGCCTTCGCCTCAGCCGGCGTACCGCTGGCTGTGATGCGATGAATCAGATCTTCTGGCACCAAGTGCTTGGCAGCCTGGATTTGTTCGTGGGTGGCAGGCCAGCCCAGAATTGCCTGGATTTTCTCAACAACGTCCATCGAGACGCCAGACGCCTTGGCAATGTGAGGCTGCTGCGCCAGGTATTGTGTGAGCAGTTCACGGGTGCTGTCAATCGCGACATCGTGATCCTCATCCACCGAACACACGATCAATTGAGGGCGATCAAAATCCTCCAACTTTTTCCCTGCGACTTTCAAACCCTTCTCAAGTTGTTCGATTGCCTCGTCGTTGTACTCAACCGGAACACAGTAGTTCATAACAATTCCATCCGCAATTCGTCCGGTCATTTCGATCATTTTCCCACCGGTGGCACCAATATAAATCGGAACATGGCGGGGTTCACGTCGTCCGTGGACTACATCCAGCTCAATCTCGTGCACTTTGTGGAATTCACCGTCAAAACTGACGCGTTCCATATTGAGCAGCCGGCGTAGGATAATAACGGTTTCTTCCATCGCCTTGAGGGGCTTGGTGCGATCAATGCCAACGTTCTTTGCCAGCGGGTCCCACCAGGCGCCGATGCCGCAAATGATACGGTTGGGAGCCAGGTCATCCAGGGTGAGGAATGTTGAAGCAAGTAATCCTATATTGCGCGTCCAGTTATTGATGACAGCCGAGCCTATCTTGATCCGCTCCGTTACGGCTGCGTAGGCAGCCATTGGAACGATTGCATCACGCACAAGACGGCTTTCAGCTTGCCAAATGCCGTCAATCCCCTTTTCTTCAGCGTAACGGGCAATATCCAGTCCGTCGCGCAAATCGTGTGCGTCCTGCAGATAAAGAGCGTATTTTTGAGTCATGATATGGTTTCCTTTCTAAGTTGGCTCAATATGGTAAGTTCGGTTTGTGTATTAATAATACGATATAACTCCAATGAAGTATCAAGATCCCACTGGATGTTTTCATTCAAGTAGACAACCAATTCCGCATTCTTTTCCAATGCCTGTCGGGTGTGCTTGCGAAAAGAACCGGTACCAAAACATGGTTCTATCAAGTTTGGTTCGCTCATTACCAGAGCGTTTGTGCCGGACTGGAAGTGATCAGGCACGATTACCAGCTTCCGTTTCCCATCCGCCAGGCCGATCAGACGCTCGAGATCCTTGGTTGTCATCAGGGGTAGATCACTGGGCAGCACCATGATCCTCCCACCTCCACGGCGGCAGATGGTTCTCTGAGCTTGTGTAATCGCAGAATTAAGCGTGCTCGGATCGTTTTCCGGTAAGGCCACGGCTCCATGGGACCTGCCCCATGAGAGGGCATGTTCTTCCCTTGAAACAACCAGTATTTTGTCAATTCCAGAAGTTTCTTGTATTTTTGTAAAAGTGCTTTCAAATAATTGCTGATTAAGTTCAGCCAGTTCTGTTTCTGAAAACAAATCCCGCAGACGCGATTTGCCAACAGAATACCGCTTCACTGGTAAGACTGCCCATGTGGTCATCTGCCTTGAAGGATCCTCACTCCTAGTGAGATGACCGCTTCCGCTAATTTAACCTTGTCCGCGTCGTCTTTCATAATTGTCTGAAAAGATTCACTAATTATAGCTGACGGTTCCCAGTTTTCGGCATTTTCGCTATCAAGGTTGTCAAAAATAAACCCATCCAAAATTCCTTCGTAATGCTGCCTGACAGCCAAAGCGGAAGGTGCGATGCCGAGATCATCAAACATCTTTGCTGCCGGACCCTTTAAGGCGCTGCCCTGAATGATTGGAGAGACCGCCAGAACGGGCTTGTCCACCAGGATTTCTCGTACCCCTTCCAAGGACAAAATTGGATCAATGCTGACCCAGGGATTTGATGGCGCCAAAACAATCAGATCCGCCCCTTGCACCGCCTCTACAACCAGATTACTTGCAGCAATCTTTTTGCTGCCTAATAATGCTATTTCAGCAATTTCCGGCTGGCATCGCTGGCGGACAAAATAATCCTGGAAACCGAGCCAATCCCCATCTTTGGTCTTAATCAGGGTTGGCGCGAGTTCATCGCACATCGGCAACACCCGTGACTGAATGCCATTGCTCTCACAAAAGTAAGCAGTTACCCCGGTGAGGGTTTTCCCCTCATCCAGGAGCCGTCGGCGCTCCAGGTGCCAGGCTAAATCTTTATCGCCCAGAGCGAACCAGTCTGGTGCACCTATCCTGCGCAGCTCCTCAAGCACCTGCCAGGTCTCTTCCTCACGTCCCCAGCCGTGCAACTGATCCGCAAGACCAGCCAGCGCATAACAAACAGAATCGAGATCTGGTGAGATGTGAAGCCCAAAATGGGTGAAGTCATCTCCGGTATTGACAATTGCGGTCAACCGACCAGGCAGCAACACTTTATCCAAGCCCGTCAGCAACTTTGCCCCACCCACGCCGCCTGCCAAGGCAGTCACTTTGAGATTTCTATATGCTTCCTTAAACTTGGGGATCATCGGAAGAGATCGTTCTCCTTTTTTCTGACCAATTCCTGCGCGTTGCCTTCCCTCAGTGGATACGGGAAGCCTCTTGCAAGAACCACTGGGGTGCCCTCATTGGCTTGTCCCATCATCAGCGAGCCGCCTGCAGCCAATTCATCCGCGGTCGCAATCGTTGTGACCCGAAGTTTGTAGTGGTACATATCTTCCTCACCACGCATGTCGAGCAGTGCCGGCAAACCGGAGGCGCCTATGGTCGTGCCAAGCACGCCATTGCGCCAGGCTCGTCCGTGCGAATCGATGATGATCACGCCCAGTTTTGCCCCACTTAGCTCCTCCAACTTTGCGCGGATCATCCCCGCTGAGAAGTCAGAATCCTCCGGCAGAAGCAGCACCCAATCGTCATCGTCGCCCCAGTTGCCTTTCACGTTGGAGTGATCGATCCCGGCATTGGCACAAATGAAACCCGATTTGTGTTCCACGATAATGGTTCCTGGTCGGGTACGGACGACTTCATTGCTCTCCTGGAGGATCAACTCCACCAGTTCCGGTCGCTTTCCGAGATACTCTGCCAGCTCGATCGCTTTTGACGAAGGCTGGACAGTCGTCAGATTTACCAGTCGCCCCTCGGACTTCGATACAATTTTTTGGGCAAGGATCAGGATGTCTCCATCCTGCAAATGGAGCCCATTATTCGCGATGGCTTCATAAATAATTACCGGCAGGTGATCTCCCGGCTTTATTTGTGGAATGCCTTGCAAGGCGAAGTATGTAAGTTGTTTAGGCTGCGTCATCGATTCCTGTAATCCGAATCCCGGAAGAAGGCACCTTGTACTTGATATTCAAGCCAATCAGGATGGAGGTAAGCCCTTCCACAACCACCGCATTCTGAATGACCCCGGCATCCCAGGCCTTCAGACCTACGTCTTCTGCCAGGGAAATAACGAGTTCACGTGCGGCTTTATCCCCACCAGCCACAAGGACGTCGCATTCAATTTCCTCGTCTGCAAGTAAATGCTCAAAAGCTATTGTCTGGAAAGCTGCAACGACTTTCACGTCGTCACCAAGAATAGCCTGGGCTTGCTGCGCCGCGCTGCCTTCTTCCGGCATTTGTACACGGGTTACCTTTGGTGGGACAAGGGGCACGGTTACATCGATCAGGATTTTCCCTTGCAGTTCTTCTTTCAAACCTTCGAGGGTGGAACGGTGAGCAGAAAAAGGAACGGTTATAACAGCAATATCACATGCCGAAACAGCCCTATCGTTGGTGGTCCCGCTGACATCGCCCTCTCCTTGTAGCTTTTCTTTCAATTCTTCCACGGCTGCGAGCGCTTTTTCTTCGGTCCGGGACCCAATAATGATCTTGTGCCCGGCTTTTGCCCAGCGATAACCCAACCCGCGACCTTCGCGTCCGGTTCCTCCGATAATTCCAATTGTGTAAGCCATTTGTTCCTCCTCTAGTATGTAATAACTCGATCCCAGGTGCGGATTGCAGCTTCCCTTGCTTTGGCAGCAATTTCAGCCTCATCAAGCAAAAGCAGCTTGCGATCTTTCATCAGTAATTTTCCGCCAGCTATAGTACTTGTCACCATCCCATCACGGAAACCAAAAAGGATATGCCAGGGCAAGTTGCCGGCACGCATCGGCGTGATCGGGTGATAATCCACCAGGATCAGATCCGCTGCAGCGCCTTTCTCTATCTTACCTATGCGCAAACCATCCCAAGTTTGAGTGGCAAGTCTTGAATTGTGCTCAACTGCTATTTTCATCACATCGTAGCCGTTCATCGCCCTCGGGTCAGCCTGGTTGTCCTTTTGGATCAGGTAGGCAAAAAACCATTCCTGCCACATGGCATTTGAAAAACCATCATTCCCAAGGCAGACCTTCACGCCCTGCTTCAGCATCTCCTCAATTGGGGCAACTCCGACCGCGTTGTTCATATTTGACCGCGGTTGGTGTGAAAGCCAGGTGCCACTCTGCGCTAACAGGTCGATCTCATGCGGTGTGACGTGAACCCCATGCGCCAGGATTGTGGTTTCGCCAAGCACTCCGGAATCGGCGAAGCGTTCTATCACCCGTTTGCCATACTTGACAAGAGAATCTTCCTGGTCAACAATCCCCTCAGCCGCATGGCTGTGAAATCCAACCCGACCATTGTTTTCCGTCAGGCATTTCTCAAGTGTTTGATCGTTCACAGTCAGGCTGGCATGCAAGCCAAAGTGGGCTTTTAGCATTTGGCTGTAATTGCCGGCTTTTACTCCGCTAATATACCGGCCATTCTCCCTAATCCCAGCCAGGGCTCTCTCTTCGCCATCGCGATCGGTCACTTCGTAGCAGAGCGACGCCCGTAAGCCAGACTCCAAAACGGCATCAGCTTCGATATCCAGCGAGCCATCGATGCAGTTTGGCGAAGCATGATGGTCAAAAAGGGTCGTGCAGCCATACCTGGTGGCGTCTGCCAGCAGGGCGAGCGCGGAGTACTTCACACCTTCTTCGTCAAGCCCTTTGTCGAGTTTCCACCACAAATTCGCCAGGATCTCCTGGAAATTGCGTGATGGTTCACCCGGGACAGCCATGCCGCGAGAAAATGCCCCATAAAAATGCGTGTGAGCGCAGATCAGACCAGGCATCACCATCTGCCCCTGCGCATCCAGAACTTCTTCATCTGGATGAGTTGCTTTCAGCGTAGTCTCATCCTCAATTTCCTTTATTACACCGTCCTGAATCAAGAGAGCTTTATGCTCAAGGATCTCATTTGGGTCCCCCCAGGTCACAATTTTTCCGTTGGTAATGATCATTGTTGTTCCTTTTCTCCGATTGGCTATAAAACCCCTATACCTCAGAGATTACTCCTCAGCTGTGATCTCGTAAAGTTCCACCAAAACGCCACTTGCCGATTTTGGATGGATAAAAGCCATTTTTCGTCCGGGAAGGACTTGCGGCGCGTCGTTAATCAACCGAATACCCGCCTCTCTCAGCGCCTGCATCTTGGCTTCGATATCATCCACCTCTATGCACAGGTGATGCATGCCTTCGCCTCGCTTTTCCAGGTAGGCAGCCATGCCCGAGTCTTCAGTGGTGGGCTGCACCAACTCGATTTCACTCTCGCCAACGGGGATAAAAGCTACCTTGGAAGCCTGTGAAGGAACGTCCTCCACATGATGCAGCTCAAGACCCAGGGCGGTTGCCCAGAACTTAAGTGACTCATCAATGTCCTTGACAACAATAGCAACATGGTTGATTTTCTTGATTTGGCTCATTAAATCTCCTTAGATGAAGTTCGGCGCGCGATACTCACCCCAGACTTTCCGCAGTCTGTTGCAAATCTCGCCTAATGTCAGTTTGTTTTCAACACATTCGATGATGATCGGCATCAAATTTTCATCACCCTGGGCTGCTTTTTCAAGTTTTCCCAGCAGTGCGTCAACCAAAACTTTATCTCTGTCTGCACGCAAAGCAGCCAGCCGTACTTTTTGTTCAGATTCGATCCGGGGATCGATTTTAAGTGATTCGAGTTCGATCTTTTCATCGACTGTGAACTTGTTGACGCCCACCACGATATCCTCATGGTTTTCAAGCCGGCGCTGAGCCGCAAAAGCTGCGTTTTGGATCTCACCCTGGATGAAGCCATTCTCAATGGCTTTCAGTGCTCCGCCCATCTCGTCGATTTTCTGCAGGTATTCCAATGCCTTTTTCTCAATCTCGTCCGTCAGGTACTCGACCATGTAAGACCCAGCCAGAGGATCTACTGTGTCTGCAACGCCGGACTCGTATCCAATGATCTGCTGGGTGCGCAGCGCCACTTGCACCGCTTTTTCCGTAGGCAGCCATAGCGCCTCGTCCATACTGTTGGTATGCAGCGATTGCGTCCCGCCTAAAACTGCTGCCAGTGCCTGCAGCGTCACACGAACCACGTTATTTTCGGGCTGTTTCGCAGTCAGTGTTGATCCCGCAGTTTGGGTGTGAAAACGGAGTTTCTGCGAGTTGGCAACCTTGGAACCAAAGCGTTCTTTCATGATCCTGGCGTACAGCCTGCGTGCAGCGCGGAATTTTGCGACTTCTTCGAGAAAGTTGTTGTGTGAATTGAAGAAGAACGAAAGCTGGGAGGCAAATGTGTCCACGTCCATACCCGTCTTGATGGCTGCTTCGATGTAAGCGATCGCGTTTGCCAGCGTGAATGCCACTTCCTGTACTGCGGTCGAGCCGGCTTCGCGAATATGATATCCGGAGATACTGATGGTATTCCAGTTTGGCACTTCGGTCTGGCAATAATGGAAGATGTCCGTGATCAAGCGCATGCTCGGGGTCGGCGGGAAGATGTACGTGCCTCGTGCAATATATTCCTTTAGGATATCGTTTTGGATAGTTCCACGTAAGGCTGAGGCAGGTACGCCCTGTTTCTTCGCGACCGCAATGTACATTGCCAGGAGCACTGCTGCCGGCGCGTTGATGGTCATACTGGTGGACACTTTGTCCAGAGGGATTTCCGTGAACAAGGTTTCCATATCCTCAATCGACGAAATCGACACACCAACCTTACCCACCTCACCCAGCGCGATCGGATCATCCGCATCATAGCCAATCTGAGTGGGCAGGTCAAACGCCACTGAAAGCCCGGTTTGCCCCTGTTCGAGCAAGAAACGATAACGCTTGTTCGATTCGGTTGCGCTGGAATATCCAGCATACTGCCGCATAGTCCAATGCCGGCCTCGGTACATCGTGGGCTGAACACCACGGGTGTAGGGATACTCACCAGGATAGCCCAGGCTGGCTTCGCGGTCTTCAGGGATCTCAGAAGGTGGGATAACAGGCTGGAGGGTGATGCCTGAGTCGGTGGTGAATTCTGCTTTTCGTTCGGGGAATTTGCTAATGGCAGGTTTGTAGATTTTTTCCTGCCAGTTCTCGAATTTCTCTTGTTCCGTCATGTCTCTCCTCAGCGTTTAGGAATGTGACCAACGGGCTAAGTATAATCTATTGGCATGGAAAATTGGCGAATGCGCCTTCTGCAAACCAAAAACAATATAATAAACGTTACAAAAACTGCTCTTCACAAAATTTGAAAACGTGGTAATATTCTTCGGCTCGGGTGTTGTACCCTTCATCCGAAAATAACTAAACTAAGCTGGAAAGGGCTTGAACATGAAAGTATTACTTCTCAAAGACGTCTACAAATTAGGTCGTGCTGGCGATGTAAAAAAGGTCGCCAATGGTTACGGACGCAACTTCCTGATCCCCCAGGGTTTTGCCATCCCCGCCACCCCAAATTCCATCAAAATGGCCGAATCGATTGGCAAAAAAGCTTCTGAACGCCGCGCTGTGCTCAATAACGAGCTCAAGGGTGTTTCTGATATCCTCCAGGGTCTTGAACTTCGTTTCCCTGTCAAAGCCGGCGAAACGGGCAAACTCTACGGTTCAGTCTCTGCCCAGATGATCATCGACAAACTCAAAGAGATGAAAGATATCGAGATTGTCCGCCACCAGTTGGTGATGGAACCCATTCGCAACCTCGGTGAATATGACATCCCGGTCAACCTCACTCTCGACCTCGTGCCTGAGATCAAGGTGATCGTCCACCGCGAAGGCGAAGTGCGCAAAGCCGTAGTCGCTGAACCTGTCCGCGAAGTTGTCGCTGAGGCAGTTCCTGAGGCAGTTGCTGAGACAGTTGCAGTTGATGAAGAAGCTGCTGAAGCATAACTCAAAATTCTGATGAACAAGGGTACCGACCTGCTTCTATAGCAGGTCGGTTTTTTGTTACAATCACCGCATGCAAGATTTCAAAGGTTCAGATCTGAAAAAGATCCGCGAAGAGAAGAATATCCCACTGGAACAAATTGCCAGCGATACCCGCATACGCCTGTCCATCCTGCAAGACCTTGAGGATGATGCCTATTCGGAATTGAGTTCTTCGACTCAAACCAAAGGTTTTCTCAGGCTATACGCTCAATATCTTGGCGTTGATAAAATAGACCCTGAACTTCCGGTTCCACAAACACCTGTGCCACTCCAGGAGCCTGCTCCCCAGAATCCAGTCAGCCAGGAAAAACCTGAGTCAGTAAGCCTTCCAAAACTCGAACGAAAGCCTGAACCACAAAAACCTGTCGCAATCATCCCCGAACCAACCCCAGCCGCAGATGCGCCTGTCAAGGAAACGGAACATGGCAAGATTCTCGAGACCATCGGTCGTGAGCTCTCCGCGAGGCGCCGCTACCTGAACATCGGCTGGGATGTCATCCAGGAACAGATCCACATTCCCAAAGCGCAGATCCAGTCACTCGAACGCGGTGATCTAAAGTCCATGACCAACCCAATGCAATACAAAGGATTGTTGCAGACCTACGCCAGGTTCCTGAATCTGGATGTGGAATCGATCATGATCCGCTACGCAGATGCGCTTCAGAAGCGTCGGGTTGAAACCAACGCCACCAAGCGCCGCCAGCGTAAACCTGGCAAGGTTCTGCCGCCGATCCTGGTAACCTTGAAGCGATTTTTCACGCTGGACCTATTCTTCGGTACTCTTCTCATTCTTGGGATCCTCGGTTTTCTGATCTGGGGTATCGCACGCATGTCTGAAGCCACACAAGGTCCGCAAGCTACCGGCACGCTTCCAGCTGTGGCGGAAATGCTCCTCTCCGAACCAACCGAGCCCACCCCGACGGCCCTGGAACCAACTTCCGAGCTGAACTCGCTGACGCTCCCGACTGTGACGCCTTTCTTCACGGGAGTCGTTTCTGATGCGCCGATTGAAGTGGTCTTGTTGGCGCGCCAGAACGTCTGGTTGCGGATCACGAGCGATGGCAAAGTTACTTTCGAAGGCAGACTGACGGATGGCGCTGTGCAATCTTTCACCGCGCAGGAATCGATGGAACTGGAAACAGGAAATGTCATCGCGTTGGAAATCTTGCACAATCAGACCCGGCTTGATCCCCTGAGTGACCGTCTTGGAACTGCTGTGCGCGTAATTTTCACCGTTGACGGTATCCAGGAACTTCCGATAACTTCCCCGGAACTGCAGCTCACCCCAACGCCATAATCGGAGAACACTCCTTTGAGCCCAATTCAAAATAACAGCATCTTTCTCATAAATCTCGGTTGCGCAAAAAACCTGGTTGATTCCAACGTCATCAGCCAGATACTTACCTCAGCAGGATACAAACACGCTCGTTCTATGCAAGACGCGAAATTCATTATCGTCAACACCTGTGGCTTCATTCACGATGCCCGTCTGGAGTCCCAGGAGGTCATCGAGGATGCATTGAAAAACCGTCGCAAAGGTCAGTATGTCATCGCCAGCGGTTGCCTATCCCAACGCTTGAACGCAAAGTTGTATGAGCAATTCCCGTCTTTGGATGGGCTGGTGGGCACCAGGAACCTCCAGGATGTACTATCGCTTCTCGATGACCTTTCCGCGAGTAGCATTCCCAAACGCAATACTCTGCCCACTTACACAAAACTTTTTGTAGACGAAAATATTATGAATACCATCATTCAGGGGGGAAGCAGTTATCTCAAAATTGCGGATGGCTGCCACCGCACCTGTGCCTTCTGCGCTATACCCCTGATCAAAGGACCACTGGTAAGCCGTACAAAGGAATCAATTATCCGGGATGCTCTTTCGTTACAGAGTGCAGGAGTAAATGAAATCAACCTTATCGCCCAGGATGTGACTGCCTACGGGCTTGACCAGGGCAAGGGCGATGCACTCGCAAGCTTATTGACTGAATTACTGCCAATGATCCCCGATGTGCCGTGGGTTCGCCTGCTCTACACTTACCCGGGCATGGTCACAGACCGCCTGATCGACCTGATGGCTGCCCATAACCAACTCCTGCCCTACCTGGACATGCCCCTGCAGCATGCTGATCCCGCGATTCTAAAAGCGATGTCCCGTCCTTCCAACGTTGAGTGGGTCACCGAAACCATTGCAAAAATGCGTCACCTGATCCCCAACCTGGTCGTTCGAACCACGATGATTGTTGGTTATCCGAATGAAAGTGAGCAGAGTTTTGAGATTCTGCGGGATTTCATCTACCAAACAGAATTTGATCACCTGGGAGTTTTTACCTACTCTCCTGAAATGGATACTTCTTCCTACGACCTTGGCGACCCGATCCCAATGGAGGTTAAAGAGGCTCGAAAAGCTGAGCTGATGGAAATTCAGGCTGGTATTTCTGTCCGCAGGCTAAAAAAGCTGCGCGGCAAGACTCTGGACATGTTGGTGGAAGGGGTTAACCCCGAAGCTGGTTTGCTGGTGGGGCGTACCTACCGGGATGCGCCTGAAATTGATGGTTTAGCCATTGCCACTGGCATTGCCCAGGAAGGTGATCTCATCCGCATCCACGTCACACATACGACAGAATACGACATCATCGGCGAGCAACAGAAAAAATAACCTCCTGAAAAGGAGGTTATTCTTAATTTTGAGGTTTACAGAGGTTAAGGATTTACGGTTGGTTCCGGGGGTGTTGAGGGGGTCTCCTCGACTGGCGGTCCGGGCGTGGGAGTTGGGTTTGCACACGCTTCAGCGTAAGCACTCGCGGTAACCTGGATATCCAGATTATCTCCAACAGAGAGTGATTGACTATAGTAGGAACTCGCGCTGCAGAAATCTCCTTGCGCCGCATAGATGTCGCCAAGGCGATAGAGCGCCACCCGGTATCGTTCAGCTGTTGTCATGCCGGTTGCGTCAGAAAAATAGGGACTCTGGGCATAGAGTTGCCCAAAGATTTCGACAGCCCCCGGCCAATTGACATCCCAGTAACTGGCTCCAGTCAGATAGGTCGTTGCCCAGCCTTCCGCGCCGGCAGCCTGCGAATCCAGTGCCCCGAGTTCAGAAGCGACGGAAAGATCGTACAAACCCTGTTCCAGTTCACCAGCCCAAATTCTCTGAATGCCACGATTACGCAAAGCAATGAAATACAAGCCATCAACCTCTAATCTGCGATAGTCGAAGTTACTTTCTTTGAGTGACTGCACGGTTTGCACAGCCAGGTCCCATTCCTCGTTAATGATGTGTTGGTTGAGCTCTGCAAATTTGTCTTCTGCGCCACGTAAATCCGGCGTTGCGGTTATTTCGGGTTCGACGGTTGCGATCACGACCTGGGTTGGGGTTGGAGTAGGCTCATTTATCTTTGCAACGACCTGAGCCATCAAGTCATTTACTCCAGGAAATTCAGGATATTTTTCGTTGATGTAATCGAGGCGTGCCTTGGCGTTTTCGTAGCGCCCAGCATCGATATCTTTATAAATCCATTCCAGTTGCAGGGAAATTTGCTCCATCAGGATGGATTTTTCATTCGCTAATCGCCGCTGCACACCGTTGCGGTATCCAAAAAACACTCCCGCTGCTACGAAAAGAATGAATACCAAAACGCCCAGCCAGATCCACTTGCTGCGTCGTTTCTTGTGTGGTTTTGCTTCAAAAGTTACAGGTTGCTGGCTGTCCAAATCAACTTCCAGACTGCCAGCTTCGTTTCCAATGATCTCAGTCTCTGGCAGTTTTTCAACCAGACTCTCTTCAGAGAGAGATTTTTCTTCTAATGAATCGTTGTCCATAAGTCCAGATTATACCTTTTCTTAAAGTTCTGCAATCTCGCGCAGATCCTTTCGCAAAACCACGGCTGCCAGGAGTATGCCGATACCAAAAGCTGCCACGGCTCCAATCAGTGTTCCCGCAAGACCAGGTGCCCAATTAATCACAGCATAGGCTGCTGCTCCTCCAATTCCTGCAGCTAATAAGCTCTTCAACAAGGATCCACCCAGGCGAAATGGGCTGGTCATTGCCTTATTTAGCAACACTAACAACAGGATTGCCTGTAGTGAATAAGCGATCGTGTTTGCAGAAGCGATGCCAAACGCCTCGAGGGCTGGCGAAAGCACAATCCCCAAAATCACAAAAACCACGAGGGTAAATGCGGACCCCAGCAATGGCACCCGAGGTTTCTGCAGCGAGTAAAAGGAGCGGACAAATAATTCCACAAGGGAGTGCCCAACAATCCCCACCAGGAAAACCTGGCTGACATTCACAACTCGCATGGTGGCTGTTTCTTCCAATCCAAGGAAGCTGCGGATTAGCGGCAGCAGGACCATGCCAGCAATAATAGCAATCGGCACGGTTAAAGTCAGCATCACACGCGCCACCCGCTCAATTTTAAGTTTTATGGCATCAAATTGCTGATTACTGAACATTTCAGAGAGCGTCGGCAAAATGGCTGTAGCAATCGAAGTACCGATCAAGGTTTGTGGCACCTGCATGATCCACCAACCGTAAGTCAACGCTGAGACTGAACCTTCAGGCAGCCTTGACCCAAAATTATCCTGTGCCAGGAAAATCAGCTGGATGAACAGCATACTTAACAAACGCGGACCCATAAGGCGCAAAACTTTGCGTGTATTGAGGTCCATGAAATCCACCCGCGGACGCCAGCGAAAATGGTATTTGATCAACCCCGGAACCTGGATCAGCAAATGCAGCAGAGCGCCAATGATCACGCCATAAACCAACCCATCCACGCCAAAACCCATTGCCGGAAGACTAACTGGTCCGAGTTTCAGAGGTTCTGTTGGTGCCAGTACCAAGGCTCCAAATATCTGCCCCAGATCGTACAAAATCGGAGCCAACGCCGGCAACAGAAAGTGCTGATTAGCCTGTAAACCTGCCATCGCCAGACCACTCAACGAGAAAATCAGCGTCGATATCAGGTTTAACCGCAAGAGCCGGATCGTGACCACGGTTTGGGCTTCAGTGAAACCAGGCGCGATGCCGAGTTGATTGGTCACCAAAGGGCGGGCAAAAATCGCGATGACTATTGCCGCCAGGGCGGTTAGCACGAAAGCAATATTTAGAATGTTCGAGAAGAGGTCCCAGGCTTTACTTCGACCTTCTTTGGTAAGCACTTCGGTCAACACCGGGATGAAAGCAATCGCCAAAGCACCGCCTGAAATTAGCATAAAAAGCATATCCGGCAGGTTGTTCGCGGCATTGAACACGTCCAGCTCAGCGGAGAGCCCGAACTGCCGCGAGATGATCATCTGGCGGGCAACGCCCAGGATCTTGTCGATCCCAAACAGGATCGCGAGTAACAAAGATACTTTTGATAATTTGCTCAGTTTTTTCATATCACTCCAGGTTAATCCACCCAATTATGCCACAACTCGAATAAGCCAAATCATCAACCAAGAACTTGAAAATGAGTGAAAAAAAATAAATTTCACACAGAAGGTACTTCTCATCGGGCATATCCAATGCTTTATAATCTTAGAATGGAAAGAAAAAATGACAGATCCTAATCAATTCGGAAAATTGTTCATCGTCGCCACCCCAATCGGCAACCCGCAGGATATCACCCTGAGGGCAATTGAAACTCTAAAAACTGTGGATGCTGTGATCTGCGAAGAACGCAAGGACGGCTCGCGCTTGTTGAAGCAGCTGGAAATAACCGGGAAGCCATTAATTGAGCTCAATGAACACAACGAAGGCGATATGATCCAACAGGTCCTGATCGATCTGATGAATGGTAAAAATATGGCCCTGATTTCTGATTGCGGCACGCCGGTGTTTTCTGACCCCGGCAAACAGCTCCTCAAGTTGATGTCTGAGATGCGCATCCAGGTTGTGCCCGTCCCGGGTGCCTCATCTCTCATGGCTGCGCTTTCCCTCTGCCCGTTCGACATGGAAAACTTTACCTTCCTCGGGTTCCTGCCTCCCAAGACCGAGCAGCGTTCAGCTGTCCTGCAAAAAAATAAACTCTCTGACAATCCCATCATCCTGATGGACACACCCTATCGCTTAGCTAAGCTACTGGATGAAGTGAGCAAAATCTTTGGGCGTCAGCAGCAAATTTTCCTGGCTCTCGATCTCACCCTGCCCTCTGAAGCGACCTACCTTGGGACTGTCCAGGATGTCGCTGCCCAGGTGCAGGCCAGGAAAGCGGAATTTATCCTGATCATGGATCGACCGCAAAGGAGACGGTTTTGAACTCTGAAAGATCACTCACAGTGCGCGGAAAGTCGCTGGAATTACCGGTCTTTATGCCGGATGCGACCTACGGCTACGTGCGCAGCCTGACTTCCGCTGACCTGCGAGAAGTCGGTTTGCCGATCCTGATGATGAATGCCTTTCATCTGATGCAAAAACCGGGTTCCTCGCTCATCTCGACACTGGGAGGTTTACACGAAATGGCAGCCTGGAACGGTCTGATCATGACCGACTCAGGCGGATTTCAGGCCTACTCACTCATTCGCCAGAATGCGAAATTTGGCAGCCTGACCGAAAAAGGAATCGTATTTTACCCGGAAGGCTCTTCCAGAAAACTGCTGCTAACCCCGGAAAAAAGCATCCAGCTTCAAATGGGCTACGGCTCGGACATCGTTGTTTGCCTGGACGATTGCACCCATGTAAGCGCCAGCCGGGCAGAACAAGAGGCCTCCGTCAGCCGCACGCTCGCCTGGGCTGCCAGAGCCAAAGCGAGCTACCTGGCGCAG
>MTKZ01005145.1_pt1 | contig 23642 bp, 33 predicted proteins | sample 1042781 | NCBI WGS metagenome assembly MTKZ01 (sample SAMN06212207, study PRJNA360539) | anaerobic digester metagenome | biome: Wastewater treatment plant; material: sludge; isolation source: anaerobic digester fed with sludge from wastewater treatment plant | place: Denmark: WWTP Viborg ... | reverse complement strand
CGTGATAGCAAATCCGTCCTCTCGATGCTCAAGCCGGTATCCGGTCTTGTTGTAGGGCCCGTCAACCGTGTCCAACTCACATGGCATCGGGGCGTCAAAGATGTTGGTTATTTTCCAGCCAGCGAACATATTAACCCCACGCCAGAAGTGCCCACGCTACCGCCGCTTGGAGAGGGACCTGCCCATCTCCGCAGGTTTTAATGCGGTCCACCCTATCGGCCAGCCCATCCACCACTCGGCAAGCGCCGGCGTCAGGCGATGACCAATTGATTGTTTTTGTATACGCTCCGGCGACTGCAATCGCTTCTGCGTCAAGATCGGAAAGTCCGCCGAGCTTAAAAGCTCGCTCAATGCTGTCCGCAAATTCAAGCCACCCTTGCGTTTCTTCGATTTTCCAGGCCCGCCGGTTCCGTCCGCACTGGTAAGAGTCGGTAGTCTCGCAACCGCGCCGGATAGCGAACATCTGCCGCTGCTGTCTCGCGCATTCGGGCCGCCGTGATCGCCATCGCTGCATAGTAAAGTCGGCATTTTCCGTAAAGCTGTTGCCAATCCATCCCCGCTGTTCTGCGATGCGCCTTTCCTGTTCCAGTTTCCACAGACCGTTATCGTTGGCAGCAAGGCACCACCAGCGATTTCTTTTATGGCCCGCGCCGACATGAGAGGCTGCAAGCGTTCCGTCTCGCCAGGAATATCCTCTCTCCACGAGGGCCTTAATGATTTCCCGCCTGCCTTTGGTTCTGATTCGTGGGGAGTTTTCAAGGAAGATGATTGGTGGTTGAATAACGTCAATTGCCTGGAATAATTGCCATATAAGCCCCGATCTTTTTCCGTTGATTCCATGACCTGGACCAGCAGATGAAATATCTTGGCAAGGGAATCCCGCTGCGATGCAATCCATTCGTCCTTTCCATGGTTCAGGGTCAAACTGCCGGATGTCTGAGCATTCGACGTGGATGCCGGGGAACCATCCAGACTCGCGGATGATTCGACATCGCCTTTCATCGATTTCGAGTGCAAATACTGATTCATGTCCTAAAACCTCCGCGGCCAAAATTCCACCGCCACCGCCGGAAAAAAAATGTCCTGTTTTTATCATCGCTGTAAACTAACGGGTATTCTCTCGCTGTTAAACGATACATACCGGAAATGTTTTTTGATGTCGTTTTCCGCTTCAAACATCACTCGCCTTCGATCCGAACCTCATCCACAGAAAAGTCTTCCGAAGCATCAATGAAGACCTTTGCGGGCTCTTTGTCCTCACCGTCTATGTAGATATTCGCCTGTTGCGGAATAGCGCAAAGTGCTGTTTCAATTGCTCTTTCTCTGCACTCGGCAACCAACTCTCCATCATGCAGGATTGGTCCCTCCGGAAGACTGACTTGCACCTCTAAATCCAACCGAACTATGATCACGTCCATCATTCCCTCCTGTTAAATTCTCCCGCTGTTAAATCAGGAGGCTGTTTTCCTCCCTTCCGCACGACGAACAGCGGACCTTGTAGCAGGGCATCGCTCCCTCCCCATCACCAGGGACACCTCGACGCGGGGGCGCGAGGCGTACCGCTTCTGGACAGAGGCGTCCACGATCTGCGAGTCGTCGAGATACGCCAGCCCGTTGAGCGCGTCCTCGACAGCCTTGAGCACATTGGAAGCGTCGGGACGGCCAGTCGGCAGGAGCGACTCCGAACGCAGGGCGGCCTCGCGCTTCTTCATGGGCCAGGACTTCGGCACGCCGAAGAACGCGTAGACCTCCATCGACACCGGGCCGGCCATCGGCTCGTGCGCGGGGTAGGCGATGCGGAAGGAGTTACGGACCTCGCGCTCGTAGTCGCTCGTTTTCTTCGGCGTGTAGGCGTGACCCTGCCGCGTGAACCGGGGACGCGCCTTGCCGACGGGCTCGCCGGGAACCTCGAAGAACAGGGTCATGCTCTCCCTCCCGGCCCCTCGTAGTCCTCGCCGTAGAACCGCGTCGTATCCAGCTCGTCGGACATGAGCCGTGCGCGGTCCTTGTCGGCGCAGATGCGCTTGAACAGCTCGGCCTCGGCCTCGTCGCCGATCTGCGCGGCCCTGCACAGGATGAGCGCGAATATCAGGACGCACACGAACGCGGTGATGATGAAGATGCCGAGGATGACGCTCACAGCGTGCCCCCGCCGTAGCCGCCCCAGGTGATCGTGTACGGCTTCTTGTGCGGGCATCCGTCGCACGGATCGCGGTAGACCCATGTGCCCCAGCCGTATGTCTCCACCCACCCCATGCCGCCGCACCCGTGGCAAGTCTGCTCCACCATCGGGCATGTCGTGTTAGGATTTGGGGCCTGGGTGAACTTCCCCGTCCCGCCACACACCGGACATTTTTCAGCTGACATTATCTTCCCCCTCCGTTGTTAGATTGCGCGGACTGAGCCGCGACTACCTCTTCCCACAGGATGTCGTTCTCGTCTAAATGGCGGGAACACTTCTCGTCTATGATTAAGGCCCACACGCAGACGAGCAGGGCCAGGATGATGACCCCGGCCACGGCGCGGGCGATGGCAGTGACACAGCAATTCACCGACTCGTCGGGGAGAGTGCGGAGGATGGCCAGAGAGTCGCCCTGTAGGATGCTCACTCCCCCTCCTTCAAGCAGTCGAAGTTCTTGCGGTTGCGCTCAGAGGCGCGGCGGATAGAGGCGTCAGTCACCGAACTTCTCCTTGAGCCGCCGGACGAGGCCCCAGATGTCCTGGCCGCAGGCAAGCTCGCCGACCTCGCGGTACTCCAGCGCCGGGGCTCCGCTATCCCGCCGCTGTCGCGCCAGCCCCTTGTAGACGCGCAGGAAGTGCGCCCGGTCAGCCATCTCGTTGCCGGGGTCCGTCTGCCCGAACTTCTCCCAACCGCCGAACGCCACGCGCACGGCCTCGGTCAAGGTCGCGTCGTCCTTGAGGTACAGCCCACGCTCCACGGCGCGGACCGCCCGCCCCCAAGCCGTGAGCGCAGCCGTCTCGATATCGTCGTCACGCCCTAGCGCGGCCTCGCGGATCTCCGCGATGGTCGGGATGCTTGAATACTTTCGCGTCTTGAGGATTGAGCGGACGGCTTGGCCAACTAGGTCGACCGGGATGTCCTTGAGGCAATCCCAATAGACATCGATCCTGGCCGGCGTTATGCCCTTCTCGCCGAACGCCGTCCCGAGCAGGGCCATGTAGACCGCGAACTTTTTCTTGTCGTCACTTGGCGGCATCTTTTTCCTCCTGTTCCTTGAGCCATGCGGCCGGTCCGTCGAGAGGCGTCGAGCCCCGATAGTTCCCCTCGATGATCTTCTGGTAGTTCGACGGCGCAATAATCCAATCGAACGATGCCTTGAAGTCGCGCCCCTTGACCTTCCCGAGCAGGAACGGCGATGCGGCGACTGCGGCCAAGAGCTCATCGAAGTCGAAGCCCTGCTCTGACATCCTGGCGTTGAGCGCACGATCCCTAGCACTGCCCTTCGCTATGTCGCGGATCGTCGGGAGTCCGACATCCCCGGCGAACCGATTCCACTTCTCTTTTATGGTTAAGAAAGAAGAAAACTTAGGAGAGACTGATACAGAGAAGGTGTCCGTTTTTTCGGAAACGGCTTCCTCTTTTTCGGAAATAGGCGCTAAGTCCCTTTTCCTTCTATCGGTTAGCTGGTAACCTTCCCAAGAAGCGATCCTATAAATGCCGGGAATCGGTTCCTCGATTTTCCCGAACTCTTTGCACTTGGAGATTGTCCTGCTTAGGAGCTCGATTGACGCGCAAAGCATCCCGGCCAACTGCTCGACCGGATACGGCGTTTCGGGATTCGCCCGAATCCACCCGTCGTCTTTCGCGGCCAGCGCCAGGAGGTCGGTGAAGATGGCCCGCTCGTCGTGGGCGAGCTCGTGCCGCGTCGAGCCCCAGAGCCACTTGTCGATCCATAACGGAATCCATGTGTACGTTTTGCCCCGCTTCATGTTGTGCCTTTCGTTTGGAGTAGGAAGCCGGGGAGGTGGTAAAGGAGGAAAGCCACCCGGACCGCCCGTTCCGTTTTATCCCCGGCGTGGATCATCTTGCTATCCTTGAGGCGATGGACACCTGCGAGAAAATGCGGACTCCGGGGATCTTCCCGTCCCGCTTCATGGCCGTGACGTAGCCCTGGATCTTCTTCGTGTCCGGGGTCATGAACTCGCGCGGGACCAGGGCCTCGTTCTCGACCTCGAAATGCCATGTCTCGCGGAGCATCGTCCCGTTGGCGACGGGCTTCTCTGGGACGAACGGCGTGTCGGCCTCAATCTCCTGCACCTTCTCGAGCGCGAGGTCGACGATCTGCTCCGCTTCGACGGCCTTCCCGTCCTTGATGAGGGCGGCGGCGATATCCGAAGCGTCCTCGGCTTCCTTCTGGGCCTGGAGCCGGGAGCGCTCGGCCGCACGCTCGGCTTCGAGCCGGATGCGGTCCTGCTCGACGAGGTAGGCCGTGATCTTCGGCTTGATGGCCCGCTCCGCCTCGTCGAGTGGGTCCGTCCACTTCTTCTTCTGGGCGACGAGCGTCCGATGATGGGCGAAGGCTTCCTTGATGCCAGGCTCGAACTCGTCGTCGAACTTCCGGCGCAGGGCCTTGATGTTGATGAGGAGGTCGTTCGCGTGCGTGAGGGACGGCTGGTCGACGATGACCAGGGCTCCCATTTCTTCCTTAATGACGGCCAGGGCGGTTGAGTTGTCCATCAGGACTTGTCCTTCTTCGCCCGGTCCGCCTTCGTCGCGTGGAGCTTGCGGTTGAGGTAGCCGTTGACGGCGTCGAGCTCGGAGGTCGTGAAGTCGGAGACCTCGACGACGGCCTTCTTGAACGTATCGGTCGAGAAGCGATGGATTCCGGTCCACGCGGTTTCCTCGCTGACGCCGAGGCCCTTGAACTCGGCCATGATCTTGCTGAAGGCCGCGAGAGAGGCCGCGGCCGGCGGCTCCTGACCGCCCTCGAACTCGTCCTTGACGCGGGGGAGCGGCTTGGCCTTCAGCGCCTCGTAGTCGGACTTGGACGATATAGGCGGCTTCGGCTGCGCCTTCGGCTTGACCTCGGGGTTGTCGTTCTCGGGGTCTTTCGCCTCCTCGGTCGGCACGAGGAACATCTGGAGGATGGCGTACTTCTGCGCGATGGACATGGCCTTCGCGCTGGCCTTGTCGCCGGAGTCCATCCCCTCGCCCACGGCGTCGGTCGAGACGGACGAGCCGTCCTCGGCGACGAACGAATAGCGCATGTTGAGGACGCGGTACATCATCGCCGAGCCCTGCCGCGAGGTGCGTTCCTCGTGGCGGTCGGCCAGGATCTCGGCCGACATGAAGACGCCGTGCTTGGCCAGGAGCGGCTGGACGAAGTTGTAGACATCGTCGATGCCACGGAAGTTGTAGCCCTGGCCGGTGTTCTTGCGGTCCTTCCCAATGGACGGGATTTCGCACATTATGGCCGGTATCTTCTTGAAGATGAGTCCGGCCTTCTCGGGTGTGGTGGTCATGGTTCCTCCTTTTGGAACATGCGCCTAGAACGGGATATCGTCGTCCTGCCGCTTGCTCGGGGCCGGGGTGTCAGCCTGGGGCTTCGGCTTGGACACGAAGACCTCCCACGCGGGGCCGTTGTCGCGGGGCTCGCGGGGCCGGAACAGGAGGACATTGAGCCCGTCGGTCAGCGTGACCGGGGCGTCCAGCTCGATGCGGCCCGAGCCGTAGTCCTTCCCGCCCTTCTCCTTCATCCAGACAGCGCCGATCTTAATCATGCCGTTCTCCTTTTTGGGTTGATTTATTCCCACGGCCCTTGCCGTAGGTGTCTTCGTAGTCGATGTAGCCGAGGACGATCAGGAGCGCCACGCACAGGAACGGGATGGCGTCCACTAGCGGGCCTCGGCGGGGACCTGGGCCTTGGCGATGGCGGCGTTGAGCGTGATGTCCGTGGCCCGCTTCTCGGCGGCTAGGCACTCGGGGCAGCGCACGGCGTCGTCGGTGAGCGAGCGCTCGAACATGACGCACTCGCCGTCCTTGAGCCACTCGCACTCCCCGCAGACGACCTTGCCAGCCTCGACATCGATGAGCAGTTGGCGCTTCTCGATGGACATGGTCAGGCTCCTTTCTCCTCGGCCCTGATAGCCAGCATCAGGACGGTTTGGATGGCTATCCAATAGACCTTGCGACAGCCTTTCTCCGACAGGCCGATGCGCTTTGTCTCCGGGTCGAGCGTGACGATGATGGGGCGACGGATACCGCCCACGCCCTCGACCTCGCGCTTGATGGGGCGGGTGAGGGTGGTCACTTTCCCCTCCCGTAGATGTCCCGCCGCCGCTTGTCGAACACATGGGCCAGCAGGATGAGCAGGGCGAACACGAGCGGGAACGCGATGAGGTGAGGGTAGGTGAAGATGGTCACTTTGCCCTCCCGTCGATGTAGTCCATGAGCCGGGCGGTCTGCCACTTGCGCTCGGCGTCCCTCGCGGCGGCCCACGCGGCGGCCCTCGCGGCGCGCTCGGCGTCCCTCGCGGCGGCCCACGCGGCGTCAATCGCGGCGGCCCTCGCGGCGGCCCTCGCGGCGGCCATCGCGGCGTCCCTCGCGGCGTCCCTCGCGGCGGCCCTCGCGGCGGCCCTCGCGGCGGCCATCGCGGCGTCCCTCGCGGCGTCCCTCGCGGCGGCCCACGCGGCGGCCCACGCGGCGTCAATCGCGGCGGCCCTCGCGGCGGCCCTCGCGGCGGCCATCGCGGCGTCCCTCGCGGCGTCCCTCGCGGCGGCCCACGCGGCGGCCCTCGCGGCGCACGCGGCGGCCATCGCGGCGGCCCACGCGGCGTCAATCGCGGCGGCCCTCGCGGCGGCCCTCGCGGCGCACGCGGCGGACAATTCCCCACTTGTCGCCTCGCCGTTGGCATACCGCCGCGCTACCTCAATGGTCTGGCGGGGCCGCTTGTCCTCGGGATTCCACTTCTCATAGAGCGGCAGGACGTGTTCGGCGCAATCGCACGCGAACAGCCGCGCCGTCCGTTCCGTCCAGTTCTCGCACTTGCGGACGAGCCGGGCCTTGCGGACTACGATTTTGTCATCGCCGTCAACCCGCTCGCCCTCGTACTCGGCCTCCCATATCTCCGGGCCAATCCAATTAACGAGGTCTTGTTCCCGGCAGAGGTGGAGTCCGTGTTTGCAGGGGACGAGTTCCCCCGTCACCTCAAGCCACTCGCCGGGGGCGGGCCATGCGCCAGTACCGCCGTGGCACGACTTCCGCCCCTCGCCCAGAACCTTGAAAAGCCGCTCGGTGGTCATTGTTCCCTCCCGTCGAAGTGGCTGGCGCAGAACCAATCGCGCCCGACCCGCACGGCGTCATCTTTGGCGATGACCGCGCCGCACGTCGCGTCCTCGCACTTCACCATGTCCGGGAAGTCCGGCCAGGTGGAGGAACGGCAGTCCTCAACGAAGTCCTCGTCCATGAGCAGAGCCGGGTTGGACATGACATCACTCCTTGCGCGTCAGCCGGTCGGCGTGTTCGAGCAGTTCCCGCGTCGGGGTCGAAGCGCTTCCGGCTACCAGCGCGTTCGTGATCGAGGAGCCGCTTGGCGCACCAACTATCTACTGTCCGGGTAGAGACGGCGCAGTAGACCGCCACATCGCGCTTCGTCCAGAGCGGGGCGGGGGTCATATCTCCCCCAGGAATTGCCGGATGAGATTCCGCGTGCGCCAGTACGGCCGCTTGATCTGCCCGTTGACGAGCATGCCCGCCCAGCTCTTGGTTTTCCCCACGGCCGCCCCCATCTGTTCCAGAGTGAGGCCGCGGGAGGCGCACTCCTCGATGAATCGCTTCACCAGCTTTTTGTCGCTCGTCTTGCTCATTCTGTCCGGATAGTAAGACAATTTGTCCGGCTTGTCAAGCATTTTGTATAAGTTGCTGTAAATGCGAGTATTTATGATTGAGTTTCCGGACGAATTGTCGTAGTATCCCCGCGAAGGAGAACAGCGATGCCTATGCCAGCAGAGGGTCAGTCGGGGGGCTTGCTTGAGTTTTACAGATTAGGAACTACATGCGCCGTCAGGCAGAACGGCCGTTTTTCCCCGTCCATATGGGACAGAACAGGACAGGCAGGGACAAACCGAGACAAGCCACCGGGCAGGGGGTGTCTGGGTCGGGCTCCCCTGGCGCGGCGAATTGAAGAGAAAATCTTCAGGTCCGGTGGTCATCCGGACGGACACCCGTCATGTCGCCGAGTTCCCCCAGATCTCCGCCGTGATCTCGACGACACCCGTCGCCGGCTTCTTGATGAGCTTGACGATCCTGAAGAGGACGCCGTTCAAGGTCCCGCCCGTGTACGGGGCCCGCGTCCGGTAGAGCTTCACCTTGTCCCGCCAGGGGACGAGCTCGACGCCTTTCGCGTGGACCTCGAAGATGGCCCGGATGATCGGGACCTCATAGCGGGCGAGGCCCGCGGCCGCGCGCGTCTCCGCCGCGGCCTTCGCCGAAAGGAACGTCTCGGTCGACTGAGACTCCTCGTTCATGTAGAAGAACTTGGCCACGTCGGACGACACCTCGACCGATGGATAGTCCTCGGCGTCGGCCGGGTCCTGACCGTAGAAGACGATCTGCTTCTGCTTCAGGTTCTTGACGTCGTACTCCATGCGGAAGCTCAGGAAGTCGTGGTCCCTGAGCGTGAGGAGGTTCGCGGGCTCGCCCGTCTCGGGGACGACCGTCCCGTAGAGCGGAGAGTCGCCCGGCAGCGGGACGAACTTCCACAGCTGGCCGGCCTCGAGCTTGGCCAGGAAGTCCCGGAACTCGATCTGGTCGGAGAGGAAGACCCGGAGGACCTCGGTCTTGTGCGTGGCCAGGTTCGCGAGCTCCGTCGCGTCCAGGATCGCCGCGCTCTTGCCGAGGACCGTGGCGATGACGTCCTCGAGGATGTCGGCCGCCTGGTTCATCTCGGTCCCCGGCGCCTTGACGTCGCACTCCAGGACCTCGTCGGAGTTGCGCTCGGGCCGGGTCAGATTGAGCGACGAGACGCCCGATGAGATGAGCACCCGGTTCCCGTCCTGGTCGAGCTGCGTCCCGGCCGTGTCGGAGTAGAGCGTCGCCCGGAGCCCGTACCCCGTGGTCGTCCCGTGCTTCGTGATGTAGACGACGACGCGGGTCATGTAGGCCGTGACGGACGGCATGAACGAGAAGCCGATGCGCGTCCTGGCCTCGGCGTCCTTGAGCCCGACGTCGGCCACGTCCGAGGTGGTGTTCGTGGCGATGACTTCCTCGGCCGCGCTGGCGCTCTGCTTCCCGTAGACCGTGAACAGGAGGTCATAGTCGTCGACGTCCGGCGTCCAGGCTTCCGACGAGTCGATGGTGTAGGACGTCCCGTAGGCGTAATTGTTGGAGTTCCGCTGGAGCGAGACGTAATTCGTCCCGCTCTCGGGATAGTCGGCGTCGATGGCCACGTAGTAGGTCGAGGTCGGGACCAGGTACACGGGCTTCAACAGCGTGAACTCGGCCGTGCTCAAGGCCTCCGTGTAGTCGAGGTCCTTGACGAGCGGGCTCTTGGTCGCCGAGCGGATGGCCGTGATCTCGGCCACGGCCTGGTCGAGGATCTTGAACGTGTTCGCCGTGGTATGGATTTTGACGGGCGTGAGGTTCAGGAGCGTCCCGTAGCCGATGGGGATGACCCGGCCCGTGGCGTCGGCGTCGAGCGACGGGTAGTCGGCCGTCCCGAACCGCCGGCGGGGAAGCGTGACGCGGATCATCGGTCAGTCCTCCGCTCTCATGGGGTCCTCGAAGGAGAGCGTGATCTCCCGGTCGTCCCAGGCCCAGCTGCCGGTCCGGCCGCGGTGGATGGTGACGAGGTTGGCGTACGAGTCGCCCCGGGCGCCGACCTTGAGGCGAAAGGGGCACCCGTGCCAGATGTAGGCGAGAAGCGCGGCGTCGAGCCCCCCGTCGCCGTTCGTGAGCTTCATGACGCCCCAGGTCTCCCGGATCCCGGCCTCGGAGAAGTCGTTCACTTCCTGGGTCAGCTGGCCCGGGACCTTGCCGAGGCGTGGCTCGACCCGGGCGCCGCCGACGATGAGCTCGTAGGGCGCGGCGTACTGATGGGTCGAGAAGTACTTCCAGAAGTGGGAGCGGAGGTAGTACTTCCCCGAGGTGTCCGGGGCGTCCGACCCGCTCATGTGGACGTAGAGGCGGCCCGTCGCCGGGTCGTAGTACCAGGACGAAGCGTTGGCGTGGCACGTGGCCAGGTCCGCCTTCTTCGCCCCGAAGCTCGTCACGGCGTGGGTCGAGCGCAGCAGTTGGTAGACGCGGGACGGCTCGCCCTCGGCCAGGTGGTCCATGTACCAGGCGTTCGTGTTCGGGGCGGCCGCCTGGGTCCAGGTCTTCCCCTCGATGCGGTACGTGAGCTCGAGCTCCAGCAGCCAGAACAGCCGCTTCTCGGCCTTGGCCTGTTCCGCGGCGAGCGTCATCCGGCGCGCTCCTCATCGAGGACCAGGTCCATCGAGTAGAGCTGCGCCCCGTAAATGTGGGTGATCTTCCAGCCGGAGACACAGCTCACGTAGTAGGTCTCGTCCGTCAGGTCCGAGGCCGGGTCGAGCTCGACGAAGAAGGCGTACTTCTTCCCCAGCGCGTCCCGGAGCGCCTCGAAGATGGCCTTGTCGGCCGCCGACATGGAGCTGAAGACGAGCGAGATCCGCTTGAAGGAGTCGAGGGCGTTGACGTACTTGTGCCCGGTCTCGGCTTCGAGGATGGGCGACGGGTCGACGTCCTCGATGGAGAAGTCCTTGTCGTAGTCCCGGTCCGGCTCGACGTAGGAGCCGAGGTAGACCCGGCCGACGCGGATGTACCCGTCCGGGTGGGCCGTGGCCGTCATCAGGATCCGGACGTACCGGACCGTCTGCGCGGCCGAGAAGTTGTAGGTGATCTGCCCCTTCGAGACCATCGCCGCCGTGATGGTGATGGACTGGTTCACGGCGAGCGCCGGGGTCCCGTCCCAATCGTCGCCGTTCGCGGCGGTCTGGCCCTGGATGGCCAGGGAGTCCCCGACCCGGAGGTTCGAGTACTTGATGACCACGGCCTTGATGGCGGTGTCGGCCCCGAGGTCGGCCTTGAGCCACTCGGCCGTGAGGCCCGTCGAGCGCCAGGCGTTGTCGAAGTGGCGCGTGGCGATGTTCGTCACGGGGAAGCCCGTAGCCGCGGAGCTGGCCGTCACCGTGGCCGTGTCCCAGAGGTTCGTCGCCAGGAAGCGGATGGCCATCAGAGCTCTCCGTGCGCGTAGACTTCTTCGAGGATGGGGACGATCCGGTGCCGGACGAGGTCTTCAAAGGTGTCGGGCTCCGGCGTGACGATGGTGATGTTGACCTGGGTCGACCCGCCCCCGCCTCCGGTCCGGGCGCCGTAGCCGGCCGAGCCCCGCATGGGCGACACGTCGACTCGCTCCGGGCCGCTCTCTCCGATGAGGGCCAGGGTCGGCTGCTGGATGACGCCGTGGAAGCCCCGCTGCATCCCGATGGAGCCGGCGTTCCCGGAGCCGAAGAAGCTGCCGGGGGCGACGAGATTCAGCAAGAGCTTCACGAAGGCCATCGTCAGCCACTTGGCCAGCATGTCCGCCAGGATCTGGAAGAAGGCGTTCTTGATGGCCTCCCACGTGGCGATGAAGAAGTCCTTGAAGCCCTCCGTCGTTAGGCGGAAGACGTCGAACGCCCGGACGAAGCCGCGGGTGATGTCCTGATAGAACTCGTCCGAGTAATCGCTCCCCTGGTCGTAGATCTCCCGCGTCTGCCCGAGCATGTCCTGAGCGAATTGCCGCTGGGCCTCGAGCCAGTCCTTGTAGCCCTGAGGCTGCTCGTTGGAGAGGCGTGGGTCGTAGGCCCCGGTCCGGTCGTTGAAGTCCGCGAGGTTCTGGATCTCCTGCATGGCCTGGACCATCATGGCGTAGTGCGCGGTCGTCTTCCCGACCAGGGCATCGGTATTGATGAGCTTGTAGGTGAACTGCTCGACGGCGTCGGCCGTATCGGTGAAGAGCCCGGGCGCGTTGCGCATGTCGCCCAGGAACGCCTTCATGCTTTTGGAAATCACCTCGGTCTTGGTGTTCGTGTCCTCGATGGCCCCCACGGCCCCGAGGATGATGCCCGTGGTCCCCTGCCAGGCCGACCCGAGGCTCTGCCAGATGTTCTTCGAGACCCCCGCCTTGTGATCGAGGCTCTGGAGGTCCTTGGTAAAGATCTGCAGGGTCCGGGTGATATTCATGCTCTCGGTCAGCGTTTTCCCGAGCTGCTCCTGGAACTCCTTCCAGGACTTCGTGAACATGTCGAGCGCCCCGCCGAAGCCCTTCGTCTCGTCCGTGGCCCGGCCGTAGAGCCCTTCGAGCCTCGCCATGACCTGGGCGACCTGTTCGTGCTTCGGAAGTGTGGTGTCGACGACGATGCCGAGCCGTTGAAGGGCCTGGAAGTTCCCCTCCATCGCCCGCGTCACGGTCGTCGCCGCGCTCTGGAGGTCGACGCCCATCACGGCCGCCAAGCCCATCGCCCCCTTGGTAGCCCGCTGGATGCCCTGAGTGTCGAGCTTGGTGAGCTGCGCCAGCAGCGTCATCGTGGCCTCGATCTCCTCGTCCGTGTAGAGCGTCACCATGCTCTGGGACTCGGCAAACTTGAGCATGGTCTGGAGGTTCCCGGAATGAGCACGCCCGGTCATCTCGAGGGCTGTCGCCAGACGCCGTTGCGCCTTCTCGGATTCGATAGCCTCGGAGGCCGCGGTCGTGAAAAATCCGACGAGACCCTGGCCAACCTTGCGGAGGCCGTCCGCGGCGAGCTGGCCGGCCGTGAACGCCGGGACGAGCGTCCGCATGAACTCCTGGCCGAAGGTCCTGGCCGCCTTGTCCGTGTCCTTCGACTGCTTCTCGAGGTGCTTGAGAGCCTTGTCCAGGTCCTCGAACTTGCGGATAGCGCCGCCCTCTTCGCAGACGATGACATACTTGACGTCGTTAGAGGCCATGCTTATTCTCCGCTGCCGACTTCGCCGTCTCCTCCCGCAAGGCCGTCGCCATGACGGCTGAGAGCTTCCACTTGAAGAGCCGTCTCTGCGCGGCGTCCAGGCCGAGCTCTGCGAAGGCCACGGACGTCAGCCCGTAGGCCCGGTCGAACTCCGTGCAGTTGTCCTTGAACCATTCGATCGCCCTCATGTCGCCAGCCCCGAGCGGCGGCGGGTTCTGCGCCGGACCCTTGCCCTGGCCTATCTTCTCCGGGTCCGTTGCGCCCGAGGCGTAGTACACCTCGTGCCAACGAAGATAGGCCTTCAGTTTTTTAGGAAGTTGTCCGGCTGCCCGCAGAACTCGATGACCGCCCCGGCCAGGCTCTGATTCTCCCAGACCTCCTTGCCGTCGACGACCTTCATGAGCGACACGCCGTTGACGCTCTTGACCATGTAGGTCCCGAAGCGCGACAAGTACCGCGCTTTCGTCGCCTCGTCGCACGGCAGCTCCTTGCCGTCTGCGACCAGGTCCCAGCCCACCACGGCCGAGATGAAGAGCTTGAGCATGGTGTCGAGAGCCTTCCCGCCGAAGGCCGCCGCGCTCTCAGCGAAGCCGAGCGGCTGGACCTTGAAGCGGAACGGCTCGAGGGCCTTCTCGCTCCGGACCGCGATCTCGACCCACGTCCCGTCGAAGTCGAACTTGCCGATGTCCATCATTCGCCTCTCTCTCAGGCCAGGTAGTCGGTCGACCGCGCGTTCTGGAGCGTCATGTACGGCCGGGTGTAGCTGAATCCCGACGGCGCGGCCGAGACCGGGATGGCCACGAACTCCGCCGTCACCTTGACGATCCCTTCCTTGGTCAGGTCGGGCACGGCCGCCAGGCGCAGCTGCGGGTAGTAGAGAGTCATCTCGTAGTAGGCCGTGGCCCCGAGCAGCGCCCCCTTGAAGTGGAAGATCATCGCGTAGGGCGTGTCGTCGACGAAGTCCTCGAAGAACTCCCGGTTGAAGGAGTCGTCGTAGGGGAAGTCGAGCTTGACCCGGACGTCCGAGACGTCCTCTTCCTGGGCCTCGGTCAGGGTCGTCGCCCCGGCCGTCGGCTTCGGGTCCTCGAGCCCGCGCCCGAACGTCAGCTCCATCCCGGAGATCGTCCGCTGGTCGGCCGCCGCGAGCGGCGCCGTCGAGGCCAGGTTGACCCAGACCTCGTCCATCTGGTCGAAGCGGACCTCGTCCTCGTCGTTGACGCACGTGAGGGCGTCCATCTGGGTCGCGCCGTTCACCGCCGACCCGACGATGACGTTGTTCCCCCGGAGCGAGGTCGTGAGCTTGACGATGCCCTCCTCGAGCGTGAAGACGGCCTTGATGGGCTTGGCCGAGGGGACGCTGTAGATCTTGCCCGGGTACTCCTCGGCGTAGGTCGAGAAGAGCCCGGAGCTCGAGTCCGCCCACTGGAAGGTGTGGAGGTAGACCCCGGTCTCGACGGTCGACGGCGCGCCGGCCGTCCCGAAGAGCTCCGCCAGGAACTCCCCGAGCGGGCCCGCGTCGTAGCGCATGTAGCTCTCGACGGTGAAGTCGCACGAGCCGACGCCGCCCAGGATCCGGCGGGCGAAGCCCGTGTAGTTCGACTCCTTCTTCGTGACGAGCTCCCGCTTGTAGGCCTGGGGCAGGTTCGAGCTCTTGAGGAGCTTGATCTCGCACCCGGTCCCCAGGGCGACTTCCGTCCCCCAGGTGGCGGCTTTCTTCGCGCCCGCGGCGTAGGCCCGGGCTTCGACGGTGGTGGGCGTGGCCATTGATGTACCTCCTAAGTCTTTCGATTCATGTTATTTACAGGTCTTCTATGTCACCGCTAACGGTGAACTTGAACTCCTGCTCGAAGCGGCCGAAGCCCTCGAGCGGTCCCTCGCCGAGCTCGCTCCGCCACGGGCCGAGCTGGCAGCGGATGGCGAGCGTCCCGAGGGAGCCGGCCGTCCCCGCCTCCATGTCCGCGAAGACGGCCTTGCGGATGTCCCGGAGCGCCCGGGCCAGGGCCTTCTGGGTCTCGCCGTCGTGGTCGCGGATGGCCCCGCCGCAGACGAGCGTGAAGGTCTCCTCGACCCGATGGCCGCTGTGATGCTCCAGGGCCTCCTCGGAGCCGGCGAAGATCACGGCCAGCTCGTAGTCGGCCATCCGCTGCTTCCAGAGCGTCGCCTTGCCCTGGACGTTCCCCGGGGTGTAGAAGTAGTCGTCGCCCTGGAAGATACCCTCGAGGACCGTGACGGCCCGGGCGTGGATGGTGACTTTCTTGGGGTCCGTGGGGATGCTCACGCTCCACCTCCGCCGGCCATCTGCGAGGCGATGTTGTAGACGACCTCGGGGTCCATCATCTCGGCCAGGTCCTGCTCGCGACGGTCGATGACGTTCGTGAACCAGTAGGACGCAGGGATCTTGACGGACCGCTTGAGGACGAAGAGCATCTTGAGCTTGGCCTTCGGCGCCCTGGTCCTACGGCCGACGAGCGGGTCGTAGACCGCTTTCGTGGTCACGGCTCCGACCTGCCGGCTGCTCTGAGCGATCAGGAACTTCCCGGTCTTGGTCCGGATGGCGAAGGCCCCGGGGTAGTTCGAGACCCGCCCCTTGACGCCCCGCAGCGGGACCGTCAGGAACGGCCCGTGCCGGGGCTTGTCCTTGATGTTCTGGATGATGAAGAAGGCGTTGCGCGCGTTGACCGTCCCGCCCTCGTCCTGGATCTTCGCGTACTTGACGTCGTGGAGGGAGCTGACGCCCGTGCCGATCCGGACGGTGAAGAACCGGAAGCCGGCCACGATCTTCATCCCCACGGCCCGGGCCAGGGCGCCTGTCTTCCCGTGGCCCATCGAAGCGCCCTCTTTCATCGAGGCGGCCGACCGCTTGAGCATCTTCACCGTCTCTGCGGCCCAGCGCGTGGCCTGGAAGCGGAGCGCTTTCGGGGTGGTCTTCAGCACGTCGGTCTTCTTGAAGGCCCCCCGGAAGTCCGACTTGATGCCGCTCACAGGGCATACCTCCGGTACCGCTTCAGCGTGGCCAGGGTGTCGGGCAGGAACTCGCCCGTCTCGAAGGAGATCGTCGCCCCCTCGAGCGAGCGCGAGGTCTCCCCGAACATGCTGTTCTTGATGGCGATGGCCATGCGGGCCGCCTCGTTGAGCGCCGCGGCCTTGATGTCCCAGGGGAGCGTCACCGTCCCCGAGATGTCGTAGCCGGCGACGTAGGTCACGACCACGGCCTTCCGCTTGTCGAGCCACTTGCCGTACCCGGTCGTCTCCTCGTAGCCGGTCAGGAGCGTCCCCGCCCGCTCGACGATCCCCGCCTCGTAGTCCACGTAGAAGTCCGTGTTCTCGACGAGCAGCACCCCGTCCTCGTAGATCGAGGTGATGGAGACGACGGGGTAGGCCGGGAGGTACAGGTACCGCTCCCCGGTCCCGTCGAGCGCGACCGAGGTGTAGGTGGTCTTCCGGAGCGAAGTCATGCCGAAGAACGAGGCGAAGCGCCGGGAGACGGTCTCGATGGCCGTCTCGACGGAGGCCTGGTCGGGCACGACCCCCGACGAGCCCATGTGGGCCTTGGCCTCGTCGATGGTGACGATGTTCGCCCCGCTCATGCCCTCGGTCGGGACGAAGACCCGCCAGACCCGCTTGAGCGTCTTGCCGTCCGAGAAGGGGATCGTGAAGGTGACGTAATATTCTCCGGCCGTGACGGCGGTCGCCCAGGCGTAGGCCCCGTCAGCGTCGGCGGTGATGAGCGCCACGGACGAGCCCAGGGTCAGCCCGGTAGCCGGCGAGACCGCGACGGACCCGCCGGTGATGGTGACGCCATCCGGAAGGTCTGACCCGCTGAAGGTGAACCCGACCGTGTCGGTCTCCCCGATCCTGAGATTGCGCTCGGCGTCGTGGTAGGCCATGCTCGTCTCCTATTTCATCCTGTCAACGGGGGCCGCCCTGGTGAGCCTGTCTGTCGGCCGCGTCCGGAACCAGTGCTTGCGCGAGACGTGAGTCGAGATCCGGACCGTGGCCGCGCCGAACACGGCCGCACTGGCGATCCCTCCGGCGCTCTTGACGGAGCCGGAGAGGACGGCCGCGCCGAACGCCTCGGCCCCGGCGATTCCTTCCGGCCGGAGGTTCCCGACCGCCACGGCGGGCTCTCCCAAGGCCTCGGCCGAAGCGATGCCCGAGGCGACGACCATGCCCTTGAGCCTGGCCTGGCCGAACGCTTCATCGGACGGGATGTGGCCCGTGCCGACGATGGCGTCGGCGACGACGGGGTTGACGTTCGCGGCGCCGAAGGCCTCGGCCCCAGGGATCCCGGAAAGCCCCTGGATCCGGCCGCGGATGGCCGGCTGGCCGAACGCCTCGGCCGAAGCGATGGCCCCGAGTCCCCGGGCCTGCCCGTTGATCTGAGGAGTGCCGGCCACGAATCCAGTCGAGATGACGCTCGTCGAGATCTCGCCGACCAGGCGCGGGGTGCCGACGGCCTCAGCGCTGGGGATCCCTTGGGAGCCTTCGGACAAGCGGATCTGCGAGGCCGCGGCGGCGGAGACGGCCGGGGTCCCGAAGGCCTCGGCGCTCGCGATGTTGCCGCAGTAGTCGCGCCGGAAGACCCACTGGTACCCGAACGCCTCCGCGCTCGGGATGCCGGCCGGGCAGATAGGCCCACGGATGGCAGGCGTCCCGAAAGTTTCAAGGCTAGCGATGGCCCCGGCTTCCCGGATCCCGGGCTCTGCCGTAGCGACGGTCGCCGCCCCGAAAGCCTCTCCTGAGGCGATCGCGCCGCAACGCTTTCGGGCATGGAGATCGGGAGTGCCACAGGCTTCCCCTGACGCGATCCCGCCCGCGCCCAGGACCTTGCCCTTGACCGCCGGGGTGCCGACGCCCTCAGCCGACGAAATGGACGACGGGTAGAGGGTCGTGCCGATGATGCCGGGAGAGCCGAACGCTTCAGCGGAGGCGATAGCGCCGGCGGCATGGACCCTGCCGCGAATGGCCGGCGAACCGAAGGCTTCAAGGCTGGCGATGGCCCCGGCTTCCCGAACGCCAGGATCGGAAGTGGTGACGACGGGAGATCCGAACGCTTCGACCGAGCGGATGCCGCCGCAGAGCTTCCGGGCGTGGATGTCCGGGATCCCAAAGGCCTCGGCTGGCGCGATGCCGCCCGCGGCCAGGACCTTGCCCTTTACGGCAGGGACGCCCAGAGCTTCGGCCGTGGCGATCGACGACGGAAAGAGCGTAGTCCCCACGAGGGCCGGAGTCCCGAAGACTTCTGCCGAGGCAATGGACACAGGGAACAGTGTCGTTCCTTTGACGGACGCGGAGCCAAAGGCCTCAGCCGAAGCGATGGAGGAAGCGAAGACCGTCTTGTTGTGGATCGAAGGCGTGCCGAAGGCCTCGGCAGTTTCGATGGACCACGCAGCCGAGACGCGGCCGCTCGCGGCCGGAGCTCCGAAGGCAACGGCCGAAGCGATCGCCCCGGCTGCAAGGATCTTCCCGACTAGCCGCGGCGTACCGATGGACTCGCCGCTCGCGATCCCGCCGCAAAGAGCCGCCATCTATTGCCTCATACTTCCCTGAACGCGATGATGGACTTGTTGCCACTGGTCCCGCCAAGGGTCAGCTGGTTCTGGGACACGTCGCCCGTGGCCCCAGCTGCCGTCGCGATAAAATAGGCGAAGGACATCGACGAGTCGTTCGTCCCGGCGAGGTTGATGACCTGGTCGGGCAGGCCCGTCTTCGTCCATCCCGTCCCAGCGAGCGAGCCCCAGGTGTTGTTGTTGTAGGTCGCCCAGCGGGCAACCGCGATGACGCCCGCCGCGGAAAGCGTCAGGCCGGAGATGGTCACGGTGTACGGATCGGCCGGAGCGCTGAAATCCGACTCGGCCTCGGCAGCGTCTATCTCCCAGTAGTTCGATCCGCTCGACGGCCGGAACACCAGCATGACGGCGGTGTTGTTGACGGTGCTCGACGCCGAGAATGAGGGATTGGCGGTCCACGTCCCATTGAACCGGCACCAGAACAGCCGCGCCGAAAGGCCCGTGTACGAGCACTGGATGCCGGAGTACCACGTTTGCCCACCGGTGGCGGAGATGGCCTGAGTGAGCCCGGAGGCCTGCGAATAGGCGTAGAGAAGGACGAGGTCTCCTTCGACCATGCTGGCAGGCGGAGCGACGGCCGTTGGGTCGGAGGAGTTTGTCCCCGTGTCGTCCGTCGGCGTCCGCCCGTACCCGAAGAACGTGGGAGCGCCAATCGCTTCGGACTGAATCCTCCCCTTCATCATGGCCGTTCCGGACGCGTAGCCGGAAGCGATCGAAGGAAGGTACAGCAGGTCTGCCATGTTCGCTCCTAGTGCGCTCCGATGTTAGGCGCGGACCCGGTCAGCACCACGGTCTCCGAGGAGTCCTTGTATAACCACACCGGATCGTTGTTGGCCCAGGTCGTCGGCGTCGCCAGGGTAATGGTGTTCGTGTCGTAGTCGATGCTCTCGATCTCGACCACGTTGGAGACCGTCCCGATGGCGATCCAGTCAGGCCTCATGTCCGACAAGCTCGACCCCCAGGAACCGTCCTGGAAGTACCTGGCGTCGTCCACGACGAGTGTCGTCGAGGTGATCCCCGAGCCGCTCGCGAGCGTCAGGTGAACGCCAGCGCCGATGCAGGGGGACCCGGCCGTAAGCCGAAGGTCCGGAAGCGTCAGGCTCGTCGGGTCGGAGATGTCGGGGTCGACGAACCCGGGATTGAGATTGTAGTTATTCTCGTAGGTGACTTGCCCCGCCGATGACGCGGCGAAGGTGTACTCCCCCGTGCTGTAGTCGTAGACGATATTGTTCTTGAAGGCGACCGAAAGCGGCCACGGCCAGTCGAGCGAGAAGTTGTAGCCGTGCGTCGGATGAGCGCGGCAGTACCCGGTCGGCGGGTAGTAGGTCGCCCCGACGATCCCGTGGACCTGGACCCCGTACTTGAATCCCGAGCTTATGTCGGCGTCCCCGAACCCGCAGTGGTACAGGGTATTGTTATAGGCCCGGGTGTAGCTGCCGGACTTATAGACGTTCCCGGGACCGTGCGGATCCGGAGCGTCCGGGTCGTCGGAGCAGTAGTAGGACGGGTCCGGCTGGGCCTTGAGGTAGAGCCCCGACCCCGCCGTGTTGTAGATGTCGTTGAAGCGGATGATGGTGTGGTACCCGGCGCTTTCGATGCCGAAGGCCCCGTCGTCGTCCGGCGGCGTCCCGCTGTGGCCGATGCGGTTCGCTTCGATGAGGCAGTGCATCGGGATGCCCGGGTATCCCGTCCAGCCGGAGTTGGAGAGGATGATGCAACGGTTGCCGAAGTAGCCGCTCGCGGGTGAGTTCGTCCCGTGCCCGTTGTCGGCGAAGTACGACTCCTCGTTGTGGAAGACGTTTCGCCGGACGACGCTGTACGGTGCCCCGACGTCCAGAAGGTCGTGGCCGCCGTGAGAGAACTCGTTGTCCTCGAAGGTGTTGTTCGTCGAGGTATCCCTGTATCCGGCCCCGATCCGCACCGTCCCGAGGTCGTCCCCTCCGGTCGTGATCGCCCCATACCGGGTGAACTTGTTGTGATGGACCCAGTTGTGATTGGACGGCGTGCCGCCCCACTCCAGGCCGAGCGTCGTGTCGCAGATGATGGCCGTCGAGTAGATGAAGCCGCCCGAGGTCGTGAACTCGCACTCCGTGACTTCGTTGTAGCTCGACCCGTAGATGGCGTAGAAGGCCAGGCATCCCGAGAACTTTATGCCCACGACCCGGATGTAGTTCCGGAGCCGCAGGTAGAGCCCCCAGCGCCCGTGGGCGTCGTCGAGGACGGTGATGATGGGGGTTTCTCCGGGGTAGTTCCTGAAGGTGATTGGAGCTCCAGCGACCCCAGAGCTTGCCGGCTGAAGCGCGCGGTCGTAGGTCCCGGCCCTGAGATAGACCGTATCCCCGGCCTTGGCGTTGGCAAGAGCCGTCGCGAAGGAGCAGCACCCCGCCTCGTCGAGCGGGGCTTCGCTCCTGGCATTGGCCCAAGTCGCCGCGCCAGAAGGGCTCGCCCAGTAGGTGTTGCTGATGAAAAGGTCGTCAAGGTCTGACGATAGGCCATAGGCGTCCCACCTCGCCTTGGCCGGGATGTCGTCAACGAGCCCTGCCACGTCCGGCCCGATGGCCGGCCACGCGAGCGAGCCGAAATACGCTGGCTTGCTGTCGTAGAACAGGCTCGACGGCAGGGCGTGGTTCGTGATCCCCGCGTCCCACACCGCCGCGTTGTTGTAGTAGTCGTAGTTCCCGTGCCGCAGGAGCGTCGCCAAGACGTTCGAATCCGGGTACGTCCCTCCCGGAGGGGTAAATCCCGTGAGCGTCGTCTCCGCCGTCAGGCTCCCGCTCCCCATGTTCGGATATCCCAAGACCCACAGGTAGGACGACGAGCGGTCGAGCGCGCTCGTCCAGTACCCCGTCCCCGTGACCTTTGAGGCCTGGTAATAGGCCGGGTGTCCATCCGACCCCGTTCGGCGAGGTCGAGGCGTCGGCCCCGAGGATGTTCCCGACGGCGTTGTAGTAATAGCTCGTCCGGCAGAAGTCCATGATGCGGCGGTCGAGCGTGTAGGACGGATGAACAGCCGTGGACATGATTGCGGAAAAGCGTCTGATGGGAGGCCGAGCCGTGATAGGCGTCGTTCTGCCAGCGCTCCGTCATGTTCCCTTCCCACAGGTTCATGATGGAGTGGGGGCCGTGGTTGCAGTTGAGGCCGGGATTCTGCCATGCGAATCCGGCCCGGCCCATCTGCCAGATGAAGTTGTAGAGATAGGCCGACGAGTCGTTCCCGTTCATCACGGTCATGTAGGCCATGCGGACGCCGATGTTGTCCTCGGCCCTGAGACAGCTCACGGCGTACTGAGCGTAGAGCCCGTACCCGTCCGCCTGGTTCGGGAATCCCGCCGCGTCGTGGATGTAGCAGCGGCGGACCTCTAGCTGGTGACTGTCCCGCATGAACACGGCCTCATTGTCGAAGCCCGTCAGCTCACAGCGGTACACCCAGCAGCGGTCGGACCCCTGGAACCTGACACACGACCCCGCGTCGATGGTCATGTCCTCGATGCCGAAGAGCGAATCTGTGGCCGGGATGGCCTGGGCCATCGGGTTCTGCACATAGACGAAGGTATATGGAAGCGGCGAGGCGAACGTGATCGTGTTCCCGGTGATGTCCGTGATGCGGGAGACATGCCGTAAGTTCCTCGTCCCCGCCCAGTTCCCCGTGCGCGGGAAGACGAGCGTCAGGTCGTCCTCCTGATCGATGAGGATGAGCCGCCCGACTTGGAACTGTGCCCCCGGCGTTGTCGCCATCGTGACGCTCATGGAACCCTTCGCCAGCCAAGGCCCGTCGGCGATGGCCTGCTTGCCGCTCGTCGTGTAGCTGAAGCTCCCGCCCGTCGAGTTGAAGGCGGTCCCCGTCCCGGTGCCGACGATGGTCGAGCCCGCCCCGGCACCCCGGACGGTGATGCCGGACTTGCGGCTGATACCCGCCGGATATGTCCCCGCCGCGAATTGGACGACCTGACCGACCGGGCAAGCGGCGATGGCCACGTTGATGGCGGCCACGGTCATTCCGGAGTTGACAGTAGCGTAGACGGTCGTCCGCTCCGGGATACCTCCGGGGATGCCGCAGTAGTCCGCCCACGGGTAGAGCCTGTCCGCGTAGTCCACGAGGAGCCAGTCGTAGTCCCCGGGACTAAACACGGAAGGTATGCCGAAGGCGGCGGACGTGGCGATGCCGCTCATGCCGTAGATCATGCGCAGGTCGGTCTGGGCCTCTGGCGTTCCGAACGCCTCGGCCGAAGGGATGCCCGTCATGTCGTAGATGACGCCGCGCTTCGTGTGCCAGGTCCACGGCTTCCACGAGCGGATGCACCCCTTGGCCTTGGACGCGCCGACGGCCTCGGCCGTCGAGATACCGCCAGGGAGAAGCGCCATCTATTCGCCCCCTACCGGCCGCCGATCTTCCCGAATATCTCGCCGCTCGGGATGCCCGTCACCCCGATCGTCCCCTTGGCCGGCCGCCCCGGCCTCACGCACGGGCTGCCGAACGCGATCCGCGAAGGGATGCCGCCCGGCAACTGCCGACGCAATTTCTCGTTCCAGGCCGCCTCGTTCCCGGCTTCCTTCAGGACCGCCGGATTCCGGCTCAGGGCGATGGGGATCCCCGCCCTCATGCAGAACGCCTGGTCGTCAACCACCTGAAGCACCTTCGCGTTCTGTTCGGCCTGGGCCGCCTGCCGCCGGATGGCAGCGGCGAGCTGGAAGGCGGAGGTGATCGGGACCTCGACGAGGAGCTTGTCCCCCTCGATGATCTGGATCACCCCCGCCCCGTGTTTCAATGCGAGCTGCTTGACGTCCCTGGCCAACTGCATAGCGGCCTGCCAGGGTAGGCTGAGGAGCGCGTCCTTGCGGCCCCCGGGAGCGTTGTCGATGATGTAGACCCGGCGCCCCGCGACCCGGACGACCAGGTTCGCGGTCGTGGCGTGATAGGCCTTCGACCCGGCGAAGATGATGCGGCCCGCCGAAGCCTGCCCCGCGGCAAGCCCGTCGAGCTGGCCTTCGTGCCGGATCGTCAGCTCCCTGGCCGTCTGGACGACAAAGTCTCCCATGACCTACACCTCCCCGTAGAAACGATTGACAGACGCGCCCGAGTCGAAACAGAAGACGGGCACCGAACGGTCCGATGCCCGGATCCCGGGC
>MTKZ01127514.1_pt1 | contig 23667 bp, 17 predicted proteins | sample 1042781 | NCBI WGS metagenome assembly MTKZ01 (sample SAMN06212207, study PRJNA360539) | anaerobic digester metagenome | biome: Wastewater treatment plant; material: sludge; isolation source: anaerobic digester fed with sludge from wastewater treatment plant | place: Denmark: WWTP Viborg ... | reverse complement strand
AGACGGAGACGATCCCGTTGGCGTTGATGTCGAATGTCACCTCCACCTGCGGCAGGCCTTTCGGAGCCGGAGGTATCCCCACCAGGTCGAACTTGCCGAGAGAAATGTTTTCCGATGATATCTCCCTCTCGCCCTGGAGGACATGGATCTCCACGCTGTCCTGGTTGTCCGCGACGGTCGTGAATATCCTGCCCTTCTTAGTCGGGATGGCCGATCCCCTCTCGATGAGCTTCACAAAGAGATTGCCTTTGGTTGAAACCCCGAGACTCAGCGGAATAGAATCCAGGAGGACGATCTCCTTGACGTCACCCTTGAGGATCCCGGCCTGCAGAGCAGCTCCGAGAGCGACCACCTCGTCGGGGTTCTTGTCCCTTCTCGGATCCTTTCCGAAAATCTCCTTGACGGTCTGGATGACCATCGGCGTTCTTGTCTGCCCGCCGACCAGGAGGACCTCGTCGATGTCCGATACGCTTATCCCCGCGATCTTCAGAGCCTCCTGGCAGGGCGCCTTGGTCTTTTCAACGGTGTCCCTGATAAGATCTTCAAGCTGGGCTCGTGTCAGGGTGGTCTGGAGATGTTTAGGGCCGCTCGCGTCCGCGGCTATGAAGGGAAGGTTGATGTCCACGCTCTCAACCACCGAGAGGTCGCATTTCGCCCTCTCCGCGGCCTCCTTCAGCCTCTGGAGCGCCATCCTGTCGCCCGCGAGGTCCAGGCTCGTGTCCCTTTCGAAACGCTTCATGAATTCGCGCATTATCGACTGGTCCATGTCCTCGCCGCCGAGGTAAGTGTCGCCGGCCGTTGCGATGACCTCGAAGAGCCCCTCGCCCAGTCGCAGGATCGAGATGTCGAAGGTCCCGCCCCCGAGGTCGTACACCGCGACGGTCTTGGCTGCGGCCTCTTCCAGGTTGAAGGCGAGGCACGCCGCCGTCGGCTCGTTGAGGATCCTGAGCACATCGAGACCCGCGATTCTTCCCGCGTCCTTCGTCGCCTGCCTCTGGGGGTCGGAAAAGTAGGCCGGAACCGTTATGACGGCCTCTGTCACCTCTTCCCCGAAGAACTCCTCCGCGCTCTTCTTGATCTCGGAGAGGATGAAGGCGCTTATCTCCTGCGAGCTGTATTCGTTCGAATAGGTCTTTATCCTTATGTCGCCGTTGGGGGCCTCGACAAGCTGGTAAGGGAGGACCTCCCTGGCCGTCGTCATGGTGGCGTCGCCGTATTTCTTCCCGATCAGCCTCTTGACTGCGTAGATGGTGTTCGTGGGGTTGGTGACCGCCTGCCTCTTCGCGAGGTTTCCGACCAGCCTCTCTCCCTGTTCGGTGAACGCAACTATCGAGGGGAGCGTGCGCCCTCCCTCCCGGCTCGGGATTATGGTAGGTTCGCCGCCTTCGATGAACGCCATGCAGCTGTTGGTGGTCCCAAGGTCGATGCCTATGACCTTAGCCATTGTCGTTCTCCTTCACGTTTTCGGAGGCGGTTTTTGCCGCGCTCTTCCTGTTTATGAACACCTTTGCCGGCCTCAGCAGTTTCCCCTTGAAAAGATAGCCCTTTTCCCACACTTTCAAGACCTCATTATCCTCTTTTTCGTCGTCGCTCTCAAACCCGAGAGATTCGTGGTGCGCCGGATCGAACTGAACTCCCAGGGCCGGCACTTCCTCGAGTCCGAAGGTTCTCATGCCGTTCTCAAGGTCCTTCAGGGAGAGTTCCAGCCCCTCGATGTAGGAACCGCCGAGCTGCTCCGGGATGTTGTCGAAAGCCCTCTCCATGTTGTCGAGGAAAGGAAGGAGCTTCCTGAGGACCTCCATTTGAGACCTGACCTGGAGTTCGGCATTGTCCCTGTCCACCCTCTTCTTGTAATTCTCGAAATCGGCCCTGAGCCTGAGGAGCCTGTCTTCGGCGAGGCGTAGCTTCTCCGCCGTCTCTCCGTCCTCTTCTGCCTCGGGTTCCGGTTTTTTCCCCTGCGCTGTCCTTGCCGGAGGCATTACAGGCTCCGGCTCGGGCTCGGGCCTGGATTCCCCCTCAGGATGCTCCACGAACTCTATCGAAATGTCGTCGTTCGTCATTATGTCTTTTTCGTCAGCCAATCTCTCTCCCTCCGGCGGAAAGGTCCATGGACGCTTCTGTCAGGATCAGCGCCGAAGATGACAGGTTCGGAAGCGCCTCGTCGTATTTCATCGATTTGGGCCCTATCAGGCCGATGACTCCCCGGCCGCAGCCTTCGGCGCCGTATGGAACGGCGATAAGCGTCAGCGAAGGCGGGTTGAGCCCCCTTGGCCAGTCGGCTCCCAGCGCGATCGTGCCCCCTTTTCCGTTCATTAGAAGCTCGTCCAGGATTCCCAGGAGCCTCTCCTTCTTCTCCACCGTTTCGACGAGGGCTTTGAGCGATCTCCTGTCGACGGCGATCTCCGGTATGTCCACCAGCCATTCCAGGCCGTCCCAGAAAAGCTCGACGTCCGACGGGAGCTGCTCCACGGCCGGCGCTATCAGGGAAAGAGCTTCGAGGACCCAGTCGGCGACCTTCTCCCTGTCCTTTACAAGTTGCACTTTCAGGTGGTTCCTGATCTCTCGGAATGTCCAGCCCCTGTAGTTCCGGGTGATGTAGTTGCTGAAGCTCCTCAGGTGCTCCCAGCTGTAGCCGTGTCTCCTGTCAAGGACGCATTCTATGATCCTCCCGCCCTGCGCCAGCGCGACGAAGACGATCTTGTCGCGCGAAACGGGGTAAAGCTCGCATACCGAAAGCCTTGTATCCACGAGCGAGGGCGCTGTCGCGAAACCTACGGAGCGGTGCGCCGCCGATATTGCCCTGGAGATCTCCCTGGCCATCGTCCTGATGTCCCTCGTCCCCTCCTGAGGACGCCTGAAGCTTCTCCGCAGGTCAATCGAGGAGAGGTTTTTAAGCGCCATCGAGGCGAAATACCTGAAGGCCAGATCGGTCGGTATCCGGCCGGAAGAGACATGCTCCTTGGCCAGATATCCCTTGTTTTCCAAGCTGTTAAGTACGGATCTTATCAGGGAGGTTGAGATATCCTCGCTGCAGTTCTCTCTGAGATCGGCGGAAGAGACGGGTTTCCTCGAATCGGCGTACAGCCTCAACACGCCGAGCAGGATCTCCTCTTCTCTTCTCGTCAGGGGAGCTTCCGCCATCCATCCTCCCAATCATTCAAATTAGCATAAGTTCGAATCTTCGTCAATCAAACAACGGACTGATAATCAGGGAGATTCCCACCCCCTTGAAACGAACCTTCCGCCGTTCAATTTCGGAAAGGATCGGGAGATTTTCCTTGTTCATAAGTTTCCAGAAATGTGCGAAAAATTGTGGATACTGCCAGGGCGTTTTGCGGGGACATGACCCGATTCGGCCTTTTGAATAGGGATCGTGTCCCCGTCAATACACTTCCAGCTTGACAAGAATTAAGTATTGTGTCCCCATATATCCCCCTTAACCAATGTGAAATCCTCAAATCACCTTGCCTCCAGAATGAATTCTATATAAGAGCTTGCGAAAGATAAAAGATCTGTCTCATGGCGAGAAATGCACTTTGAAAAGTTCATACTTACTTTGATCGGATTGAGTTTCCCAAAATGTGATCACCATTGAAGAAGCTTTCTGGAATTCAGCTTGCCTTTCATCCTGTCCTTCATCACCTATAATAATACTAAGGTCATTTATGGCCTTGGTTACATCGACCGGAACTTTCTGCGGGTCACTGAATCGGTACATATCAGTGATTCTTACTAGGGATCTGGCACTTTCTTGATCTCCAGCCTTAGCTTCGCGTAGCAAGGTATCAACAACATATTTCCCCTGTCCCATGTTGATAAGGGCCGCCCTAACCAGACTCCTATCTGCAAGCTCGTGGCTCTCCAGCTGAGCCACTAAAAACTCCCTGCCATTAACACCCCCGCGCTCCGATAAATAAAAGGCGAGCGCGATCTTAACATGCACATTTCTCTCTGTGTTAAATTGACTTGCCAGAAAGTTGATATTTTCCATGGTCGGTATGGAAGCAAGGAGCCCTCCTAACTCCTCACGCTTGCTTGGATCAGGCTCTTTCCTCATCTCGTGCCGGAGTATGGCCGACACGGGTTTAAAATACAAGAGGTCTCGCGTGATTCGAAGATTTTCACTGTAGCTACAAATGGTATTTTTCTTCGTGGCGTAGTGGAAAAAGGACAATTGCGTGAAATAGATAAGTTCACGCAAAAAGAGCCCGAGAACAAAGCATGACCCCGCCAGCAGGACACTCCAGAAGCATTTCTTCCAACAGTCTCTTGAATAGAGCATCATTGCTGCTCCTGCACTATTTGATCCAGAAGAAACCATGGGGTCACATCTTGCATTCTGGCATTTCTTCCGGTCATCTTTCACCCGTCATTCTCTATATCCTCCCTGCCTGTGGATAGTTTACACCCAAAAGCGTTCAGGAAGGAATTATGGTATGAAGCAGAAGATCTTGAACAGGAGGAACAGGTATCCGATCGAAAGGATCGTCGTGACGAAGGTGATGAGGAGGCCGTATTTGAGGTATTCCCTGAATCCTACTACCCTCGCGCCTCTTGCCATTTCGACCACGATAAGGTTCGCCATCGAGCCTATCAGCGTCAGGTTGCCCGCCAGGGTGGACGTTACGGCGAGAAGGTAATAGAAGTAGCCGGGATCTGAGGATGCGCCGGCCCATTTGACCGCCACCATCACGAACGGCACGTTGGAGAAGAGGTTGCTGAGGAGGACGGACGCCAGGCTGAAGACGAACGACCCGCCGAGCCCCAGCTCCTTCGGAATGAAGTTGAAGAAATTCTCGAGGGCGCCCGTGTATTCGACGGCGTCTACTACAACGAAAAGAGCGGCGAAGAAGACCAGTATCGTCCAGTCGAGACGGGCGAATATCCTTTCCGGAGATACCCGCGCAAGGAGAATTATCGCTGCGGCTCCGGCTATGGCCCCGAACGCGAGATCGACCCCCAGGAACCACGCCAGGACCACGGAAACAAGGACCATCAGCGATTTCCAGAGGAGGTTCTTCTTGACCCTCACTTCCATGAGTCTTCCGTCTCCCGAAAATCCTTCCTTGAGCCTCTTACCGTAGACCTTCAGGAGGAGAAAATTGTTCAGCGCGAGAAGGATCAGCGCCAGCGGAAATACCCCCATGGCGTACCTGGCGTATGAAAGGCCGGAGGCGCTCGCGATCAGCATGTTCTGCGGATTGCCCGCGAGCGTCGCCATCGAGCCGATGTTCGAAGAAGTCGCGAGAGCGATCAGCAGCGGGAGAGGGTCGATCTCCGCCATGTCGGCGTAGGCGATGACGATCGGGGTCATCATGATACAGACCGGGTCGTTCACCAGGAACGCGGAGCCTATCCCGGATATCCAAACCACCGCGGAAAGGAACGCTCCCGGGCTGGAAGTCTTTTCGCAGAGCCTCGTCGTCAGCGCCCTGAAGAAACCCGCCGTCCTCAGGTATTCGGAGATCACCATCATCCCGAAGAGAAGGCCAATCGTCGCCATATCTATCGAACGGAGGGCGTTCCCTACCGGGATGACGCCGGAGGCCACCATGGCGACCGCGCCCAGGAGGGCGCCGGCGGGCCTTCCGATGTGAAGGAATTTGAACTGCCTGGCGGCTATGAGGATGTAGGTGGCCAGAAAGATTGTCAGGGCGAGGACGGCGATGTCCATTATCTGGAAGAGGTCTTGCGGCTGCGCCGCAATATTAGATTTAAAATTTCAAGTTTCAAATGTAAAATTGATATTCTCCTTTATAACGAAAAAACGGGGCGGAGTTTCTTCCGCCCCGAATAAAATATTTCTTCCCATATCGAACTTCAGCCTTCAGCCTTATGCCTTCAGACTAACAAGCCTGCCCAAGGGGCATCAGGTCCCCTCCTGCCAGGAGGCGAGGTATTTCTTCTGCTCCTCGGTAAGCTCGTCGATGGCGTATCCCATCGTCCCGAGCTTGATCGACGCGATCATACGATCCACTTCCTCGGGAATGACATAGACCTTCTTTTCGAGCTTGTCCTTGTGTTTCAGTATCCATTCGAGGCCGAGGGCCTGGTTGGCGAATGACATGTCCATCACCATCGCGGGGTGTCCTTCCGCCGCCGAGAGGTTGACGAGCCTTCCGTCCGCGAGGAGGTAGATCGTCTTGCCGTTCGAGAGCTTGAAGCCTTCCACGAAGTCGCGCACCGCGATCCTCTCCTCCGCCATTTTGTAGAGCCCTTCCTCGAGCTCAAGCTCGCAGTTGAAGTGTCCGGAGTTGGCTACTACCGCGCCGTCCTTCATCCTGATGAAGTGCTCCCTCCTGATGACGTTCTTGTTGCCGGTAACGGTTATGAAAAGGTCGCCCTTCGGCGCCGCTTCCGCCATCGGCATCACCTCGAAGCCGTCCATGATGGCCTCGATCGCCTTCACGGGGTTTATTTCTGTGACGATGACGTGGCCTCCGAGCCCTCTCGCCCTCATCGCGACGCCCTTGCCGCACCAGCCGTAACCAGCGATGACCACCGTGGAACCGGCGATGAGAATATTCGTCGCCCTGATGACGCCGTCGAGAGTGGACTGACCGGTCCCGTACCTGTTGTCGAAGAAATGCTTCGTCATCGCCTCGTTGACCGCCAGGATGGGGTATTTGAGGACTTTCTCCTTAGCCATCGCTTCGAGCCTGATGACCCCGGTCGTCGTCTCCTCGGTGCCAGCGATGATGCTCTCGAGGACGTCCTTCCTCTTGCCGTGCGCCATCGAAACGAGGTCCGCCCCGTCGTCCATCGTCACCATCGGCTTCGTGTTCAAGACCGATTCGATATGGCTGTAATATGTGTCGTTGTCCTCGCCCTTGATGCAGAATGTCTTGATGCCGTAATCCTTGACGAGGCTCGCCGCCACGTCGTCCTGCGTCGAAAGGGGGTTGCTCGCGCAGAGGGCGATATCGGCTCCGCCCATCGACAGCGCCTTCATGAGGTTCGCCGTCTCGGTGGTCACGTGCAGGCAGGCCGCCACTTTCAGCCCCTTGAGAGGCTTCTCTTTTTCGAACCTTTCGCCGATCGCCTTGAGGACGGGCATGTGCCTTCCCGCCCATTCGATCCTCATTTTGCCTTTCGCCGCGAGCCCCATATCTTTTACATGGCAATCCATCGTTATCTCCTAAGCCTTCACGAACGACCTTAGCTCGTCCGCCTTGTTCTTCTTCTCCCACGTGAAATCCGCAAGTTCCCTTCCGAAATGGCCGTAGGCGGCAGTTTTCTGGAAGATGGGCCTTCTCAGGTCCAGGTACTTGATTATGCCCTGAGGTCTCAGGTCGAATATCTCCCTCACCGCTTTTACCAGCAGCGCGTCGGGGACGATCCCGGTGTTGTGGGTCTTCACCATGACCGAAACGGGCTCCGCCACGCCGATGGCGTAGGCGAGCTGAACCTCGACCTTCTTCGCGAGTTTCGCGGCGACTATGTTCTTCGCTATGTGGCGGGCCATGTAGCACGCCGAGCGGTCGACCTTCGTCGGGTCCTTTCCCGAGAACGCCCCTCCGCCGTGCCTTCCCATCCCTCCGTACGTGTCGACGATGATCTTCCTGCCGGTAAGGCCGGTGTCGCCCTGCGGGCCTCCCGTTACGAACCTTCCGGTGGGGTTGATATGGATCTGAAGCTTCTTGGACAGCATTTCTTCAGGGATCACCTTCTTGACGATCTTCTCGGTGAGCTCTTCGCGGAGCTTCTTCATCGGGACGTCGCCGTCGTGCTGGGCGGCGAGAACGACCGTCGTCACTTCCCTCGGTATGTGGTCGACGTACCTTACGCTCACCTGGCTCTTGCCGTCCGGGCGGAGGTATTTTATCTGCCCCTTCTTCCTAGCCTCGGCGAGCTTCTCGGTGAGCCTGTGGGCGAGGTGGATCGGCATAGGCATGAGGGTCTTCGTCTCGTCGCAGGCGAAGCCGAACATCATGCCCTGGTCCCCCGCTCCCCCTTCCTTGCCTTCCTGAACGCCCATGGCGATGTCCGGCGACTGCGGGTCGATGCAGGTGAGAACCGAGCAGGTCTCGTAATCTATGCCGTATTCGCCCTTGACATAGCCGATGTCCTTGAGGGTCTGTCTGACGATCGTCGGAATGTCGACGTATGTTTTCGTAGTAATTTCTCCCGCGACGAGCGCCAGGCCCGTCGTGACCAGCGTTTCGCACGCCACGCGCCCGTGGGGGTCTTTGGCGAGGACAGCGTCGAGGACGCCGTCCGATATCTGGTCGGCGATCTTGTCGGGGTGGCCTTCGGTGACCGATTCCGAGGTGAAGATGAATTCCTTGTCCATTTTCTTTCCTTTCATGAAAAGACAAAAGCGTAATATACAATAAACCCTTTGATTTGACAAGTTATTCGGGTTCGATACGAACCCTCTTTCCTGTTATCATTTTGCGTTGAAAGGGGCGACATGAAACGCAGTTTCCGCGACAATCCGGCGGCGCATCCCGAGTGGAAGGAGCAGATCAAGGCTGGCATTCGATATGGAACCGGTCCCGAGAAGAAGCTCTCCCCTACCCCGATTTCTCGACGAACGGCTGAAGGAAAGCCTTGCCTCCATCGGGTTTGACGGGCTTTACTCTCACCAGTCCGAGGCCCTCGAAGAACTGGACAAGGGAAACAACGTCCTGATCTCCACCCCGACAGCCAGCGGAAAAAGCCTCGTTTACCAGATTTACGCGCTGAACTGCTTTTTGAAAGAAAATACGAGCAGGTTCCTCTTTCTCTACCCCTACAAGGCTCTCGCTCAGGACCAGCACCAGAAATTCACCGAGCTCATGATGAAACTCGGTTTTCCAGAGTTCAGGGCGGAAATATACGACGGAGACACTTCCCCCCACAAGCGGAAGAAGATCCAGCAGGATCCTCCCCCCGCGATAATGACCAACCCCGACATGCTCCACCTGGCCTTCCTGGCATACAGGGACAACTGGCGGGAGCTTTTCTCCAATCTGAGGCTTGTGGTGGTCGACGAGGCGCACATCTACAGGGGGATATTCGGCGCGCACATCCATCACCTTTTCTGGAGGCTGAAGAGGGTCGCTTCGGAGAACGGAAAGCTTCCCCGGTGGATAGGCACTTCTGCCACCATCGGCGAAGGCAGGCGATTCTTCGAGAAGCTCATCGGTGAAGAGTGCGAACAGATATCCGATTCGGGCGCGCCCCGCCCAAAGCGGCGGCTTTTCGTCCTCTGCCCTCCGGGAAGCCCCTACACCCTCGCATGTTATCTGATGGAGACGCTACTGGAAGAGAACGCCCGCACCGTCACCTTCACCAAGGCCAGGCGCATCACGGAGCTCGTCTACAACTGGCTCATCCAGCGGAACCGCAAATACAAGAAACTCGTTTCTTCCTACCGGGCTGGATTCCTTCCATCAGAACGGAGACAGATAGAGAGGGCTTTCTTCGAGGGCAGCCTTCTCGGCGTCGTATCCACCTCGGCGATGGAGGCCGGGATAGACGTCGGGGGCCTGGACGCGTGCATCCTGGTCGGTTTCCCCGGTTCTCTCGTAAGCCTCTACCAGCGGATGGGACGGGTCGGCAGAGGCGACGCTCCGGCTGACATCTTCCTCATCACCATGCCCGACGCTCTCGACCAGTACTATCTCACCCATCCCTCGGAGCTTCTTACGAGGAATGTGGAGGAGCCGATCCTCGACACTCTCAATTCCAACATCGCGGAGAGCCATCTCGTCTGCGCCGCTCACGAACTGCCACTCGTCGACGAGGAGTTCACGATCGAAAACAGCTACCGCCCCGCGATAGACGCGCTGGACAGGAAAGGGCGTCTTGTCCTCGACGCCGAAGGGACGAAGTGGTACACCCTCTCCCGCAACCCCCACAGGGAGGTGAACCTCCGCTCGCTCGGCGAAAGCTATTCCATCGTCGACGAGAGAAAGAAGGTGATCGGGACGATCGACGGCGTCAGGGTTTACCGTGAATGCCACGAAGGGGCGATATACCTGCACCAGGGGGAGAGCTACGAATCGGTGACGATCTCGCCGAAAGAGAAAAAGGTTTTCGTGAAAAAGGTATCTTCGGACCATTACACCGAGGTCCGTTCTGAAAAAGAGACCGAGATCATCGAGATCTTCGAAGAGAAGGCGTTCCCCTCCTTCAGGCTCTGTTTCGGAAGGGTCAAAGTGACCGAAAAGATAACGGGCTTCGTCAAGAAGAAGCTCTTCTCGGGCGAAACGATCGGCGAATACTCCGTCGAAGCGCCTCCATCCATTTTCGAGACCGAGGGGCTCTGGATAATCTTTCCCTCCCTGCTCGTGGACGAACTTTCGGAAAAGAAATTTCACCCGATGGGAAGCTTTCACGCGGTCGAACACGCGCTCATCGCCGTCTTCCCCCTTCTCGCCCTCGCCGACAGGTGGGACCTCGGCGGCATCTCATATCTCCTCTACCCCGATTTCGGCACACCTGCCATATTCCTTTACGACGGCTATCCCGGCGGGATCGGCCTCGCGCGAAAAGGCTTCGCGGAGATGACGACCCTTCTTAAAAAGACGAGGGAGCTTGTCTCATCGTGCGAGTGCGAGATAGGCTGCCCCTCCTGCATCCAGTCGCCGAAATGCGGAAACGGCAACAGGCCCCTCGACAAGGAGGGCGCCGTCCACGCCCTATCCTTCCTCCTGGACCGCGAATCAAAGGCGAGACTCCCCCAAATCGTCATGCCAAAGCTCAGCACCCCTGCGAAAAAGCGCGACATCCCCCGGAAGCGGATCGTCTTCGACGTCGAAACGAAAAGGCTCGCCGAAGAAGTGGGCGGCTGGGGCAATATCAGAAAGATGGGCCTCGCCATAGCCGTCGTCAGGGACATTGACAACGACGAATGGCTCTCCTTCACCGAAAAGGAAGTGGACGATCTCGTTAAGACCCTCTTCAACGCCGAGCTCGTCATCGGTTTCAACACGCTGAGGTTCGATTACGAAGTTCTCGAAGGCTACATCAGGAAAGACTTCTCCAAGGTCCACAGCCTCGATCTTTTGGATGTCCTCTACCGCAGGAACGGCTTCCGCACATCCCTCCAGCACCTCGCCTCCGCAAACTTCAACGAGGGAAAGAGCGCCGACGGCCTCCAGTCCGTGAAGTGGTTCAGGGAAGGCCGCCTCGACCTCGTCGAAGAATACTGCAAAAAGGACGTCGCCCTCACCGAAAAACTATACCTCAAGGGGCTGAACGAAGGGTTCGTCCTGCTCCCCAGAAAGACCGGAGAGATAGTCAGGATCAATGTTTTGAATTGGCTCGACGAAAAACCTTAAATCGTGTATAATGCCTTCCGTCGGGGCGTAGCGCAGCCTGGTAGCGCACTTGGTTCGGGACCAAGGGGCCGCTGGTTCAAATCCAGTCGCCCCGACCATAAAGAAACCTAATTCCAAAAAAATTGTCGGGGCACTGGTTTGAACCAGCGGCCAAGGGGAGGTAACGAGGGGAAAAGTTTCCCCTCGTAGTCAGTGCATCTTCGAAGTTGGGAAGGGATCTCGCAAGGGAAACCGAAAGGTTCCCCTTGCGGGAGCGACGGTAGTCGCGACGCCGATGTGCTCAAATCCAGTCGCCCCGACCATAAAGAAACCCAATTCCAACATTTTTCTCAATTCGGGGCGGCTGGTTTGCGTGAGAATACCGCTCGGGACGGAGTCTCTCGCTACTTCGCTAAAAGCCAAGCAGTTGGCTTTAGATGAAGAGGGTTTCAGGGGGAAAGAAGAGTTTCCCCCTGAGCAATTGTGCCCCCGAAGTGGCGGGGGGTGGTATTGTAGGGGGACCGCCTAAGGTCCCCTTTCAAGGAGCGGCCCCGCCGCGACCGCCGATGCGTTAGATCCAGCCCCGACCACTTAAAACCCTTTAAATCAACCACTTGCATTTTCACTCCCTTTCAGGGGTGAGGGTTTTGGAACCGATTGCAACTAAATCGGAATCAATTGCAACATAATCTAGGTCATAATCAAAAACGAACTGCCGCCCCTTGAATCAAAGCTTGAGAACCTCAAATAGCCATTCCCTATTGACCCTTCAGCCTTCCGTAATCAGCGCCGCACAAGCTTCGCTTTCATATAAAATTTCAATTTGAACGTAGTCTAAAGACCTGCGGCTACCTGTAAATGCTAACAGCAGCTCGTCCGATAACATCCGCCGGTGAAGGCTTCAAAGGAGCATCCCTTCCGAAAGGGGGGTATTACCGATAAACTCCCGTCCGGCAAGATTGAGGCCGGGAGGCCGAGCTACCTTTTTTCCTTTATCTTTTTGAAGGTCATGATCCCCGCCAAGAGCATCGCAACCGCAGCGGCAAGGAGATAGTAGGTCCTCGCGATATCCCTCCAGTAAAGAACGGCCCACACGACGGCAACGAAAATCCCCGGCGCGAAAGAGAGCCAGGGTATCCTTTTCCTGAAGGCCAAAACGAGCATGATGAAACCGCAGGCGATGTATATCAGAGAAATGACCGTTTCCGTCCCCCAGATATCGAAAAGACCGGGCGAAGGGCTTTTAAAGCCTCCCGAAGGGACAGCCTGGTTGTTAATTAAGAGGGAGGGCTGGAGCCAGCCGATGCTGGACGGACACAATTTTATCCAGCCAGCCATGTACCTCCACTGCCCTTTCTTCGGATAATCCGCCCTCTGGCCGGCTCTTATTCCGAGGTGCAAATGCGTTTCCAGAGGATTTTTCTTCGATCCGCCGTTCTCCCAGGGATCTCCTAGGTAAGCGAGGAGTTGTCCCTTTTTCACAGGCACGGGATCTATCTTCCAGCGGCTGGGACTGAGGTGGCCGTAAAGAGAATAAATGTTGTAGTGGGGATGGTCGACGATTACCAGCCACCCGTAGCCCCCGGCCTTTCCCGAAAAGCTGACGACCCCGTCGGCGATGGCGTAAACAGGCGTTCCCGCCGGGCGGTGATAATCCTCGGCAGCGTGGTACATCCGGCGTGTCAGCTTTGTATTAATTATCTTTCTGTCAACCAAGGCACATTCGCAGAACCACGCGTGGGATTCAATGTCGTCCTTTTCGTAGGTCTCGAGAGGAAAGCGGAACGGGAGCGAAGGATCGGCGGCGAATTTTTCCGTGTCCGCGACCTGGATTTTGTCCATCGCCGGGCATGGTTTCCCCGGCCGCGTGCAGCTTGTAAGAAGGATTGCCAAAAGCATCAAGCATGCAATACCGCTCCTCTTCATCATGACACCTCCAGCTTCCATCACCATTATACTCCCGCCCCCTTGTCGTTTCGAGCTGCAGGCCATTGCTACGCTCGCACACTCGCTGCGCTGCTGAACACCTCCCTGCAGAGAATGTGTCCTGCCGCGACGTAAAGTCGTCTCTTGGCACAACATTTCACGCCCTTCGGGCTAAGTTTGGGCGGGAGGCTGAAGTTCGATAGGGAAATGGATTCCGCAATTTTTCAGTTTTCAATCTTCACTTTGGAATTTTCAATACTCGCGAAGCCTTGCGGAGTTCTTTACTTCCCAGCGTCTTTGGCCTTGCTTGTCCTGAAATCGGAGAACTGCACCTTTGTCTCGGAAAAAAAGTGCATCCAGAGGAATCCGGCTTCGCCGGTTATCATGCAGGAATCAGGGACCCACAGGCCATCCTGAGTCACAGTGTATCTTGTCGTCGTGGTCATTTTTTCTACATGCTCGGGAAGAGGTTCGGTGGTAGATTCGACCTTGAGGGGCATCCCGGTGGAGGCGTCCAGCCAGGCCCTTCCCTTCATGGTCGATTTACCGTCGGCGCTTTTCTCTGTGAAAGTGAAGATCGACGCGGCCTTACCATCGAGCGTCACATCGGATTTGTAAACCATCTTGACGCTCTTCTGGACGGACGGCTCGAAGGGATTGTCCCCAATCGACAGGCTGACCGATCCCTCCCCTTCTCCTTTCTTTTTTGCAGCTTCCTGCTTCTTTTCGTCTTCGTTCTTCTTCCTGGCTTCCGCCGTCACATCCTTGCCGTTCTCGAACGCAGAGATGAGCTCCATGTCGAGCTCATCGCCTTTATCCACCGTTCGGAACTTTACTGTCGAATCGCTCTCCACCGAACCGTCCTTCTTCTTGACTATCGTTGCCATGGTGAGGGTCCCCGGAACAATCTTCGCCTCTTTTGAAGCCGCCGCGAACCCGACCGCCTTCTTCCAGAGGTCCTCCCCGGGATCCTGCGCTGATGACGCGAGTGCGAAAGCTATCGTTGCCGCGAACATAAGGACCACAGGTGCTCTCATTAAAACCTCCGGAAATATTATATCAAGGAATTCCATGTTTAAAATAACCGGAACCTTTCGGCTTTATCAACTTGCAGGCGTCCCTTCGCCGTCATCGATGCCATGTTCTTTGTGCGTCAAGGCGCACTGCGAAGATCATGGATGGCATTTTTTCAAGGGTGAAACCGGCCGGCCGGGCTAACTTGTGGGAAGATCGCCTTCCATCATCACCGCAGTATTCCTGCCTGCCTGCTTCGAACGGTAGAGCGCCGTGTCCGCGGCGTTTATCATCTTCCTCACCGAGCTTTCGCCCATGGACGCGCGGTGGGTCGCGCCTCCCACGCTTATCGTGACGTGGCCGGCCGCCTGAGACTCAGGATGGGCCATTCTCATCTTTTCGACTGCTTCGATCATGGTCCTCGCTATGACAAGCGCCCCTTCCTTGTCCGTGTTGGGAAGGATCGCCGTGAATTCGTCCCCGCCGTACCTGCCGAGAAGGTCCCCGGGCCGCTGGAGGGCCGACTGTATCGCCCGGGCGACCTGCCTTATGCACTGGTCTCCCATCTGATGGCCGAGGTTGTCGTTGTATCTCTTGAAATAATCAACGTCTATCATCAGGATCGAAAGCGCGGTCCCCTCCCTGACCATCCTCCTGTATTCCGTCTCTAGGATCTCGTTGAGGCGCCTGCGGTTGAAGACTCCCGTGGTCATGTCTGTGACGCTCATGATCTCGAGCTCCCTCTGGTGTTCCCGGACCTTCTGCCTGGCTTTATGGAGCTTTAGCGCCAGAATAGCCGTTATTACTATCGTGAGAAGAGACATTCCTCTGTTCGTAAGGACTATCCATTCCGGGACCCCGGCCCTGTGGGAAAGGAAATAACCCGCGGTGAGGAAAAGGATGCACACCGCGGTGATGCCGTGGATCAGGCCTCTCTCCCCGGAGAAGAGAGCAAGGAGAATGACCACGCTGTACAACATCCCGTCGGCCACTCCGAGCGGAGTAAGACTGTCGATCCAGAGCACGACCAGCGCCATGATAATGCACAAGCCCAGGTTGCCGATTTTTTCCCAGCGCATCGGGTCTCCTGCTATATAAAGTCAAACAGCGGGGGGGCGAAAGATGTTCCCCGTCCCGCTCCAGATATCGTTTGCCTGAACTTTTTGTTACGCTTAAATACTACACGAGCGAGGCTCGCGAGTCAAGGTTGCGCCAAACGATTGAGCAAGCTTCAAAATCATGCTAGATTAAAAACAGGAGGAGGAGCTTGTGGATTTCGGATCGAGGTTGTCGGCTCTTTCCCGGGAGGGAACCTGATGGACGCTTTGATGCTCGCGAGGCTGCAGTTCGCCGTCACATGCCTTTTTCATTTCATTTTCGTTCCCCTTACCCTCGGCCTCTCTGTCATGGTGGCGGTGATGGAGACCCTTTACGTCAGGAGGGGTGAAGAAAAATACCTGAGGATGACGAAATTCTGGGGCAAACTCTTCCTCATCAATTTCGCGCTCGGTGTAGTGACCGGGATAACGATGGAATTCCAGTTCGGGATGAACTGGGCGGAGTACTCGAAATATGTCGGGGACATCTTCGGCGCTCCCCTCGCCATCGAGGCAACGGTCGCCTTCTTCCTGGAATCCACTTTCCTCGGCTTATGGATCTTCAGCTGGGAAAAGGTGTCGAAAAGGATGCACGCGACATTAATCTGGCTGGTGGCCTTCGGGACGAACATGTCCGCGCTCTGGATCCTTCTCGCCAACGCGTGGATGCAGAAGCCGGTGGGCTATGTCCTCAGGAACGGCAGGGCCGAGATGACCGATTTCGGGGCGCTTGTCTTCAATCCCTACGGCTGGCTGAAGTTCCTCCACACGAACCTTTCGGGCTACGTGATCGCCGCCTTCTTCGTCATGGGTATCTCCGCCTACCACCTTCTGAAAAAGAACGAGACGGAATTCTTCAGGGCGTCCTTCCGGATCGCGGCGGTATTCGGCTTCATCTCATCCCTCGGAGTGGCGATGGTCGGCGATCTAAACGGGCAGGAAGTGGCGAGGTACCAGCCCGCCAAATTCGCCGCCATGGAGTCGCACTGGGAGACCAGGAAAGGCGCTCCCATGGCTCTCCTTCAGGTTCCCCTGGAGAGCGAGGAACGGAACGCGGTGGAGCTTATAAAGATCCCGAAGATGCTGAGCATCCTCGCGACGCATGACCCGCACGCGGAAATAAAGGGATTGAAGGACATCCCCAGGGAGGACCGGCCTCCCGTCACGATAACCTTCTTCAGCTTCAGGATCATGGTCGGTTTGGGAACGCTCTTCATTCTCCTGTCGGGCATCGCTCTCTATCTTTCATTGAGGAACAGGCTCGAAGGAAAAAAGCTGTTTCTCAGGATCTTGCTCTATTCGATCCCGCTCCCCTACATAGCCGCCCAGCTTGGCTGGATAGTGGCCGAAGTGGGCAGGCAGCCCTGGATCGTTTACGGCCTCATGAGGACCAAGGACGCCATATCGAGGAATGTCAGCGCGGGCCAGGTTCTTGTCTCCNNATTCTGGGCGTGGTGGACATTTACCTCATGTACAAATTCGGGAAGAAGGGACCCGAGCCCTTGTCTTTGAAGGCGGAGGTGTAGGATGGAATACCAGGAGACATGGTTCGTTCTGTGGGGGGTCCTCTGGGCCGTTTATTTCATGCTGGACGGCTTCGACCTGGGCGTCGGGATGCTGATGAATTTCATAGCCCGGAGCGACGGAGAGAAAAGGCTTGTCATAAACACCATCGGTCCCTTCTGGGACGGCAACGAGGTATGGCTGATAACGGCCGGCGGCGCGACCTTCGCGGCTTTCCCCACGACATACGCCTACATGTTCAGCTATCTGTACCCCGCCCTCCTGATAATATTATTCGCGCTGATATTCAGGGGCGTCGCTTTCGAGTTCAGGGGCAAGGGCGAAGGCGATAAATGGAAAAGGAGCTGGGACATTGCCATCTTCGCAGGAAGCTCACTGCCCGCGCTGCTTTTCGGAGTGGCATTCGGCAACATCTTCCGCGGCCTCCCGATCGACGCGTCAGGCTACCATGGAACGCTTTTCTCGCTCCTGAACCCTTTCGGGCTCCTCTCGGGGGTCTTTTTCGTGATGATGTTCCTTCAGCACGGTGCTCTGTGGCTTTCGATAAAGACGGACGGAGAGGTGAGGGCGAGGGCGGAGAAGGCGTCTTCAGGACTGCTTTATCCGGTCATCTTCACCGCCGTGATATTCCTGACAGCGACGGCTTTCCCCTCGAAGTTCTACGACAACTTCGCGAAGGCTCCCCTGCTCGTCGCGGTTCCCATGCTGGCGGTCCTCGGATTCGCCGCGGCAAAGTTCATGACCGCGCGCGGAAAGTGGAAAGGCGCTTTCTTTGCTTCATGCGCCTCGATAATCGCCGTGATGGCTACCGGCATGATCAGCCTTTACCCCAACCTGATACCTTCCAGCATCGATCCCGCCCACAGCCTGACGATCTTCAACTCCTCTTCCAGCCCGTACACTCTTAAGATAATGACGATCGTCGCGCTGTTATTCGTTCCTGTGGTGATCGCCTACCAGTTTTGGGTTTACAGGGTTCTGAAGGGAAGACTCACGGTCGAAGGGGTGGTCAGGGACAAGCACAGCTACTGATCGGGAAGCTCACTCCCCGGTCACGCCCAGAGCCATTGCGAACAACTCCAGGGGATGGAGTATCTTTTTTTTCGTAAGGTTCGCCGACTGCATCCTGCAGGAACCGCAGGGCGTGACGACGACGTCGGCCCCCAGGAGCTCCAACTCTTTCCCGAGCGCTTTTCCCAACTCGTCCGCTATCCCGGCGTTCTCTTTCCTGATGCCGTATGTCCCGCCCATACCGCAACAGTTCTTGGTCTTTCCCGCGAACTTTATCGAAGGGATCATCTTAAGGAGCCTCATGTCCTTTTCGTCCGCGTCTATGGCGGCCGCGTGGCAAGGAGTCTGGTAGGCGAACGAGATGTCGAGCGGCCTGAGGTCCACGCCGCCCCCTTCAAGCAGGTCGGCAAGGAATTCGGATATGCAGACCGCCCTCTCCGCCATTTTTTCCGAGGATTCCGAAGGAAAGAAAGCAGGATGGTCCTTCATCACCGCGAGGGCGCACGAAGGCGCGGTGAAGACGATCCTCGCGTCCCCCTCGAGGTACGGAAGGAAATTCTTCTGCGTGAAGAGGACATCACCTGCCGCCGAATCGAAGAGCCCCTTGGTCAACCTGCTTACCCCGCAGCACGCCTGGGGCGGAACTATCACCTCGACCCCAAGTTTCTGAAGTATCCTGACAGCGGCGAGAGTCTCCCCTTCCCTGTTGTAGAGGTTGCCGTAGCAGCCGTAAAAGAGTACCGCCTTTTTTCCCGTGTTGCCCTCGAAACGGTAAAGCTTCCCGGGGTCGAAGGCGGTTATCCCGTCCGGCATGGATATGCCCAGGTCTCTCCTGAAACCTGTCAGCTTTTCACCAAGGAACCTCGCCGCGCGCGATCCCGCGAGCGGAGCCGACGCCCTCAGGAAGGCGCCGGGGAGCTTGTAAGGAAGCGACGAGAACGATGTGAAGAACTTGTTCCTCGCCTTTCTGATCGCACCGGAATACTCGCCGAGGATGAGCGAGGAGATCGGCGAGATGTCCACTCCGGTCGGGCAGTGGACTGCGCATTCCGAGCAGTTTAGGCAGGAATCGAAGATGTCGAGCGCGGCGGACGATCCAAGCGTTTCATGGGCCAGGCTCCCGTCCATGACCGCCTGAAGAAGGTGGGCCCGCCCGCGGCTGGAAAGCGGATCAAAACCGGTCGCCTGAGCGGTGGGGCAGAAATCCCTGCATGTCCCGCAGCCGTGGCACCTCTCTATCTCCAGGCTCCATTTCTCCGAAGAAAGGGCGCCTCTCAGAGGAGTTCTTTCGTAGGAGGGAGAGAACCGGGTGCCTTCCGTGATCGGCGCGGGATCCTCGCAGGCTATTATGCCCGGGTTGAACATGTTACCGGGGTCCAGCTCTTTTTTGATGTTTATGAACAGGTCAACGAGGCCCCCGTAAACAATCCTGAGGTAGGGGGTCCTGAGCCTTCCGTCACCGTGCTCCCCGGCAAGAGAACCGCCCAGGGAAGCGATCAGCCTGGCCGTCTCTTCGGCTATCACGGGGACAAGGCCGAAGTGCCTCGGGTCGGTGAGGTCCATCAGCGGGTTGACGTGGAAATTGCCGTCGCCGCTGTGCCCGAAGATGACGGCTTCGATCCCTTCTTTCCGAAGGATGGAAGTTACTCCCCTCACATATGCGGGGATGTTCTCCGTCGGCACGGCTCCGTCCTCTATGAACCTGACCGATTTGAGCTTTCCCCGTCCCCTGTTCAGAAGCGGGCTGGCCGCCTTCCTGAAAGCCCACACCTTTTCCTTCTGGGAAGCGTCCGCGGGGATCGCGAACTTGCCCGCTGAGGAAACGCTCTTCAGGATCATCCGGAGAGTCCCGTCGGCCTCTTCCCTCGTCGTCCCGTCGGCCTCGATGATGAGAATGGACCCGCACCCGTCGGAAACTGGTATTGGAAATCCGCCCTGCCCCTTTCTTACCATCTCTATGAATGTCCTGTCGAGGAGCTCGCACGCGGACGGCCCGTGAGGGACTATTTCCAGCGTCGCCTCCGCGGCTTCGGCGGCGTCCGAGAACTCCGCGATCGCCAGCGACCTGAATTCCCTGAGGGGCGTCATTCTAAGAGAAGCCCTGGCGAAGATCCCCAGGGTCCCCTCCGACCCCGCGAAAAGAGGCAGAAGGTTTATCTTTCCGTTTTCACCAAGGCAGCCTTTCAGGTTGTATCCGGAAGTGTTCGCTTTCGATCTCGGCCATTTTTCGATGATCCTGTCCCTGTTGTTCTCTATCAGAAGGGCCGCCTTGCGTAGCATCCCGTGCGAATGCTCCTCCGGCGGGAGCGCCCTGTTCTCGACCTTTACGATCGTCCCGTCGGAGAGTATCACTTCGACCCAGTTCAGCCATTCGAGGGTCCCGCCGTACTTGACGCTCCTGGCCCCCTTGGAATTGTTGGCTATCATGCCGCCTATCGTGCAGAAATCCTGGCTGGAGGGGTCGGGAGGAAACACAAGCCCGCCGACGGCCAGCGCCCTGTTTAGCTGAGCGAGGACCACTCCCATCTCCACGACGGCCTCCTCAGGGNNCGGCCTCCTCAGGGCCAATGATCTCAGCCTTTCTCATGAACCTTGAATGGTCGGTCACGATCCCGCGTCCTACGGTCTGTCCCGCGAGGCCGGATCCCCCGCCCCTCATCGTGACGGGGATCATCCTGTCTCGGGCGTATTCGAACGCCCGGAGCATTTCCGCGGTATTCCCCGGGAACGCCACGGCCTCCGGGGTCATCCTGTATATGCATGCCGCGCGCGAATAGACCGCCCTCGTCGACGGTGAATCGTCCAGAAAATCCCGGGGGAGTTTCATCCTTCTGCCTTTAGATATTTGACTGTTCGCTGGAAAAGTCGTATAAAATAACGGGAGGGTAAAAAATGAAACTTCTTATCGTTGACGACATGAGATCTTTTCTCGACCTGGAGCAGACTTTCCTGAGGAGGGCGGACTGCCAGCTCCTGACCGCGTCTACCGGGCTCGAAGCAATAAAGGTGGCTGAACAGTCCCATCCTGATATCATCCTTCTCGACATAGAGATGCCGGAACTTAACGGCATCGAAGCGACTAGGATATTGCAAAAACACCCAAAGCTCAAGGAGATTCCCGTGATTGTAGTATCTTCGACCACGCGTAAGGACGAAGCGCTGAGGGCCGGGGCGAAGGATTTCCTTCAGAAGCCCGTCGACGAGGCGACCTATCTGAGCGCCATCCTGAAGCATGTACCCCTCAAGATCAGGAAGGACAAGAGGGTCCGCCTCCTGGCGCAGTGCGAGTATAGTCACGACAACGTCAAGAAAACCGCGAGGATCAAGGACGTATCGACCACGGGGATTTTCCTGGTGACAGGCAATCCGATGGATATCGGAAGCAAGGTTGACCTTTTCTTCCCCATTCCCCTGAACGGGGGAAAAAAGGAGATACGCACCGAGGCTATCGTGGTGAGAAAAGCCCTTGACGGATACGGCCTGGGTTTCTTCCAGATGTCCGAAGGGGCTAAACTTTACCTCGAAGAGTTCGTGGAGGCCCACCCTGAATAATCTTCTCCGCTTCCTTGCCGCCGCGGCCGCCCTTTCCCTTCAGGCCGCGCTCTTCGCGGCGCTGCCGGTGATAGACGCTGCCGCGCTTCCCGAGGCTCCGAGCGACCACCAGGCGGCGATGATCGTCATCTTGACGGCATGGAACCCGGACAAGGCGGAGTATCTCGAGCTGGCGAAGGACCCGAAGATCTGCATCGAGGATTTCAACATACTGGCGTGCCTGCAATCGAAAAGCGGCGCGTCGATGAAGGATATGTGGCGGTGGCGTAAGCTTCACCTGGGCTGGCAAGACATCGTGGCGAAGATCAGGCTTTCGCTCGACGACGTTGTCCCGAAATCGGAAAAGAAGTGGCCGGAACCCTACCTGAAGTGCTGGTCGTACTGGCGGGAGCGGGGCGGACCGGCCGGAAAAACCGTTGTCGCGGATTACGATTTCGAGAAACTGGCCGAAGTGCTGACCCTGCAGAAAGCGACGGAACAGACCGCTGACGGAGTGATAGAAATGCTTCAGAAAGGCGGAAGCTTCACCAGCCTTTCATCGGCGCACCTGGCGGAGAAAGCAAAAGCTCCGAAGGGGAAAAAGCCGAAAAAATAGCTCCCTGCCGGGGAAACGATCAAGGGCATCGCCGCAACGCACGAGGACAAGAACGGAGAGACGATTGGATCTGCACCTAAAGGCAAGCTCGATGGCTCTTCCGAAAGCGCTGGCCCTTTCGTTCCAGAGGAAGGAGTCCGGCGCCCTCATAGTCCAGGCCGGAGAGATACAGAAAAGGATATACCTCGACGGCGGTTCGGTCATCTTCGCCACATCGAACGACAGGAACGACCGCCTGGGAGAGATGCTGATCCGCAGGGGCGTCATTTCCGTTCAGGATTTCCTTCTGGCCTCCTCCCGGGTCGGTCCGGGAAAAAGGTTCGGGACGATCCTTATTGAAATGGGGCTTTTGACTCCGGAACAGCTCGTTTGGGCGGTTAAGGAACAGGTGAAGGAGATCATCTTCTCCCTCTTCGGCGAACTTTTCATCTCTTACAGGTTCGAGGGCGGAGCGCAGGCGGGGAACGAGGTCATCACTCTTAACATCAACACCCCGGAACTGATACGCCAGGNNATCCTCTCGATGGACAGGATCTCCTGGGTGCTGGCGGATTTCGAGAAGCAGCAGGGGTACATGACCCTCACCAAGCCACCGGAGAGCCTGATGGGGATCCTTTCGCTAAGCAAGACCGAAACGGACCTTCTCTTCTCTCTGAAAAAGGGTGGCGCTTTCCCCTCCCTGTTCTCTTCGCACCCGATCAACATACACGCTTCCATCCTGAAATTCCTCTGGGCTCTTTATATCCTGGGTTATGTCGAGATCGGGGAAAAACCTGACGAGAACCTGATCCAGGAGCTCGATGTGACGGGCGAGGACCTCGGGATCTGAGACTCAGGCCCGGGGCGCCGGGGCGGCTTCCCTTTCGCGCTCCTTCCACATGTACAGGAAGAGCAGTATGCTCCAGGAGATCATGAAAAGGTCCCTGACGAACACCTTCGAGACGGCTTCGGTGGCCCCCGTGTGCCCGAAGCATCCGCAGTCTATGTCCAGGCCTCTGAACCACGCCTGACCAAGGAGCACCAGGAATGCCGCCATCATGATGTTCACGAGCGCTACTCCGCCCCGGTCGAACACGGTCAGGATTAGCGAAAGAGCGATGACTCCTTCCACCCAGGGCACGGTTATCGCTATAATGTTGACGACCGATCTGGGGAAAAAATCATAGTGGGAGATGTCGAGCGCGAAGCCGGCGGGATCGAGTATCTTGGGAACGGCCGCCGCCATGAACGTCACTGCAAGCATTAGCCTGAAGACGATCCCGGCGAGTTTTCCTCCTCCCATTCCCAGATAGATGAGGAGACCTGAAACGGAATAGAAGACTAGCATCGCCGAGAAAAGGAGCAACGCCCCCCGGTCTCCCAGGAAAGGCATGAAAACCTTTATGGCGGTCTTCATTTCATCGGCGCCCAGCACGGAAAACAGAGTCCATGCGAATAGCGAAACCGCGGAAAGGGATGATAGCGAAAAGTATCTCTTCAGATTCACTTCTGGGCGCCGGTCTCAATAGGTTTCTTGCTGCGGATCCAGCCGGGGAGGCCGTCCTGGTCGACCGCCACCTTGGAGTCTGGTATTCCCCTTGATATCAGTTCCTTGGCTACTTCCTCGGAAGTGCCGCACGAACCTCCGGAACAGTAAACTATGAGAAGCTGGGCCTTTTTGAGTTTTTGCTCGAATTTCCTGAAATACTCATCGACCTGG
>MTKZ01002239.1_pt1 | contig 23692 bp, 21 predicted proteins | sample 1042781 | NCBI WGS metagenome assembly MTKZ01 (sample SAMN06212207, study PRJNA360539) | anaerobic digester metagenome | biome: Wastewater treatment plant; material: sludge; isolation source: anaerobic digester fed with sludge from wastewater treatment plant | place: Denmark: WWTP Viborg ... | reverse complement strand
TTCTCGACGAGATGGCCTACGCACTGGGAGGAAGAGCCGCCGAACAGCTGATCTTCGGAAAAGTTTCAACAGGAGCCCTGAGCGATCTGGAGAAGATAACAAAACAAGCCTATGCCATGGTCTCATATTTCGGAATGAGCAGTAAAGTCGGGAACATAAGTTTTTATGATTCATCAGGACAGGCTGACTACGGCTTTACAAAACCATACAGCGAAAAGACAGCCGAGCTGATCGATCAGGAAGTCAAGGAAATAATTGAAGAGTCATATCAGCGTTCGATCAATGTTTTGAAAGACAATCTGAAAGGACTGACAGAACTTGCCGAACTACTCCTGGAAAAAGAGGTTATTTTCAGCGAGGACCTCGAGAGGATCTTTGGAAAGAGAAAAGCCGACATCGTTAGGGAACTGGAGGAGAAGGCAAGGGGAAACAATAAAACTGAGGAAACAAACTCAGGTGCAAAGGGCGATACAGAGTCAAAGAATAATCTTCCTGAGCCCGCTGCAGTAAAGACTGCTGCCAGGAGGAGGAAGAAGGCAACATCCGGGGGGGAAGAGACGGAAATTAAACCAAAAGAAAAAACCAGTTAAGTTGGGAAGCTTCTACAGACGTACTCTTACAGCAGTCTGGATTGTGATCTTTATCCTCGGCGGTTTCTGGCTGCATCCGGTTTCATTTTTTATAACAGGGCTGCTACTTCTTTCCGGCGCCCAATATGAATACTATCTGATGCTCAGGAACAAAGGAGTGCCTGTTCAGACTATAAACGGAATAGTGACAGGTGCTTTTCTTTATATAACAGCTACCCTTATCGCCGCAGGGTACCTCCCTGTTAAGTATTTTGTGATCATGTTTGTGCCGGTTTTCATCATAATGGTGTGTGAGTTATACAGACGCAAGGATAAGCCTTTTGATTCTCTGGCCCATACACTTTTTGCCCTGGTTTACATAGGCTTGCCCTTCGCCCTTATTCCTTTTGCTGCCTTTGGAAAGACCGGTCTTGAATCCCTGATCCAGGAAAGCAGACTTGTCTTTTCACCGGGGATTATAATCGGATTCCTTCTTCTTCAATGGGCAAATGATACGGGAGCCTACCTTTCGGGAATGGCGATCGGACGCCACAGACTAATGGAACGGATCTCCCCCAAAAAATCGTGGGAAGGCTTTTTTGGAGGAATGATAACATCTGTTCTTGCCGCCTGGCTTCTGTCGGGGTGGCTGGGTGTGGTTGACACAACGGGATGGATAATTATATCGCTTCTGATATCAGTTGCCGGCACTTACGGCGACCTTGTTGAATCGATGCTGAAAAGGAGCATGGGAGTTAAAGATTCGGGAACGGTAATGCCGGGGCACGGTGGCTTTCTCGACCGCTTCGACAGCGCTCTTCTTTCATTTCCCCTTGTCTATCTTTTTCTTACACTTTTTGGTTGATTGATAAGTCTTGATTAGTTTTGCAGAATAACATAGATAATGAGCATTCATAAAGAGGGATATAAGATTCTTGCTGCCGGATTGGTGATCCTCCTGATTCTCAATATTGCGGTCACAATCGTATGGAAGGATAATCCTCTGGTGAAGCTGACATTTTTTGTTCTGTCGACGGTATTGTATGTTTTTATCCTTTTCTTTTTCAGACTGCCTGCAAGGAACCTTCAGCCCGATCCCGGGCTTATCTATTCACCGGCCGATGGAAAGATTGTGGTAATAGAAGAGACTTTTGAAAAGGAATACTTTAAGGATAACCGCCTCCAGATATCAATATTCATGTCTCCCTTCAATGTTCACAGTAACCGTTACCCTGTATCGGGAAGGGTGAAATATGTCAATTACCATCCAGGTCATTATATGGTGGCCTGGCACCCGAAGTCGTCTGAACTTAACGAGAGGAGCTCGATAGTTATTGAAACTGAAAAAGGGACTGAAGTACTGGTAAGGCAGATAGCAGGCGCTGTGGCGCGCAGGATAAAAACCTATGCAAAAAAAGACCAGAGTGTAACACAGGGTGATGAACTAGGATTCATCAAGTTCGGCTCGCGGGTAGATATCTTTCTTCCTGTGGGTACCGAAGTCGAGGTTCCGATCCTCCAGCAGGTGAGAGCCAACAAAAGCATCATTGCAAAAATCTGAAAAAAACATATAGATGGAAAAGGAGAGAGCCGGGATAATTGATCTTACCCCCGACGTAAAGTGGATAGGGATCCGTGATTATGATATCCGTACGTTTGATATTGTTATGACAACCGAATTCGGAACCACCTATAATTCTTATCTGATAAATGCTGAAAAGAAGACTCTGATAGAGGTGGCCAAGGAGAAGTTCCTCGATGATTATCTGACAAAACTGAGGTCAGTAGTCAGACCCGAAGAGATAGAATATATAATACTCGATCATACGGAACCCGATCATTCGGGAAGCCTGCGGACCCTTGTTGATCTCGCTCCTACGGCTACTGTCGTTGGAAGCGGGAACGCGATCAGGTATCTGCAGGATATTGTGAACAAGCCTTTCCGGTCAATGGTAGTGAAGGACGGGGATACGCTTGACCTTGGTAACCGTACCCTAAAATTCATTTCCGCGCCTAATCTTCACTGGCCCGATTCGATCTATACCTATATGCCTGAAGAGAGTATTTTGTTTACCTGCGATTCATTCGGAGCCCACTATTGCACTGAGGAGATCTACAGTGAACTCTCGGCCGATTACCTGTCGGCATTCAAATATTATTTTGACGTGATCCTGAAACCCTTCAGCAGATTCATGGTGAAGGCCATCGACAAGATCAGACCTCTTGACATTAAACTTATTTGCCCCGGTCACGGGCCTGTCCACAAGGAACTTGCTGGCGAAATTGTAAGGCTTACTGAAAAGTATTCTGATGAATATATAGCTGTTACAGGCGAAAAAGACATTAAGAGAGTACTTATTGCATATGTTTCGGCCTATGGTTATACTGGCGAGGCAGCGGACCTTATAGCTGAAGGACTGGCAGAATCAGGCCGCTTCGATATTGATGTTGCTGATATTGAGACAATGCCCGACGGGGAGCTGGATGCAAAGCTTACGGCATCTGACGCCGTTATTGCCGGTTCGCCAACAATAAACCAGAACACTCTTCTTCCGCTTTACAGGCTTTTTGCACTTATAAATCCTCTGCGCGACAGGGGGAAAGCTGCAGGCGCTTTCGGATCGTATGGCTGGAGCGGTGAAGCACCGAAAATCATTCTTGACAATTTCAGGAACCTTAAGCTTAATACCTTCGAAGAACCGGTGACCTTCAAATTTGCACCGGGCGGACCAAAGAAGGAAATACTTGTTGATTACGGCAGGAGGTTCGGAGAAATGCTGCTTGAAAAAAAGTCTGAAACAAAAAATCCCGGCGTTTAGCCGGGATCATCGTCCTGTTTACGAGATTTTGATCTGCCTTGAGATCCTGCTCTTCTCTTCCTCGAACTTCGGGAGCGTTACACTGAGGATACCATCCTTGTAGCTGGCGTCGATCTTTTCCTTGTTAACGTTCTCGGGGATCTGGAAACTCCTGCAGAATGACGAGTAACTGAATTCCTTCCTCTTATAGCCATCCTTGTTCTCTTCAGATTCGTTCCTGGTCTCCGAAGCGATTGTAAGAATATCTTCGTTGATGTCAATCTTGAGATCTTTCCTGTCAATACCCGGAACGGCAAGGTCGAGAAGAAACCTCTTTTCATCTTCCCTTATGTTCACAGCCGGCATCGATCCTGAGTTCGACGGCAGTACCGGAAAAAAATCATCATCGAAAATGTTGCCAAGGTAAAAAGGCCTGAAACTTCTTTTTGCAATTGTAGGTAACATAGCTTTATCCTCCATTATTTTAAGTTAAAAATTTTTATCATTTTCTATACTATTTTCAAAACCTGTTCCAATTCAATATTAATGACATATTGACATACAGAATGACATAGCAACAGCCATAATGACAGCTGGTTGTCTGCGGATGAATTTTTAGGGAATTACAATTTTTCTGATTAGGTTTGTGTTTGGAAAAACCTGACTGATGAAAACCACCTTAAGGAACATCCTTATATTCCTTGGTATCTGTGTCTTTTTGGCGGCCCTCTGGTATTTCAGAAACATAGCGGTTTATATTCTTGTTGCAGGAGTCCTTTCCATTATGGGAAGGCCGCTTGTTGACCTCTTTTGCAGGATAAAGATAGGAAGATGGTCATTCCCCAGGGTGCTTGGTGCATTATTCACTCTCCTAATCATCTGGAGTCTGATAATATTCTTTCTGTATATTTTTGTGCCGCTTGTAACAAAGCAGGTCAATTATTTCTCGACAATTGAAAGCGAAAAGCTGGTTCAGCTCATTGAAGGGCCGATATCCAGAATAGAGACCTTCCTGGCTACCCTGAGCCCGAGAATAGGCGAACAGCTTTCGGTGAAGGATTACCTTAATTCAAAGATAGACGGGATCCTCAATGTGGAGATGATACAGGACTTTCTTGGTTCGCTGGTAAGCCTTATGGGCAACATTGCCGTTGCTGTATTTTCGATAAGCTTCATTACCTTTTTCTTCCTCAAGGATCAGCATCTGTTTTATGAGTCGATCCTGATGTGGATACCCGACAAGTATGTCGAAAATGTAACCAGGGCGCTTAACTCTATCAAAGGTCTGCTTACCCGTTATCTTATAGGTATAGTGATCCAGAGCACCTGTATTATGATCCTTATCGACCTTGGGATGACTATCGCAGGGATAGAATTTCAACAGGCTCTTGTGATGGGACTGATAATCGGCATACTTAATATCATACCATACGTTGGTCCCTGGCTGGGTTTTTTCATTGCCCTGATAATGGGGGTTGCCTCTCACATCACAATGGATTTTTCGACTGTTGTGATACCCCTGGTATTCAATATGGTGCTGGTACTGGCAATTACCCAGCTTATTGATAATGTTATTTTTCAGCCGGTGATATTCTCAAACAGTGTTAGGGCTCACCCGCTTGAGATATTTGTCGTTGTGCTTGCTGCCGGCTTTGCTGCAGGAATTCCCGGAATGCTGCTCGGTATTCCGGCCTATACAGTTTTGAGGGTTTTCGCCAGGGAGTTCTTTTACGGATTCAAGGCTGTTCAGAAGATTACATCCAGCCTGCCGACCTATGAGGAGCAGGAGGAAATGGAAAAGAAACCTATTGTGAAGGTTGGTGAATCATCTCCCATTCCTGTAATACGGAGGAGGAAAGGAAAGACAAAAAAGAACAGTAATCAGGATGAAACGGATAGTAACATCAGCTGAGAGGGTGGTTCGTTTCTATTATGACGGCTTCAGGAGCATGTCGTGGTGGGGAAAGAGGGTCTGGCTGATAATCCTTATAAAACTTTTTATAATGTTCCTGGTTCTCAAGATCTTTTTCTTCCCTGATTTCCTGAAGAAGAATTACAAAACCGATGAACAGAGAAGCGAATATGTTCTTGATCAATTAATAAACTCAAAGTAATCCTATGTTTGAAAATGTCGATCTGACCCTGGTGGACTGGTCGAGGGCCCAGTTCGCCCTTACGGCTATATACCACTGGCTTTTTGTTCCGCTGACGCTGGGTCTTTCATTCATAATTGCCATTATGGAGACTATTTATGTAAAGACAGGTGATGAGGAATGGAAGCGAATGACAAAATTCTGGATGACCCTTTTCGGGATAAATTTTGCAATCGGAGTCGCGACCGGTCTTATTCTCGAATTTGAGTTCGGGACCAACTGGTCAAATTATTCCTGGTTCGTGGGAGATATCTTTGGCGCTCCACTCGCCATCGAGGGTATCCTGGCTTTCTTTCTTGAATCGACCTTCGTTGCGGTAATGTTTTTCGGCTGGAACAAGGTAAGCAAAAAGTTTCACCTTGTTTCAACCTGGCTGGTCGCAATAGGAGCAAACCTGTCAGCCTTGTGGATACTGGTGGCAAATGCATGGATGCAGAATCCTGTCGGTATGGTCTTTAACCCTGAAACGGCAAGAAATGAAATGGTGAATTTCTGGGAAGTGTTGTTCAATGAGGTGGCCGTGAGTAAGTTTCTGCATACGATCTCTTCGGGCTTCCTTCTCGGTTCGATGTTCGTACTGGGTATAAGCGCCTATTATCTGCTGAGTAACAGGGAACAGCTTCTTGCAAGGAGAAGCATACTGATTGCCGGTGTATTCGGACTTCTTTCCTCACTGCTGGTAGTATATACGGGCGACACCTCGGCCAGAACCCTTGCAAAGGCCCAGCCTGTGAAATTTGCGGCTTTTGAAGCTCTTTACGATGGGACGCAGAATGCCGGCCTTGTGGCTGTGGGATTGCTTAAGGAATCGGACCGGAAGATCGGAGAGAAAGGCGTGAATGATTTTGTTTTCAGTATTGAATTCCCGTCATTGCTTTCAATAATGACCGGCGGCTCAAAAGATGCCTTTGTCCCGGGAATAAACGACCTTGTGAATGGTAATGAAGCGCAGGGGATTATGCCGGTCTCGGAGAAAATAATGAGAGGAACAAGAGCGAGGGACCTTCTTGCTGAATACAAGGCGGCACGACAGCAAAATGATACTGAAAGGGCCGGTACGATAGCAGCCATGTTCCGCGACAGGGATTTTGCCGACAATTATTTCAGGTATTTCGGTTATGCTTTTTTAAACAAGGCTGAAGATGTTATTCCGGATGTGAAATTATCCTTTTATACATTCCATATTATGGTTATGCTCGGCTTCCTCTTCATCCTAGAATTCGCCCTTGCCCTTTATTTTCTTTTCAGGGGAACCCTCATGAAGAATAAATGGTTTCTCCGGGTGGCTCTTTTTTCCATACTCCTGCCCTATGTGGCCGGGGAACTGGGATGGGTGCTTGCCGAAATGGGACGTCAGCCCTGGATAATACAGGATCTTATGCCCGTTTCTGCTGCCGTTTCGAGAATCCCTGCAGGATCGGTAATAACAACATTCATCCTGTTCGCAGTATTATTCACCCTGCTCCTGATCGCAGAAGTATCGATAATGATCAGACAAATTAAAATCGGACCAAAACATTAGGAGGACCTGCCATGACATTAATGATATCACATATCTTCCTTCAGCATTACTGGTGGATAATAATCTCACTCCTGGCCAGCCTGCTCGTTTTCCTTATGTTCGTTCAGGGAGGGCAGTCGATGATCTTTTCGCTGCCCCGGAATGAGACCCAGAAAAAAATGATGGTCAACGCCCTGGGACGGAAATGGGAGTTTACCTTCACAACCCTTGTTACATTCGGGGGAGCCTTTTTTGCCTCATTCCCGCTATTCTATTCTGCAAGCTTCGGCGGAGCCTACTGGGTCTGGATCGCAATACTTTTCAGCTTCATCATCCAGGCCATAGCATATGAATACCGGTCTAAACCGGCAAATGTCCTGGGAGAGAAAACCTTTGATGTGTTCCTTCTTATAAATGGATCGCTTGGTCCTTTCCTTATCGGAACGGCTGTGGCGACATTCTATACAGGTTCCCAGTTCAGCCTTAACGAGATGAATCAGGTAAGATGGGCCACCCCGTGGCATGGCCTTGAAGCGCTGCTGAGCGCGAGAAACATTTCACTGGGTCTTGCAGTGTTGTTTCTTGCCAGGGTCAACGGCCTTCTGTATATCATCAACAGCGTCGACGACGATGATCTGAAAAATCGTTCCTTAAGACAGGTCGCCGTGAATGCTGCAGCTTTCCTGGTCTTCTTTCTCTTCTTTGTCATCACCCTTTTGCTTGCGGAAGGATTCGCATATAACAGGGAAACGTCAGCAGTCACAATGGAAAAATTCAAATACCTGAATAACCTGATCAGTATGCCCCTTGTACTGGTAGTCTTCCTTGCAGGAGTGGTGCTGGTTCTTGCAGGACTGTGGAAAGCACTCTTCAGGGCTTCAGGATCGGGAATATGGTATACGGGATCAGGCACCATTCTCGCAGTAATGGGCCTTTTCCTTATAGCCGGATTTAACGGAACCTCCTTCTATCCTTCATCATTTGATCTTGACAGCTCGCTCACAATAGAGAATGCTTCATCCAGCCTCTTTACACTCAAAACGATGATGTATGTGTCGTTTATGGTTCCTTTCGTTATCGCATACATATGGTACGCATGGAAGGCCATAAATGACAGAAAGATAACTCCAGGGGAGATGAAAACCGAAGGTCATACTTACTAAATATGAAAAACAAAATACGATGTATTTATCCGGAATAATTCATTATCTCATCTGGCCCGCATTCATAATTGCCAGCTGGTATATCATAAAAGCCGCCTTAAAGGTGTACGAGAAGAAATTTCCGGCCGACAGGCAGGAAGATTGATCTAAATGCGGTTTCTCATCAGGACACTGATGATAACATACAATGGAATTATCAGTGGCGTGGACCTGAGACCGAAAAAAGCAAGTGACAGGATCACTGATGCCGCCAGAATATATCTTGGCTCATTTCCCCTGAACCTGAGGTTATGGAATTTGAGTGAAAGAAGAGGAATCCTTGAGACCATAAGCAGGGAAAGGATCACCGTGTAGCCAGTAAGCGCGGCGGGAGATGCTGTGAACCATTGAAGAATGCCGGTATTCTGGACGGAAGCGGCCAGGACAACCGAAATCACCGCGATTGCGTTTGCAGGCGTAGGAAGTCCTTTGAAGGAGACAGACTGGGTTGTATCTATATTGAACACAGCCAAGCGTATGCCGGCACAAACCGGCATTATTGAAGGAACAGCGATTGCCAGGAACATAAGTCCTGATCCGGCTTCGATTTCTCCCGTGCTTCCCGCTCCAAGGGCCGAAGAAAGCAGGGCATGCATAAGGAAGGCCGGAGCTACACCAAAGCTGACAATGTCAGCCAGACTGTCGAGTTCCTTGCCTATCGCGGAATAGGCTTTCAGAATCCTCGCCGAAAAACCATCAAGGAAATCGAAAATCATTGCAGCAAGTATAAGCCATGATGCTGTTGAAAGATCTCCCTTTGAGGCAAGGATTACAGCGGTAAAACCTGAGATCAGATTTAAGGAAGTGATGAAATTCGGAATATGCCTCATGAAAGTACAATTGTTTTTGTCGTACGTGCGCAAAATTATTATAAATTTCAGTTGATCGGCAGAAATTATTAGATTTGCATTTATTAAATGTGTCTGCATGATCAACATTAAGAGTATCAGAATTGCGGTGGATTTTGACGGCACCATCGTTGAGCACGATTACCCGGGCATAGGCAAGGAAAAACTTTTTGCCTTTCAGACACTCAAGGAACTTGAGAAACTGGGTGCCAGACTTATTCTATGGACCTTCAGAAGCGGTAAGGAACTCGACGATGCAGTAGAATTCTGCCGGAAGAACGGAATAGAATTCTATGCCATAAACAGGAACTATCCTGAAGAAGTTTATGACGACACCATCAGCAGGAAGATAGATGCTGATATATATATTGACGACAAAAACCTGGGCGGATTTCCCGGATGGAGCGAAGTCTGGCAGATGCTTGTTCCATTTGACCTTCATCAGCAGGAAATGGAAAGACAGATCGCCGCAGCCCGTAAGAACACTCTCAGGAGATTGTTCGGGAAAAAAGACTGAATCAGGAAATGAGAACAGGATACTCCGGATATTTGTTTAATGTTACTCTGTTCATAATGCTTTGCTGGATAATTTCCTGCTCAGGCCGCCGTGACGCGGAGGCAGGAAAACCCGGCACGGATGAAAAAACTATGGGAAGTCTTCCGGTACCTGTTCTGATGAAGATGGCAGCTCCTTCCGAAAACTCCACATACAGGCTGGGTGAAGAAATAAAGGTAAAGCTCGTCCCCGAAGACAGGAGCAAGAGTTTTGATTCAATAAAAGTCTTTTTCGACGGTAAGGAGGCAGCTGTCATTAAAGGTGAACCATGGGAGTGCACTGTTGATCCCGCACGGAACATGATGACGGGCAGAAGATCGGTAAAGGCCGTGGCATACAGCCGTGATCTTACCCAGTCGGTGACGCGTTTCGTGACTGTTTTGTCTGATGCTGCCCCGGCAAAGTACGGCTACAGGGTTGTCAGAACCTATCCCCACGACAGCCAGGCCTTTACCCAGGGGCTCTTCTACGATAACGGGGTTTTGTATGAGGGAACAGGGCAGGAGAGCGGATCCAGCCTGAGGGAAGTTGAACTGGAGACAGGAAAGGTCATTAGGCTGCTGAATCTTGACCCGGCACTGTTCGGTGAAGGGATTACAATGGTTGGCGACAGGATTTACCAGGTTACATGGACCAACAAGGTTGGCTTTATTTACAGCAAATCGGATTTCAGGTTACTGAACAGGATCTTCTATCAGACCGAAGGATGGGGACTGACTACGATCAACGGCCAGGTTGTTATGAGCGACGGCAGTAATATACTTCATTTTCATGAACCTGAAATGTTCAACCTGGTGTCGAGGCTCGAGGTTTATGATAACGAGAAGAAGGTTGATCAGCTTAACGAACTGGAATATATAAACGGAGAGATATGGGCAAACATATGGATGACAGACCTCATTGCCAGGATTGATCCCAAAACCGGAAAGGTAAATTCATATGTAAATCTCTCGGGCTTGTTCCCGGAAGAAGAACGAAGGAAAACAAACGCAGATGTCCTTAACGGAATTGCATGGGATAAAGAAGGGAAGAGGATTTTCGTTACCGGTAAGCGCTGGCCCAGACTTTATGAAATCACAGTCACTGAGTGACTTTCCTGGAATAGACAATATTCACCGCAGAAGGGATGATACTGAATGTCGCCGGAGTATGCCCAAGCGATTCCCCGTCGGCTTCAAGTTGCAGTATAGAGCCGGAACTTACTGTCAGCCCGGTACTGCGGTAACCATCTATCCTTGGATGGCTGAGGACCGTCCCGTCGTAGAGCAACCTGAGGCTTTTTATTATTTCAATGCGGCCTATTTCCTTTATCACCGTAATGTCGAACATGCCGTCGTCGGGTAAGGCTTCGGGTGTCTGTCTCATTCCTCCGCCGCAGTAACGACCGTTGCCGACATTTATCGAAAAGACCTTCTGCTTTATTGTTTTTCCGTCTATTGTTATCTCTGCTTCGGTGTTCCGGTATGCTATCAGACTTGAAAGAAGATTGTAAAAATAAATGGCGCGGCTGCTCTTACCCTTTTCCTTCTGCCTGTTGGTCTTTGCAACAACCACCGATTCGAAGCCAAGCCCGGCAATGTTTATAAAATAGCGTCTCTCGTCAGCATCTCCGTTGCGGTAGTCTATAACACCTATATCGTGTTTCAAAGTCCGGCGTTCCTTTATTACCCCGACGGCGCCTTCGTAAACCAGTGGTATGCTGAACATTCGTCCCCAGTCGTTTCCAGTACCAACAGGTATCTTGCCTATAGTACAGGATGCCGGAGAGCATATCTCCTGCGAAAAGATTCCGTTTACAATTTCATTGAGGGTTCCGTCGCCTCCTATTGAAATGAAATTCCTGTAACCTTTGCCAATGTACTCCCTTGTAAGCTCAATGGCATGGCCTTTCCCCGCGGTCACTACCATCCTGAAGCCTATGCCGTTCTTCTCAAGAAGCCCGGCAATCCTCGACTGATCCTTCCTCCCTTTACCGTTGCCAGCGTTTGGATTTACTATCGCGAGCCAGTCATCTGTCAATTTGGTTTCATTCATTTTGCGGCTATTTTGAGCAAATTTAAAATAAAGTAATCAGTATTTAAAGTGAACTAAAGTTTGGAGTGCCTGAATTTAATTCTAAGTACTCCAAACTCTAAGTACTCCAAACTCCAGTCATTTATGTGTTTGATCCATTATTGGTCTTTGTCCTGTAATACCTCAGTTTGTCAGTTATATAGTGTGTTATTACACGAAGGAATGTGTTAATAACGTGTTGAAAAGCACGAATAAAATGTTTACAATTACATTATTGCCCCTCCCGCGACCACAGGCATAAATTGTAAATTTGAAGCTCATAATTAACAAGAAATTTCATAAGGAAATCAGATGGGAAGGATCATTGCAATAGCCAATCAGAAGGGTGGAGTAGGGAAGACGACAACGGCAATTAATCTTGCTGCGAGCCTTGCGGCTCTCGAGAAGAAGGTTCTTATTATCGACGCAGATCCCCAGGCAAATGCCACCTCGGGGATAGGGATAGACCAGAGACAGATAAAATGTACTGTTTATGATTGTCTGATTGACGGGAAGGAGCCCTGGGAAGCTGTTCAGACCTCAAGCGTTGAGAACCTCTCGGTGATGCCTTCAAATATCGATCTCGTCGGGGCTGAAATAGAGATGCTTGAAAAGCCGGAAAGGGAAAAGATACTGAAAGGGATAATCGTGAAGGTGGCTGATAATTATGATTATGTAATTATCGACTGTTCCCCGTCGCTTGGTTTGCTTACAGTGAACGCACTTACGGCAGCGCATTCGGTCATAATCCCTGTTCAGTGCGAGTACTTTGCACTTGAGGGACTGGGAAAACTGCTCAACACAATAAGGATAATACAAAGCAACCTTAATCCGGGTCTCGAAATAGAGGGTTTCCTTCTTACAATGTACGATTCGAGGTTAAGGCTTTCAAACCAGGTTGCAGAGGAAGTAAACAAGCATTTTCAGCAGATGGTCTTCAGGACAATCATTCAGCGGAATGTAAAACTGTCGGAAGCCCCTAGCTTCGGCCAGCCTGCTATTCTGTATGATGCAGACTCGAGAGGTACGGTAAACTATCTTAACCTTGCCAGGGAACTGATCGCAAAAACTGAAAAAAACAACTGATCCCTCTCCGGATGATTAAATACTGAAAATAACTGACCGGAAAATGACAAAGAAAAATGCATTGGGAAGAGGACTGGGAGCTCTTATCGAGGGTGTTGAAAAAGAAGTTCTCGAGAAAAAGGTGGAAGCCAACTCCGATATAGCCGTTGATTCGATCGACGGCAATCCCTTTCAGCCCAGGACTCATTTTGACGAACAGGCTCTTGCGGAACTGGCTAACTCGATCAGGAAGCTGGGAATAGTCCAGCCCCTGACAGTCAGGGAAACAGGAGGAGGAAGATATCAGCTTATCGCGGGAGAAAGACGCCTTCGGGCAGCAAGGCTTGCCGGTCTGACACATGTTCCCGCATATATAAGGACAGCCGATGATCAGGCTATGCTTGAGCTGGCACTGGTCGAAAACATACAGAGGGAAGACCTCGACGCCATTGAAGTTGCGATAAGCTTTCAGAGGCTTATTGAAGAATGCAGGCTCACACATGAACAGCTTAGCGAAAGAGTCGGGAAACAGCGTTCCACGATATCCAACTATCTTCGTCTGCTGAGACTGCCGGCAGAAATTCAGCTCGGAATAAGGAACAAACACCTAATGATGGGTCATGCCCGTACCCTGGTCAATATAGAGAACCCAAAAACACAGATGAACGTTTATTATCGTATCATCGATGATGAACTATCCGTGCGCCAGGCAGAAGAACTGGTCAGAACACTGCAGACCGAAAAAATAAAAGACCCGGCAAGAAAGGAAAGAAAAAAGAAGCTTAATGAAGATTTCAGCCAGCTTACGGATCATCTTAACCGGGTATTCTCAACAAAGGTCAGCTTCAGGATCAATGAGCAGGGAAAGGGTAAGATTGTGATACCTTTCGAGAATCCTGAAGAGATGGAGCGCATTTTAGGGCTCTTCGACCGTCTTAACTATTGAAATTACTATATTTGCTGCACCGGACTGCAGTCATGTCAGCAAAAATCCGGTATTTACTGAGTTTGAGAAAGGTCCAGAAAATAATAATAATCTTTATAGCTTTATTATTCTGCCTGTCTTTTACCGTTGAAGGACAGGACACTATTACCGTTGCCGGAAAGGGGAAAAGATTCTTTAAGAGCGACCCCATGAGGGCAACAATGCTTGCCGTTGTCCTGCCCGGGATGGGACAGATCTATAACAGGAAGATCTGGAAGGTGCCTCTCGTTTATGCAGGCTTTGGAGGTGTTGCATACAGCATCAGCTTCAATACGACAAAATACAACGATATGATGAAAGCCTATCAGGATTTTACTGATAAAATACCGGAAACTGACAGTTATATCCCTCTGATAAAGGGAGCCGATCCTTCATCATACGATCCGGTGCTTCACCCCGACACCTACGACCCTTCAACAACAAAGTGGGTTGAGGACAACCTTCTCAATGCAGTCGACTATTATAAGAGGTATCGCGACCTTTCGTATATTGGAATAGCCGCATGGTACCTTATCTCACTGCTCGATGCAAACGTCGATGCGAGCCTGGCGAACTACGACATCAGCGACAACCTCGATATCGAAGTAAAACCACTCCAGCTTCCGATACCGGGAACAATGGGTGCGGGGTTTAACATTAGTCTTATCTTTACATTTTAAATGAATCTTACCGAATAATGAAGCTGAAGACAATCCTGACAATAGCCTTCCTTAACATTCTTGCCCTCAATGTATCAGCTGTAAATGATACGATCATCCTTAAATCGGAGATATATGCCGAGAAGATCTCAGATGACCTCGACAGCCTTGTAAACAGCTGGTATGTCAGACTGGCAATGCAGGAAAACCCCGACGACTTTGTGTCCGACTCGCTCGGAACCGAATACTCCGATTCACTTTACAAATACCGTCTGAGCCGAATCAACTCACTTATCAGGCTTCCATACAACAGTATTATCCGTAATCATATCCACGTCTATACCGTACGCCAGCGTAAAAATTTCAGCGCCGTGCTGGGGTTGAAAGAATATTATTTCCCAATGATAGAGGACATTTTCGATTCCTACGGCATTCCTACAGAACTCAAATATATGTCGGTGATCGAATCGGCCCTTAATCCAAATGCAGTGAACAGATATTCCGGAGCAACAGGTCTCTGGCAGTTCATGTACAGTACCGGACGGCTCTACGGGCTGACAATCAACTCGCTGGTCGATGAAAGAAGGGATCCGGTAAAAGCCACACACGCTGCGGCGAAATATATGAAGGACCTGTACGGGATATATAACGACTGGATTCTCGTGATAGCTGCGTATAACTGCGGCCCGGGTAATGTGAACAAAGCCATAAGAAGATCGGGTAACAGAAAGGACTACTGGGAGATCTACTACAGGCTTCCGAGAGAAACCAGAGGTTATATACCGATGTTTGTGGCAGCCACATACGCAGTGAACTATTTTGCTGAACATAGGATCCGTCCGCTGCCTCTTAATATTCCTGTGTCGACCGATACTATAATGGTGAACAAGGATATCCACCTGAACCAGATATCGGAAGTAATGGGCATACCTCTGGGAGAGCTGAGAGCTCTTAATCCGCAGTATAAAACAGGACTTGTTCCGGGAGCCACGAAGCCTCTTTCATTAACTTTGCCTATGAATCATGTGGGAGATTTCATAGATCTTAATGATACCATAAGAAGTTATAAATCAGAAGTGTATTTAACAAGGATAAACATCACCGCCAATCCCGCGACCTCAACCTACGTGCCTGTCGATGTCAAGGGAAAGACAAAGCTTGTCTATACTGTAAAAGAGGGCGATAATCTGGGCTATATCTCAGAATGGTACGATGTAGGGCTTTCTGATCTGAGATACTGGAACAATATTTACAGGAATACCATCAGGATCGGACAGAAACTTGCAATATATGTTGACCCATCTAAAGCAGGACGCTATTCAGGGATAAACAGCATGACCTTTGCAGAGAAACAGCAGATGGAAGGGAAACCGGTAACGGCAAACCCCGCCCCCGTTACGGCCTCTCAGATCTCTGATGGAGAATATGTTACCTACACCGTACGCTACGGCGATACAATATGGAATATTGTCAAGATGTTCGATAATGTGAGTACAACAGATGTGCTTACTTTAAACAATATTACAGATCCGGGAAGGATCAAAGTCGGACAGGTACTGAAAATTAAGAAGAAGAGCTGAACTCTACCCCGTGATGCGCCCCTTCAGGTCATTTCTGTTGCTGCTCTCTGCCCTGGTATGTTTTGCCGGGCTTTCTTATATTCTGCCCTGGGAAACTGTTCTTCCCAGGATCGACAGCCTTATTCCGGGAAAGCTTATAAGACACTTTTCTCCGGAACAGGATCCGGGCACCGTTCCGGTTACCCATCAGCCTGACACATCTGTATTACAACCAGCGTCTGAAATAAGGCAGATCGCTATGGAGGATGCTGTTCCTTCCGACAGCATCGCACATGCAGACACTTTAGCCGGAACTTCAAGTGAAACAGACCCCTTCAGCTCATTTCTTGATTCCCTCCGTTATCCCGGGAAGCAAATGAGGATAATGTATTACGGTGATTCTCAGATTGAAGGCGACAGGATAACCAATTATCTGAGAAGACACCTCAGGAAGGAGTATGGAGGAAGCGGACCCGGCTTGTTCCTTCCTGTCATGCCGGTTACATATACAAAGTCGTTTTATGTAAGAGCATCCCCGAACTGGAAAAGGTATAATTACCTTTCATATGAGAGCGGAGCCATCAGTCATAATGAGCTTGGTCCGTTCATGGCCTTCTGCCGTTATATGCCCGAAGGACAGGTTTCATCCGGAAAGGTTAAGTCGTGGATAAGGATCACCCCTTCAATTTTTGCCGATACAGGAGAATCCAAATACGAGTTCCTTAAGATACTCTACCGAAATACACAAAGCGATGTGCTGATCCAGGTAAAGGCAGGGGATAATCCTGTCATAACGGATACCCTAAGGACCGGAACAGGCATCAGGCAGTTTGTTTGTCCGCTCTATGACTCAAAGAACGTACTTATCGATCTGTCGGGAAGAAGCAGTCCCGATTTCTATGGAATAAGCATTGAAAGCAGCCAGGGCGTAATAGTCGATAATATACCGCAAAGGGGCAGCGCGGGACTCGAATTCACAATGGTCGGCAAGGAAAACCTGGAAGAAGCATACAGGCTTCTTGACCCGGATCTGATAGTTATGCACTACGGACTTAACCTTGCAATGAACATACGGAATGATTACCATTACTATGAAAAAGGCCTGGAGCGTCAGCTTTCACTTATAAGGGAAATATCTCCATCCACTGCCCTTCTTGTAGTAGGTCTAAGCGATATGGCCTATGTTGACGGTGATGCAGTAAAACCATATCCGAATCTGCTTAAGATAATCGACGCACAGAAGGCGGCTGCCACTGCATCAGGAGCTTATTTCTGGGATGCCCGCGAAGCGATGGGGGGAAAATCGTCTATAGTCAGGTGGTTCTCAATGAATCCTCCCCTTGCCAAGAAAGACTATATACACCTTACCGACCAGGGTGCAGATACACTTGCAAAACTGATGACTTCAGATCTTTTTGTCACCAGGGAACCCTATCCTCCCGCTGTCACAACAGCTTCTTCTGTTATTAAGGACACTCCGGTTTATGATGAAATACAGGAAAATGCATCAGGCAATGCCCGGGAAGCAGATCTGGAGGGAGAATCACTTGTGTCGCTGATTTTCAGGTATGATCCTGATGAGCCTTTTATCTTCACGGCTCCTTCTTTCTGGATCTTCTTTCTTTTTGTCCTGGCAGGATTCAGTATTCTTTATAAGAAACTGTTTGTCAGGAATCTTTACCTTCTTCTGATAAGCCTTTTCTTTTACTATAAAACAGGGGGTTTGTTTCTTGTTCTCCTGATTATTGTGACGTTGATTGACTTCTCATGCGGTCTGCTTATATTCAGATCGAGGACAAGATTCATGAAGAGAATCTTTCTCATCCTGAGCATCGTCTCTAACCTGGGGATACTGGCTTATTTCAAATACACGGGATTCTTCATAGAAACCATAAACAATATCATTGGAACTGACTTTGTTGTCAGGGATTACCTCAGCGTCTTTTCGAATAATTTCCTGGGTACCGGTTTCAATGTAAGCAATATTATCCTCCCCGTCGGGATCTCATTCTTTACTTTCCAGTCGCTCAGCTATACAATAGATATGTACAGGGAAAAACTGGAACCTGTAAAGAATATTCTCGATTTCGGTTTTTTCGTTTCTTTCTTCCCTCAGCTCGTCGCAGGTCCTATTGTCAGAGCATCTGAATTCATTCCCCAGCTTTACAGCGAATACAGTGTTTCGAAGAGGGAGTTCAGCCATGCAGTGTTCCTTATAATGAAGGGACTGATAAAGAAAATAGTTATTTCAGATTTCATTGCTGTAAATTTTGTTGACAGGGTTTTTGAATTACCAACCGCTTACTCTGGTTTTGAGAACCTTATGGCCGTGTACGGATACGGATTGCAGATCTATTGTGATTTTTCAGGATATACAGATATTGCAATCGGTCTGGGACTTATAATGGGTTTCAGGCTGCCGTTCAATTTCAACTCACCCTATAAAGCTCATGATCTTAGTGATTTCTGGAAGAGGTGGCATATTTCGCTCTCACGGTGGCTGAAGGACTACCTGTACATTCCCCTGGGGGGCAACCGGAAAGGCAGGATTCGTACGAATCTGAACCTTCTCACGACAATGGTGATCGGGGGACTATGGCATGGAGCTGACCTCAGGTTCCTGATATGGGGAGCCCTTCATGGAATCGGACTGGTTATGAACAAGCTGTTCAGGGCCATCTTTGGCCGGAGCACCGGCAGGGGATGGCTGTCAGGAACAATTTCAGTCTTCCTTACATTTCATTTTGTGAGTTTTTGCTGGATATTCTTCAGGGCTCAGGATATGCATTACGTCAGTATGATGCTTAATCAGATCTTTCTTGATTTTCTTCCATCATCCTTTAAGCCTCTGCTTTCAGCATATGCCGGGGTTTTTGCACTTATGGCCGCAGGCTATCTCATTCATTTTCTCCCTGAGAAACTTAAGGAGTCGTACCGGGGATTATTTATCAGAATTCCTGTGGCACTGCAGATGATAATTGTACTTTTGGCAGCATTCCTGCTTTACCAGATGCGTACCACTGAGATAATACCCTTTATTTATTTCAGATTTTAAGCTTAAGACCCCGAACCCGAAGACAGATCTGCCGCCCCTGAATCACTGCAAATTGCATTCAATACTGAGGTATTATCCCTTTTTATCCCCTGGCAAGCGATTTTTCCCGTTCAACTTAAGAGGACTTCACGCTTCATCGGGGTACGCCTCAGTTCGAAACAGCAGTAAAATCCATAAAATCAGGCAATTCATTCTTAAGAGATATCAGAGAATATTTGATCCGGAGACAGGTCGTGCATAGGAGATAACATCAGCGGCCGTTATCTCGTCCCTGCACAGGATAATAAGCCTCTCCAGAACGTTCCTGAATTCCCTTATGTTACCTGTCCATTCGATCTTCTGTAATTCCTTTACAGCATCCGGAGTTATGGTTTTTTTACTCATACCGTATTCCCCGCAGATAAGCGAATTGAAATGATCGGCAAGAAGGGGAATATCGCCGGCCCTTTCATTGAGGGTGGGGACATGTATAAGTATAACGCTGAGCCTGTGATAGAGGTCCTCCCTGAAGTTGTTGTTCTCTATCTCCTTCCTTATGTTCTTGTTAGTTGCAGCAATAACCCGTACGTTAACATGGATGTCCTTGTCGGATCCCACACGGGTAATCCTGTTTTCCTGAAGGGCCCGAAGGACTTTAGACTGTGCAGAAAGACTCATATCGCCAATCTCGTCAAGGAAGAGAGTGCCGCCATTCGCCTGTTCGAATTTTCCAATCCTTTGCTTTATGGCTGAGGTGAAGGATCCTTTCTCATGTCCGAAAAGTTCGCTCTCGATAAGTTCGGATGGTATTGCGGCACAGTTTACCTCCACGAAAGGACCTTTCGACCTGTTGCTTTTTTCGTGTATCTGATGTGCTACCAGCTCCTTTCCTGTTCCGTTCGAACCTGTAATAAGAACCCTGGCTTCGGTGGGAGCCACGCGGTCGATCATCTCCTTAACCTTTTTAATGGATTCGGATTCACCGACTATCTCATACATTTTGCTCACCTTGTTTTTCAGGACCTGGGTCTGTGATATGAGAGTCGATTTATCGGTGGCATTTCTTATTGTAATCAGGAGCCTGTTGAGGTCAAGAGGCTTTTCGAGAAAATCGTATGCACCCTTTTTGATAGCCTCGACTGCAGTGTCGATATTTCCATGGCCCGAGATCATTACCACAGGCACATCAGTTGTTGTTTCATAAATTTTCTGCAGGACCTCGATACCATCCATTTTGGCCATCTTAATATCACACAAAACAATGTCGTAAGAATTTGAATTGAACATTTCAAGTCCTGAATGACCATCCTCGGCCAGGTCTACCTCATGCTTCTCGTATTCAAGGACTTCCTTCAGTGTGTTCCTGATCGCTCTTTCATCGTCGATAACAAGTATTTTTGACATCTCTTTTTCAATTTAATGTTGCTTTGCACTGAATTTGTCAATGGGTCTGTAGTCCGGTCATCTGCAGCTCCTGCCTGCAATTAGCTGCCTTTAACAGATGATCCGGAGACTATCCATTATATTTCAGCCATTTCCATATTTCCTGCCATGAGGTTTTCTTTCCATACATAAGAATTCCGGTTCTATAAACTTTGGCAGCCATCCAGACAAAGGCAATGAATGTAACAACCATCAGGAACATCGAAACTGCCAGCTGCCAGTAAGGTACGCCGAACGGAAGACGGGCCATCATTACGATGGGAGAAGTAAGAGGAATAAGGGAAAACCAGAATGAAAGCGAACTCTCGGGATTCTGCATCGTGCCCATGGCAACCATCAGGGCAAGGATAATGGGAATTGTTACAGGCAGCATGAACTGCTGCGTTTCGGTTTCATTATCAACCGCCGATCCGATCGCCGCAAATATTGATGCATAAAGAAGATATCCTGTTACAAAATAAAAGATGAATGAAAGTATTATCAGTCCCCAGGGCTGGTTCATAGCACTCTCAAATAATTTTGAGAATTCAACAAGTTCAGGATTTATCTCCGGAACCTCTGCAGCCATCTGCTCCTGCTGCTCAGGGCTGAGAACACTATGGGTAACACTTTGTGTGACACCGGCTAAATCTCCGGATTTAAGGACAGTGGATTTTACAATTCCGGTTATGGCGATGGTAAGGAATACCCAGATAAGGAATTGAGTCAGCCCGACAAGGGCAATCCCGATTATTTTCCCCATCATCAGTTCCACAGGCTTAACGGAAGATACTATCACCTCGACCACCCTGCTTGTTTTTTCCTCTATCACACCCCGCATTACCTGCGCCCCGAAAATAAATACAAGCATATACATGAGAAATCCTCCGATATAGGCAAGGGCCATTGCAATACCGGTGCTGGTTTCCTTGATCTCTCCTGATTCGCCTATCTTCTTTGTCTGGATATTGACTCTTGTCTCAACATTCTTAAGTATCTGATCGAGATTCTCTATGTTGTAGGTCATCAGTTTCTGCCGTTCTATCTCGTTCTCGAGTGAGTTTTCTATATGTTCCAGCAGACCGATGGGTGGCTGTTTCTTTGATATAAGCTGTACGGCGTTGGGCGTTGTTATAAGCTCGGGCGAAATGTAGAGCACTCCGTAATAGCCTGCTTCCTCAAAACTTCCCTTTATGTCGTCGATCTTCACGTTGTCGAGATACTCAAACTCGAGAGTGCTGGTGTTCTTTATTACACCGCGGAACAGATCTGAATTATCTTCTATCACAGCTATTTTCTTGTAATCCTGTTCCTGGTTCATCATAAGGAACGTCGGCAGGATTATGAGTGCTGCCATGAGTACAGGGGCCAGAATGGTCATTATTATGAAAGATTTCTTCCTGGCCCTGGTCATGTATTCCCTTTTTATTATTATGGATATCTTGTTCATACAAACAATTTTTAGATTCCTTTCTGAATGATTAATTCCGCGATTCGACAACCCTGATGAATATCTCATTCATCGAGGGGAGTGAGGGATTAAATGAAATGATATTACCCGAATTGAGGGCTTTCCTAAGGATGAGATCAGCATGCCCCGTTCCGGTGGTTTTAAGTTTCATGGTACTCCTGCCGTTTTCAAATTTTCTGTCCAGTACCGAAAACTCCCCGTTTCCTTCAATTGCAATATCGCCTTCCATAACGATGTCGAATTCATTTGCAGCCCACTGTTTCCGGATGTCGTATACGTTGCCTTCCAGAATAGTCTTTGATTTGTTTATGAGTGTTATATTGTCGCAAAGCTCCTCGACCGATTCCATGTTATGTGTTGAGAAAATTATTGTTGCGCCTCTCTCCCTGAGGAAAAGGATTTCATTTTTTATGATATTCGCATTCACGGGATCAAAACCTGTAAAAGGCTCATCAAAGATTATAAGCCTGGGCTCATGAAGCACAGTGGTGACAAACTGTACTTTCTGCTGCATGCCTTTTGAGAGTTCTTCGACTTTCTTGCCCCACCAGTCGACAATATCCAGTTTTTTAAACCAGTATCTGAGCCTTTTCATGGCTTCATCCTTTGAAAGGCCTTTGAGCTGGGCAAAGTAGAGTGCCTGTTCTCCGACTTTCATTTTTTTGTAAAGGCCTCTTTCCTCAGGAAGATAGCCTATAGACATAACATCCCCGGGTGTTAGTTTTTTCCCTTTGAGAAAGAGCTCCCCGGAATCAGGACCTGTTATCTGGTTTATTATCCTGATGAGTGTCGTCTTGCCGGCTCCGTTCGGACCCAGGAGCCCGAAGATGCACTGTTCTGGTACAGAAATGCTTACGCCATCCAGCGCAAGATGGTCTCCGTACTTCTTGGTAACGTTTCTTGCTTCAAAAAGTGCCATTGGTTATTCGGGTGTTTATTGAAAAGAGATGTAAATATAGAAAACTCTGCGGAACATGGGATCTTTGTTTTCCCTTATATGTTATGTATATTCCTTCCTGATAAGTTCAGGCAACCGGCAACCAGTCATGAAAAGTGAAATAATTGACAGGAATATTACTGGAAATAGCTTCTCATCCGTTCAAAGAAGCCCTTGTCGTCTTTGTCGGGTTTGGGAGTAAAGCTTTCGCTGTCCCTGAATTTTTCAATTGTCTTTATCTCATCCCTGGTCAGGTTCCTGGGGATCCATACATTGACATTAACAAGCAGGTCGCCGCGTCCGTAACCATTAACTTCGGGAAGGCCCTTTCCCCTCAGACGCAGGATCTTACCCGGTTGCGTTCCGGGTTCTATCTTTATTTTAACGTTATTGTCGACTGTAGGAACCTCGACGTTTGTTCCCAGTATCGAGTCCGGAATACTTATGAACAGGTTGTAGATAAGGTCATTTCCTTCCCTTATAAGCAGAGGATGCTCCTCCTCATCCATGACGACAAGAAGATCGCCGTTCACACCACCTCGGCGCGCGGCATTTCCCTTGCCTTCGACGTTCATTTGCATTCCCCTGCTAACGCCTGCGGGTATGTTTATCTTTATTATTTCCTCTTTCTGCACTATACCTTCCCCATAGCAGGTGCTGCATTTTTTGGTAATGGTCTTTCCTTCGCCGTTGCACGCAGGGCACACGGAAGTAGTCTGCATTTGTCCAAGGAGGGTATTCGTAATTCTTGTCACATGACCCGAACCGTGGCAGGCGGAACAGGTTGTCATGCTGTTCTCGTCAGCTGCTCCTGATCCTCCGCATGTACTGCAGGTTACATATTTGTTTACCTTTATTTTCTTCTCGGTACCGGATGCTATCTCCGAGAGGTTGAGCCTGAC
>MTKZ01001664.1_pt1 | contig 23703 bp, 24 predicted proteins | sample 1042781 | NCBI WGS metagenome assembly MTKZ01 (sample SAMN06212207, study PRJNA360539) | anaerobic digester metagenome | biome: Wastewater treatment plant; material: sludge; isolation source: anaerobic digester fed with sludge from wastewater treatment plant | place: Denmark: WWTP Viborg ... | reverse complement strand
ACGTCGTCAGGCTCGAGGGTGATGCGGGGCGTCAGGCGCTGGAACGGGCCCGGGTGGCCAGCGGCGTGCCGGCGATGGGCACCGAGATCGGGCCCGACACCATCCCGGCTGCGGCCCGGGTGGTCGAGGCCTCGGTCGACTTCACCAAGGGCTGCTATACCGGCCAGGAGTTGGTGGCGCGCATCGACAGCCGGGGCAACGTGACCCCCACCCGGCTGGTCCTCCTCACAGGCGACGGCGAGGTGCCGCAACGGGACGCTGCGCTCAGCGTCGACGGCACCGACCGGGCCAGCGTCACCACGGCCGTCCCCGCCGCCGGGGAGGGGTGGACAGGTCTGGGATACCTGCATCGCACCGTGGACACGCCGGCAGAACTCACCCTGGCCGACGGGCAACCCGTTCACGCTGTCGACCCGGGCTAGAACCCGAGCCGAGCCACCGGTCGGGCTCAGTGATGGGCACCGAGTGACGGATGTCAGCCATCGAGCGGTGATCCAGACGCGTCGTCGGCGCCGAACTTCCCTCGATGAAACACTCAACCATCATCGTCGGTGCCGGTATCGGCGGGCTTTCCGCCGCCTGGGCACTACGTGACGACCCCGATCTGTTGGTGCTCGACGGCGGCGATCACGTCGGTGGACACAGCGACACCGCCGTCGTGCGGCCGGATGGGCCCGACGGCCCGGAGGTGGCGGTCGATACCGGCTTCATCGTCCACAACGACCTGACCTACCCCAACCTCGTCGCCCTGTTCGAGCATCTCGACGTCGAACGTGCCCCGAGCGACATGTCCTTCGCCTTCACCGGAGGCCCGGCCGCCGGTTCGAGGGGCGGCGAGGCCGAGTACTCCGGTTCGCTGGGTGGCCTGCTGGGCCACGGCGGCTGGCACCGACGCAGCAACCTTCGGCTGACCCGGGACATCGTCCACTTCGGTCGGGTGGCGGCCGCCGCGTCTGCGGACGGCACCGACCACATCACGCTGGCCGAGCTGTCCGCCCGATTCTCGCCCGAGTTTCGCGATCGCTACCTGTACCCGATGGCGGCCGCCATCTGGTCCTCGCCGGACATCGACGTCGCAGCGATGCCCGCCCGCTCGCTGATCGCCTTTTTCCACCAGCACGGCCTCTTTCGCCTGCGGAACCGCCCCCGGTGGTCGACGCTGGCCGGTGGCAGCGCCAGCTACGTCGACGCGCTGGTCGGCTCGCTCGCCGGCGAGGTTCGTCACGGCGTGTCGGTGTGCAGCGTCACCCGGGTGGGCGACGCCGTCGTCGTCTCCGCGGCGGACGGACAGTCCTGGAGCGCCGACCGGGTGGTGCTCGGCACCCACGCCGACGTCTCCCTGGCCTTGCTTGGCGACGATGCAACCCCCACCGAGCGCGACGTTCTCGGCCGGTTTCGTTTCAGCCCCAATCGGGCATACCTGCACTCCGATCCCTCATGGATGCCGCGCCGACGCAGCCACTGGTCGGCCTGGAACGTCTCGGGGACGCCATCGGAGGAGGTCACGGTGACGTATTGGATGAACCGTCTGCAGCCGCTTGAGTGCGACACCGACCTGTTCGTCACCTTGAACCCCCCGACCCGTCCCGAGTGTGTCCTGCGGGTGCGGGACTACACCCATCCGGTGATGTCGGCGGAGTCGGCCGCCGCCCAGCGGGTGCTGCCGACGATTCAGGGCCTCGGCTCGGTGTGGCATTGCGGCGCCTGGTGCGGCTACGGCTTTCACGAGGATGGGGCCGAATCCGGCCTTGCCGTCGGACAGGCGCTCGGCGGCGACGTGCCCTGGGAGCTCATCCGACGCGTCGACCGGCCGGCCTCGATCGTCACCGAGACGGCCCGGGCGAAGGAACTGGTATGAACTCGGGCTCGGTCGAACTCGGCGGCCTGGCCTCCGGGTGGTACGTCGGTCGGGTCCGCCACGTGCGCCATCGCCCGGTGACTCACCGCTTCGACTCTTCGATGATGATGGGCCTGTTCGACCTGGACGAACTCGATCGACTCGACGCCGAGGTGCGCGGCTTTGGGGTCGACCGCCATTCGCCGATCGGCTTTCATACCGCCGATCATGGCGCCGCCGACGGGTCGCCGCTGCGCCCCTGGGCGGTCGAGCGGCTCGCCGACGCCGGCATCGACGCCGCCGCAGCGGAAGGGCCGATTCGCCTGCTGTGCATGCCGCGCACCTTCGGGTTCGGTTTCGACCCGATCACCGTCTGGTTCCTGCATTTTGCCGACGGGACCCCCAGCGCGTTGATCCACGAGGTGCGCAACACCTTCGGCGACCGACACGCCTACGTGGCGCCGATCGACGACCCCCAGCACACTCCTTGGCGCCAGCGCGCCGACAAGACCATGCACGTCTCCCCGTTCTTTGACCGCGACGGCCGCTACGACTTTCGGATCGTTCCGCCCACAGCCGACGAGGGTTCCCCGGTGTCGGTCCGCATCGTCTACGGCGACGATGACGGCCCGTTGCTGACAGCGTCCTTTGCCGGGGTGCGCCGGCCCTTCACCACGCTGGGCACCCTCGCCGCCATCGCCCACACCCCGGCGGTGGCCCAAAAGGCCATCGTCGGCATCCACGTCGAGGCGCTGCGCATCTGGCGCAAGGGCGTTGCCTACCGCAGCGTGCCCGAACCGCCGCAGCGTCCCACGACCGCCGGCAGTAGCTGCCCGGTCGGCGGCCGCCGCTACTGCGACGCCCGTTCATCCAACAGCACGATCGATCGAATCCCGAAAGGAAGCTCCCGATGAGCACCACTTCCGACTGGCTCGCCGCCGGTCTCGCCCGCACGATTGCCGGGCGTGTCAGCACCGGCACCCTGCACCTGACCACCCCTGATGGCACCCGCAGCACCCACCGCGGCGCGGCTTCCGGGCCGGAGGCCACGCTGGTCGCCCACGACCCGACCTTGGCCCGCCGGCTGGTGGCCGAAGGCGCCGCCGGGCTGGGCGCCGGCTACGTCGACGGTTGGTGGGACACCGACGACCTGCCGGCCTTCCTCAGGTTGGCCGCTGCGTCGATCGACCGCACCAACGCCGGCTCGCTCGGCTCGAAGGTGCAGCGTGTGGGTTCGTCGGTGTGGGATCGGCGCCCCCGGCGTCGCGGCGGTGCCGTCGACGCCATGGCCGACCACTACAACCTGGGCAACCGGTTCTACGAGCAGTGGCTGGACCCCTCGGTCACCTATTCGTCCGGCTTCTACGACGGCACCGACGACCTGGCCGAGGCTCAACGGGCGAAGTACGACCGGGTGCTCAACCGGGCCGGCATCACCGCCGGCGCCAACGTGTTGGAGATCGGCTGCGGCTGGGGCGGCTTTGCTGAGGCCGCCACCACGGTGGGCGCCAGCATCACCGGCGTGACGATCGCCCAGGAACAGCTGGACTACGCCGAGAAGCGGGCGGCGCAGGGCGGCTGGAGCCACGCCAGCGACTTCCAGCTGCGCGACTTTGCCGACGCGACCGGCCGCTACGACGCCATCGTCTCGATCGAGATGATCGAGTCGATCGAGCAGGACCGCTGGCCCGAGCTGTTCGACACCGTCGCCCGCTGCCTGAAGCCCGGTGGACGGGCGACCTTCCAGATCATCACGATCGACGACGGCCTGTGGGACACCTACCGTCAGCGCAACGACTTCATCCGGGAGTACATCTTCCCGGGTGGCCGCCTGCCCGCCCCCAAGGTGATCTCGGAGCTGTCCGCCTCAGCCGGCCTGGCCACGGTCGACGTGCTCGACTTTGGTCAGTCCTACGCCCGCACGTTGGAGCACTGGTCGGAGCGCTTCGAGGCCGCCTGGCCCGAGATCGAGACAATGGGCTTCGACGATCGCTTCCGTCGCATGTGGCGCTACTACCTGGCCTACTGCCAGGTTGGCTTCGAGCTGGGGCGCATCTCGGTGCAGCAGTGGACCTGGGAGCACGCCGGCTGACGCGCCGAGCGGCGGTCCCGGGGCCAGGGTGCGGGCTGGAGGTGTGGAGCAGAGGTGTGGAGCAGAGGTGTGGAGGTGTGCCGGTGAAATTCACCGGCACACCTCCACACCTGCCTAGAACTCGTCTTCGAGGGCGGTGATCTGGTCGACCCGGCGCTGATGGCGCCCGCCCTCGAACTCGGTGCCGAGGAACGTGGCCAGGATCTCCTCCGCTAGGCCGACTCCGACGACGCGGGCACCCATCGACAGCACGTTGGCGTCGTTGTGGGCCCGGGCCATGCGGGCGGTGTAGAGGTCGTTGCACAGCGCGGCGCGAACGCCGCGCACCTTGTTGGCCGCGAGCTGTTCGCCCTGACCGCTGCCGCCGAGCACGATGCCGAGTTCGGTCTCGCCGTCGCGCACGCTTCGGCCGACCGCCGCACAGAACGCCGGATAGTCGACGCTGGCGGTCGAGTCGGTGCCCAGGTCGACCACGTCGTGACCCTCGCCGGTCAACACGTCGATCAGGTGGGACTTGAGCTCGAAGCCGGCGTGGTCGGAGCCGATGGCGATGCGGGTCATGACCGCATCGTAGGACTACGGAGCGCGGCGCTGGACCGCCAGGGCGCTCAAGGCGGCGGCCGGGTGGGCCGAGGTGACCAGGTGTTCGCCGACCAGCACGGCGTGATAGCCGGCGTCGGCCAGCCGTCGTGCGTCTGCGGGGCCGGTCACCCCCGACTCGGCGATGGCGACAACGCCGTCGGGGATCGTCGCGGCCACCCGCACCGCACGGGCGGTGTCGACCTGAAACGTCACCAGGTCACGCTGGTTGACGCCGACGAGCGACGCCCCGGCTACCTCGACGGCGCGTTCGACCTCGGTCTCGTCGTGGGCCTCGACCAGCGCGGACAGGCCGACCTCGGTGGCCAGTGCTGCGAAGTCGGCCAGCTCGGCGTCGTCGAGCGCAGCAGCGATCAACAGCACGACGTCGGCCCCCATCAGCCGGGCATCGCACACGTCGGCCGGGGACACGGTGAAGTCCTTGCGCAGGATCGGGCCGGCGAAGCCCGACCGGGCGGCGGCCAGGTCGGCCGCCGAACCTCGAAAGAACGCCTCGTCGGTGAGCACCGACACCATCGCTGCGCCGGCTTCCCCGTAGGTGGCCGCCAAGCGCTTTGGGTCGAGGTTGGCGTGCAGCTCGCCCTTGGACGGGCTGGCCCGCTTCACCTCGGCGATCACCGCCAGCCGGTCGCCGGCGGTGAGGGCATCGGCGGCCGAAACGGTGGGCGCCATCGCCGTGGCCTGCTCGATCAGCCGGGAAAGCGAACGTGTGTCGTCGTCGGCGGCCCTTCGGTGCGCGGCGAGGATGTCGTCGAGGTAGGTGGCCACGTGGATCGTCCTGTCGTTCTGGTGAGCGGCGGGGTGCCTCAGCGGCGCGAGCCGGAATTCTCGGCCCGTGCGCCGGCCAGCATGGCCAACAACGGAACCAAAAGGAAAGCGACGCCGGCGAGGAAGCCGAAGACGACCGCCAGGCCGACCAACCGATCCTGGTGGGTGACGAAGCTGGTCAGCAGCGTGAGCACGGCGGCGAGGCCGAACCCGACCGGCACGAACTGCAGCAGCGGGTGGATGGCGGTGCCGGGCACGCCGGCGTCGGACTCCTCCCGCCAGCCGGTATCGTCGTCGTCGGGGTGCAGCGGTCGAAAGGGCCGCTGGGGTCGCGGCGGGGTGGCCGCACCGCTGCGTCCGGCGGAGAAACTGCCGCCCCCGCTGCTGGTGAGGGTGTCGTCGTAGTTGGCTCGCCGGTCCTCGTCGGAGAGCACCGCCCAGGCCGCGTTCAGCTCCCGCATCTTGGCCTCCCGCATCGCCCGCTCGGTTGGCGGTCCGACGTCGGGGTGGGACCTGCGCACCTGGGCCAGGTAGGCGCGACGCAGGGTGGTGGCGTCGTCGCCGGAGCGGGCGCCGATCGTCTCGTAAAGCGTCACCCCTCGATCGTACCGGCCGGTCCGGTCGCCACCCAGGCGCCGAGGGGTAGCGTGCGAGCTGGCAAGGCGACCTGAGGACGGAGTGAACTGAGTGTTCGTCAAGATCTGTGGCATCACCAACGAGGAGGACGCGCTGATGGCCGTGGCCCTGGGGGCCGACGCCTTGGGTTTCGTTTTCGCTCGGTCGTCCCGCCAGATCACCCCAGCAGCGGCCGCCGACATCATCAAGCGACTTCCCCCGGACGTGCTGGCGGTGGGCGTGTTTCGGGACGAGGCCCCGGACCGGGTGGTCGACCTGGCACTGCGGGCCGGATGCCGGGGGGTGCAACTGCACGGGCACGAAACCCCCGAGATGGCCGACCGCATCCGGCCGAGCTTTCCGGTGTTGATCGTCGCCATGGCTGCCGGGTCCTCGCCGCTGGGCCACTTCGATCGCTTCGGAGCCGACGCGCTGTTGCTCGACGGTCATGCCCCCGGTTCGGGCGAGGTGTTCGACTGGTCGCTCACCGAAGGCATGCCGTCCAACCGGCGGGTGATCCTGGCAGGCGGGTTGACCCCGGACAACGTCGCCGACGGCGTCACGGTGGTGCGTCCGTGGGGCGTGGACGTGTCGACCGGCGTGGAGCTGACGCCGGGAGTCAAGGACCCGCGCCTGGTGCGGGCGTTCATCCATGCCGCCCGCGACGCCGAGGATCCGGTGGCCCGTGTTCAGGGCCCCGGCCCCTTCGACGGGTATGAGGAGTAGTGCGCCGATGACCTCCCGGGATGCGCTGGCCGCCATCATCGATCACACCTTGCTGATGCCGACAGCGTCGGCCGGCGAGGTCGAGGCTCTCGTCACCGAAGCCGTCGACCTGGGGGTGGGGGCGGTCTGCGTCTCGCCCTCGCGGGCGCGTCTGGTGACCGACCTCCTCATCGGTGCGGGCGAGGCTCGACCGGCGGTCGCGTCGGTGGTGGGGTTCCCCTCCGGCGCCCACGTGGTGGCGATCAAGGCCGCCGAGGCGTCGGTGGCGGTGGCCGCCGGGGCCTCGGAGGTGGACGTCGTCGCCGACCTGGCTGCGGTCGCCGGGGGAGACCTTGAAGCCCTCGCTGTCGAAACCGAGGCCATCCGCGCTGCGATCGGTCCGGGGATCGTGCTCAAGGTGATCCTGGAGAGCGCCGCCATCCTGGCGCTCGGGGACCGGGGGAGTGGCCTGCTCACCGGCGCCTGTCGGACGGTCGCCGATGCCGGGGCCGACCTGGTGAAGACGTCGACCGGGTTTCATCCCGCCGGGGGAGCGACCACCGAGGCGGTGGCGCTGATGGCCGCTGCGGTCGCCGGTCGGGGATCGGGCTCGGTGGGGGTGAAGGCCTCGGGCGGCATCCGCAGTGCGGCCGACGCCTTGGCGATGGTCGACGCTGGTGCCACCCGTATCGGTGCCTCGGCCTCCCGGGCCATCCTTGAGGACCCCGTCTTCGCTTGAGACCCCCGGGGATCGATGCAGCGAGGAGGTCCCGGTCGCTGATACCGATTGACAAGGCGTCGTCGCGTCATTGTTGCTGACGTCGCAGCCAAATTCATCAGCCGCACGACATGCTCGCCCAGACCGGCACAAGATTTACTCACAGAGTGCACAAATCCGTGGTGTGATGACACCCCGGGGTCACCTGTTGAGTTCCCCCTTCAATATCGTCAAACTTCGGGATGCTCTCTACGCTTTGAAGGCGGACCCATGTTTGTTCGATTTCGAAATCTCCTTGCCCCGACCAGCGCCATGCTGGCGGCCGTGGGCCTCGCCGCTCTCTTAATTGCAGTCCCCGCCAGCGCCGCCCTGCGCAAATAACACGCGTGAAATCTGGTCGGCTTGCCGATCAGGGGAGCCACACAGTGTTCAAAGTCGCTGCGGTCGTGTTGGACGACCAGACCAGAGTCGAGCTGGAGGCGAGGGCGCGTTCCACGACGATGCCGGTCCGCGACGTGCAACGGGCCCGGATCATCTTGTTGTGTGCGGAGGGAGTGTCGATACGTCAGATCGTCCGGCCCGGTCGGCACCGGCGACGCGAGTTCGAGTACGGCCGTCACGGCACCGCGTCGTTGTTCGCCGCCATGGATGTGCATTCCGGTCAGGTCCTCGCGCAGCCGATCGACGTCAAGAACGACTCGATCAACTTCTGTGGGTTCCTGACCGAGATCGACCGGGTCGTGGACCCGAACCTGGAGATCCATGTGGTGTTGGACAACGGGTCGTCGCACCGTTCGAAGTACACTACCGCCTGGTTCGAAGCGCACCCCCGTTGGGTGGTGCACTTCACCCCGCCCCTGCCGGCTTCGGCGGCCGGGATCGCCGAGACGCCCGCCGCCGTCTGTCGCGACGGCGCCGCATGGAGCCGGCCGACCGTCCAACCCAGCGTGTGCGTTCGATCGTCGCCGGTGCGAAATTCGTTCCTGGGCTTCAAGGGATCATTCTTCGACACGGTGGCGAAGGGCGTGCATCGTGTCGTTCTTCGCCGATCCCATGGGCGAACGAACGCGGCGGTCGGGTAGAACTGTCGTCGGCGACTCCGTCGTCGAGCCCAACCGACGACGAGGAGTCCCGACACAGATGAGCGAACGACTACTGGTGATCGGTGGTGACGCCGCCGGGATGTCGGCTGCGTCCCGCGCTAAGCGACGGAAGCCGTCCCTCGACGTGGTGGCCTTCGAGCGGGGCGAGCACACGAGTTTCGCGGCCTGCGGCATTCCCTACGTGCTCGGCGGCGACGTCGACTCGATCGAGGACCTGGTCGCCCGCACGCCGGCGGAACACGCCGAGCACGGCATCGACGTGAAGATGGCCACCGAGGCGACCGAGATCGACATCAACGGTGCCCGGGTCAAAGTGCGCGAGCTGGAGACCGGGGCCGAGCGGTGGGAGGGTTACGACCAGTTGATGATCGGCACCGGCGCCACCCCGGTGCGCCCGCCGATCGACGGCATCGATGCCCCCCACGTGTACGGGGTGCAGCACCTGGATGCTGTGCCGCCGCTGCTCGCCGAGGCCGAGCGGGCCGAGGGCTGCCGGGTGGCCCTGATCGGTGCCGGGTACATCGGCGTCGAGCTGGCCGAGGCCTTCGCCAACCGGGGCGCCAAGGTGACGATGCTCGAGGCCGGCGACCAGGCCATCCTGCGGCTGCCCGCCGACCTGGCCGAGGACCTGCGCGCCGGCATCGAGGGCATCGGGGTCGAGCTCCGCACCGGCGCCGGCGTCAACACGATCGAAACCGACCGGGTGACGACCGACGACGGCGAGTATCCCGCCGACCTGGTCGTGCTCGGCCTCGGCGTGGCGCCGAACACCGACCTGGCCGTGCGGGCCGGATTGGAGACGGGCCCGAAGGACGGCATCGTCACCGACGACCGCCAACAAACCAGTGCCGAGGCCATCTTCGCCGCCGGCGACTGTTGCGTGGCCCGGCACCGCATCTCGGGCGAGCTGGCCTACGTGCCGTTGGGGACCACCGCCAACCGGCAGGGGCGGGTGGCGGGCACCAACCTGGGCGGCGGCGATGCCCGCTTCCCCGGCATCCTCGGCACGGCGGTGCTGAAGCTGTGCGGGGTGGAGATCGGGATGACCGGCCTCAACCTGGACGAGGCGATCGATGCCGGCTTCGACGCAGTCGCCACGACGATCACCTCGTCGACGACCGCCGGCTACTACCCGACCGCCGAGCAGGTGCGGGTGAACATGGTGGCCGAGCGGGGCACGGGCCGGCTGCTCGGCTGTTTCATCGTGGGGGGAGCCGGTTCGGCCAAGCGCATCGACACTGCGGCGACGGCGCTGTGGAACGAGATGACCGCCGAGCAGCTGGCCGACGTCGACCTCAGCTACGCCCCGCCGTTCTCGCCGGTGTTCGATCCGATCACGATCGCCGCCCGCGTGTTGGGCGAGAAGCTGTAGCCGAAACCGGCCCGGCCTCAGGGTGGGCGAGGGTGGATCGCAGCGCCACCTTGTCGATCTTTCCGGTGGCGTTCTGGGGCAGCGCAGCGACCAGCGCGATCCGTTTGGGCACCTTGAACGGAGCCATCGAGTTGCGGACGTAGGCGCGCAGCTCGTCGACGTCGGCGCTGCGACCGGGATGGGGCACGACGACGGCGGTCACCACCTCGCCCCAGCGGGCATCGGGGGTACCGACCACTGCCACCGCCTTCACCGCCGGGTGGGTCGCCAACACCAGCTCCACCTCGCGGGCCGACACGTTCTCACCGCCGGAGATCACCAGGTCTTTGAGCCGGTCGGTCACCCACAGCCGCCCGTCAGTATCGAGACGGCCCAGGTCGCCGGTGCGGAGCCAGCCGTCGGCGCCGAACGTGTCGGCGGACGCCTGGGGGCGGTTCCAATAGCCGGCGGCCACCTGCGGACCGGCCAGCTCGATCTGGCCGGCCTCGCCGGAGGCGACCTCAGTTGTTGCGTCCGGCTCGAGAGCCGCCGCCCGACCGGTGGGTGGCTCAGAGCCGGGGATCGGCGTGACACGAACGCGGGTGAGCGGGCCGGGGAAGCCGGCCGCCGACAGCAGGTGTGCTGTGCCGCCGAGGGCGCTGCGGTGGGCGGCGGCGTCGAGGAACACGGCGTTGCCCGAGGCCTCGGTCATGCCGTAGCCGCCGGAGAACTCGCACCCGAGACGGACCGACGCCTCGGTGAGCAGCTCGGGGGTGATCGCCGAGGCGCCGTACCCGACCGCCCGCAGGGTTCCCGCCGGCACCGAGGCGGTTGCGGGATCGTCGAGCAGCATCGCCAGCATGGTGGGCGCCAGGCTGGCCATCGTGGCGCCCCAGCGGCGGGTGAGGTCCCAGAACAGGCCGGCCTCGAAGCGCTCGGCCAGCACGACCGGGCGACGGGCCAGGTGCAGCGCCAACACGTTGTGGGCCGACACGTGACACAGCGGGAACGGGTACAGGTAGGTGTCGGTTGCGCCGACCGGGCGGCCGAACAGGGCGGTGGTGGCCCCGGCGAGCAGCGAGGCGTGGGTGAGCACGACGCCCTTGGGTGTGCCGGTGGTGCCCGAGGTGTGGATGATCCAGGCCGGGTCGTGCGGCGAGCGCGGCGGCCCGGCGGTGACCGACGGGCGGTAGCCGGGCCCGACACCCGTGGGGACCTCGACGAGCAGGTCGTCGATCTGCGGCAGATCCCAGCGGATGGGGCTGGAGCCTTGCGCGTTGAGGCGGGCGATCACCGGGTCGACCAGGTCGTCGGGGCCGATCACCAGGGCGACGTCGATGTCGTCGAGCACCTCGGCGATCTCGGCGGGGTGCAGGCGCTGGTTGGGCAGCGACAGCACCCGCCCGGCCCGAGGCACGGCGCTGAGCGCCAGGGCCACCGTCGGGTGGTTGTGGGCCAGCACCGCCACCCGGGCACCGGGGGCGACCTCGGTGCTCACTCGCGCGGCCAGCGCCAGCGAGGCCCGGTTCCACTCGGCGAACGTCCAGCCGGCGTCCCCGTAGGCGAGGGCCATCGTGTGGGGCGCATGGCGCGCTGCGGCGTCGAGCTCGTCGCCCAGCAGCACGGTCAGAGCCGCTCGGGCGCTGGACCGGCGGGTCGGGAGTGGTCCCAGTCGGCCAGCAGGGTGCGCAGCGCCGTCAGCAGGCTGAGCGGCTGGTCGAGCATCAGGTGATGGCCGGCCTCGGGGATTTCGACCACCGGTGCCCGGCGGCCCAGCCGCTCGTACATGTAGGCGCCGATGTCGGGGGTGACCAGGCCGTCCTCGGCCCGAAACAGCGCCACCCGGCAGGACACCTGATCGAGCAGGTCTCGGGGCGCCGAGCGGGGCGGCACGAAGATCTCCGGGTCGAACTTCCAGGTCCAACCGGCCTGGGTACCCGATTCGGCATCGGAGCCCGAGCCGTCGGGGTGGAACGGGACGAGGGAGTGGCGGGCCACCCAGTCGAGCACTTCGGGCACGTAGTGGGGCTGCTCGGGCACGGTGCGAAACCGGGCGACCGCATCCTCGTAGTCGTCGTACACCTTGCGGTTGGCGAACAGCTTGCCCACACGGGAGGCCTCGACCTCGGGGTCGGGCCGGGACACTGGTGAGTCGAGGATGACGATGCCGGTGAGATCGTCGCCGTGCCGGGCGGCGGTGGCGATCGAGACGAACCCGCCCATCGAGTGCCCGACGACGACCGGCTTGGGCCCCATGTTGGCGTCGTGGGCCACCGCCATGACCTCGCCGCACCAGGCATCCAGGGTGTATTCGGCGCGACGGGCCGAGTCGCCGTGCCCGGACAGGTCGATGGCGGCCACCCGGTGATCATCGGCCAGGAGGGGCACCAGGAAGCTCCACCAGTGGGCGTGGGCCGCACCACCGTGGACGAACACCAGGCCGGGCGCACCTGGGGGGCCCCAGGCCAGGTAATGGATGTCAATCCCGCCGGAGGCGACCCGGTGCTCGGTGGGAAGCGAGGTGGTGGCCCGTTCGAACCAGCGGGGAAGCGAGTCGGCGTCGGTCGTCACCGCCCCGACGATAGGGCGTGGCCGTCGGGCCTGACGCCTCAAAGCTCAGGGTTTGTAGGGGTCCCGGCCCAGCTGGTCGCGCACGGTGACGACGTCGGGGTTGGTCAGGTGCCGGCGCTGCCAGTTGGCGCCGTCGACGACCAAGGAGTGTCCGGAGATGAAACGCCCGTACGGCGAGGCCAGAAACGTGGCTGCCCACCCCAGTTCGCGGGGCTCGCCGAGGCGCAGCGCGGGCTGGCTGCGGGCCCGGGCCTGGTTGCGATCGAGGTTGGTCCGTATGTCGGCGGTCATGTCCTCGTGGGGCATCAAACCCGGGACCAGGCCGTTCACCTGGATGCCGTAGGGACCCCATTCGACAGCGAGCGTCTCGACCAGGTTCTTCACCCCGGCCTTGGCGGCCGATGAGTGGGCGAAGCCGGGGCCACCGGTCCAGGCATAGGACGCCCCGACGCAGACGATCGACCCTGGGGTGCCGGCGGCCAGGTGACGACGACCGAACTCTCGGGAGCACAGGTAGGTGCCGTTGAGCGTGATGTCGACCACGGTTCGCCAGGCGTTGGGCGACAGGTCTTCGGCGGGGGACGGGAAGTTGGCGGCCGCGTTGTTGATGAGCACGTCCGGGAGCCCAAACGCCTCGGTGGCCGTCTCGAAGGCGGCGCTGACCGCCTCGGCGTCGCGAATGTCGCAGCGGAGCGTGAGCACCCGCCCGCCGAGGCGACCGAGAGCGTCCTCAGCGGCGGCCAGGTGATCGGGGTTACGGCTGGCGATGACCAGGTCGGCGCCCAGCCGGGCGAACTCGGCGGCGATGGCGGCGCCCAGGCCGGTGCCGCCGCCGGTGACGAACACGGCCGATCCGTCGAAGGTGCCCGCCGGCAGCGCCGCGGCGCCCATCGGGGGAGGCGCGGGGAGGCCGTTGGGGGCGGGCGCAGGCAGGTGGTCGGCCTCGTTCGGCATCTCATGAAACGCCACGGCTCAGCTCCCGGTGTAGCGGGGCTGGCGCCCTGCGGCGCGTGCGGCGCGAAACTCGGCGAAGTCGTCGGATCGGTTGACGTAGGTCTGGCCGATCAGCTCGTCCTCCATCGAGGCCCGCACCTGGGGCTCCGACATGCGGCCGATGACGCGCCGGGCCAGCTTGACGGTCGCCGCCGGGGCGGCGGCGATCCGCTCGGCCATCTCCCGGGCGGTGTCGTCGAGCACCTCGGGGGCGACCACGCGCGACACGATGCCGTGGGCCAGCGCCTCCTCGGCCTCGAGCACCCGCCCGGTGAGCACCAGGTCGCTCACCAGGCCGGGGCCGCAGATTTGAAACAGGCGGGCCACCCCGCCCGTGTCGGGAATCACCCCGTGGCCCACCTCGGGCAGCATGAACCGCGTACCGGTGGCGGCGATGCGGATGTCGCACAGCAGCGCCCGCTGAAACGACCCGCCCAGCGTCCAGCCGTGGCAGGCCACGATCACCGGTGCGTCCAGGTCGAAGAGCTGCTGAATGCCCCGGTGCCCACGGGTCATCAGCTCGTGGTGGGTCATCGAGGTTTGGTTGACGCCGATGGCGCTGACGTCGCGACCCGACGAGAACGACTTGCCGGTGCCCCGCCAGATGACCGCCCGCACGTCGACCCGGCCCCGCAGCTCGCCGAGGATCTCGAACAGGGCCAGGTCCATGTCGTCGTCGAAGGCGTTGTGCTTGTCCGGGCGATCGTTGGTGATGACGGCGACCGGCCCGTCGATGTCCAGTCGAACGTTGCTCATTGGGGATCCTCTTGGGGTTCGGTGCGGTAGTGGTAGCGGTAGGCTTCGGCGAACCCGAGCTTCCCGTAGACGCTACGGCCGGTCTTGTTGGACTCCTCCACCTGGAGGTAAGCCAGCCGGCACCCTGCTCGGGTACCCCAGGCGGCCAGCTCGGAGAGCACGGCGGCTGCCAGCCCCCGCCGTCGTCGGGCGGTTCGGGTCCACATCGAGAAAACCCCCAGCCATGGGCCGTCGACGATGCCGGCGCCGACCGCCTGGGTCTCGACGCTGCCCTCCGGGTCGTTGTCGGGCTCCAGGGCGGCGGCAAAGCGCCGGCGTCCCAAGGCAAGCGGTGCGCCGGGGCGAGGAAGGTCGCGCTGCAGGGTCCCCAGCCCGGGCTCGACGATCGGTGAGCGTTCGGCGGCACCGTACATGATCGCCAGGTCCGCCTCGGCGGTGTCGCCGGCGAGGTCGTCGAAGCCGACCAGCCACGACGGAAACGGCCGGTGGTGCGACACCAGGGGAACCTTGGCCCGGCGTTCGCAGCGATTGCGGATCTCGCGCAGGTCGCCCACCATGACCAAGGTGGGCGCCTCGACCTGCCAACCCCGCTCGGCCAGCGCTTCATCCAGGCCCTCGGGGCCGCTGAGCGGCGAGACCACCACCCGGGCGGGCAGAGCGAGGTCGGCGTAGCGCTCCCGCACGATGCGCAGGGCATCGTCGAGTTCGAGGCCGGGGAGGCCGTGGGTGTGGACCGAGTTGGCCCGACGCCGCCCGCCGCCGCCAACGCGCATGCTCCAGCCGCCCAGCGGCTCGACCGGGACGTTGGCGAACGCCCGGCCCGCAACATCGCTCAGCTGCTCCACCTCGACGGGGCTGGCGGGCGAGGGTACGTACACCTCGGGGCGCACGGTGGCCAGCTTCAGCTGACCGATGCCCCGCACCTCGCGGGAGAGGCGCAACGGAGACCAGGCGAACCCGGTGGTGCTGCCCGGCTCGGAGGGCACGACGTCCGCCTCGTCGCCCTCGGCCATCGGGTCGGCGTGGGCATCGTCCGGCTCGGGTTCCGGGGCCAGGTCGGCGGGTGCCAACACCGTGCCCGGGTGGGCGAGGGAGGCCAGGCGGTGGGCCAGGTTGACCGCCGGGCCGATCAGGTCGCCGTCCTGGTCAATCGCCGGTCCGGAGGCAAACCCGGCGCGCAGCGTGGTGAGCAATTCGTCGACGTCGCACAGGTCGATCAGCCGCCAGGCGATGGCGGCGGCACACTCGACGTTGGGCGCGGCGAACATCACCTCGTCGCCGATCATCTTGATGACGCGGCCCCCCAAGGCCGAGACCGTGTCGTAGGCCAGGTCGTCGAAGCGGTCCATCGCCGCCGCGAGCTCGGCCTCGTTCAGCTGCTCGGTCAGCTCGGTGAACTCGACCAGATCGGCGAAGCCGACCACCGCCGTGTGGGTGTCGGCCTCCTCGGTCCCCGCCGCCAGCACGGACCGCTGCGCAGCGGACGCAAGGTGTCGACGCCAGACGAGGCCGAGGGTCTGATCGAGCATCGGCAGCGTGATCCTGACCGCCTCCACCATCTGGTCCAGGTCCAGATCGTCGATCGTCGCCCCTTCCGAGCCCAGACCGCCCTCGACGGTCAGCGCCTCGACGAAGGTGGTCACGGCGGCCGAGGCCACCCGGGCCATCGAGGAGCCGAGCACGCGGTTGAGTGCCAACTGCCGTTCCAGGTCGATGGCGCCCGCATCGATGGCGGTCTTGATCACCTCGACGATCGCCAGGTCGTCCTCGGAGAAGGCGGCTTCGTCAGACGGGAGGTCGGGGAACCCCAAGGCCCGTCGCATGCGCAGCAGGATCGGTATCGGGACCTCGGTTTTGGCGGCGAACTGTTCGGCGGTCCATCGGGGTGGGTGGATGCCCAGGATTGACGTGACCAGCTGGGCCATCGCTTCGGGATGCTCCGCGGCCGCATCGGCGGCCCGGCCGTGCAGCCGACGACCGGCCTCGGGCACCGGAACCGGGGGCGGGCTGGGGAGGGCATCGCCGGCAGCCGCTGCCACCGGACCGGGGTCCGCCACGACGACCCGGGGTTGGCCGCCGGAGTCGATCGCGTCGTCGTCGCTGCTCGAAGGAGTGCTGATGGTCCTATCTTGGACGCTGCGGGGTGGTGTGCGCACCCGTTTGAGCGGGGGCGCCTCGTTTTCACGGGCGGGCCAGCTTCGAGGTCGGCCATCCAGGCGGAGACCATGGTGTCCGGGCAGGTCTCGGCGGTCGTGGGCGGAACTACGGTGCGAGGGTGGCCAAGCTCCGCTTCTTCTTCGGCACGATGGGCTCGGGCAAGAGCACCCAGGCGCTCCAGATACACCACAACCTTCGGTCGCGCAGGCTGACCGGGGTCCTCGCCACCAAGCTGGACCGATCCGGTGGGCGGGTGTCGTCGCGGCTGGGGGTGGCCGCCGAGGCGCTGGAGGTGACCGACACGATGAACCTGATCGACGTGTTGGCCCCCGGCGCCGCCGGCCCGGCGGCCGCCGCCGCCCGCCGCCAGGCCGCCGGCCCGGTGACCTACGTGGTCGCCGACGAGGCCCAGTTCTACGCCGAGGCCCAGGTGGAACAGCTCGCCGAACTGGTCGACCACCATGGCGTGGAGGTCTATGCCTTCGGGTTGCTGACCAGCTTTCAAGGTCGCCTGTTTCCGGCGACGGCGCGGTGGCTGGAGCTGGCCGACGAGCGTTCCGAGCTGCAGGTTGAGGCCCGGTGCTGGTGCGGGGCACGGGCCACCCACAACGCCCGGCTGATCGACGGCGCCCAGACTTTTGATGGCGACCTGCTCGTCGTCGGCGACACCCCACCATCGGCGCCCGATCCCCAGACCACCATGGAGCTCGACGAGCGACGGGTGACCTACGAGCTGTTGTGTCGCGCCCATTGGGCGGCGTGCCAACCAACCCCCGAGAGCGCCGGCCAGACGGCCGCCGAAGGCGAGCAGACATGACCGAACCTCAGGCGTCCGCCGAGCACCCGACCCCATGGCGTCCCGGCCCTCCGGACCCCTGGGATGCCCACGCCGCCTGGTGGCAGGACGAGTTCACCGAGGGGGCCGACCCGGAGTACGTCGAGCAGATCCTGCCGCTGATCGCCTCCCGGCTACCCACCGAGGGTCGGGTGCTCGACGTCGGCTGCGGCGAGGGCCAGGTGACCCGCCTGGCGGTCGAGCACGGCCTGCGCGCCGTCGGTCTCGACCCGGCGGGAGCCCAGATCGACGAGGCCGAGCGCCGCCGCCGGGCCCGAGCTGCGTCCCCGGGCGGCGAAGCCGCTGTGTCTCTGGGCGGCGAAGCCGCTGTGTCTCTGGGCGGCGAAGCCGCCTATGCGCGGGGGAGCCTGCTCGACTTACCGGTGGCCGCCGCCTCGGTGGACTTCGTCGTCGCGTCGCTGGTGTTCGAGCACGTCGGCGACTACCGGCGGGGTCTGGCCGAGGCCGCCCGGGTGCTCGTGTCGGGGGGCCGCTTCTTGTTGTTGTTGAACCACCCGCTGCTCCAGACCCCCGACTCGGGTTGGATCGACGACCATGTGCTCGACCCGCCCGAGCAGTACTGGCGCATCGGGCCGTACCTGAGCGAGGTGATCAACGTCGAGGAGGTGCAGCCGGGGATCCACATCACGTTCCACCACCGACCGTTGTCGGCCTATCTCAACTCGGCGATCGCCGTTGGGCTCAGCCTGGATCGCATGGACGAGCCCGCTCCGCCGCCCGGGTTCATCGCCCGCGCCCCCGAATACGCCGAGGTGGTGGAGATCCCCCGCCTGATGGCGCTGCAGTTCACCCGCACGCCGGCACCCGACGCCATCGGGCAACCGCCACCCGACCAAGCGCAGTAGCGTGGCTGCCGTGGCACAGTTTGTGGTCGTCGCAGGCATGTCGGGCGCGGGTCGAACCCAGGTCGGGCACATCCTTGAAGACCTGGGCTGGTTCGTGATCGACAACCTGCCCCCATCGCTGGTGCCCAAAGTGGCCGAGCTGGCCCAGGTGCCGGGCAGCGACCTCGACCGCATCGCGCTGGTCGTGGGCCCCACCGCCGAGAAGGCCCGCCTGCTCGACGCCGTCGCCGGGCTTCGCTCCCACGGTGCCGACGTTCAACTGATGTTCCTCGAGGCCGACACCGAGACGCTGGTCCGCCGCTACGAGAGCACCAGGCGGCGGCATCCGCAGGGCACCGACGGTGGGCTGCACGAGGCGATCGAAGCCGAGCGGGCCGAGCTGAACCCGGTCAAGGAGGCCTCGGACGTGGTGATCGACACCACCGGGCTGAGCGTGCACGACCTGCGCCGCCGCTTGGGCGACGGCTACGCCCCCGAGCAGGGCGAACCCAGGGTGCTCGTCAGCGTGGAGTCCTTCGCCTACCCGAAGGGAGTCCCCAACGACGCCGACCTGGTCGTCGACTGCCGATTTCTTCCCAACCCCCACTGGAACGAGGACCTGCGCGAGCACGATGGGCGAGAGAGTTCGGTGCAGCAGTGGCTGACCGAACAACCGATCACCGACGTGGCCTACGAGCAGCTTCGTGCGTTCCTGGCCACCGCCATCCCGGGCTATCTCCACGAAGGCCGGGCCTATCTCAACCTGGCCCTCGGCTGTACCGGTGGCAAGCACCGCTCGGTGGCGATGGCCGAGCGCTTCGCCGCCTGGTTGCGCAGCGAGGGCTACACCGTCCGGCTCCGCCACCGAGAACTGGACGGCTGATCGTGACCTGCGGTGGGGACCTCGGTGGAGCCCCGGTCGCCGCAGGAGCGGGGTAGCTCCGATGACCTGCAACGTCGTGGCGATCGGAGGAGGGCACGGCCTGTCGGCGACCCTGCGCGCCGTCCGACGCTATGCCGATGACATCTGTGGCGTGGTGACCGTGGGCGATGACGGTGGCTCCACCGGCCGTCTGCGGCGGGCGGGCTGGGACGTGGTGCCCGGCGACCTGCGCAAGAGCCTGGTCGCCCTCGCGCCGCCGGAATCGTTGTTGGCCGCCGGACTGGAGCATCGTTTCGAGTCCGGCGAGGTGGCGGGTCACACCGCGGGCAACCTCTTGCTCGGCGCCATGATGCACGAGTGCGGCGGCGACCTGATCGCTGTGCTCGACGCGTTGGGTGAGGCACTGGGCGCGGTGGGCCGGGTGTTGCCGGCGGCGGTCAATCCGGTGACCCTGCTCGGGGAGACCTCCGAGGGTTGGGTACGGGGCCAGGTGGAGGTGGCCTCGACGACCAACCTGGTGCGGTTGGGCTTCGAACCAGCGGATCCGCTGGTGCCTGGCGATGCGGTTGACGCCATCGTTGCGGCCGACCAGGTGATCCTGGGACCCGGCAGCCTGTACACCTCGGTGCTGGCGGCGGCGGCGGTGCCCGGCATCCGTCGAGCCGTCGCCCGCTCGACCGCACAGGTCGTCTATGTGGCCAACCTGGCCGCCCACGAGCCCGAGAGCGAGGGATATGACGTGGCCGATCACGTCGCCGCGCTCGCCGAGCACGGGTTGGAGCCCGACGCCGTGCTCTACGACCCGGACCGGTTGGCCGGCGTCGCCGGGGTGAGCACCGCCGTGGGCGAGCAACTGACCGAGGCCAACCCGTGGGTCCACGATGCCGAGCGCCTGGCCGAGGCCCTGTCCGGGCTGGCCGGAGCCCCGCTTTGGGCCAAAAGGGAGCCGGCCGCAAACGACTGAACTGGCGGCGGCGGCGCTGATCTGGTGCCATAGGCGGGAGGTCGAGCCCGTCACCCGACCTTTTCGAGCGGCGAGATCGCTGCCCGACCACCTCGGCACGGCGCCGGGGCACACACCTTCGACGAGGGGATACACATGACAGTTCGAGTAGGCATCAATGGATTCGGGCGCATTGGAAGGAACTTCTTCCGCGCCGCCAAGGCATCGGGCGCCGACGTGGACTTCGTGGCCGTCAACGACCTGGGGTCACTCGACATCATGGCCGGCCTGCTCCAGCGCGACTCGGTGCACGGTCGCTATCCCGGCACGGTCACCGTGACCGACGACGGCCTCGACGTCGACGGCGACGTCCTGAAGGTGCTGTCGACCCGCGACCCCGCCGAGCTGCCGTGGGGCGATCTCGGCGTCGACGTCGTCATCGAGTCCACCGGTTTCTTCGCCACGCGCGACGCCGCCGCCGCCCACCTGGAAGGCGGCGCCCCCCGGGTGATCGTCTCCGCTCCCGCCAAGGGCGCGGATGCCACCTTCGTCGTCGGGGTCAACGACGACACCTTCGACCCGGCCAAGCACACGGTGGTGTCCAACGCTTCGTGCACCACCAACTGCTTCGTGCCCATGGTGAAGGTGCTCGACGACGCCTTCGGTGTCGAGCACGGCCTGATGACCACCACCCACGGCTATACCGGCGACCAGAGCATGGTCGACGGTCCCCACAGCGATCCCCGCCGGGCCCGCGCCGGGGCGGTCAACATCATCCCCACCTCAACCGGCGCTGCCCGGGCCACCGGCCTGGTGCTCTCGGCCCTGGACGGCAAGCTCGACGGCACGTCGTTGCGGGTGCCGATTCCCGACGGTTCGATCACCGACTTTGTTGCCGTCGTCGGCCGCGACGTCACCGTCGACGAGGTCAACGCCGCCTTCGAGGCCGCTGCGTCCGAGGGGCCGATGGCCAAGGTGCTCGACTACTCGACCGAGCCGCTGGTGTCCTCCGACATCGTCGGTACCGCCGCCAGCTGCACGTTCGACTCGGGCCTCACGATGACCCAGGGCAACCTGGTGAAGGTGCTCGGCTGGTACGACAACGAGTGGGGCTACTCCAACCGACTCGTCGACCTGGCCGCCATTGTCGGCGCAGCGGGCTGAGCCGACGTGCTGTTTGGCGTCCCGGTTCTTGAGGACCTCCCCTCGGTCGACGGCCGTTCCGTCCTGGTGCGCTGCGACTTCAACGTGCCGCTGCGCAACGGCGAGATTGCCGACGACCACCGCATCCGTGCGGCGCTGCCCACCCTGGAGTGGTTGACGTCGCGCGGGGCGAAGGTCACTGCGGTGACTCACCTGGGACGCCCAAAAGGAAAGCCCGACCCGGCCTTCGACGTGGCGCCGGTGCGCCGTCGCCTGGCCGAGTTGGCGCCCGAGGTCGCGCTGGGGGAGAACCTGCGGTTCTCCCCCGGGGAGACCTCCAACGACCCCGACTTCGTCGACGAGTTGATGGCCGGGCACGACCTGTACGTCAACGACGCGTTCGGGGCCTCGCACCGTGCACACGCCTCGATCGTCGGGCCCCCGAGCCGGGTGCCTTCGGCGGCCGGCCTGCTGCTTGCCCGTGAGGTGGAGGTGTTGCTCGGGCTGCGGCATCATCCACGCCGCCCGTTCGTGGCGATCACCGGTGGCGCCAAGGTGTCGGACAAGCTCGGTGTCATTCGGGCCCTGCTCGGCGTGGCCGATCAGATCCTGATCGGCGGCGGCATGTGTTTCACGTTCTTCGCTGCGCTCGGCCACTCGGTCGGATCGTCCCTGCTCGAGCCGGACCGCATCGACGATTGCAAGGCCTTGCTCGACGAGTTCGGCGACCGGCTGGTGCTGCCCTCCGACGTGGTGGCCATGGGCCCCGGGGGCAAGATCGGTGACCCAGAGGCCGGCGGTGAGGTGCGCAACATGGGCCGTTCGGTGCCCGATGGCTGGATGGGCCTCGATATCGGTCCCGGCTCGGCCGCCGAGTTTGCCGACCACGTGCTCGAAGCGTCCACCGTGTTGTGGAACGGCCCGATGGGGGTCTTCGAGGACCCCCGCTTCGAGGCGGGCACCCGTTCGGTCGCCCAAGCGGTGGCCGACTGCCGGGGCTTCACCGTCATCGGCGGGGGCGACTCCGCAGCGGCGATCGCCCAGTTCGGTTTTGAGGATCAGGTCGATCACATCTCCACCGGCGGCGGCGCCAGCCTGGAACTGATCGAGCGGGGCGACCTGCCCGGCGTCGAAGCCTTGCGGCGGGCACCCAACGCCGTCGAGGCAGACGAGTCCGACGAGTTCAACGAGTAGCGAACAGCGACTGAGAAAGAAGGACGCACGATGACCGAGCGCACGCCACTGATCAGCGGCAACTGGAAGATGCACCACAACCACTTCGAGGCCATCCAGGTGACCCAGAAGCTGCACTACCGGTTGGGTGAACACGATTACTCCAAGGTGGGCGTGTCGATCCACCCGCCGTTCACCGACATCCGTTCGGTGCAGACGGTGATCGGTGCCGACAGGATGAAGATCCTGCTCGGCGCCCAGAACTGCCACGCCGAGGAGAAGGGTGCGTTCACCGGCGAGGTGTCGGCTCCGATGCTGGCCAAGCTGGAGGTCAGCCTGGTGATCGTCGGGCACAGCGAGCGCCGTCAGCTCTTCGGCGAGACCGACGAGGTGGTCAACGCCAAGGTGAAGGCGGTGCTGGCCGCCGGCATGACCCCGATCCTGTGCTGCGGCGAGACGCTCGAAGAGCGGGAGGCCGGCGAGGCCGAGACCAAGGTGGCCACCCAGGTGCGCGCCGGTTTGGACGGGGTGGCCGCCGATGCGGTGGCGTCGATGGTGATCGCATACGAGCCGATCTGGGCGATCGGCACCGGGCGCACCGCCACGTCCGAGGATGCCCAGGCCATGTGCGCCACGGTGCGCTCGGTCGTCGGCGAGACGGCTGGAGCGGCTGCCGCCGACGGTGTCCGCATCCAGTACGGCGGGTCGGTGAAGCCAGGCAACATCGCCGAGCTGATGGGCCAAGCCGACATCGACGGCGCCCTCGTCGGCGGGGCCAGCCTCGACCCCGACGACTTCGCGTCGATCTGCTCCTACCAGGATTGAGCACGGCTGAGCACGGCTGAGCACGGCTGAGCACGGCCACCACCCGGCTGCGCAACGCCACCACCCGCAACTCGGGAGCCCAGAGCGCGCTCTGGCGGTGCTGTGCGGCTCCCGGGTTGGCAGCGTGGCGAGTTCGTGTCGGGTCGTCGGGGCGCTAGCATCGACGGTCGCGCAGCTCGCTTCAACGTCTTTGAGGCCCATGCCCGGCCGCATCAAATCGTCCCCTCGGAGTTTCCATGCAAATCCTTGCCACCATCACCCAGGTGCTGTTGTCCCTGGGCCTGATCGTCTTGGTGCTGGTGCACTCGGGTAAAGGCGGCGGCCTCTCCGACATGTTCGGTGGGGGCATGGGCTCGGCGGCCGCCGGATCGACGGTGATGGAGAAGAACCTCGACCGCATCACCGTCGTGCTGGCGGTGGCGTTTACGTTCAACACGCTGATCCTCGCCTTCATCATGAACACCTGAGCGGCAGGCCCCCGGGTAGCGCATGTGCGTCCCCCTCGGTGGTCTCCCGTAGTATGGGGGCTGTGATGGCAACCCGGATCGAGCGTCGCCTGCGGGCGAACCAGGAGAAACTCCGCCAGTTCCACGAGGATCTGTCGGTCGTGTCGGAGCAGCTGCAGGCGGTGAACGAGGTGGCCGATGATGCCGAGCTGCGCTCGATCGTGTCGGAGACGCCGCTGGCCGACTCGGAGGCCGACGACGCGGTTCGTCAGCGGGACGCACTCGCACGGGAGCGCGATCATCTCGTCGGACGCATCGCCAAGCTGGAGGGCGAACAGGATCGG
>MTKZ01007988.1_pt1 | contig 23773 bp, 13 predicted proteins | sample 1042781 | NCBI WGS metagenome assembly MTKZ01 (sample SAMN06212207, study PRJNA360539) | anaerobic digester metagenome | biome: Wastewater treatment plant; material: sludge; isolation source: anaerobic digester fed with sludge from wastewater treatment plant | place: Denmark: WWTP Viborg ... | reverse complement strand
TATTGTTAATTGAGCACCCTTACTTATACCATTCATTGTTAATATACAATTTATATTAGTTGGTTCTCTAGTATTCCAATTTGTACGTATTATAAAATACACACTTGATGCTGATGATGATATATCTCCATTATGTATAACTCTATACCATCCAGGCGTAGATACATTGCCAACGGATCCAGTTTTTCCATTATATATATTTCTGTATATGGAGTCCGATGTCATCAATTTATTACTATTTAAAGTCGCTATTGTGTCGAAACCAACTGTGGTGGGGGTACTGGTCCCATTACCTATAATTACTTGTCCTACAGGTATATTATTTAATCCAGTACCACCGTATTGAGGGGATATTGTTGTGGCCTTCCATTCACCAATAGTAATACCACCATTATAACTAATTTTAAATTTACTAGTTTGTGTTGCTGGGTCAGATGTTAAAAATGTACTTATTTCAAAATTTCCACCAGCGTTGGATATTCTCCAACTATATCTACCTGAACCAATTCTCAGTAAATCAATATATACATTTGAAGCATTTTCTGATGACATAGATAATATAGATTCTGTGGATGAGTTTATATTTAATTTGCTTGAAAATGTTTTTTCGCCACTAAATGTTTGATTACTTATATTTACTATACCTGATACTGTAGATGATGCATCTTGTATATTAACCCAATTTCCGCTTGAATTTAAATATGTATTTGTAACTGGCGAAACTGGTAATAAAGATATCTCTCTCTTAACCAAAGCACTATCACCTATAATTAATGAATTTTTTGTAGTATTTAATAATATTTCGCCCACACTTATACTATATGAGCTTATCGAAGAAGTTGTTCCTCTTTTTATTTGCAACTTTGCCATTATTAACCCTCCTATTTTTTAAATGGTTATTGTTTATTAATATATTGTCGATGAATAATTAAATAGTGAAAACACTATTTAATTATTCATCTTGTATTAGACTATGACACCGAAATCTATATCTGTTGAACCAGCGGTTACATGTCCTGCACTATTCACCGTAACACTAAAATGAGTACCTACTGCTCCACTACCATCTGTTGGATGCGTGTATACTGTATTGGTATCCACATCGCCTACTAGCTCATAATTAGTACCATCATATATAAATTCATATACTCTATTAGCACCTAATGTTCCTGCAGCAATGGCAGAACCTCTATAAAATATAGCTTTCGCACCAGTAGAATTTACATTTAGTGTTGGATTTTCTGCCGTATTAGTAACAGTAAACTTAACTTTCAGAGATGCACCAGTTGATAATGCAAATCCGGTCAATGATGCAACTTTAGCAGCAGTTGCTGCTGCAGTTGATGATGTAGTGTAATGTGTTATATTATCTGAATGATTAAACGCAACACCATCTATAGTTCTACTTGTTGCTGTAGCGGCATTTCCTAATATATCACCCAATATATTACCAGAAGCATCTCTTTGCACTATCAAGTTTGCAGTAGCGGCAGTACCATATTGTATAGATGTTAATGATGTTGTAGATTGGAATGATGCTAAATAACCAGTAGTTATATTAGTTCCAGCAACTATAGCTCCTGTTATATTTGCCTGTAAACAATCCCAGTCAGTATTTAAATTACCACTTCCAGTACGTGCTGTATTGGCAATAAGTGTGTCTCCGACTTCACATGTATAACCTGCATATGTTCCATTAGTTATTATCTTATACGTATCGCCTACTTTATATGTAGTTGGTACCGTGGTTAATGTACCTCCGGTTCCTATTGTGCCTTTGTATCGCATAGCCTCAGCTGTTGATAAACCATTTGTGATGGCAGTATTTACGAATTCCGTTGTTGCTAATTTTGTTGTATTATCACCTTCAGATGGTGTGACCCCAGTTATAGTTCCAGTAAATGTTGGATTAGTAAACATTGTTGCTTTACTTTCATTTGTAACATTAGAGAGTCCTATATCTGATTTAGTAATATTTATTGATAATGCACTAGAACCATCATAAGTTCCTTTTGTAGTACCATTGGTTTGTATCGTTAATGCATTTGGATTTGGTAATGATGTTGGTAAAGATATCCATGTACCATTATCCGATAACACTAAACCCGTTGTGGATGTTGGTAATGGTACAAATTCTCTTTTATTTAAATTAACATCACCTATTATTAATCTTGAGTTAGAAATATTAAATAATAATTCACCCTCTGATATCGTATATGTGGATATGCCTAGATTTTCTCCACGCTTAAGTTGTAATTTAGCCATTATTATATCTCCTTTTCTATAATTATACTGACCCGAAATCAATATTATTTATTTTTGTATTTATTGCGTTTCCTAACATATTGTCATTTGTTATAGCTCCAGTAAAGTTTAGTTCTATATTACCCTCGATTGGCAATATACCATTTATGCTATTTACCGTATTCTTCTGTATATCTTCAAATGTATAAGTGTATACTATATTCAATATACCGTTCGATGTATTTATTGAGCTTCCATTAATTATCTCTATTGGTGTTACATTGAATATGTCACCATTTAAATGTGTTTCTATACCAGATAATATATCTAGTTTATCTCCGGTATATAATGTAGAATGCGTTAGTATATTGAAAGTTCTAAATGTTAAGTTTGGTAATAGTACTGTTATAATTGTACTGTTTATCCCATTAGAATTACCCATTAAATATAGATTATCGTATATTACATTGTATGGTATCTTTTTAGTGTCTATAAATTCGCCAGTCAATATTATTCTTGCTGGTGAAGAAATATTATCTACATATTCATATATTTCATCTATATAGTTTTGTATATTTGTATTTGTTTGGGATATTTTATTATCTACATATGTTTTTATACCTATCGATGTTACCACATTTGAAGAACTATCAACGTTACCTTGTGCCACTACATTTGAACTATATAATTTTGTGCCTAGATATAGTCTTTGCGTATCCGTTACAAAATATATAGCATTGTCATCTTTATTTATTTCGTTGAATCTTTGCTGTGTTAACTGGTTAAATAAAACATTAGCCACATGTACATCACCTCCGATGCTATTATTAATATGTTGTTTTTTATTAAGAATAAACATAATTATAATAAAGCTCAATATTTTTTAATAAAGAAAGGTGGATATCTATAATGAGTAGTATATTAGCATATATTGAAAGTATAGAAAATGAACAAATGAAAGCACAAGAGGCTTTAAAAAAAACAGATACTGTAGATTTAAGAAAAAATTCTATATATGATAATAGTGGTGATGCTAAAAGAATAGCATTGTTATCTATTTTAAAAAAGATATATTCAAAATCTATACCAACCGATGTAGTTGATACTAATATTGTTGACGTAGATGCAAAAGTTGATGAATATTTAAGTAGAGAAACTGAAGACCCGTTGTTATATGTTAAAGAAGGTATAGCAAAAACAAACAGTCCTAAACTAATCAGGATTATGGAAACTGTGGAGAATAAGGTTAGAGAAAAGACAGTTGAACTGATAAGGAACGTAGATAATATAACCATGCAAGACACTATACCAAAAGAGTCCGATTATGATGATATAAGTGATTTAATAGACATGGATATAGATACTATATCTGGAATAGTTGAAAAAAATGTAATCAATGATATTAATGCCGAAAAATCAAAAGCATTAAAAATAGATGCATTGAAGGAAAAAATTCAGAATACGGTTAACGAAGAATTACCAGACGGCACTCCAGAAGAAATTGAAGCAAGAGTTGAAGCTTATAATGATAAATTAAGAGGTAAATCATTGTCATTGTTTGAAGCCGTATTATGTGAAAATTTTTCTAAATATGATGATGATACTGCATATACAAATGCAGTATGTGAATATACTTTCTTAAATATGATTAGGGGTCTAAATTTAAATTACACCGATGTTTATAGTCAGAAAGAATTAAGAGATTCTTATATAAAATAAAAAATAGTTAGATAGTACATTTGTACTATCTAACTATTTTTCTTAAACAGTTATAATTTTTACTGTTTATTATAATTATCTTCTCATCAAACTTTTTCTTTAATTTTATATTTTTTTTATATATTATCTCGTACTCGGTTTGTTTTAGAATATCATCTGGTTTTAATTCATCTTTGATAATATCCACAATACTCATATCTACACCTTCTTTATATCTTTTTATTAATGTGTTGTTTATAGATATATAAATAATTATCGTATAAATAAAATACATAATTATATGTTATAAAAGTAGTAATAATATATTAAGCATATTGTTAACGGAATATTAAATGCAAATAATAACAATATGTGTATTATTACTTCCAGAGAATAAAGCAAACTCTGGGTTAACAAAAAATCGAANNATAAGAGTAATCATCAAATAAAAATCATGTATGGATATCCATACATGATTTATTTTTTTTATTTATTGCTATCTAATAATGTGTTTGTTTCTGTCATATCATTTACTCGTAAAATACAATCCATTAGTAAATTAAATATCACATTAAAGGACATACTATCTGTGCCACCTTTATTTATATCTAATTCACATATTTTTACTACTTCACTAGGTAATACTGTTTCTGACATGTAATTACTAGGAAATGATACTATTGGATTTGTAACAGCTATTCTGTTAGCTGGTGGATTAGCAACATAATTAATAGGTATGGTTTCAGCGTATAAGTGGGTATTTGATTCTATAGTTATTTTTTTTAATCTCAAACCATCTCTATAGTTTGAATTTCTATTTGAAGTCATACCCCTATCCATCGCATAAGTATCTCTAGTTTTTAAACCAACTATTGTAAATGATAAATTTTTAATTAAATCGTAATTTAAATCATTGGTAGTTATATCTAATTTAATTAAATCAAATATACTCATCGGTATTATCTGAGTGAATGATTTGATTACTTGCCCATCTTCACTTAACGTTTCAAATTCAGCATTACATTTAAATATTGGGTTTATATATGGTATAGTTGTTACACCTGATAATGTTATATAGTTTTTAAAATCTATATATCTATCTTTATTTTCTACACCATCGGATATAACTGTGTCTATCATAATATCATTGTTTTTTTGAACTAAACTATCGGCTAATTCAAATAATGTTTTTCTTATAACTTGATTACTAGGTAATCTATAATATTTGTTATTTAGTTTTATAAAATCAGACATTTGTATTACCCTCAACTTTCTTTTTGAATTTTTTTTCATTATATTTAACATCATGTTCATCCATATATTTTATAGTAACTTCTATTCTAGGCTTCATAGAATACTTCTTTATTATATGTAAGTCTACTATATACGAATCGTTAAATATAAAATTGTCTTGTTGTGCATCAGTGTATGTTTTAGCACAATTATCACAATCAGGTGTGGATATATGATTTATTAATCCCATTTCAGCTAGTATTATATTCATATTGGATAATTGTTCTGGTGTTGGAAAAAATAGTTTTATTTTTACTTTCATAGGTGTTGTTATCTGTTCTATGTTCAAAGACTCATATATTTCTGTCATATTTTTCTTGTGTAATACAGCATTTTTAACATAGAAGAATTTATGTTTGGAAGTACTTCTTCCTCTTGGTGTTGGTATAGGTATCGTATATAATGTAAATGATACCTTTGACCATGTGATGCTAGTTATTCTGTCTATTTCCGATTGTAACTTATCTTTACTATGTTTTAAGCTTGTTAATAACATAGTTATTCTACTATCATAGTCATCTGGTATATCTTCATATCTACTATAATCTTTAACATGCTTCATAATTATCTCCCATAGTCCATTAATTTAAGTTCTTTTAGTATTTTATTACTAAAACTTTCACTTATACTTTTAGTTACATTTGGTAATATGTCTTTGACTGTTCCAGTAATAGTATTTGTTAATCTTCTGACTTTAGCCATTACGTTTGGATTAATTATATCTACACCACTGTTCACGGATATATAATCTATTAAGCTATGATTATTTAAAAATCCTATTGGGTTTGTGGTTGGACTTATATCTAAACTAGAATATAAATCTTTTATATTTAGTGTTATTTTCATTTCCATAGGCATACCGTCCATGTCTAAATCATCTGGATCTGTAGACTTATCTATGGAAGCACTTTCTATTATTCCCATAGAACATGTTTCTATACCTGGTCTTATATATCTAACTAAGAATGGAGAACTGTTTGTATTTGCAGTTGTTTGATGCGGATTTATAAGAGCCAATATGAATGATAATGGTAAACATATATCAAAAAATTTAGATAGTTTATTACCATATACCTGCCTAAGTGTTATTTGTATACTGTGATTTTGTGTAAATCTACTCTTATCGTAATATTCTGGAATAATAACATTCTCACCTTTAATTACATTCCCTGATAATGACAATATTCTATCTATTGCACCATACTTTTTACCACCGAATTGTTCAAGTAACTTAGCAGTCATATCTTCAATGCCGTCTGTAACACCATTTATAGGTGCTCCACCAGAATTAGTTATAAATGCTATCTCTTTAAATAATTCGCCGCCTGTATGTATCAATTGATCCATTTTAGAACTAGCAGTATCGTTTCCAAAATTATCATTAGTAGAACCGCCACCGTCTATGTAAAATTGTACAAAATCCATATATTGACCTATTAAATTAGACACATTGTCATTTATATTAGTCTCTTCTCTAACAACACTGTTAACCGAATCGTATCCCTTTCCATTAGTATCGAATATTGGAAATTGTTTAGACATTTCCTCATTAAGTTTATCTACATCCACATCTGTAATATCGTTAAATTTACTATATAAAGAGAATGCACTTGCCATTCTATTAATAGTAGAACCAGTATCTGTATTTAACGCTTGGTCTACTATAGTTTCGTGTTTTGTCTCAGTCCATCTATAATCAATATAATTAAATTTACTAAGAGGTCCTATTTTACCTATACCTGGTAAAGAAACATCTATATTACCTATACCAAGACTGACTGCAAATGACCTTGCTATCATATTCACATATTGTATATACGATAGATAATCCGGTTCAAAACCATAGTATCTTGAGAATTCATTTAAACCATCTTTACCCCCACTTAAACTAGCAATTTTGTCTAACGATAAGTTTTGTTCTAATCCTCTTAACATGTTTGTCATGTTCTTGTTTTTATTTTTATCTTTGCTTGAGGGTAAGAAACTAGGTTTACCAGGTATTAAATATATGACTGGTGCTTCATGAATAAAGTTTTCTAAAAATTTTGCACCTATATTTTTGTTAATGCTTGGGACTCTAGTATCAGTAGTAGCATTAAATTGGTGTGGAATTCCAAATAAACGCATAGATGCGTTTGATGTTGCTTTACTTTTATTATATATAACATAATTGTTTTTTACTGTTTGGTTTCCTAGTACCGTATTAATGTTTATAGTTGTATTTGTTTCAGCCATAAAAATATCATCTCCTTTATTATTTAAGAGGACATACTTAATAGTATGTCCTCTTAATTTATTTATACTATACCTGCTAGTTCCTTTGCTAATATATCAGTTCTAGACATATTGAATTTATTATTATCTATTGATGGCATCGAGGATGTGTATATCTTATTGTTTCTACTATTCATATCCTGCGTATTCATTGATGTTTTCAAAGTATTGCTTGCTATATTCTCCAATACATTGTATATTTTTAATAGTAGTTTATTTGAAATTGAGTCATTGTTTCCACGTCCACCTTTAATCTCTTTATAATGAGGCTGTATATTATCAAGTGTTTTGTTTATACTATTGGCTCTTTCCATTTCACTTCTAATTATTCCTTTACCTGGCTTATCAATATGAGCTGGTCTTAATCTATCGTTCAAAGTACTACCAACATCAACTTTACTATTTTTATAATCGCCACCACCAGTACCACCTTCTACTATAGGACTTGTCTTTGTTAATCCTAGTAACTTATTTCTTTCATGTGTTTTGTGTCTTGGACTATTACCGTTAAATGACCTAACTTTAGCATCGGATAAAGCATTTATTAGTTCTGCGTCTGATTTATTTCTAAAATCACTAGTTATATTATTATTCCATATTGGTGTATTAGGTCCGTATTGTATTGCAGTTGACATTAGAGCCTCTTGTATAGCTCTACTTCTACCATTTGGACCTACAGTTACTTTAGCTTTCATTACTTTATAATAATTATCATACATATATCTTGCTTCATTTGCTTGGAAATTAGGGTCAGATTTAGCAGCAGTTAGCCATTTATTTTTGAAATCTTCATTATTTCCTGGTCTTCCTCCGAATTTATTAGCATAGTATTTATTCCAGAAATCATATAATGAATATCCTTGTCCGGCAGGTAATACTGAATTATTTTTTGTCATCATTTGGAACGTTCCAAATGATACTCCGCCTGGGTCACCAACACCTTTAGATATAGTTGTTGGGCCTCCATCACCACTCTCAAATTCCTTTATATGTCTACCTATATAATCCCCACCAAGAGTAGAGAAATCTATAGATGAGTTATTGTTACTTGATGCTGCAGATTTAACTGCATAATATCCATTTTTTAATATATCAAAAAATTTATTAGTAGATGATAAGTCTTTAGTTGCGTTAGACTGTGGGTTTAATAGTGTTTCCCATGCTTTATTACCTAATTCTGAAAATAAACCAGATATAGCATCTAACGTACGTGAACCACTTATGCTAGATGTAGAACTTGTATCCACCATTGAATCTCCACTAGCACTAGGTGCATTTATAGAATATGTGGATGAGAAATTAGTATTTGGTGTTAATGTAGTCCCTTCTGTATCTGGTATACCTGTAACAGAAGATACATTTAATCTAGACCCATCTTTCAATACTTCTAAATGCAAATGTGAGCCTCTTGATTCACCAGTATTTCCTTCTATACCTATAACTGTACCTCTTTTAACAATATCACCTTGTTTAACCATTAATTTAGATAAATGAGCATATCTATATACTTGTCCATTCGATGACTGTATGTCTACACAATTTCCATATCTATTATGGTGATTAGCATCTGTACCGAAATCTGCAAATATTACAGTTCCATCTGTTAATGAATATAAAGTTAAATCTCCTTTAGAGTACATATCTATACCATGATGACCACTATGTTGTCTTTGAGATATTACAACTAAGTCTTTATAAGGTAAATTATATGTTTTACTATCGCCTTTACCACCTTGTATATATTTTGGTAGTTTATAAGAGTCCTGTTTATTACCCATTCCACCTTTAGTTTTTTTGCCAAATGACCATGCTGCTGTCGCTTTATTTAATACATCGTCCATATTATATGCACCAGAATAGTCAGTACCTCTAGGGTCGTTTATATTTACATTTCCTCTACTATCCATTTTTGTAGCAACTACATAGTGACCGCTTGGTGTAAATGGAGAGTCACCGTATCCTCCTTGTACATCTTGACCGGATAATATAACTGGTCTACCTTTATTGAGTTCGGATGATAAAAAAGATTTATTTGGTGTATATGTTGACTTCTTATCTATTCCGAAATTTTTATCAGCATCGTTCATGAATTTCCAGTTGGTACCCGTCTCGTCACTATAACCATTATCTTGTGCAAATTTAGCAGTATCTTTAGGAGTGACGCCTTTACCACCTATGCCATTTAGAACCATAGCCATAGATGTTGGTCCACATCCCCTGCTACTTATAGTATCATCTCCAAAACCACCTGATTCTTTATATTTAGAAGAAGCCCATCTAGGGTCGTTTTGTGATAAATAAGGAATATCTCCATATCCGCCTTTATTCAAACCACTACCACCTTTAACTGTTTGGGATGTTAGATTATCAGTTAAATTATCCTTTATCCCTGTTAAAAATGTAGATATTGATTCAAATGTATTGCTTGCTTTATTTGATAACTTATTTTTTAATGTATTTATAGTATTTTTGAGTGATGTTTTAGCTTTACGTTTACCAGCATCATACTCTATTAACATTCCAGATGCCTTTAATTCTTCAACTTCGGACAATGGTATATTTGTAGCAACCATATCATCATTTATAGTATATTTATTATAATATTTATTACTGGTACTTAGTCTGTAATAGAAAGTTGTGCCTGCTAGCATCCATGCTTTGTCGTTATCATTATATTCTGACATAAATAATGACTCTTTATTTTCATCTGACAATTTCTTATATTCGGATATCTTACTATCTTTCTTTTTTTTACCACCAAACATATCTTTTAGTTTATCTAAATCCTCGTCAAATTTTTCTTTTTTTCCTGTTAAAGTTATATATTTATATAATTTACTATCCCTATCTTTCAATACTTTAGCAAGTTTTTTATCAGCGTCCATTGTTTGTTCTACTATGCCTGGAAGAGTCATTTTCCAAAAAGTACTTTTTTCTGTATGTTTGCTAACTATATCCTCGTCAGTTATAAAGTCCTTATAGTCTGCAACAGTACCTAAGTCTTTACCATTTTGCTTTACATTATATCCACCTTTTCTATTTTCCGTGAATACTCTATTTTGATTATCGGTAATGGTTTCTTTATTTCCGAAGAATGAACCTATTCCAACACCCATAGCATTGAATGCTTTATCTAGGAAACCTGCATTTTTAGTTTCGTTGAAATCTATATAAGATTGACCTGTTGTAGATAATTGCCCATTCTCTACTCTAGATTGAAATTCTTCAAATGATATATTATTGCCACTTACTTTTTTATATGTCTCATAATCTTTTTTCATATTTTTATCAAAGTATTCATCGTATACTTTTTTAAAGTCAGCAATAGAAGTATCTAGTTTTTTACTATCGTCCTCATCAGACATTGCATTGTATATTAATTTACCTATTTCGTGAACTGGGTCTAAGAAACCACCATTCATACTAATTGCTTCTCTAGCAATAGCACATGCTATATCAACTATAGAACCAGCACCTGTCATTGCAAATGCACCTAAGACGGTGGCTATCAATATCATCTTCTCATCAACATCATCTTTATCAACATAGAATAATTTTGCAGCACCATCAGCACCGTTTAAACCGCCAAGTACTAAAAATCCTGCTGTGACAATTCCGGCAGTTGCTGCTTCACCAGCTATTTTACCAGCAGCTACAGCCAATCCTGTTTTTAATTTAGTAGCTAATTTTGTTGATAATTTAGATAATACTTTTACTATATCATCTCCGAATTTACCAACAACTTTACCAGCTTTAGTTGATATTTTTTTGCTTATAGTTGAACTCATTGTTTTCATTGCACCTTTAACAACATCATCTGATGATGATTTAGCTGTACTTTTTATAGCCGTTGTTGTTATTTTTGCTGCAGAGGACTTAGTAACTTTTTTAACTACTACTTTCTTTGCTGATTTTTTAGCAGTTGCCTTAACCACGTCGTCTGTAGTAGATACTCCCATTTTTTTAAGTGCTGCTTTAGTTGTATTTTTACTAACTTCTTTACCCTGATATTTAGCAATTTCTTTGACTGACATTCTAGAACCAGTATTCCATATCGCATCACTAATACTTGCGTCTAGAGCACTTGTTCTATCATCTTGTGCTCCTTTTTCTTTGGTCATCATTTTACCTAGTCCGCCGAATAAATTACCACCATTTTCAACTATTGATGAAATAACTCCCATAGCGTTGCCGAGTGTTTCACCTATACCATCCATAGTTATTCCTAGTGAACCCATTAATTTTATTAATAATGGTACTGCTAATATTATTCCACCTGTTATTAAACCTTTTTTACTAAATATACTATTCCACACAGTAGAGTGTTTTTCCTGTACTCCTATTAGTTCATCTATTTTATTAACGGTTGAATTCTCTTTTTCTACATCGTTTTTATTTCTATCAGCAAGTATATTTGTCATTGACCTGTTATTGTGACTATCTAACAATGAACCATCAACGGCATTTACATCTTCGTCGGTATTAGAGAAGAAGCGTCTTATTTTTGATGTCTTATCGAGTATACCATTTTTAACTCCACCAATTGTATCAAACACATCATTTTTTGTATCAACTATCGTATCGCGTATATCTTCGAATTTATTTTTAATATTCTTTATAGGGTGCCACAATAAAGATTTTCCATATTTCTTAGGTTTAACTCCGCTATCTGGTCTAATAGCACCCATACTGTTATCTCTAATATCATTTAATACCGAGACTATTCTTTCTTCGTGTGTCATAAGTTTTGGATTTATTTTTGATAATTCCTCATCAGTAACATCCATTGGATTCTTCTTCATAGAGTCTTTATTTGGTATTATTTTTTCTCCGCCACGAAGCATTAGTAGTTCAGGACCGTTTTCACCAACCCATTTTAAACCTCTGTTTGCACTATGTGTACCATCAGCATGTCCATCTATATTATCTGGGTCAATTTCTCTTGCATCATCATCTAAACTTTCTTCAGATAAAATACCACCATTATAACTATCAAACGAATCTGTGAAATGTCTTCTTCTTCTTTTACGCTTAATTTTATTTCCTGTTCGCTCACGTATATTATTATAATCTTCATTTAATTCATCTTCTCTTGCATCATCATCTAAACTTTCTTCAGATAAAATACCACCATTATAACTATCAAACGAATCTGTGAAATGTCTTCTTCTTCTTTTACGCTTAATTTTATTTCCTGTTCGCTCACGTATATTATTATAATCTTCATTTAATTCATCTCTATGGTTTTCTAGAAATGAATTAACCTTTATATCTCTCGCATTCAATAATTTATTAACAGCTTCGAAAATATTTTTAAGATGTGGTGTTACATTCGTAGTTATCGTATCATCAAATGAACGAGATAAATTACTTTCGTTATTAGTAGATGTGGTACCATCTACACTAACCTTACCAGACATTCTATTTTTAGCTGCAGTATATTCTTCACTAGAGCGTATGGTATTTATTCTAGTTGGGTCTACGTCGGCACCTACACCTAGTGTTTTCATGGCCTTTAGTCTGGCATCTTGCATAGCCTTTTCTTTATCGACATCATTTTTAAATTTCTTTTTACTTATACTTTTTTCAGCCATTAAATCAACCGCTGCTATAGTATCTTCTAGAGATAAATTACCTTCATTAAAACCAGCCTTATATCCAAGTGTACTTTGTATTTTTCTCTGTACACTTCTAGTTTGTTTTAAGTTATTATAGTCTTTTTTACGTTGACGTATAGCTTCCATAGCATTATTATGGTTAGATTCGTATTCATCCCATGATAACAATTCTGAAGAATATTTGTCTTTATATATATTTTTAACATTGATTTCTACTTGTTTATTAAATTCTTCTTCATCCATATGACCACGCATGTATGCAGCAACTAATCTAATTCCTTCGGGAGTACTGTCTAAGAAGTTATCAACTATTTTTGATTTTCTCTTTTCTTGTGACTTAGATGCTGATTTAGCTAATTTTTCTCCTACTTTATTAGCTATCTTAAATGGTAATTCAGCGGTACCACCTATAAATCCACTAACACCTCTAACCGCACCACTTATTATTTTACCTAATCCTGATAATCCAAAATCTTTAAGTTTATTTTTTACGTTATTGGTAAAAGTATCAAATACTAAACCTAATTTATTTTTAATAGAATCAGATATATCTATAAATGCATTATGAAATGGAGTCAATGCATATTTTAATGAATCGCCTATTGTTGTTTTAACATAATCGCCTATATTTTTCATATGAAAACTCATACTGTCCTGTATAGGATATGCTATATTTGTAGTTATAAAGTTTGATAATCTATGTATAATACCATCCTTATTTTTACTACCATCATCATTTTCAGAACCAAATATAAACTCCTCAACTCTATTAGATATATTTTCACTAGATAGTGCTAATCCAGACGATAATCCTGCTATACCGATTAAGCTAGTTCCTACTGGTCCAAGTGGTGAAAATAGTCCTGCTAATAATCCACCCGCTAAACCCAAACCACCCATTCTGAATGCTTTTTTACCATCAGTCAATCCAGTTTTATTCAATATATTAGATAGTAATCCATCAACATGTTTAATTACACCGTTATCATCGATATCTTCGCCAAACATCATTTTTTTAAATGATTCGCTATTTTTTAACATACCTAATGCTATACCACTGGTTATAGGAACTAATGGTCCACCTATTATAGAACCTAATAATCCTAGTCCAGACATTCCACCTACAGCACTACCTATTGCACCGGCTACTCCACTACCTAATAAACCGTATTTGATAGCTCCAACCATGCCACCGCCAACTATTGCTTTACTATTATCTTTAAATGTTTTTTGTATCTTGTCTGATATTATGCCTCCGATTTTCTTTTTAACGCCATCTTCTTCGACTTCTTTTCCAAATAGGATTTCGTTAAATTTTTCGGATTTTCTTGCTATATTTATAGTTGCACCTAATGCTGCTCCAAGAGGACCTAGTGCAACTCCGCCTATAAGCGAACCACCACCGGCACCCAACAAACCGCCAACTATTGCATCTGGTACGTGTTTCTTAATACCATCTTTGTATTTTGTTATCATTTCAGAACGTTGTTCTTCTACTGTTTTTGTAGGGTCAGATTCATCTGGCTTAAATCCTAATAAAGCACCAGTCCATTCACTCATACCCAACGCTATATTATCTTTAAATGATGTTAGTATGCCTTTAGGTATTTTAGATTTAAAGTTATCTCCAAATATATATGTTTTCATACCATCTCCGACAAAATTAAATACTGATTTTAATTGTCCAGAAACTGTATCTTTCATATCTTCATCGGATAGATTATTTATAGTTTTACCACTAGTATCTGTATAACCTCTACCTGTTATTCTAAATCTCAACTCATTACTAATATCCGAGAACCTATTCTTTATAGTAGACATCAAATCTAATTTTAATAAGCTAGCATCTTTATCTACACCCAATATATGTTTTATTGATGGTGTGATTACTGATGTATTTATATTACCCAATGTTTTAGCTATAGACTGGAACAAAGTAGAACTTAATCCTTGAACAGCTGAACTAGGAGAACCGAAAGCCATATCATATAAAAAAGTATTAACTGATTTAAATTTAGAACGCATACTATTATCAAATCGTGTTCTATAACCATCTGTAGGATATATAAAATCTTCATCATCTTCTGGTTTCAATCTAGATAAATCGTATTGTGTTTGTGAGGTATTTGATGAATTTTGAATAATAGGATTTAGTGCATTTGAGGGTAATATTATACCATTATTAGATATGGTATTTTGACCATTTCCATTCTGACCAGTTCCATTCTGACCAACTCTATTTTGTACCATCATGTCTCGAATTTCTTTAACGTAATCTATCAATGATAGTTTATGATTGTATGTTCCTGAGACTGTTGATTGTACAGATGCTACTTTAGAATTCTTAACATTTGGATTTACAGATGTCATATATCGCATTATATTTTGGTCAGCTCTATCCATATCAAGATTAGCATTTAGTAAATTACTTCTAACTAAATCTTCACCCAATAATTGTTCAAGTCTACTATTTAATGATTGCTTAGTTTTAGTTCTAACATTAGCTATATCTAAAGCCGCAGTCTCACCCAATCCTTTAATAGACTGAAACATTACATCTCTTAGGTTATCTGGACCTACTATATTACTCATCATATCTAATATATCTTTATCTTTTTTAACATTCATAAAATTAGACTTCAATGTCATATTAGTAAATAAAGTGTCCATCATATGCTCATATGTTTCTCTATCTTTATCTGTCATATTAATTCTTCCGGCTCTATCGGTCATTGCTTCACCGAATTTACTATCTCTAAAAGAAGATTTTATCTCATCATACATTCTACCATGTATGATATCGTCGACTTCTTTTTTATTTATAAATTTATTGTCATTCCAATCATATACTCTAGAGTTACTTAATATATCTACATCTCTTTTGTTAGATAACGTTGTTGCTATCTCTCTTAAATATGCATTACTTTCTCTTAAATATGTTGGTATGATATGTTCTAATGTGTGTTTAGATGTACCATCCCATCCAACTACAGATTTTCTAACCTCTCCAGGTCCGGCTGCTGATAATTTATCACTATGCCCGAAAATTTTTCCAAGATTTCGTTTTAACCCACCCATAAAGGAATTATCATCATAATTATTAGCCGAACTATCTATTCTTCCTAGAATAGAGTTTATGGCTGCTGCGAAGTTCTCATCCATTTTAGTAAATCCTTTTTTGGCTACCCCTGGTACAACGGCCTTTATTAAGGATTCTGATATAACTGCCATAGGATTACCGGCAACTATACCTTGTAACATATCTAATGTAGTTGTTAGTAATGGATTTTCTATAGTAGAGTCTTTTAATTTTTTCTTTGTATATTTGAAATAATTAGCCATTGATAATTTTCCATCTAGACCAAATGGAGAATTAGACTCCTTATATTTTACATCTTTTTCTTTTAATATAGTCTCATAGTAACCAGTAGAGGCTTCTATAAATCTGGTCATATTGTTGTTATTGTATTCTACNNCAAGTAACTATCATTGTCTCTGTGCCCAATCTACCTGTTTCTAATATAGCATCAGTAGACTGAACAAATCCATCTCTTAATATGGAAGCAGATTGTGATGTATCTCCATTACTACTAAGATTAATATCTATATCGTTTGATACTTCTCCGTCACCCCAGTCTATATCGTCTAGACTAGTCATGACATCGTCAAAATTATCAAATCCTCCGCCCATAACCCCATCTCTATCAGTATGGAAGTTACCTGATTTTAAATCTGATTTTAGGTTAGCGTAACCATCTTTAACTATTTTTAAAACTCTATTATCTTCTATAGCCTTTTTAATTCTATCTGTATTATTTCTATTAACACGCAATCCTTTTATAATATCTTTGGATGCATTCTTAGTAAACGATACACTGTCATGTAAATTAGGAGATATATCTTTTAATACGTTATCGAAAGAAACCCCCATTGATCTTAATACATTTTGTAAATAAGGTGTATTTGCCTTTGCCCTATTAAGCATCTTACTTTTATAATCACTCATTATCAATCACTCCTTAAATAGTAAGAATTATATTAAGCTAATGTTTTTTACACTAAAGGATATAATTATATATTATATTTTATATATATTAAAACTATATATTATAGATACTATAAGGAGGTATAAAAATGAGTGGTTTAAAAATTGTGGACACCACACTGGAACATATATCGAGTGATATAGAAAAAATACAAGTTAAACCAGGTATGTATATTTCATATACTGGTAGAAGAGCAGCATTACATTTAGTAATCGAGACTGTTCAAAATAATATTGATGAGGTTACAGATAAATTAAGTATAGGTAAAAATATACGTATAGTATATGATTTTGCCGACATGTCTATAACCTGTGAAGACGATGGTAGAGGTATACCCACATCCGAAGAAGTACCTTTAATAACTACATGTACTACTTTACAATCTGGTTCTAAATTTCATAGAAACGATGGTAATAGTGCAGGAGAAAATGGCGTAGGTATGACTGCTATAAATGCATTATCCGATAAGTACATCATAGAAAATCATAGATATAAAAAGGGTGTAGAAAAATTATGTTTTGAAAAAGGACACCTATCATCAGAAAGTAATATTATCGATGATAAAAATTATAAAAGACATGGTGTGCTAGTTTCATTCATACCATCAAAACATATAATGGGTAATGACTGTTATATAGAAGAAAGTGATGTTATAAGATGGTTGTCTAAAATAGTAAGAACCATAAGAACAGATAAAGAAATAAATATATCATATACTGTGAAAAATGATAAGGAAATATTGAATGAGTTCAAATTCACAACTAGTAATGATATAAATCAAATGGAAGAATTATTGAAGTATATAATGGATAATAAAAATACAATGAAGATAACTAAGAATTCACTATACCTAGATAATATTCAAGAGGAAGTTAATGTAATTAATCGAAGTGAAGATAATTTGATTTCATATGACAAAATTAATATGGATAGAACTATGTTGTTCGAATATGCATTTACATTTACGAATGAAGAAGATATAAAATCAGATGCTTATTGTAACTTTATAAATACAGAATTATTAGGTAAGCATTATGATGTTTGTAGGGATGCTATATCGTTATATTTTATGAGAGTAATAAATGCATCTTTAAGTGATAAAGATAAAGATAAAGGATATAAAGTTCTTAAACAAGATATAGAACCATTTTTATCTTTAGTAGTGAATGTTTCTACTAACATGCAGATGCATTTTGTAGGACAATCAAAATCGGCAGTAGGCAACGAAAATTTAAAAGAATTATTATATGATAAATTAGTTACTAATATAGGTGAATATTTTGCAAACAATCAAAGTATATTCAATGAGTATTGTAAATTTATTAAGTTGAATATGAAAGCAAGAATAGAAAGTGGAAAAATAAAATCATCTGTATTAAAAAATAGGGTTAATATGGACCTTAATAAGTTTCTAATAAATAAATTCGCTGCATGTAATAAGAAAAAAGGATATAAAGATGCAAATGGTAATGTAGTTCCAATAGAATTATATATATCTGAGGGTGACTCTGCGAGTGGTTCATTAGTATTGAGTAGAGACCCTGATACACAAGCCATAATAACTACAGGAGGTAATATATCAAATGTCTTGAAATATATGAATAACTTATCAGATGTATTGAAAGACACAGCGGTTCAATCTATAATCTCTGTATGGGGATGTGGAGTGCTACAGTATTTTGATATAAATAAACTAAACTATGATATGATTATCATAGGTACAGATGCCGATATTGATGGTGGAGCAATATGTAGTAGTATTATTGTACTCACATACATGCTTACCCCGGGTATAATAGAAGCAGGTAAATTATTTAGAGTAGTGCCTCCGTTATATAAAATAGAGGATAATGTTAAAAAATATGTATCAAACAAGAGAGAATTCGTGGAGTTATATAATAAGAAATTAGCTAAATTGTATAAATTATATATAGGAGATGTAAGAATCAATTTAGATGAGTTTTTATTGGACGTATTTAAATACTATGATAATATAAATAATATAGCAAAGAATAAAAAAATAGAACAGACTTTATTAGAACGAACAATGTATATATTGAATAAGCAATGTAAGAAGTATAAATGTAATACAATAAACGATTGCTTAAATAATAAAGAATGCGTTAAAGAGTTCATGAATTATTTAGTAGCTATATATCCAGAATTAAAATTAAATGGCCATTTATTATCAGGACCTGTAAAAGGAAAACATAGAACTATATTATTGAATAATAAATTGATAGAAACAGCAGATAAATTTAATAATATATATGAAAAATATGGATTAATAATAAATGTATTCAAGAATAAAACAGGAGAACGTAATGAAATGTCTATTTATGATTTCTTAAATGACAATATACAATATATACCTAAAATCATAAATAGATTTAAAGGACTTGCGGAAGCAGATAGAAAATCGGGAGACCTTGAAAAAACAATGATGCATAAAGAAAATCGAGAATTGATACAGATAACTATTGACGATGTTGAAGAAACATTGAAAACAATGAACCTCTTCTTTGGTCATAGTAAGGAAGATAAAGTGAATAGGAATAACCTATTTATGAATTATCAAATAGATAAAGAAGATATAGATAATTAGGAGGAACGATATGAAAATAATAAAAGTACCAATGAGGATATTAATAAATCAGAATCAATTATTATACGGTGGTAATATTAACGTATATCGTAAGATAGCAGATTTACGAGATGGATTGCTTCCTGTAGAAAGAAGATTTATATATGCAAATTATAAACATACTGAATATAAGAAGTATGTAAAAATGGAAAATCGTGTTACTGTAACGTTATATTATCATCCACATAGTTCAGGGGCAGTATACGAGGGTATAGGTAAAAGTGGAGAAGAATGGTTATATAATGCTACATTGTTAGATACATCGGGTACTAGTAGTAATGCTAAAAATACTGCAAAGGGTGCTGCTAGATATTTAGATAGCAGATTATCAGATTTTACAATAGATTGCTACATAAATCATTACGAAGATTCTAATGTAGAAACAAAATTAAATCATACTGGTTCTGCAATAGAACCGGAATACTTACCTGCAAAATACCCAGTAGTGTTATTTAATCCACATGTATTTGGTGTGGGGCAAGGTGTATGTTCATCCATACCTAGTTTCAATATCACAGAAGTATTAAGGACAACTATAAATTTAATAAAGGATAGCGATTATAAAGTAAATTTATGTCCTGATTTCCCAAATGGTTGTGATATAATATATGATAAAGAAAAGATAAAATCGATAAATAATACTGGTGTGGGCTCTGTACAAATGAGAGCATCATATGAAATAGATTATAATAATAATATAATAACATTGACATCGTTACCATATGACACTAAAGCTGACAAAGTAATATCAGATATAGTTGATACTATTAAAGGTGGAAAAAAACTTCAATTCATAACAAATATAGAAGATTATACTAAAACAGAAATATGTACTAAAATACATATATTGTCTGAGTATAATCCTGAGACGGCAATTGAAGAATTATTTAAAGCAAATGTAGGTTTAGTAGCAACAATGTCAACAAAACTTATCCTAGTAGATAACTATAAATTGAAATTATACTCAATAAAAAGTTTATTGTTATCTTGGATAGATTTTAGAAAAGAAGTTCTAGTTAATTATTATAATGGTAAATTTATTAAACTGGATGAAGAAGAACAGTTTAATGAAGCAATAATTATTGCAACCGATGGTAAGAATAGTGATAAAACTATCAAAATAGTTAAGAATTCTAATAGATCTGAAATAGTTGATGAATTAATGAAAAATTATCCTGTTAGCTCTGTTCAAGCAGTAAAGATAGCACAGATGTCATTAAGCTCTTTTTCAAAAGACGCACATCAGGAGTACTTACAAAAAAGAGAAGAGATAAAAAAAGATAAAGAATATATTTACAATATATTATCAAATGAATATGAGATAGAACAGATTATTATTTCTGAATTAGAAGATGGTATTAAAAAGTACGGTGGACCTAGAAAGTCTAAACTAATTAATCCAAATAATAAGCAGATTAATATATGTATGTGGGATATTATTGTATCTAAAGATGGATATGTTAAAAAGATAAAGCCTGATAGTATTATAGGTACTGTCGGTAAATCAAACACGGGATATAAAGTATATAGATGTTACGATTCAGATAATATAGTCATAGTTGAATCTATAGGTATAAGTCATAAAATAAAAGTAATAGATATACCTGAGTCTAATGTAGATATTGAAGGATATCCTATAGGTAGATACTGCCCGTTAGTATCTAATATAATAGATATATTCTTATTCACAGATGCAGATTTAAAAAATGATAATTTGTATTTATTATTGGTAACGAAAAATACTACATATAAAAAGATACCATTATCAGACATAAATAAATCTATTAAAAAAATAATAACTTTGTCAGATGATGATACGGTGTTGTATTGCGGGTTGAGTAATGACTTAGAAAAAGAATTAATAGTATTATACACTAAAAATGGATACGGTTTGTCTATTCCTATAGATGATATAGGAAGTAGCAAATGCTCATCAAAGGGAAGGAATAAGTTTTTAAAAGAACTATCCATAGATAATGCAACTATAATAAAACGCAGTAAGTATATATTGTACGTTACATCATATGGTAGATTAAAACTTACTAAATTGTCAGCATTTCCTATTCTTGGAGAAGGTCACAGTATAAAAGATGGTTTATTAAAAATAACATCATTTGATATAGATAACGATGAATTACTATCTATATATGGCGTAGATAAACCAAAGAAAACAACACTAGTTACATTTTCCAAGAAGAACAATCCTCAAGAAACACCTGTTTCTGAAGTACCAATTTTAAATAGACAACAATGTGGTGATAAAATGATATCTGTTAAGAATAAAGATATTATAGTTGATAGCACATTGATAAACTAAATACATTATTTATCTCATACTTGATATCAAGTATGAGATAAATGAATTAAATAATAATTATATATTATTTAAAAGATACGAAAATTAACAACAGTTATTATTAGTCAGCCCAGACTTAAAAAGGGAGAAAGAGGTTATTATGTTATCATTAATATTATTTATTTTAGGGGTATTTAATTTACCCATTTTCTTAGCATCAATACTAGTGTCGTCGGTTGTTGTGTTTTACATCGGCATGCGAATATTAAATCATGTAATAAGGGAAAATGGGTATCTAGGTATAGATGTAGCGAACCACAAGATACTTCCTCGTGTACCTGATAGTGAATTCAGCGGTAGTTACATATTATCGATGAAAAACATCGATAATATTAAAAGTATAGGCGAATTCGCATTCAAAAAGTCATATTTGCCAGATACATGTTTAGACCTATCATATTCCTCCTGCGAATCAATAGGATATGATGCATTTGAAAGAAGTAATATTACTTCTTTCAAAGGCCCATTGATTTCACTATGTAGAATTGACTCATGTGCGTTTGAGGGTTGTAAGACATTGGAGAATGTCGAACTAAACAACTCTATATTGGACGGAAACAGTATTTTTGAAGAGTGCAGGGCTCTAAAAAGTATAAAAATATCAAATCATAATTATCAAATTCCCTATCGCACATTTAATATGTGTCATAGTTTGCAGTACGTACAATTACCCGACTCCATAAAATCTATCAATGAACATGCATTTAGATCTTCTGGTATAAAACGTATATATATATTCCAGAGGGTGTGGAATATATAGGGGAAGAAGCATTTAAAGATACTTCTTTATCGGAAGTATTTCTACCAAGAAGTATACAAGACATCGGTAGGGATGCTTTCCCTAAAAAAACAGTAATTTACGGATATAATACTAATGTCGCAGTACTTGATTATGTACAACGTCATAAGAACGAATATGTGTACATATTCAAAGACGGTGAAAGTAAGTACATGGATTTCCTCAATCTTATCGACGCGGAAATTATCGATTTAAGCGAAATTTCAAAGGAATCTGATGATACCTACAGATCTCGTCGATATAAGAACATCATCCTTCCATCCATCAAACATATACGTACGTATATGTTTGAAAACAACATGTTGTCTGTTGTTTTCATACCGGATGGTGTGATAGAAATAGAAGATTTTGCATTTGACAGAAATCCTCTAAAAGATATAATCATTCCCAATAGTGTTGAATTCATCGGTACACTGGCATTTGGTACTGATAAAGAAATTATAGTTCATTGTAAATTTGGCTCATATGCGGAAAAGTGGGCCAAATTTACAGGTCGTAAAATAGAATATATAATTAGGGAGGAAGAATTCTATGGACAATTTATATAAATTTGTTAAACAGATAAGATGTAATCATACTGTGGTTGAAGAACCACAATATTATGAAATACAGAGCCAGTATTACCAAATCGGGTGTGGTTATAGCAAATTGTATTGTCCGTTATGTGGAAAAACCACATACGCTATATGTAGGGATACGTTGCACCACTGGTCTTGCAACTATTCGACACGACATATGCGTTTCGTATTAGACACCGCACCAGTGTATATTGTCGAAAAAAATCTGGTATATGAACGTATG
>MTKZ01016321.1_pt1 | contig 23774 bp, 20 predicted proteins | sample 1042781 | NCBI WGS metagenome assembly MTKZ01 (sample SAMN06212207, study PRJNA360539) | anaerobic digester metagenome | biome: Wastewater treatment plant; material: sludge; isolation source: anaerobic digester fed with sludge from wastewater treatment plant | place: Denmark: WWTP Viborg ... | reverse complement strand
GGGGATTACTATTTTGACAGGATCAGGAGCAAGTTCTATGAGCTGGCGAGGGATATGATCTTTGATCCTATCGCGATAGTGAAGTCGGAGGCAGAGGCTGATGCCGGGCTTATCGGTGCCGCGGCCCTTCTTCTTGAAGAATGATCCATGCCTTTTTATCCGGCCCATCCTTCCCTGTCGAGGTTCCTGTAGTTTATTGCTTCGGAGATATGTTCGGCCATAATATTTTCCGATTCATCGAGGTCGGCGATCGTTCTTGCGACTTTCAGGATCCTGTCGTAAGCTCTTGCAGATAACCCCCTGATCTCCATTGCCGTTCTGAGCAGTTTCCCTCCCGCCTCGTCGAGCTGGCAATACCTTCGCTGCATTGAAGCTGTCATCTGCGAATTTGAGTAAACGCCTTTAAACTGTGCAAATCTCTTTGCCTGGATATTCCTCGCTCTTATTATCCTTTCCCTTACGTTCTCAGACCTGTCGGGTTTTGCCTGATCGGCAAGCTTCTCATATTTTACCGGGACAACCTCGATGTGAATATCTATTCTGTCGAGCAGCGGGCCTGAGATCCGGTTCAGGTATTTCTGAACCATCCCCGGTGAGCACACACACTCTTTATCGGGGTGGTTATGAAATCCGCAGGGGCATGGGTTCATGGATGCTATCAGCATAAAGCTTGCAGGGTAGTCGCATGTTGATTTCGCCCTTGAAATGGTTATGATCCTGTCTTCGAGGGGCTGACGCATCACTTCGAGAACGCTTCTTTTGAATTCGGGGAGCTCATCCAGAAAGAGTACCCCGTTATGAGCCAGTGATATCTCGCCCGGTTGAGGGAAAGTCCCTCCGCCAACAAGAGCTACATCAGATATGGTATGATGGGGTGAACGGAAAGGTCGCCGGGTCATAAGGGCTGTATGGTCGTCGATCTTGCCGGCCACCGAATGTATTTTTGTTGTTTCGAGAGCTTCCTCGAGGGTCAGAGGCGGCATGATTGTGGCCAGACGTTTCGCCAGCATTGTCTTGCCCGAACCTGGCGGACCGATCATAAGAAGATTATGATGTCCGGCAGCTGCCACTTCGAGAGCCCGTTTGACATTTTCCTGACCCTTGACATCGGAGAAATCGACGTCGTATCTGTTGGCCTCTCCGTTAAAGATTTCATTGAGGTCGATTCTCACCGGGTCGAATTTCCTTGTACCGTTGAACAGATCTATTACATCGGCCAGTTTCTCAAGGCCGAAGACCTCCAGGCCGTTTACCACTGCAGCTTCCCTTGCGTTTTTTGAAGGAAGTATCACACCCTTGAATCCTTCCTCCCTGGCCCTGAGGGCTATAGGGAGCACTCCCCTCACAGGCTGCAGGGTACCGTCGAGCGACAGTTCTCCCATTATGATAAAAGATTCGAGGTCTTTTCCCGAAATTTTCCCGTCGGCCGCGAGGATCCCTGCAGCAAGGGGAAGGTCGTAAGCTGAACCCTCCTTCCGGATGTCGGCCGGGGCCATGTTAACGACAACCTGACGGCCGGGCCAGTGGTACCCAAGGGTTCTTATTGCCGATTCTATCCTTTGCTGGCTCTCCTTTACAGCCACATCGGGAAGCCCTACCAGGAAAAAACGCACCCCCTGCGAAACGTTTACTTCAATAGTGACGGTGACGGCATCAATACCGGCAACGGCACTGGCAAATGTCCTTACCAACATATTATAAATTTTTGCACTTACAGCGAAACAGAACCAAATATAATAAAAAGGAAGACAAGGACAAAAGGACTTGGGCAAAAGATTTCCAAGAAGTCTTCGTGACAAAACCAATGACCGGTTTACCGGCAGGAAAATGCAATAGTTTCAATGAATCCTGAAATAAGCCACTGCTCTTAAAACGGAGGATTGATATTTCAGCCTTCCCCGGCTGGCTCGCTGGAGCCCAGAACCTCGTGAACCTGGCGGAGGCTCTCGGCATTTTCGGCGAGAATCACAAGGATGTCGTCAGGCTCTATAACTGTTGAACCGTTGGGGGTCACGAAGCGGCCCTTGCGTTTGATGAGGGCGATCAGTGCTGCCCTGGGAAATCCCAGATCGAGGATACGTTTCCCGGCGGCTTTGCTTGTATCATCAATAACTATCTCTGTGAGCTCGGTCTTTATTGTATCCGAGAGTTCTATATCGGGAGGGGTCCTTTGTTTTGCCTTTTCCGGAACTGAAACATGCAGAAGCTTTGCCACCCATCCAAGGAAAGTGCCCTGCAGGAGGACAGAGGTAAGCGATATAAAAAACACTATATTAAAGATCATCTGTGCCTTATCGAGTCCTGCCAGTAAGGGAAAGGTGGCAAACACTATCGGTACTGCTCCCCTGAGCCCGACCCACGATACGAAGGTCATTGTGCGGAGCTTAAGCCGGTAAGGCATTAAGCACAGAAAGACGCTCAGGGGTCGTGCGATCAACATAAGAAAAGCAGAAATAAGAAGACCTATGCCCAGTACCGGGACGATCTGGCTTGGAAAAACTAACAGGCCAAGAGTAAGGAAGAGCACAATCTGCATCAGCCATGCAAAACCGTCAAAGACCTGCAGAATAGTTTTCTTATGAATAAGGTACTGATTACCAAGGTAAACAGCCTGGAGGTATATGGCTAGGAAGCCGTTGCCTCCGAGAAAATCTGTGATCGAGTAAGTAAAGAACATCAGGGCCATTACCAGGACCGGGTAAAGCCCGACGTAGTCAAGTTCAATGTGGTTTATTATTTCTTTTCCTACCTTTCCGAAGAGGAATCCTGTTGCCACACCAATAACCACCTGTCTTATGAAAAGAGGCACAATATCAATAACTGAGCTGTGCTCCGACAGGATTATCCCCATTACGGCCACGGTGAGAAAATATGCCATTGGATCGTTGCTCCCGCTTTCCAGCTCAAGGAGCGAGCGTATGTTCTTCTTAAGCCCGAGCTGGCGTGACCGCAGTATCGAGAATACGGCCGCAGCATCTGTTGAAGACACTATTGCACCAAGAAGAAGACCCTCGTAAATACTGAAATCAGTAATAGCCCAAACAAATACCCCAACCGCGGCAGCAGTAATAAAAACTCCGGCGGTTGACAGTGTCAGCCCGTGCCAGAAGACCGGCTTTATTACTTCCCATCGTGTCTCAAGACCTCCCGAGAAAAGTATGAAGTTGAGTGCTACAATACCTACAAAACGTGCAATTTCAGGTTCATTGAAATTGATTTTGCCTATTCCCTCAGAGCCTGCAAGCATCCCGACAAAAACGAAAAGCACAAGCGTCGGAACCCCCAGGCGGAAAGATGTTTTTCCTGCAAGAACGCTTATCCCCAGCAGCAGTGAACCTATGATCAGTATGTTTTCGAGGGTAATATTCATCCTTCAGGCATAATTCTCTTCTCTTCGTTCCCGGTCAAACAGAATATCTTTCTGACAGAAATCCCGCATATGTCCTTTTTCGATTACAAAATAATTATTTTTTTGCATAAATGGTTTCGATTGTAACATTTGTTACAATCACATAGTGAGAAAATTGGTTTTTTTGCAGAAATTTACTTCGGATAACGCGGGGAAATATTGTTTCGGACATAGAATAAATATTTATTAACCAAATAATTCAAATCATGAGTATGTTTTGCTTCCAGTGTCAGGAGACTGCAAAAGGAACAGGTTGCACACTTGCTGGTGTTTGCGGCAAGAAGGACGATGTTGCCAACATGCAGGATCTTCTGGTTTTTGTAACAAAGGGAATTTCTTTTTTTGCCACCAGGCTGAGGGAACTCGGCATTGACAACAGCGAATCGGGGAAGTTCATTGTTGACAGTCTTTTCATGACCATCACCAATGCAAACTTCGATTATGACAGATTCGTTACAAGGGTAAGGGAAGGGCTTAAGCTCAGGGATGAGCTTAAGGACAAATTCTTAAAAGCGGGTGGAACCGTTCCCGCCAGTGTACATGAATCGGCTGTCTGGACCGGTAGTACGGTTGAGGAGTTCGAGGCAAAAAACAAATCAGTCGGAGTTTTGTCGACTGAAAATGAAGATGTAAGATCGCTCAGGGAAATGGTCATCTACGGACTGAAGGGGATGGCTGCATATACTGAGCATGCTTACAACCTTGGTTTTGAAGACAAGTCGATTTACAAATTCATTGAGGAGGCTCTTGTTGCAACCACCAACAACAGTCTCAGCGCTGATGAGCTCGTTGCCCTTGTTATGGAAACCGGAAAATTCGGGGTAACTGCCATGGCTCTTCTTGACAAAGCCAATACCTCAACCTACGGTAATCCTGAGATAACAAAGGTAAATATAGGCGTAAGGAACAACCCGGGCATCCTTATCAGCGGACACGACCTCAGGGACATGGAAGATCTTCTGGTTCAGACTGAAGGTACAGGAGTGGATGTTTACACGCACAGCGAGATGCTTCCTGCGAACTATTATCCTGCTTTCAAGAAATTCAAACATTTCGTGGGCAATTACGGAAGCTCCTGGTGGCAGCAGAAGGAGGAATTTGAGACATTCAACGGTCCTGTCCTTTTCACAACCAACTGTATCGTTCCGCCGAAAACCGGGGCAAGCTATGCTGACAAGGTTTATACCACGGGAGCAGCCGGATTCACAGGATTCAGGCATATTGGCGAAAGGCCTGCGGGAGGACGTAAGGACTTCTCTGAGATAATTGAACATGCAAAGCGCTGCCAGCCTCCTGTTGAGATCGAAAAAGGAGAGATTATTGGAGGTTTTGCACATAACCAGGTTATAGCACTTGCCGACAAGGTGGTTGATGCTGTCAAATCGGGAGCAATTAAAAAGTTCTTCGTAATGGCCGGATGCGACGGAAGGTTCAAACAGCGCAACTATTACACCGAATTTGCTGAGGCTCTTCCCCAGGATACGGTAATTCTTACAGCAGGCTGTGCAAAATACCGTTACAACAAGCTTCCGCTTGGCGATATAGGAGGCATTCCCAGGGTTCTGGATGCCGGGCAGTGCAACGACTCGTACTCTCTTGCAGTGATTGCCCTGAAGCTGAAGGAAGTATTTGGACTGAAAGACATCAACGATCTGCCTATAGCATTCAACATAGCATGGTATGAGCAGAAGGCCGTGATCGTTCTTCTTGCCCTCCTTTATCTTGGGGTCAAGAATATCCACCTCGGTCCGACACTCCCGGGATTCCTTTCTCCCAATGTTGCAAAAGTCCTCGTTGAGAAATTCGGAATTGCCGGTATCGGCACCGTCGAGGATGACATCAGGTTATTTTTGAGCTAGACCTGGCTCATGTAATATAATTGAAAGGGGTGTTAAGTGCAACACCCCTTTTCATTCTTATCTCTATCGGGTAACCGGATTATTTCCGTGGTTTTTCAGATTGCCGATCCTCCTCTTTCTCCGGTCCGGATCCTGATGCATTCCTCCAGCGGGTAAATAAATATTTTTCCGTCGCCCAGTTGTCCCTCGGGTCCATTTGTCTTTGCCGCTTTGAGGATTGTGTTTACGGTGATGTCGACAAAAGCATCGTTGACAGCTATCTCAATCCTGATCTTTGGGATTAGATCGGGGATTATTCTCTGTCCCCTGTACATTTCCTCAATTCTCTGCCGTCCGTTACCGGAGACCCGGCTTACTGTGATCCTCGTTATTTCAGCAGCGATAAGAGCTTCGCGAACCTTATCCAGCTGCACTTCGCGTATTATTGCCGTTATAAGTTTCATCTTTAACAGTTTTGATTAGTTTATCAGCTTGGGTTCAGCATACCGTAGCCCCTTTCGCCATGGTACGACCTGTCGAGGCCGGCCATCTCCTCGTCCTCTGATGCCCTGAACCTTATGAATTTGTTCAATGTCCATATTATCGCAAAGGTCATTGCCATCGCATAAAGAATTGCTATTGCCACAGCAAGGGCCTGTACGCCGAGCTGATTCCAGACGGTCCATGAACCGTCTGTTGCAGCGGCGGCTGCTTCCTTCATCCACGATGGGCGGATAAAGAATGTCAGGAAAATCGCTCCTACCACCCCTCCCACTCCATGGATTCCGAAAGCGTCGAGGCTGTCGTCATAACCCAGTTTATTCTTAAGCTGGATAGCCTTGTAACATATCAGGGAAGCGAGTACGCCGAGAACCAATGCTCCGTAGGGCTGGACCACGCCCGCTGCCGGAGTGACAGCAACAAGACCGGCCAGGATTCCGCTCGCAAATCCCAGTGCAGTCGACTTACCCTGGTGAAATCCTTCAATTATGATCCATGTTAAAGCTCCTGCTGCAGCGGCGATCTGTGTTGCAGTAAGAGCCTGTGCAGTGCTGAGCCCGCTCGAAACGCTGCTTCCGGCATTGAAGCCGAACCACCCCACCCAGAGCATCCCTGCTCCGAGCATTGTCAGAACAAGGTTGTTGGGGCGTATCACCTGATAGGGATAGCCACGCCTCGAGCCGATGAACAATGCTGCCACAAGACCGCTGAATCCGGCTGAAATGTGAACGACGGTGCCTCCTGCAAAATCAATCGCTCCCCTGGCGCCAAGATTATAGAGAAATCCGTCGGGCGCCCACACCCAGTGACAAAGAGGATTGTAAACAATAATGCTCCACAGCGCGATGAAAATACAGTAGGCCTTGAAGTTCACCCTTTCGGCAAAGGCCCCGGCGATAAGGGCAGGGGTTATTATTGCAAACTTTCCCTGGAACATTGAAAATACATATTCCGGCACTTTGGCCTCGAGAATGTTATTGTCAATCCCCTTAAGGAAGAAGTATTCAGGGCTCCATCCAAAAAGGCCTCCCATTACACTTCTCCCGAAACTCATACTGTATCCCACGACCACCCAAAGGATACTTATTATTCCCATTGCCACAAAACTGTGCATGATAGTCCCGAGAACGTTCTTTGTTCTTGCCAGACCGCCGTAGAACATTGCCAGACCGGGTATCATGAGCAGCACAAGTGTTGTTGAGGTGAGCATCCATGCCGTTGCCCCTGAATCGATCTCACCTCCGTCCGAAGCATACAAACCCGCAATACCTGAGCTCAGGAGCAGACAGGTAAACAGGGTCTTTTTCCAGATAAGTTTCATAATTGTCAAGATTCAAATTAAAAATTACTTTTCCGGGGCAAACATATATATTTTTAGGGGTTAACTGCTCTTTTTACATATTTATTTTACCCCTACCCCTTTTTTAAAGAGGGTAAGATCTTATTTAATCCTCCTTTTTTCGTTTACTACCCCATAATTTACAAGGGGATGGGCTTATAATTTAAAATGTTTATAAATTAAATCTGTCAGGGTTGAAAATATTTATAGGCAGGGCTGAGCAATAAAGTGAAATAGGGCAGAAGGCCGGATCTGGTATTCCGGTTCAGGTTTTCTGGTTTGGATATAATATCCTATTTTAGTCTTTCCCTAACATTTGATCTTATGAAGGCAAGACCTGCTATAAATGTTTTTATGCTTTCAGCCATAATAATGGTAAGTTGTTCAGGAAACAGGACAGTTATTCTTAGATCGCCTGACCAGAATAACGTACTTACTATAAAGAGCAATTACAGCAACAACTCCTGCGAGGCATTTTCCATCAGTTTCGAATCTGGTGGAAAGCAGGTAATTCTGGATTCTCCTGTTAGCCTTAATGCCGGTGAAGGCTTAAACCCAGGTAATCTTAAAATAAAAAGTATTAAAAGAGAATCATTCTCAAATACCTGGAAAAATGATTTCGGAGAATTGAAAGTAGTGCCGGACATATATAATATGGCTGTGATTGCACTCGAAAATGAAGAGACCAGGATAAATCTGATTTGTCGATCCTATAACGAAGGGATTGCGTTTGCCCTGGAAATTCCGGAGCAGGACGGAATTGATTCGCTGAAAATAACGGATGAAAATATTTCCTTCCGGTTTCAGTCCGATCACATGGCCTGGTCTGCGCCAAGGGCTCAGGCAGCATATTCGCGGCTGCCTCTCAGCAGAATCGATAAGGGATGCGAAAGACCTCTGGTGATTGAAGCAGATACAAACCTCATGCTGGCACTTGGAGAGGCAGGGCTAGTTGATTTTGCCAGAATGAAATTCGAAACTGACACCGCATTTAATAACTCCATAAGAACAAGGCTTGATGGTGAGGTTACAAAAAAACTGCCTTTCCGTACTCCGTGGAGATATGTGATGACCGGAGCGGGTCCGGGAGACCTCCTTGAAAAGAACTATTTCATTTTAAACCTTAACGATCCATGTGCCATTGAAGACATCTCGTGGATAAAACCCGGAAAGGCACTCCGGGAAGTTACCCTGACTACAGAGGGCGCAAAAGCAGCAATCGATTTTACATCATCCCACAACATGCAGTATGTCGAATTTGATGCAGGATGGTACGGTCCGGAGAACAACGACCTTTCTGATGCCCGTGCAGTAAACCTTGATCCCGCCAGGTCGAAGGGTCCTCTCGACATGAAAAAGGTTCTTGACTATGCCCGATCCAAAAACATCGACATCCTCCTTTATGTAAACCGGAGAGCTTTAGAGCGGCAGATTGACGAACTCCTTCCCCTGTACAGGGAATGGGGTGTTGCAGGAATAAAGTTCGGATTCGTCAGGGTTAGAACCCAGGATGCGACAAAATGGCTTCATGAATCGATTATAAAGGCTGCTGATCACAAACTTGTGGTCGACGTCCATGACGAATACCGCCCCACAGGCTTTTCCCGGACATATCCCAACTTACTGACCATGGAAGGGATCCGCGGCGACGAGGAGAGTCCTTCGAACAGCCATACCCTTATCACCATGTTCACAAGGATGATCGCGGGCCAGGGCGACAACACCATCTGCTCCNNCCTTTACTGGTACGACAAGGCTGCCCCTTCTCTCAAAAAGAACGACGGCCAGTGGGGAGCCACCAACTACATCGGCGATGAGCCTGAGCTTGAATTCTTCGACAATGTGCCTACTGTATGGGATAAAACCCTGGTGCTGCACGCAAAAATCGGGGAATATGGGATTATAGCAAGGGAAAAGGGTGATGAATGGTTTATTGGCGGCATAAACGGAGTCAATCCCTCAAAACTTGATATCAAATTCTCCTTTCTGGATCCGGATAAGACATATTCTGCAAAAATCTACTCCGATGATCCGTCTGTCAACACAAGAACTCATGTCAGAATTGACAGTATTAGTGTCAACCATAAAACTGTATTTCCGGTGAATCTCAATCCGGATAATGGGATTGCAATCCATCTTAAAACGGAAAGCAGAATTAATTAATAAAAGAAATCCTTTAACTGCGGAGAACGAAGAGAAGCACAGAGATAAGCAGAATAATAACATGGAATGGATTTAACCTCTGTGCTCCTCTGAGCTCTCTGTGGTGAGAAGAATTTAACCACGGAGAACACGGAGAAGCACAGAGAAGAAAAGAAACAGGCCAATAACATGAAATGGATTTAACCTCCGTGTGCCTCTGTGCACTCTGTGGTGAGAATAATCCACCCGGAAGTCACAAAAAATTCTTATCCAGAAATTCCTGGAATTTTTCCCTGTACTGCTCGCTTACGGGGATGTAGGTTTTTCCGAAGACTATCCTGCTTCTTTCAATGATCTCTATCCTTTCGAGGTTCACAATGAAAGACCTGTGAATCCTCATGAACTTAGCCGGGGGAAGCTTTGCCTCGAGCAGTTTCATGGTTATAAGGGAGAGAACCGGTTTTGATGCGCCTGCGGTGTAAACCTTCACGTAATCCTTCAGGCCTTCGATATAGAGTATGTCGTTGAAATTTATTCGTCTTATCTTGTAATCCGATTTCAGAAACAGGAATTCATAGTTTGATTCCACTTTTTCCTGCTCACCCTGTTCAATCCGGATGAGCTTTGCTGCCTTTCCCACTGCCTTAAGAAATTCCTCATAGCTGAAAGGTTTCAGGAGATAATCGACAACCTCCAGTTTAAAACCTTCGAGAGCGTATTTTTCATAAGCGGTGGTAAACACTACCCTCGGACCACCTGTAAGCGCCCTGGTGAATTCTATTCCGGTGAGGTCTGGCATTTGAATGTCGATAAAGATAAGATCCACTTTTTCGTTGATCACGAACTCCAGTGCCTCCTGGGGGTTGTCAAAACTGCCAGTAAGTTCGAGCCCCGGGGTCTTTTTGATATACCCGGTTACAAGCTGAAGGGCCAGCGGCTCATCATCGACTGCAATTGTCCTGATCATCAGGTTGTTTTTATTTCGAGACTCACTTCGTACCGGGTNNTCACTTCGTACCGGGTTCCGGTACTTGTAATTTTCAGTTCGTGACTTCCCGGAAACAGAAGGCTCAGCCTTTTCCTGACATTTTCAAGCCCGATGCCTCCATCGTAAGATCCCTCTCCCTTTTCGCCGTTTGCTTCATGAAGGGAGTTTGAGCATCTGAAAACCAATGAACCGGCTTCCGCTTTCATGCCAATATCAATGAATGACTTTTCGCGGTAGCTTATACCATGCTTGAACGCGTTCTCAATGAATGGAATGAACAGAAGTGGCTGTATATTCCTGTCATCATAATCTTCAGGAAAACTGACATTCAGCGATACCCTTTCGCTCATTCTGAGCTTCATCAGATCGATATAGTTCCTCATGAACTCTATCTCGTGGCTCAGCATTGTATTTCCCTTCTCCGAATCGTAGATAAGGTACCTCATCAGTTTTGACAGCTTCAGGACTGCCTCCCGGGAATCGTTCTGGTTTATTCCGATAAGTGAATAGATGTTATTCAGCGTGTTGAAGAAGAAGTGGGGGCTTATCTGGTTTTTCAGGAAAGCAAGTTCCGAATTGAGTTTTTCCTTTTCTATTTCCTTGCTGAGTTCCTCTATCTGCGACTGCCGTTCAAGCACCTTCAGTCCCAGCGAAAGAAACATCAGGAAAAATGCTGTGGGAAAATAGTTTACAATGTGCACCCTTCGGAAAGGATCTTTTAAGGTCCTTACCGGAGGAGGTCCTCCATGGGGTCCGGGCCGTGGATCATCAATTTTTGCCTGAGGAAACTGGTCAAAGGAAGGTATTTTCTTTATTACCATTCTGTTCGAAAAGTCCGAAATAATGTATAAACCAATCACCAGTATACCTGCGAAGAGGTAATATTTTATTCTGCTTTCCCTGAAGAATAACCTTGGAACGAGATAAAGGTAGTTTATGTAAAAGATGGAGCCCCAGATGAATGCATTGATATAATAGATCCACAGGAAGTCCTTTGCAACGGGCCATCGTGAAATGAAATAAACCGGCAGTCCGATAAAGATCACCCATACGATAACGTGAAGCAGTACCTTTATACTCTTCGTTTTGAAAATTCCCGGTTTTATTTTACCATCATTCATACCTGAGAGCATCAATCGGATTTAGGTTTGCAGCCTTGCGGGCAGGATACCAGCCGAAGAACACTCCTATAGCAAAACATACTGCGAAAGCCAGTATCACCGACCGGGTTGTTACAACGACCGGGCTGTTCATCAGCGTTCCTGCTGCAGTTGCGATCAGGTATCCGAATACCACGCCGAGAGCTCCTCCCAATATACTCATTATTATTGATTCGACAAGGAACTGTCTGAGGATGTCGCGGCTCCTTCCCCCAATCGACATTCTTAGCCCTATTTCCCTGGTACGTTCCGTCACAGAAACAAACATGATATTCATGATACCTATTCCGCCCACGAGCAGAGATATCCCTGCTATCGCGCCAAGGAGGTAGGTCATGATATCGGTTATTGAAGAGACAGTCTCAAGGAGTTCCGACTGTGACATAACCCTGAAGTCGTCTTCTTCCGATTCTTTAAGCTTGTGAGTCCTCCTGAGTATTTCAGTAACCTCATCGGCTGCTGCGGTGCTCTTTTCCTCGCTTACTGCCGATGCGTAGATACCGTTTATGTAGTCGATAGCAGCAAGTCTTCTCTGGACTGTTGTGTACGGAGCAAGGATAAGATCATCCTGGTCCTGTCCCATACCGCTTTCACCCTTGTCCTCAAGGACCCCGATAACCTCAAAAGGAAGGTTTTTTATCCTTATGGTTACTCCTACAGGATCGGCCCCATCTCCAAAGAGGTTCTCAACCACTGTTGTACCCAGGATGCAGACTTTCGACATACCCCTCACTTCGTTGGAAGTAAATATTCTTCCGCTCTCTATTTTAAGTTTCCTTATGTCGAGGTATTCCCCGCTCACACCATGAACGGTTGTCTGGGTATTCTGATTGCCGTATATCACCTGTCCGCTCGCCGATACCTGGGGTGAGACCGCAGAGAGATACACTGCCTCATTTTGAAGAGTTTCCACATCGCTCATCCTTAAGGCCATTGAACTGGAGGCTCCAAGGCTGACTCCTCCCCTCATCTGCATGTTTGGCATTATCATTATAAGGTTTGTCCCCATCGAAGACATCTGATCCTGGATATTCTTTTTTGATCCCTCGCCTATTGCAAGCATGGCTATGACCGACGCCACCCCAATAATTATCCCGAGCATGGTAAGTATTGCCCTGAGCTTGTTCCGGACAAGTGCCCGGATTGCTATTTTTAAAAGATTCCTGATATTCATTGCCTGTCCCTTTTCTCAGTTTTCAAACTCCTCGATATTTTCAACCGGAAGTGTAAGCAGCACATCGGATGCCTTAAGCCTGTCGGTTACCATATTCTCACGCTGTATTCTGCCGTCCCTGAACATAACATTTCTTGTGGCATAGCGGGCGATATCAGGTTCGTGAGTTACAAACACTATTGTCCTTCCCTTGCCGTTGAGTGACTGGAAGAGCTCCATGATCTCTACTGAGGTCCTGGTATCAAGGTTTCCCGTTGGCTCATCGGCCAGTATCAGTACAGGGTCGTTTACGAGCGAACGGGCTATTGCCACCCTCTGCTGCTGACCGCCTGAAAGCTGATTTGGCATATGACCCATCCTGTCTTTGAGTCCCACGGCTTCAAGTGCATCGACAGCCCTTTCGAGGCGTTCTTTCGATCTCATCTTTGGATTATAGAACAGAGGAAGTTCAACATTCTCAAGTGCTGTTGTACGGGGCAGAAGGTTATAGGCCTGAAAGACAAAACCCAGTTTCCTGTTCCTCAGCCTGGCCAGTTCATCCCTGTTCATGGAATTCACATTTGTTCCATCGAGTAAATAGTCACCTCCCGTCGGCTGGTCGAGACATCCGAGGATATTGAGCATAGTCGATTTCCCCGATCCGCTCATTCCCATTATGGCCACAAATTCACCTTCGCTTATCTGAAGGTCAACTCCCCTCAGCGCGTGTACCACGACCTCGCCGACATGATAGTCCTTCCTGAGCTGTTTTATTTCAATTATAACGTTGTCCATGAGGTACTGTATTAATAGGTTTCGCCTGCTTTCCGGCTTAGAATGGCATTGGCGGACCGCTGGCCCTGCTTGTTCCTGATTTCTTCAACGGATCGGTCATAGCCACGACAACCTCATCGCCCTCATTCAAGCCTGAATGAACTTCCACATTCGAACCGTTCTGAATCCCCAGTTGTATCATCACCGGCTTCAGGCTGTTATCTGGATTCTTCACCCATACAGTTTTGATTCCCTCGGGAAGGTCGGGAAATGATCCGGTCTGAGGCATGCCTCCCGGTATTGATCCTCCAGCCATCCCGGCAGAAGGTACGGGCATGTTAACAGCCGATGGATCCATTCCTGCAGGCATTCCTTCAACGGGACCGTTCTTCATTGCTTCCTTCATCATTTTCATCAGGTATTCCGAATCGGGAGTAAATCGTACGGCCTTGCCTGAAAGGACAAGAGTATTACGTTTCTCATCTATGAATATGGTTGCGCTTGCAGTCATCCCAGGCATAAGTTTTTTATCGGGATTGGGAGCGCTGAATATAACCACATAGGTAACCACGTTGTTTGTTGTAACAGGTTTAAGCCTTATCTGCGACACCTCTCCTTCAAACTTCTCATCAGGATAGGAGTCAACCGTAAACTGGACTCTCTGTCCCAATTTGACCTGCCCTATATCGGCCTCGTCCACACTTGCCTGAACTTCCATCTGGGTAAGGTTGTTGGCTATGGTGAACATCTCGGGTGTGTTGAAACTTGCAGCCACCGTCTGGCCTTCCTCAATTGCCCTGTTGAGAACCACTCCGTCGATCGGTGAATATATAGTTGCATAAGCAAGATTGACCTTAGCCCTGTCGAGAGCCGATCTGGCATTGTTCAGTGAAGCCTTTGAATTCTGGTAGTTGTAAACTGCCTGATCATAATCGGCCTGAGCGATCAGGTTCTTTTCGTACAAGGCCTTCATCCTGTTCCAGGTAGCTTCCTGAAAGTCGAGTTGTGCCTTTGCCTGGTCGACCGAAGCCTGGCTCTGTTCAAGCTGCGCCCTCAACGGTGTCTCGTCGAGCCTTGCTAGAACCTGCCCCTGCTTTACATTATCGTTGAAATCGACATATACATGTTCAATTATACCTGATACCTGGGTGCCCACTTCAACGGTTGTGATAGCTTCCAGTGTACCTGTTGAAGTTACCGTGTTGGTTATATCCCCCTTCTCAACCTTCACCGTTTCGAAAGAGTATTCAGCAGTCTTCGCCCTGAATGGCTTCAGTACTGCCAGAACAATCAGAGCACCCACAATCGGGCCGGTTATTATCAATGTCTTCTTCTTCATTGTTTTAAGTATTATTTTTTTATAGTGTCAATGGAATGCCCGAATAGAAATCGAGAACCTTATAGCTGAATATCAGGTTGTACTTTGACTGAAGCAGGTTGCTTTCAGCAAGGATAAGGTTGGTTTTTGAGACGAGGTAATCGACCGAGTTAATTATTCCCTGCCTGAACTTCTCATCTGACAGTGCAGACGATTCGCTGGTAGCATTGTAATTCTCGAGGCTGGCCTCATAGTCAACCTGGGCTGATGTTACATCGAGACAGGCCTGTTCTATGCTTTTCCTCAGTTCGTTCCTGGTGTTCAGTTCGCTCAGTTCAGCATCCTGATAACCCAGCTGAGCGACAGCCACGCTGGTCTTAACCTGTTTTCTCTGATAGACTGGTACCGAAAGCGACAGGCCCAGCGACGGTGAGATCCCGTTGTTTATCTGCTCGAAATACGGATCGCTCATCCTTCCCGAATAGCTTGTTCCGATACCTGCGCTTGCTGACAGTGAAGGATAATAGCCTGCTTTTGCAATTTCTTCGTCGAGGGCGGCAATTTTCTTGTTGACCTCTGCATTTTTCACCTGCGGCTTTATACCCAGGGCAACCTGATAGACCTCTGCTACATCGGGGGTCCGGTTCTGGTTTACCGACTCATCCAGTTTTGGATCAACGATGGTAAATCCATCTGTTACGGGCAATTCCATCAGCTGTTCCAGGTTAACCTTTGCAATGGCAAGCTGGCTCCTGGCATTTGCAAGGTTAAGTCTTTCATTGGCCAGCTGCGACTTTACCTGTGCATAGTCGGCCTGCGAGATCAGCCTTATGGCAAGCCTTTCGGCTGCAAGTTCAAGCTGGCTCTGTGTTGACTCTATCTGCCTTTCAGTATTCCTTACCTGTTCTCCGGCATAAAGAACCTGGAGATATGCATTAAGGATACTGAGGCTTACCGACTCCTTTATGGTCTCGAGGGAATACTGTCCGGCTTCAATATCAAGAGCAGCCTGCTTTATCTGGTTGTTCAACCTTGATGCATTGAATATGGTAACCGACGAGTTAGCAGAGATATTCGATCCGCCGGCGCCGCTAAGTCCTGATCCGCCTGTACCTTTTACCCAGTTATAATTCTGTGTTACCGAGGCATTAACTGAAGGAAAGCGCTGGGACTTTGCCTGATCTGAATAGCTCAGGTACCTTTCGATCGCAATTCCTCCTTTTCTTACCTGGATATTCCTTTCCAGGGCATAGCTTATACATTCCTCCAGTGTCCAGATGCTGTCCTGCCGGGCTTGTAGGTTAGTCGCAAAACATAAAAGCATTGCAAAATATATCAGAATTCCGCTTTTCATAACACACTTATTTTTGGGTGAAAAATAAAGCGGACACCGGGCGATAAAAAATCTAATAGAAGTATAGCGGATCTTTACCGATTGAAAGGAGGATTTTTATGACGAAAAGTAAGGGCGTTGCATGCAACGCCCTTACTATAATGGGACATGCCATGGCATGTCCTTATCTCTCACAGCATGTCCTTATATCGCCAGCTTTATCATTTTAAGGTTATTCTCAAGTCCGGTAAGATACACCAGCAGCCATGGGTGTACCGGAGCCAGGATCAGATCGGAATCCCAGTTGTAATTTCCGCCGGGGGTCTTTCTCAGGTTGAAAACAGCAGATGCGGCGGCAGCGAGCGATTCACATCCCGGTGTTTTTTCAAGCAATGAAATAAGATCACTCAATCCAGCCAACAATCCGGAATGAATGGCTTCCTTTTCCTTTCCAAACCTGGAGTCATTCCTGACCGATAGCCAGGAATCCTGATAAGCTCCGAGGTCTCCCTTCCACATGTCGGGAGAATAGCCCGAAGAACCAAGATAAAGATCCCGGTATTCCTGAGTCAGAACTATCAGCTCATCGATACGCTTATCCAAAGGAGTCTGATCCCGGGCTTCAGGATTGTCTGCTGCTTTGGCCGACTGGTAATAATTATGCAGCAAGGTATAGCTATCGACCATTTTTTCCTTAGAAACATTAAGGGCAAGAAGGCCGGTGAAGCATGAAATTATCATAAGAAGGAACAAAACGCTCACTGTATTGTAAATATTTTCCCTTGTATCTCCTGACTCTGACAAAAGAAAAACAGGCAGAAAAACCACAAAGGGGAAAGGTATAGCGATCAGCATCAGCCATCCTGAACCTGGCCAGTGCTGGATTTTAAAAAGCATGGCTGTAAATATCACGAAGGACGTCAGCCAGGTCACGATGTACAATAATCTTTTCCTTTTATCGCCTTCAGCTTTATAGCAACTTATAAGTGCCAGCGGCATAAAGGCAAGGACCAGTATTGTGATTCCTCCGAAAAGCAAAATTGAGGCTCCCGGCCAATGGCTGACCTTGAACACTATGCCAAGGAATATTATCACTGCGGTTGCCAGTCCCAGTATATATAATCTCTGTTTCATCTCAGTATATTTATATATGGTTATTCATTTTCTGCAAGTTCCCTCACTACATATTGTTCAACAGCAAGAAGGCTGTTTTTCATGACAGCAAGAGAATGCAATCCTGATAACATTGATTTCCTGCTGTCACCATAAACCGGAACAGTGAGATACTTTGAAAGATCAATCATTCCGTCGACCTCGTTCCAGGTATCAGCAGGTAAAGTTGAAGACAGCCAGGACCTGTATTCCTGAACAGCTTTATCCAGGGCATCCCGTGATTCAGTTCCGGTAACAAGGAAGTCCTGAACAGGATAAATGTGAAAGGGGAAAGAAAGTTGACGGAATCTGATCTTAGGACCGGCATCCGTTTGTATTACCTGTGAAGGGTAAGTAACAGGATAACCCGGCTTGCCCTCGGATTCTCCCACCATCCTATTTTCAACAATATATATTACTTCCAGAAGACCGCCGGTTCTTGAATCGATCTCTCTCATAAGTTCATAGGCCGTAGAGTCCTGATAAGAGGCCAGCAACTCATCTTTTGTCCGGAACATGCTGTTGAAAAGAGCCTGCTGCTCTTCCAGATTAGTGAAGTAGCCCTCATCAAACGAACGCTGGAGATTAATGTTCAGCAGAGCTGAAGGCATTATTACTGAAAGCAGGCCGGCTATAAGAAAAATGAATTCAGGCCTGACATGCCTTTCATCCTTCCATTTCAACCAGGTATACCATGGCAGTACGGCAAGGGAAATTACTGCCAGGCCGCCCAGAAGAAGAATACCGGAACCCTGCCAGTGCATGATCTTGAACAGAAATCCGGTGAAAAAGGCCGCCAGGCCAACTGCTCCTGCAATATAAACAGGTCTGAGCGCAGTGTTTTCTGTATTTTGCAAAGTCGCTGAAAGAAGAGATGGAATTAACAAAAACACCACGACAATACCAGCAAGAATTAAAATGGGACCACCTCCGTTCCAGTGCTGGATCTTGAAAAGGATACCTGTTATGAACAGCCCGGCTGACAGGAATGCGGATATAAAGAGAACCTGTCTTTTCCTGCTCCTGTTCTCTTTCCGGAGAACTCCCAGGGCCGATGGCATGAACAGCAAAGCAAGGATCAGTGCGCCGAGAGTCAGCATTATTCCGGCTCCGGGCCAGTGCTGGATTTTGAACATTGCGGCAACGCCGAACAAAACAGTACCTGCAACTGCAGAAAACTTCATTGTTGTTTTCATAATTCTGTATTTTGAGTCTGTAGCATAAAGTGTCTCCTCCTGTATCTCCTTCAACCTCCTTTTTCCGATCTTTTGTTTAACCCTGTTATAGGCCTCATTGAAATTCAGTCCCTTCTCCATCTCATACTCCACATCACAGCAGATATGATCGACAAGTTCATCTGCCAGATTCGGGAATATGATTTCCTGACTGATTACGTCGCTAGTAATCCTTTCTATATCATATATGGTAAGCTCAGGCATAATTTAGTCCGGCCTGGGGTTCAACTATCTTCTGCAGCGATTCGATAAATTCCCTGAGCTCCCTTATTTTGGCAACAGCCACCGATTCACCCTTTGGTGTAAGGGAGTAATATACCCTGTTACGGTTATTATGGATCCCTGTTGTGGTAACCACGGCCTTTTCATGTTCAAGCTTGTGAAGGATAGGGTAAAGAGCTCCATATGTGAGCTTTATTTTACCGCCGGTTATCTCCTCAACCCTCCGTGTCATAGCGTAACCGTGAATCGGACCTTCTTCTTTCAGCAATTTCAAAACTATCGTTTTGAGCGATCCGCTGTATAGCTGATTGGATATATTACTCATATTATATTAAATTTACTTATATATAACAAAAATAATATATAATTATTATATGATGTATAAAATATTTAAGATTTTTTCAGATTTTCCTTATCATTGTGAGAGTTACGGACATCCTATGGAAAATGTTCTTTTAACAGGCGGGACCGGGCTGATCGGCAGTCATCTCAGCAGCAGGCTTAAGGAGCTTGGATACAATGTTGCGGTATTGAGCAGGAAGCCGCTTTCTGATTCCGGCTTCAGGGTTTTCCTCTGGGATCCTGACTCAGGGGAGATCGATCCGGAGGCAATTGAAACGGCGGATTATATAATTCATCTGGCTGGAGCAGGAATTGGCGACAGGAGATGGTCCGAAAGCCGGAAGAAGGAAATAAGTGACAGCCGTATCAATACGGCAGGGCATATAAAAGCCAGGTTGAAGGAAACCGGCAAAAGGCCCTCAGCCTTTATCTCAGCTTCAGGCACGGGATACTACGGATCAGTGACATCCGATCGTATTTTCACCGAGTCAGATGGACCCGCAACTGATTTCATTGGTGAAGTGTGCCGCAGATGGGAGAAAAGCGCATATGAAATAGGGAATCTGGGGATCAGGACTGTGATCATCAGGACGGGCATCGTTTTGACAAAAAGCGGCGGTGCGCTTGAGAGGATGGTGCTTCCGGCAAGGTTCGGCATAGGTTCCCCGCTCGGAAGCGGCCGGCAGTATGTTCCATGGATCCATATCGACGACATCTGCAGCATCTACATCAAGGCAATAGAGGATAAGGAGATGCATGGCCCTTACAATGCAACAGCGCCCGGGCACATCAACAACCGCCAGCTTATGGAAACAATTTCGGTGGTAATGGGCAGGCCCTTCTTTTTCCCGGCGATACCTTCATTTATGTTTAAAATGCTCTACGGGGAAATGTCGTCAATCCTTTTAAACGGATCGAGGGTATCGCCGGAACTTATCATTAAATCGGGTTACTCATTCAAATATCCGGATCCTGAAAGCGCCCTGAAAAATCTGCTTTGTCAGCATTAAACAATTCAGGCACTTTCTCTGTTTCTTCAGCAAATATTGGACTAATGAAAAGAATCTTATATATACTGATTTTAATTATTACCGCAGTTTCTGATTCATTGGGTCAGGACAATTCAGGGGTCATTAAGGGCAGGATTTTCAATGCAAAAACCAATGAAGGGGTTCCTTTCGCCACCGTACAGATCTTCGGGACCACAATCGGGGCAATTTCGGATTATGACGGGAATTACTCATTCACGGGAATAAAGCCCGGCTTTGTAGAACTAAGGGCCTCATCGATAGGTTTTAAACCATTTGTTTCCCAGGCGATCCTTGTAACGAACAGCAATCCTGTCAATCTCGACATCCCTCTCGAAGAAAACACAACCATGATCGGAGAAGTGGTGATCAAAGCCTCTCCTTTCCTGAAAAGGATTGAAAGCCCTGTTTCGGCAAGGATAATAGGCATTGATGAGATAGAAAAAAACCCCGGAGGCAACAGGGATATCTCAAAGGTTATTCAGTCGTTCCCGGGGGTTGCATCCACTCCCGCATTCAGAAATGATGTGATAGTACGGGGTGGCGGACCTAACGAGAACCGGTTCTACATCGACAATGTAGAGATACCCTATCTCAATCATTTTTCAACACAGGGTGCTTCCGGAGGACCCATAGGGATTATAAATGTCGATTTCGTACAGTCTGTCGACTTCATTTCCGGAGCGTTTCCTGCATCGCGTGGCAATGCCCTAAGTTCTGTACTTAATTTCACCTTCACCGACGGGAACAAGGACAAGCTCAAGTTCAGAACCACTGTAGGAGCTTCCGACCTTGGTCTGACTATTGACGGACCTTCCGGTCCGAACAGCACTTTTCTGGTTTCGGCCCGAAGGTCATACCTGCAGTTTCTCTTTGGCCTGCTCGAACTGCCATTTCTTCCCAATTACACCGACTTCCAGTTCAAGTACAGGGTAAGGTTAGACGACAAAAATGAACTTACTGTAATCGGTCTGGGAGCAAAGGATGACTTCAGCCTCAACCTAAAGGCAAACGAAACCGAATATCAGCGTTACCTTCTCGACAACATACCGGTCCAGGAGCAGTACAGCTACACCTTTGGCCTGGTTTACAAGCATTTCACAAAAGGAGGATTCGACACCTGGGTTCTCAGCCGCAACTACCTCAACAACTCTCAGTATAAATACGCAGGGAATATTGAGATCCCGGATAACAGGCTGTTAGATTACCTCTCGGGCGAGGGGGAGATTAAGGGAAGATACGAAAAGACCATATTTGGCGACAAGGGTTTCCGCTTCAATATGGGCGGCGGGATGGAATACGGGCATTACAGGAACTCCACCTACAGGAAGATCTTCACGGCTACAGGTGAATCGTCCATCGATTATGAAACCAACCTGAAGATTGGCAAATTCAATCTTTTCGGACAGGTAAGCAGATCGTATCTCGAAGAGAAGCTAAGGCTTTCTCTCGGTGTCCGAACCGATTTCAACACCTGGTCCCAGACAATGGCCAATCCATTCACCCAGCTTTCACCGAGATTTTCAGCGTCATACGCACTCTCTGAAAAGCTGAACGTGAACTTCAATATTGGGCGCTACTACCAGCTTCCTCCCTATACCGCTCTCGGATATTCAAACAGTGAAGGATTATTCCTTAACAAGGTCAACGATCTGAAATACATCCGCTCCGATCATTTTGTAGCTGGTCTCGAACTTATCCCCGAGGAAAATATTCAGTTCACCCTTGAAGGATTTTACAAGGATTATTCCAGGTATCCCTTTTCAGTAAGGGATCAGGTTCCTCTTTCAAGCAAGAGCGCAGGTTACGGAATTTTCGGAGACGAGGAACTTGTTTCGACCTCCGACGGAAGGGCATACGGGTTTGAGCTTCTTGGCCGCTTCAAGGAATTCAAAAAGACCAACATGGTATTCTCCTACACTTTTGTGAGGAGCGAGTTCAGGGACAGGTCTTCATCGTGGATACCTTCATCGTGGGATAACCGTCACCTTTTCAATGTCACGGCAACAACACAGCTGGAAAGGAACTGGGATATAGGATTCAAATGGAGATTTGTCGGCGGTGCGCCATTTACTCCTTACGATCTTGAACTTTCATCGCTTAAGGCTGCCTGGGACCTTCAGGGAGAAGGCTATCTCGACTATTCGAGGTTCAACACCGAGAGACTTAAGTCCTTTCATCAGCTTGATGTCAGGGTTGACAAGCAGTACTTTTTCAAGGGATGGTCGCTTATGCTTTATGTTGATGTCCAGAACCTTTACAACCACCAGTCCGATCAGCCCTCGATACTTTTAAGGGAAACGGGCCTGGACGGTCAGCCGGTAACCGACCCGGAAGATCCTGACAGGTATTCCCTTAAGTTCATTGAAGGCTCATCAGGAACCGTCCTTCCCACGATAGGAATTATTGTTGAATTTTAACTGAAAAGGAAATGTTCAGAATTTACATTCTTACAATCATATTGCTGTCAGCAGCCTGTTCATCAGGTTCACTTGGAACGAAAAGCCAGATTCACAGGGAAAAAGTAAGCGTTGCATTCAATACCTCGGGAAAGGGCCAGGAGATCAGCGTTGACCTCAGTCCGGGGAGATCATTTTACTATCCTCTTTTTGCCATTTGGCTCGAGACCGAGGAAGGAGATTACATACAAACCCTTTATGTAGCAAAAGCTGTGGCAACAGGTATCTTTGAATACGGCAGGCAGGAGAATGGAAAGTGGGTTACTGCACCAAAAAGGGCTCCCCAGACACTTCCCTACTGGGCTCACAAGAGGGGGATCCGGGCTTCTGACGGACTTTTCATGCCTGACGAAAAGACCGCTGTTCCTGATGCCTACACGGGAGCAACCCCAAAAACGGGCTTTATTCTGACATCACGGGCCGATGTTCCACTCCCGGAAAAGTTCAGGGTGATGCTTGAGGTAAACCAGAACTGGGACTGGAACGGATACTGGACCAACAACAGGTTTCCCGGAGATGAAAATTATCTTTGGTCGGCCCAGCCCGCTCTTGTATATGAAGCCGCCATCGATATGAGATCGCCTCAGGAGTCATACCCGATGAAGCCGGCCGGACACAGTCATTATTCAGGGAAGACAGGCGAGCTGTTCTCCGATCTTTCGACACTGACGACTGCCCTTCAGATAGCTGACTCGATAGTGGTAAAGGTCCGCTGAAAACTAGACTTCAGTTCTCAGATCTGCGCATTAAATGTATCTCCCTGGTCGAAGTCGCCTGTTACATAACCCTTGCGGAACCATTCCTTCCTCTGGGCAGCTGACCCATGTGTGAAAGCATCAGGTACAACCCTTCCCTGGTACCTTTTCTGAAGAACATCATCTCCTACAGAAGCGGCAGCATTCATGGCCTCTTCAATATCCCCCGACTCTATTGAGTCGAACATTTTCTGGTCGTAATGGGCCCACATTCCTGCAAGGAAGTCGGCCTGAAGCTCAAGCCGTACAAGCAGGCGGTTGGCATTTACCTCGCTCATTCTTGACCTCTGGCTGTTCACATCGTTAAGGATCCCGAGCAGGTTCTGAACATGGTGCCCTACTTCATGCGCAAGTACATAGGCTATGGCAAAATCCCCATGGGCACCGAAGTTACTCCTCAGGTCGTCAAAGAAGTCGAGATCGATATAAACTTTTTCATCGCCAGGGCAATAGAATGGTCCGCTTGCTGCGGTAGCGTATCCGCAGGCCGACTGCACCTGACTTCTGAAGAGCACCAGGGTAGGTTTTCGGTAAGTAAGGTTCGATTCCCTGAAAATCTTTGTCCAGACATCTTCAGTTCCTGCCAGCACAATGGACACAAACTCCACCATTTTCTCTTCCTCAGG
>MTKZ01127069.1_pt1 | contig 23776 bp, 19 predicted proteins | sample 1042781 | NCBI WGS metagenome assembly MTKZ01 (sample SAMN06212207, study PRJNA360539) | anaerobic digester metagenome | biome: Wastewater treatment plant; material: sludge; isolation source: anaerobic digester fed with sludge from wastewater treatment plant | place: Denmark: WWTP Viborg ... | reverse complement strand
GATCATCTCCCATTTCAACGGATGCTCGCGCACGATGATCTCGGTCCCGCAGAGCCGCCGACAAGCGTTCTTCACGACGGCAAAAGCCTCCGGCAGGATCTCATCCAGCCGGCGCGCCAACTCCTTGTCGTCCTGAATTTTGGACAACTCCTCCTTCCAGGCGGCGGTCTTCTGGCGCAAGACGTCGTCAGAGACCTTCTGGAGTTCGGCTTCGAGGGCGTTGATCTTCGCCACCAAGGGACGGAGGCGCCGAACCTCTCGGTCGTTCTTCGAGCCGACGAACTTCGTTAAGATATACTTGATCATTTGCGCTGTGACAGCCCCGAGACGCTACGAAAACCCGCCCCGCCCGTCAAAGATATAAGCGAATTGCCCGGGCATCCGGGCTGACGCCGTTTGGGTTTCAGCCAGGCCCCGGACGTGTCCGGCTGCGCTTTGTCTTAAAGGATGCCGTTTGGCACGTACTACACTAAGATTCTCCCTAATGGACTGCACGTATAGAAGTATGTTGGCGGGAATGTTGGTGGCTGGAATTGCCTTCAACTCAACCAAGGGCTTTGCGGCCTGGCCGGAGATTTGGTTGAGTGTGGCTGACCCAGCATGGTCTTGGCACGACTGCTCGGGGCGCGGCCTGTTCCCCATGGCAGATGAAGACGGCAAGGGGAAGGCCTGCGTTCGCGCCGGCCACCGAATGCTGGTCTGCCGAAAACCCATCGCTGGCAGAACCACTTCCGGGCTCCAGCAGCAAGATGTCTTCCTCGCCCGCCAGGGCGGCTATCACACTTACCGCATCCCCTCCCTGATCGTCACGACTAATGGAACGCTGCTGGCCTTCTGCGAAGGGCGGAAGAACAGCGCGTCGGATACTGGTGACATTGATTTGCTGCTCAGACGATCCTCTGACGGTGGCAGGACTTGGAGCCCGCAACAGGTGGTTTGGGATGACGGAGCCAATACCTGCGGCAACCCCTGTCCGGTAGTGGAGGAGCAGTCCGGGACAATCTGGTTGCTGCTGACGCATAATCCGGGCAACACTGGCGAGGAGCGAATCAAGCGGCACGGCCCTGGTGGAACGCGCACCGTTTGGGTCGCCCAGAGCGGGGATGACGGCCGGACGTGGACCGCGCCCATAAACATCACCGCCTCGACCAAGGACGCAACGTGGGGCTGGTATGCAACCGGACCCGGTGTTGGCATCCAGATGCGACACGGACCGCACCAAGGTCGCCTGGTAATTCCGTGCGACCATTCGTTCTCACACACAAATCTCCCGCCCGCCAGCAGCTCGGTCCCAGGAGACGGTTCGCATGTCATTTACAGCGACAACCACGGCCAAACCTGGAAGCTGGGTGGCACGGCGAGGCCTCAGATGAACGAGTCGCAAGTTGTCGAACTGGCCGACGGCAAGGGGGGCCTGCTGCTCAACATGCGAACGACGGCCAAGGCAAACCGTCGCGCGCAGTCGCTCAGCCACGACGGTGGTCAAATCTGGGCGGTGCCGGAATACGCCCCTGAACTGGTCGAACCGCGCTGCCAGGCAAGCATCCTGCGCTATAGCTGGCCGGAGGGCAAACAAGCCGGGCGGCTTCTCTTCTCAAATCCAGCCGGTACGCGCCGGACCAACCTGACCGTGCGCGTCAGCCACGATGATGGCAGGACCTGGCCAGTCGCCCGGACGCTTCACGAAGGGCTGGCCGCCTATTCTTGTCTGGCTGTGCTACCGGACAAGTCCATCGGCTGCCTCTACGAATGCGGCTGTACCAATGCCTACGAAAAGATCACCTTCGCCCGCTTCCCCCTTGCCTGGCTAGAGGGCGGAAAGTGAATCGCCTTGCGGCGCCCCATCCGGCTGTTCACCAAGCGGGCGCCTTGGACGTGTTTCCTGCGGTGAGGTCATGAAGCCACCCGCATGGGGTTCACGATACGTTGTGCCGGCGGTTGAAGTCCACAGCCTCAACGTATCGCACGCCGCTGCCACCAAACATATCCAGCGCGGACCCGATGGTCAGGTCAATCCTCCCCTGCCCCAGCCGCGTGACCGTCTCCAGGTCGGCGAGCGAACGCGCGCCGCCGGCATAGGTCGTAGGGAGGGGCGACCACTGGCCCAGTTTGGAAACCAGCTCCTGATCAATGCCGCGACACTGCCCTTCTACATCAACAGCGTGAATAAGGAATTCGGCACAGGAGCCGGCCAGCTTGCCCAGGTTCGCCGGGCTGATCACCACGTCGGTGAACTTCTGCCAGCGGTCGGTCACCACGAAGTAATCTTCACCGCGCCGGCGGCAGCTCAGATCCAGAACCAGGCGTGGCTTGCCGACCGCCGTGGCCAGTTGCGCGAGGCGTTCCCAATCCACCTGTCCGTTGCCAAACACCCAGGAGGTGACGATCACATGCGACGCGCCGGCGTCCAGCCAGGCTCGGGCGTTGTCGAGGTTGATCCCGCCGCCGATTTGCAGGCCTCCTGGGTATGCCCGCAGGGCCGCGCGCGCTTCGGTTTCATTGCCCGGGCCGAGCATGATCACATGTCCGCCCTTCAATCCATCACGCTTGTAAAGCTCGGCATACCACGCCGCCGGCCGATCCGAAACGAAATTGGTCTGCAAGCGTCCGGGCTCGGTGCCAAGCGTACCGCCTACGATCTGCTTCACTTTGCCTTCATGAAGATCTATGCAGGGACGAAACACACTCAATCTTAGCGTCTGAAGTTCAAAGCCCAAAGTCTAAACTCGCGCTTGGGCGCTTCTCAGGCTTTGGTCGGCCTTTNNCTCGCCCTTGGGCGCTTCTCAGGCTTTGGTCGGCCTTTTCCGAGGCAAAGGCACCCGGGACGGGGCGGGGAGCGGACGATGGCGAGAGGGTGGAGCTCGAGCGCATAGAAGGTGCGCAAGTGCCATGCGGAGAGGCGGTTGCTCCGGTGCGGGGCGCAAGAGCGCGGATGGGTTCCCGAAGGGGCTTGGCTGGCGCGGGCTGGGGAAGGCACCCATGACCAGCAGACCGGGGCGCCGCCCCGTTTGGAGGCGCCGTCAACCGTCGCCGCATGCCCCGCCGCTTGGCCAATAGGCGCCATTACTGCAGTTGCAGGCTGTTCCCACCGTCCCTCCTCCGTGGCACGTCCGTTCTACCTCCGTTCTACCTCCGTTCCAGAGACGGAGGAGGAACGGAGGTAGAACGGAGGTACTACGGAGGAACCACCGAAGGAGCGGGTATGGTGAGGGGGGTGAACTCACGTCGTCTCCACCGGGCCAGGATGCCCGAGCTTTGGAACGCTGCCAGAGACTGAGCTGCGGCCCTCGCCCTTCATTGCTCGACAAACCGGCACCGCTCCGGCTTAATGGGCCCGGACATGAACAAAACCTGGCTTTCCGTTGCCCGCGCGCGCCAGATTCTGGCCCGGGCCCGGCAGAACCACATATTGGTTGTCGGCGACGCTATGCTCGACCATTTTGTGCAGGGCAGCGTGGGGCGCATATCACCGGAAGCGCCGGTACCGGTGCTGGATTTCGAGAGCGAGAGCTTCATGCCCGGCGGCGCGGCCAACGTCGCCCGGAATCTGACAGCCCTTCATGCGCCGGCCGAGTTGCTCGGCGCCATCGGCCGCGATACGGCGGGCGCGCAGCTCAAGCGCCTGCTGGGGGAGCATCACATCGGCTGCCGCGGGTTAATCGCCGACGCGACGCGCGCCACAAGCGTTAAGACGCGCGTCGTGGCCCACAAGCAGGNNAAGGTGGTGCGGATTGATCGCGAATCGCGCGACGGATTGAGGTCCGCGCTCAGCGCGCGGTTGGTCAGGGCAGTCGAGGCGATGATCCCCCGCACTGCGGCCGTCATCGTTGGCGATTACGGCAAAGGCGTGGTAACGCAACCGTTGCTGGATGACCTCAAGCGGATTTGCCGCGCTCACGGCGTCTGGCTGAGCGTGGACCCCAAACCCGTGCATCAGCTTGATTTGTCCGGCCTTTCGCTCATCACACCGAACCGCAAGGAAGCCTTTGAACTGGCCGGCCTATCGGATGAAACGCGCCACAGTAGTCCGCTCAAAGACAACAACTTGTTGCGAGCCGCTGAACACCTGTTACGCACACTCCGTCCGGCTGTGCTTTTAATCACCCTGGGAGAACTCGGGATGCTGCTCTGCCAACACGGGCAGAAGCCGTTTCACATCCCCACGCTTGCCCGGGAGGTGTTTGACGTGTCCGGGGCGGGCGACACGGTCATCGCCACCTTCACCCTGACAATCGCGGCGGGCGCTTCGCCACTGGAAGCGGCGATCATCTCCAATCACGCTGCCGGCATCGTCGTCGGAAAGACCGGCACCGCCACGGTCGCCCCAGCAGAATTGCTGGCGAGCTTTGGCAAGTAGCCGGCGACGGCAAGGAAACATCTCATGTCTCCGCAAAAGCAACTGCCCCCAAAGTTGTGATGTCTCCGGATAGCGGGAAACGCCGCCATCTTGACGTCCTCCCCCACGTCCAATTTCCGCTTGTCCAGTCACGGTTCCGCCGCGATGGTTGATGCATGACAGGAACCAAGATCACTGCTGATGCCATCCGTGCGATGAAAGCGCGGGGCGAGAAAATCGCCGCGCTGACAGCCTACGATTTCCCGATGACGCGTCTGCTGGACCAGGCAGGCATTCCCTTGGTTTTGGTGGGCGACTCGCTGGGAATGGTGGTGCTGGGCTACCCAGACACCACGCATGTCACAATGGCCGAAATGGAGCACCACGTCCGGGCAGCGGCCCGGAGCGAACCGCGCGCGTTGCTCGCAGCAGATATGCCCTATCGCAGTTACGACACCGTCGCGGACGCGCTGACCAATGCGAAGCGTCTGATCGCAGCAGGCGCGGAAGCAGTCAAGGCCGAGGGCGGCCGCGAAATCCTGGAGCAGATCCGGGCGATCATAGCCTCCGGCATTCCTTTCCTGGGTCATCTGGGAATGCTGCCTCAGCACGTCCTGGAGGAAGGCGGGTACCGCGTCAAGGGCAAGAATGAACCCGAGCACCAGCAATTGCTGGCGGACGCGCATGCCCTGGCCGATGCGGGGGCTTTTGCTGTCGTGCTCGAACTGGTCACCCCGCACGTGGCGAAAGAACTCACGCGGCAGATTGCCATTCCCACTATTGGAATTGGCTCAGGCCCGGACTGCGACGGGCAGATTCTGGTAACACCCGATTTGCTGGGGATGCTGCCCTGGTACAACCTCAAGCACGTAAAGCCCAAGCTCAATGCGGCGGAGCAAATGCGGGCGGTGGTTACGGATTGGAAGCAAGGCGTGCAGGAGCGAAAGGGGCAAACGGCCTGAGAGGGAGCCCTCTGGAGAACTGACACCCATTGGCGCGCGCGGGGACGCGGCGTGGCGGATGTTTCGGTTAACCAATGATGCTGTCCGAAATTGCTCTCCCCGAGGTTCCGGCTCGTGGCCAAATCATGCGCACAAGCATGCCGCCGTTGAGTTATCAAGGAATCCTTTGCCTTGCCCGGCCCTGGAAGATAGACTTGGAATATGGACCTCGAATCACTAGTCAGTCTGGCGGCGAGCAACGGGGCCAGTGACTTGCACTTGGAAGCGGGGCTGCCGGCCGCGATACGGGTTCGCGGCGAGCTGCGCACCACCGGAGACCCGCTGCCGGCAAACCTGCTGATGGAATGGGCGCGCGGCGTGATCGGCGAGGAAGAGTGGCCGCGGTTTCTCGAGCAGCGGTCTTACGATTGCTCGCGGAACTACCGCGGCTCCCGCTGCCGGTTGAACATTCTCATGACTTCGCGCGGCATTGGCTTCGCCATCCGGCTGCTCTCCTCCTTCATCGCCACCATTGAGAAGCTCAACCTTCATCCCGATTTCAAGAAGCTGGTCGCCGGCCACCACGGGCTAATCCTGGTCAGCGGCGCAACCGGCTCCGGCAAGTCCTCGACCCTGGCGGCGCTGATTGAGCAGATCAACATGACGGAGACGCGTCACATCCTGACCATCGAAAGCCCCATCGAGTTCACCTTCCGCCCGCGGCGCGCCTATATCCGGCAGCGGGAAGTCGGCCGCGATACGCCAAGCTTCGAACAGGCGCTCATAGATTCGCTGCGCGAGGATCCCGACGTGTTGATGGTGGGCGAGATGCGCGACCCGGAAACGATGCGACTGACACTGGCCGCCGCGGAAACCGGACACCTGGTCATGGCTACGGTCCATTCCTCGACCTGCGCGGAGGCGCTTCAACGGGTGGTTTCGGCCTTCCCGGCCGAAATACAAAGCAGCGTGGCGGCGCAATTGGCGGATTGCATGCTGGCGGTCATTTCTCAACGGCTGCAGTTTCGCTCCGAGTTCAACATCCGCGTGCCGGAGTGCGAGATTCTCGTACCGACGCATGCGGTCAAGAACTTCATCCGCAACCGTGATTTCTTTAAGATCAGTTCGTCGTTGGAGACGGGGGCGGAGCATGGAATGTGGACGTTGCAGCGATACCGGGCATGGCTGGATAGCCGCAAGAATTGGCACATACCGGGGAAAAGCCCTGAACCGGCTGACAGCGAAGCGGGCGGCGCCATGCCCCCGCCGTCGCGCCCGCCCGCCTTTCCCCTGATGCCTAAGCCCTCAAAATCGGAGGCAAAACATGGCGCACACGCACACGGGCACGGCACGAAGGCACCGACGCGAATTGAAATTGAGCCGGCAGAGAGCGAGTTTGGAAAGATTCTGAAGCGACCGGGGGAAGAGTGAAGGTGCAGAGAATCATCAATGCCGGGCGGCTCGAACGGTTTGAATGGTTGCTCCTGCCCCGTTTGTGCGCCCTGTTGCTCCTCGTTGTCCCGGTTGGAGGCTGTGTTAGCCGCACCAGGGCCGAAGCCAAGGCGCGTAACGCCTTCATAGCCGGCCAGCAGGAAGCGATGGCGAGAATGCAGCAGAATCAGGCTCTGGCTCAGGGCCCAAGTGTTACGATCAACGGCGAGGTGCGAAACCGCGTCGTGCCCTGGACCGAGGGACTCACCCTGGCTAGAGCCCTGGTGATGGCGGATTATTGCGGGGCCGCCGACCCTGGCCAAATCATCATCGTGCACAATGGCATCGCGACCCAGATCGAGCCAAAACGGTTGCTGCGCGGAGAAGACATTCCCCTGCAGCCGCGGGATGTGGTGCAGATCATGCCCCAGGCTGTGGCGCCCAAACCGTAGGCGCATTTATTTTCTCCGTGCTCTTCCGGCACGGCTGGCTTATAGGTTACCGCGATGACCGAGCCTGAGCCGCTTCAGCAAGTTGACCGCACTTTCGTGCGCTATCGCCAGCGCAAACTCTCCTATTATTCCGGCTGCGACTACTTCCGCCTCGCCAGCCATCCGCGGGTCATTGCGGCCCTGCAGGCCGGCGTGAAGAAATACGGATTGAACGTCGCCGCCTCGCGTCTGACCACAGGAAACCACGTGCTTTACCGCGAACTGGAAGCCGAACTGGCGGGCTTTTTTGCGGCAGAGCGCGCGCTGGTGGTCCCCAGCGGCTACTCGACCAACCTGATTGTTGCGCAGGCCTTGGCGGGAAACTTCTCGCACGCGCTGATTGATGACCGGGCGCACACTTCGCTCCTCGATGCGGCGCGGTTGCTGGATTGCCCCGTGCTCTGCTTCAAGTCCCGCGATGCTGCAGCGCTGGCCCAAGTGGTCCGCCGTTGTGGGCCAGCGTCGAAGCTGCTCGTGCTCACTGATGGGATGTTTTCCGGCGACGGGTCGGCGGCTCCCCTGGCCGAGTACCTGGAGATTATCCCCAAAGACGCGTGGCTGTTGGTGGACGACGCGCACGGAGCTGGAGTGCTCGGCCGCACCGGCAAAGGGGCAGTCGAACATGCGGGCGTGAGCCGTCGCGGCATTGTCCAGACGGTCACCCTGAGCAAAGCGTTGGGCGCCTATGGCGGCGCGATTCTCTGCACCGAAGCATTCCGCCAACGGATTCTGGATAAGAGCCGGATGTTCATCGGCAGCACTCCCCTGCCCTTGCCGCTGGCTAATGCGGCGCTGGCAGGCGTGCGCATTCTAAAAGCCAACCGGAAATTGAGGCAAAGACTTCATGCAAACGCGGCCCACGTGAAAACAGCGTTACGCCAAGCCGGCTTGCCGCTACCCGAAATGCCCGGACCGATTATTCCCCTTCTGCCCCGGCGTCCAGGCGAAGCCGCCCACCTCAGCCGCGCGCTTTTCGCGGCCGGCATTTTCCCGCCGTTCATAAAGTACCCCGGCGGCCCGCCGAACGGTTACTTCCGCTTTGTCGTCTCCAGTGAGCACAGCGGCGCACAGCTTGATGGTCTGATCCGAGTGCTGCGCCGCCATGTTGCGGCGCAGGCCGCTCTTGCCTAACCGCTCCGAGGCAGGGCGTAGGACAAAATGTTCAGTGTGCCGCGCTGGACAAGGGTTCCTGAAGGGTCTGCTGCCCGCCGCGCAGCTTCTGGCGAGCCCCGGAAGGGAGGATGGCCGTTGCTTTCACACCCTTGGGGACTTCGACCTCGAGTCGGAAGGTGGCGCCGTCCTGGCGCCATTGGCTGACGACACGGCCACGGGGTGTATCCACTGCGGCTTCCGCGCTGGTCAGGGAGCCGGGGTTTGGCGCAATAAGGATTTGGCGCCAGCCGATGCTGTTGGTGGGCTGTCGGATGCCGCCGACATAGCCGTAATACCATTCCATCACGTGGCCCAACATGCAGTGGTTCAGGGATTGTGAGCCGTCCATCATAGCATCCCAGGTCTCCGGCAGGGAGGTCAGCCCTTTGGCCAGAATGCCGCCGTAGCTGCCCAGGCCGGTGCGCGAATAGACGCGGTGCAGGGCATCCGAACGTCCGGCCTCGGCCAGCGCGCGAATGAGATAGAGGTGGCCAACGTCGCCGGGGGTCTGCTGCCAACCGCGCTGCTCCAAGTCCGCGATGATGTCCTCGATGAGCAGCGCGCGATCTTCGGGCGGGACTAACCCGGCGCACAGGGCCATGGCGTTGGCACATTGCGGGCTGCCGTGGTGGCGAAGCTTACGCGTCGCCGGGTCCTGGAAGCGCCGCCGGAAATCTGCTCCGATTTGCGCATGCAGCTTGCGGTAGGCCTTTGCGTCACGGCCTTTGCCCAGCGCGTCAGCGGCGCGTGCAACAGCATCGGCGCACAGCCCCCAGGTGGCCGTGGCAGAAAGATCTGTCGGGGTGAATCGCGACGGCCCCGGCGGATGGCCGTGACCGTAATCATACCAATCCCCCAGCCCAGCGGGAGCTAGACCGTCCTTTGCCTCCTGCCCGACGAAGTCAGTGAAGCGGCGCATCATGTCGTAGTTGTCCTTGAGCACTTGTCGGTCCCCGAACCACTGGTAGTGCTGCCAGGGCGTCAGGACCGCCGCCGCGCCCCATTCCACCGTCCAGTTGAACGCCCCGGGAAAGCGTCCCGCCGGGTAGCTGGGCGCCACAGTCAGGACCCGCCCGCTCGGTTCCTGAGCGTCGCGGATGTCGCGGGCGATTTTGCTGAACCATTCGCGGCCACCGTAGCGATAGAGGAAGCTGGGCTCCAACAAGTAGGCGCATTCGAGCCAGCCCAGCTTCTCGCGGTGCGGACAATCGGTCAGCACCCAGCTCATGTTGGCGCGCATGGCCGAGTCAATCAGCTCGTGCGTACGATTGTAGAGATCGCTCGAACAGCGGAAGTCCCCGGTCTCCGGCAGCCCGGCCCGCACCGGCACCAGTTCCATCCGGCGTATAACCGGTAGGTTGCCGGGGTTGGCTTCGCCTCCCGGGACTGCGCCAGTCACCTCGACGAACTGCATACCCAGATAAAAAAACACCCATTGATGCGCGCAGGGCTCGCCATCCGTAACGAAGTCACTCCCGACGACGTACCCGCCGAACAGGCGGTCCTCAGCATTCTTGTGTTCCCCGCAGCGGAACCGGACGCGGTCGCCGGCCTTGCCGCCGGCCACTTCCACCCGCAGTTGCGCTGCCGTGTTTCGTGGAAAACTGTACAGGAACACGCCTGGCGCCGGTTGCTTCACCGAGACAGCCGCCTCGGGAGCGAAGGTCTTGACGCCCGGGCCGGTGGTTGGCTCCAGTTTGCCGGACGGAGCCGCCGCCAGCCGGGCCGGTTGCCACGCGCGGTCATCACTTCCCCTGGACTCCCACCCGGTTTTCTGAAAGCGCGCGTCGAAGTCTTCGCCCGCAAAGATGTGAGAGAACACTATCGGGCCATCTGCTGTGCGCCAGCTCTCGTCGGTGCCGATAGTGCCAGGCGTGCCGCGTTTGGGCTCGAAGCGAATCTCGGCTCGCAGGAGGAACGGCTCGCTGGCCGTTCGCTGCGGACCGTGCTTGTTGTAGCGATTCGGGGGCGGGCTGGGATTATTCCAGAACGAATTGCCGAGCATAACGCCCACGCAGTTGGTCCCTTTGGCCAGCAGGGCGGTGATGTCGAACTCGCGGCAGTACAAAGTCTTCTCGTATTGGGACCAAGGCTGATTCATCCCCGTGTCCGCCACGCGCCGCCCGTTGACGCGTGCGTCAAAGTCGCCCAGCCCCACAACTCGCAACCGGGCGCGCCGCGGCTGCCGGTCCACCACGAACTCCTTCCGGAATATCGGGCAGGCGGAATTGGTGGCCGTAGCGGCCGGCGGGGCGATCCATCGTGCCTGGTCGAATTGCGCTGCTGCCGCACCGGTCAGCGTGGCAAACGCCTCGAGAAGAGCCAGGCTCAGAATCGAAGGCGCGAGGTGTCTCATACGAGCCAGAATGCTTGAACCGGCGGTGAGAAATGGACAACCGCCTGTCTGGAACTTGGTTGCTTCGGTTGGTGCAATAAGCCCGCACTCTACCTTGGCCCCCTCCTATGGCAAGCGCCGAGTCCGCCCGCGCTCTACCAATCAACTCAAACCCGGGGCTTGACAGCAATTACCTTTCAACCAACATCCGCGCGTGGCCCTTTTCACCATACAGAATGAGTTCCGGTACGAGATCGTGCGCAAGATCTATGAGGGTGGCATGGGAATTGTGTATGAAGCCGAGCAACTCGGCGCGCGAGAATTCGTCAAGCGAATCGCCATCAAGGTAATTCGCCAGAACTATGCCAACCAGAAGCAGTTCATCGAGAACTTCATCGGTGAGGCCAAGCTGGTGGCAGACCTGATCCATACCAATATCGCCCAGACCTATCACCTGGGAGAATCAAACGGGGTGTATTTCATCGCCATGGAGCTGATCCGGGGGGTGAACCTCGAGCAGTTCGCCCAGCAGTTGGACGACAAGAAGCGCATCCTGCCGAAGGAACTGGCGGTTTTCATCGTCAGCCGCGTCGCCCGCGGGCTGGCTTACGCCCACGCCAAGGCCGACAAGGACGGCAAGCCGCTCGGCCTCGTCCACCGCGACGTAAGCTTCAAGAACATCATGATTGCCTTCGAAGGCGACGTGAAGCTGACAGATTTCGGGATCGCCAAGGCCCGGGGGTTTCTGGTGGACAACGAAGGCGAAGTGGTGGCGGGCAAAGCCGACTACATGAGTCCCGAGCAGGCGGATTTCCAGATCACCGACCAGCGGTCAGACCTGTTTTCTGCCGGCGTGGTGCTGGCACACCTGCTGCTGGGCAAGAACATCTTTAAGGGCGCCACGGCGGAGGAATCCCGCCAACGAATGATCGGGCTACCCATCCCCGACTTCCGATCGCTGGATCCAAGGATTGATGACCGGTTGAACGAGATACTGCACCGCGCGCTGGCCCGCGAGCGGGATAAGCGGTATGCCACCGGCGATGAGCTGCTCTACGACCTGGAGCATTACATCTATCACTCGGGTTACGGGCCGACCAACGAGACCCTGGGGAAGTATATCCGCGAGTTGTTTAGTCAGACGGTGCCATCGGCCGGCAGCCAGGCTGCCACCGGCAGCACCAAACGAATCAAGCGCACTTCCCGCAGCACGGCTCGAAAGCTGGCTTAGCGGCAAGGCTTTGAGCAACCCAGGGAGTTCAATAAGTAATCGAGCTGTTAGTGTCGGATTGCAGCAGGCAGGCCCGGGACGGAATCCAGCTCTGGGGCCAAGGCTTTGTGGCCGGTCCGTTGGGGGAGGTGCTCGGCAAGGGCAGCCCCGCCCGGGAAGAAAACCTCTTTGTGCCGCTCGACCTGAACAAGATGGATGACACGCGCACGCATTGGCCGTTCCTGCGCGACCGCCGCATAGACGCCTGCTCGGGCCTGACGGAGCGACCACTGAATTGAGAACGGTCTGGATCACTGGCGCAGGCGGGCTGATCGGAAGTTACCTGGTCCGAACTGCGCGTTGCTATGCGTCCGAGGCGAAGGTCGTCGCGCTCACTCGCGACCGGCTGGACCTAACCAATGTTTCTGCCGTGCGGATCGAGTTTCGCCGTCAACAGCCGCAACTCGTCATCCACTGTGCCGCGCTCAGCAAGAGCACCGAGTGCGAGGCAAACCCGACGTTGGCACGAAGACTCAACGTCGAGGTCACAGCGTTGCTGGCCGAGCTGGCTGTGGAGATTCCTCTGGTCTTCCTGTCCACCGACCTGGTCTTTGATGGGCGGCGAGGCAACTACGATGAGAGCGCCGGCGTCAACCCGCTGAACGTCTATGCGGAAACGAAGGTCACGGCGGAGCAGGTGGTGCGGGCCAACCCCAGGCACACCATTATCCGCACCTCGCTCAACGGCGGCAGCTCGCCCACCGGCGACCGCGGGTTCAACGAGCATTTACGCCGTGCCTGGCAAGCGGGTCAAACCCTCAGCCTGTTCACCGACGAGTTCCGGTCTCCAATCTGCGCCGAGGTAACGGCCCGCGCGATTTGGGAATTGGCAGCCCGGAATGCCACCGGGCTTTACCACGTCGCCGGCAGCGAGAGGCTGTCCCGGTGGCAGATCGGCCAACTCCTGGCGGCGCGCTGGCCGCGCCTGCAGCCTCGGATTGAAGCTTCATCCTTAAAGGATTACTCGGGTGCCCCGCGCGCACCGGACACCTCACTGAACTGCACAAGGGCACAGGTGCTGCTTTCTTTTCGCCTGCCCGGGCTGACGGCGTGGCTGTCCGCCCATCCGGACGAAACCTTTTAGCGCATGTGCTCGATGATGTTGTCCCCAAACTGGGAGCACTTGATCTCGACAGCCCCGTCCATCAGGCGGGCAAAGTCATAGGTAACGCGCTTGGAGCTGATGGCGCCGTTGAGGCCCTTGATGATCAGGTCGGCGGCTTCATCCCAGCCGAGGTAACGGAACATCATTTCGCCGCTGAGGACGACGCTGCCCGGGTTGACTTTGTCCTGATTGGCGTACTTGGGCGCGGTGCCATGCGTCGCCTCGAAGATAGCGTGCCCGGTGACGTAGTTTATGTTGCCCCCGGGCGCAATGCCAATCCCGCCAACCTGGGCCGCGAGCGCGTCGCTCAGGTAGTCGCCGTTGAGGTTCAGCGTGGCGATGACGTCGAAGTCTTCCGGGCGGGTCAGCACTTGCTGCAGGGTAATGTCGGCAATGGCATCTTTAATGACGATGCCCTCTGGCGTCTTGCACCATGGGCCGCTGTCAAGCTCCACCGCACCGAACTCGCGCCTGGCCAGTTCATACGCCCAGTCGCGGAACGCGCCCTCGGTGAACTTCATGATGTTGCCCTTGTGGACGATGGTGAGACTCTTGCGCTTGTGCCGCACGGCGTATTCGAGCGCGGCGCGCACGAGGCGCTCGGTGCCCGGTTGGCTCACCGGCTTGACGCCGACGCCGATCTGGTCCACGCCCTCCTTGCCGAAGCGAATCTTCTTGAAGGCGTCCGGCAACTCCCGTTGGATGAACTCCAGGAGCTTCTTTGCCTCGGGACTGCCAGCCTGGTAATCAATGCCGGCATAGATGTCTTCCGTGTTCTCGCGGAAGATGATCATGTCCACCTTCTCCGGGTGTTTCACGGGCGAAGGCACACCCCGGAAATACTGCACCGGGCGCAAGCACACATAAAGGTCCAGCATCTGCCGCAGCGCGACGTTGAGGGAGCGGATGCCACCGCCGATGGGCGTCGTGAGCGGGCCTTTGATGCCAACCACGTATTCCTTGAACGCGGCGATCGTGTCGTCCGGCAGCCAAGTGTCGAACTTATTCTTGGCTGTTTCGCCGGCATACACCTCGAACCATGCAACCCGACGCTTGCCGCCGTAGGCCTTCTCAACCGCCGCGTCGAACACGCGCTGGCTGGCAGTCCAGATGTCAGGCCCGGTGCCGTCGCCACGAATGAAGGGCAGGATGGGGGTGGACGGCACGTTCAGTCTGCCGTCCTGGATGGAAATCTTGCCGCCGGCTGGCGGGACAACGTCTTTGTAAGGCATGGTTGTTAGCTATGTTTCTTCGCTGTGCCGGTAGAATCCACTGTGCGGCGGGGGAAATTCAAGAGCAGAATGCNNAGAGTGCCGCTACCGGAGTTGGGCGACGGCTGTCTGGACGTTGACCGTCGCCCGGGCGAACTCAGCCCGCACCCTGGCAACCGTGTTCTCCACCGTCAGGCCGTACTTGGTTCGCAGTTCCTCGGGCGTCGAGGCATGCTCGATGAACTGGTCGGGCCACCCGATCTGGACGACCGGCGTGGTTATCCGCCTGTCGCTCAACAACTCCAGGATGGCGCTGCCGTAGCCACCCTGCAAAACACCATCTTCCATCGTGACCAACACGTCGGCTGCGCCGCCAAAAAACTCCGTCACCGCCGCGTCCAAAGGCTTAATGAAGCGGGGGTTGACAAGCGCAACGTCATACCCTTCGGCGGCTAACTGGGTCGCGACCTGCCGTCCGAGCGCCATCATGTTGCCCAAGGGGAACAGGGCCACCCTGTGTCCGCCGGTGTTGTCGAAATTGCGAATGACCTCGGCCTTGCCGATCTCGATCAGCCGGGGTTGGTCCTTGATCCGGACGCCCTCGGCAGGCCCACGGGGGTAGCGGATGAACGTCGGGTGCGGCTCATGGGAGGCTGTGAACATCATGTCCACCAGTTCATCCTCGTCCTTGGGCGCCATGGCGATGCAGTTGGGCACCGGCCGAACGAAGGCGATGTCGAACAGCCCGTGATGCGTCGGACCGTCCTGCGCCGAAAGCCCCGCGCGGTCCATGCAGAACATCACCGGCAAGTCCTGCAGCGCCGCATCGTGGAGGATGCAGTCGTAAGCGCGCTGGAGGAAGGTCGAGTAGATCGCGCAGACCGGGTGGAAGCCCATGCTGGCCATGCCGCAGGCGAACAGGACGGCGTGCTCCTCGGCAATGCCCACATCGTAGTAGCGATTCGGCATGGCTTTCTCCAAATACTTCAAGCCGGTGCCACTTGGCATGGCTGCGGTGATGCCGACAATGGAATTATCCTTTTGGCACAACCGTACCAGGGCCTGACCGAAGACGTCCTGCCAATTTGGGGGCACGCCGGGCAGGGCGGGCGCAGTGGCTCCCGTCGCAACATCGTAAGGGCCCAGGCCATGGAACTTCTCGGGGTTCTTGAGCGCGGCCGCGTAACCTTTGCCCTTCTGGGTCAGAACATGGATGACGAGCGGCCGATCACACGTCTTGGCAAACTCCAGCGTGCTGATCAGCAGGGGCAAGTTGTGGCCGTCAATCGGCCCCAGATATCGCAACCCCATCTCCTCGAAGATCAGGCTGCTGCCGTAACCACCGCGGCCATCCATCTCAATCTCGCTCTGGCTGGGTTGGAGGCCCACATCACCTATGGCGCCCTTGAAGCCCTCCTCCGCCTTGTGCGCAAGCTTCAAGGCGATTTCGCCCTTGGGCAACCGCCGGACGAACCGCTCGAAATCCCGGGCGAGCTTGTTATAGGAGGGATGGGTGATCAGCCGGTTCAGGTAGGTGGAGATGGCGCCGACGTTCTTGGCTATGCCCCATTCATTGTCGTTCAGGATACCGACGAACCGCTTGGTCGTGTGGGCGATGTTGTTCATCGCCTCGAACGAAATGCCATTGGTCAGAGCGGCATCGCCAAAAATCGCCACGACGTTTTCATCGCTGCCGCGCTGATCCCGGGCGGCGCAAATGCCCAGAGCGGCGGACAAAGCTGTGCCGGCATGCGCCGCGCCGTAGCAGTCGTGTTCGCTTTCAGCACGCAAGGCGAAACCGCTCAGCCCGCCTGTGCTGCGAATCGTGTCAAAACGGCTCTTGCGGCCGGTAAGCAGTTTATGGACATAAATCTGGTGGCTCACGTCCCAGACAAACTTGTCCTTGGGCGTGTTGAACACGTAGTGCAGCGCCAGCGTCAACTCGACCACGCCAAGGTTGGGACCGAGATGCCCTCCGTGTTTGGCCAGAACGGTGATCAGTTCATGCCGCACTTCCTCGGCCAGTTGTGTCAACTGTTCCAGCGTCAGCTTCTTGACGTGCGCCGGGCTGTCCACCATCTCAAGATATCGGCTCATGTCTGGGTGTTGGGGCGACGAAACATCAGCGTGACAGAGTCAATGCTCGCATACTCGGATGCGGCTTTGCTCTATTCGGTCGAGTCCTCCGGCGACGCCAGCGGTTTGATCTTCATCTCACCTGCCGCGGTCCTCTCCAACTGCCGGATCTTAACCTCGGCTTCCGCCAGTTTCTCCTGGCACGTCCGGGCCAGGCGCGTGCCCTCCTCGTACTTAACCAGCAAGGTCTCCAGCGGCAAATCCTCCGACTCCATCGCGGCGACCACAGTCTCCAGCTTCTTCAAAGCCTCTTCAAACGGTAAACTCGCAGCCTTTCCCGGGCTGCTTTGGGCCGCATTTCTCGGAGCACTCGGCATATTGGGAGATTAGGACAAGCCCGCCCCCTCGTCCAGTGTTGAGTTTTGTGCTCGGGGAGCGAATCCGGGAAGACGGGAGATCGGGTGAGGCGGTGACGGGCATGCGAGGACCGCTTCCCTGCCCAACCATTAGATTCCAGCAGTAGGCCACCAGATATTGAGTTTCGTGGCTTGCGTTTTAGCGCGGAACCTGTAGGTATACTAAGACTAGTGCTCCGTCGTCTCTTATGAAGATTGTTGTTCGTGTTGGCAAATGCCTGGCGTTCTGCTTGCTGGCGCTTGCTGGTTCCCTTTCCGCCCAAACACCTGTCGTTAGTCAAACCAATCTGACTCTGCGCATCATGGCCGCCAACCTGACTTCAGGCGGCATGACTTACCAGACCGCCGGCCTTAACATCCTCAAGGGGCTCAAGCCGGACATCGTGGCCATTCAGGAATTTAACTACGCCAACAATGGCGCGGCTGACTTCCGCCAAATGCTGGATGCGACTTTCGACACCAACTTCGTCTATTACCGTGAGTCGGGCTACAGCATTCCCAACGGCATCATCAGCCGTTTCCCCATCGTGGCCGCCGGGTCATGGGATGACCCCGAGGTCAACGACCGCGGTTTCGCCTGGGCGCAGTTGGACGTGCCGGGCTCCAATGATCTATATGTGGTCAGCGTGCATCTATACAACAGTGGCAGCGCCAGCGACCGCAACAACGAGGCCATCGCCGTCAAGAACAACGTTGCAGCCAATTTCCCGGCGAACGCATGGGTGGTCGTCGCGGGCGATTTCAACACTGACACGCGGTCGGAGGCTGCCGTTAATACCTTCAAGACCTTTCTCAGCGATGACCCCATTCCTACCGATGCCCAGTCGGGCGGGGATATGGATACCAACGAACCGCGCAACAAGCCGTACGATTACCTCTTGCCCAGCTTCTCCTTCGCCACCAATCTGGCCCCTGTGGTTCTCACCTCGCGCGTCTTTGCCAATGGGCTGGTGTTTGACTCAGCCGTCTACACTCCTTTGAGCGACGTGGCGCCCGTGAGCTATGGCGACTCGCACGTCAGCGGCATGCAGCACATGGCGGTGATCAAGGACTTCACGATTGCCTACACGATCACCAACTCTTATTCCGACGCGCCCGCAATCACCGCCCAGCCCGAAAGCCAGACTGTCGAACCGGGCGGCAACGCTGCTTTCAGCGTGGTTGCCAGCGGCGCGCCAACACTCCACTACCAGTGGCGATTTGGAACCTCCAACCTGGCCGGCGCGACCGCCAGCACGCTGACGCTTACGAATTTGCAGTCCGGCAATGCAGGCACTTACTCCGTGGTCATCACCAACTTCGCAGGCAGCGTCACCAGCTCCCCGGCCACCTTGACTGTCGGCACCGCCCCGGTCATCGTCACCCACCCGCAGAGCCAAAGTGTGAATGCCGGCGCGACTGTCGCGTTCAGCGTCACGAGTTCAGGAACCGCTCCGCTTGCTTACCAATGGCGGTTCAATGGCGCCAACCTTGCCGGCGCCACCAAGAGCAGTTGCCTGCTGACTAANNCTTCACCGTCACCGCGACCGGGGCGGCGCCCCTCTCGTACCAGTGGCGTTTCAACGGCACCCCCCTCGCCGGAGCAACCGGGACCAGTTATACGCGACCCAATGTCCAGACCGGCGATGCCGGCAGCTATTCTGTTGTGATCACCAACCTGGCAGGTTCGGCTGTCAGCGTGGATGCCATCCTGACGGTTGCGGTCGCGCAGGGCAGTGTTATTGCCCAGTGGGGCTTTAACAGCCTGACGCCTGACGGTTTGACAACCACCGGCACATTGGCGCCCTCGACTGGCAGCGGCACCGCCACCTATGTCGGGGGCACAAAGGCGCCCGCCAGCGGTGAATTTGCCGCCGGCGGTCCAACTGATACAAATACCACCGACAACAGCGGCTGGAACACGTCGTATTACCCGGCTGCAACCGTCAGCAACAAGACCGCGGGGGTGAAATTCGCAGTCAGCACTGCCGGCAGACAGAATGTCAGTGTTTCGTGGGGCCAGCGGGAAAGCAGCACCGGCAGCAAGTATGTCCGGCTGCGTTACACCACCAACGGCACGGACTTTATTGACTTCCCGACAGCGGTCTCCGTGGCTGGGACCAGTTGGAAATCCACGACCAACAGCCTGGCGAGTGTCGGCGGTGTGAACGACAATCCCAGTTTTGCCTTTCAGATCGTGGCGGAGTTCGAAAGCACCGCCACCGGAGCAGGCAACACGAATTACGTAGGCGCCGCTGGCACCTACAGCACCGGCGGCACCATTCGCTTCGACATGGTAACCGTGTCCGGCACGGCCATCCCGACGGCCACGCCTCCCGTCATCAGCTCTCAACCCGCAAGCCAAATGGTCAATCAGGGCGCGGCCGCAACATTCAGTGTGCTCGCTGCCGGCACCGCCCCGCTCAGTTACCAGTGGCGCTTCAACGCCTCGGTGCTTCCCGGAGCGACCGCCAGCGCCTATACGCGCAGCAACGTCCAACCGGCCGACATTGGCAGTTACTCCGTGGTGGTGAGCAATTCGGCCGGAACGGCGATCAGCTCGAACGCGCTGCTTCATCTGGTAGTTCCGGCACCGGCCCTGGCGATGGAGTCGGCCCAGGTCATTCGTTGGCAGGGCCTCAGCAACCTGACCTACATCGTCCAGGCGATAACCAACATCGAGCAGACCAACTGGGTAACGGTGGGCACCGCCTCCTCGCCCGGGACGAGCGTGTCATTCACAAATCAGGCCGAAGCACCGCGGCAGTTCTTCCGCGTGCTGTGTCCCTGATCACTTCTCAACCTTGCTGAACACCTCGCCCGTTTTCAGCCGGGTCTTCAAGCGCTGGCCGGCTTTGACCTCGGCCGCCGCGCGCAAAACCTGGCCGCTCGCCGCGTCAGTGGTGATGGAGTAGCCGCGGGCCAGCACTTGCTCCGGCCCAAGCAACCGCAGACGGACCTCGAGCGTGTCCAATTGACCTCGCCGATCTTCCAAGCGCTGGCGCGCTCGCTCGCGCAGGCGCTGCTCCGCCTGCTGGAGCACTTCCCGCTTCTGCTNNCGCACCAATCGCTCCGCCAGGTTGTGCCATGTTTGCCGCTGCTGCCGCGCCCCCTGTCTCACACAACGCAACAGGCTCGTTTGCGCCTCATCGAGACGCTGCCCCCAATCGTTCAACCGGCGGCGCGGATGAACCCGCGCCAGGCGCTCCGTGATTTCGGTCAGCACATAGCGCTTGTCCTCCATCTGCTGCAGCGCCGATTGGCGGAGACGCCCGGGGGCTTCAGACAGGAACTGGCCGCTCGCAAAGACGCCCTCAGTAATGATCTCCGCCGCCGCGCTGGGCGTGGCAGCCCGCACGTCGGCAACAAAATCGCTAATGGTGAAGTCAATTTCATGCCCAATCGCCGAAACGACCGGCAAAGCCGACTCGAAGATCGCCCGCGCGACCACCTCCTCGTTGAAGGCCCACAAGTCCTCCAGGCTGCCGCCACCGCGGGTGACCAGTATCAAATCTATCGCCAATCCCCGATCACCAAATGCCAATTGAGCGGCATTAAACTCATTCAGCAGGCGAACGGCCGCGGCGATTTCCACCGCTGCGCCTTCCCCCTGCACGCGGCACGGCGCGAGAACGATTTCCAGCGCCGGATTGCGGCGTTCGATGACGTGCAGCACATCGCGAATGGCGGCGCCGGTGGGCGAGGTGACCAGGCCAATGCGCTGTGGATAGCGCGGCAGCGGGCGTTTCCGTTCCGGCGCGAATAGGCCCTCGGCTTTGAGTCGTTGCTTCAGTTTCTCGAAGGCTGCTTGCAGCGCTCCGATGCCCTGCAACTCGACCTTCGTCACGCGCAACTGGTATTGCCCCCGTGGCTCATAGACCGTTACCTCGCCCCGCAGGTTGACTTTCCGGCCATCCTGCAGCAGCGCACGATCCGCCTGTGTCTCGCCCCGAAACAGCACACACGTCAACTGCGCGCCCGCGTCCTTGAGCGTGAAGTAGATATGCCCCGAACTCTGCAATCGCAGGTTCGTGACCTCGCCCGTCACCCAGACCTCCCCTACCTGCTGTTCCAGCAAACGCTTGATCTGCCACGTCAGTTCGCTGACGGACAGCACCTTGCGAATCTGTTCAGGCGGAAACAGCTCGCCGAAGTCCCATTGTGACTTAACGGGCTTGGGCATCGCTAGCGTTCCAGGGCCACGCGAGCGGAGCGCCGACTTGCAGTCGGCTTAGCCGGCGGCTTATTTCCCAGCGGCTGGCTCATCTTCGGCACGGGTGGGTTGGCGGGCCTTTTAAGCCGAGTGCAACTCGGCGCTCCGGTTCTGCCTCATAATGGTTGGGATACGCGCTGAATAGCTGTTGCGCGGCCTGTCTGCTCCTCAATCTCGACCACAGCGCCCTGCAACAGGATGCGCTCCTTGGCCACCTCGAACTTCTGCGGCATGCTTGTCATGAACCGCCTGATGATCGGCTCAATCTCGCGGCCCAGCACGCTCTCATGCGGCCCCGTAAAACCGCCGTCAGCCAAAAATGCTGTGCCACCGGGGAAAACCTGCTCGTCGGCGGTCTGCACGTGCGTATGCGTGCCAATAACGGCGCTCACCTGCCCGTCGAGCAGCCGCGCCAGCGCGATCTTCTCCGACGTCGCTTCGGCATGGAAGTCCACGAAGATAAGCCTGGTGGTGCGCCGGAGGCGCTCGACCTCGGCCAGCGCGGCGTGGAACGGGTTCTCCAGTGGCGGCATGAAGGTGCGACCCTGAAGGTTGAGGATTGCCACCGGCGCCAGGCCCGGCGCCTCGAAGATCGTGCTGCCCTGTCCGGGCGTGCCGGGCGGGTAGTTGAGTGGCCGCACGAATCGGCGTTCGGCCTCCAGCAGTTCCATGACTTCCTTCTGGTCCCAGAGATGGTCCCCGCAGGTAATGATGTCCACCCCCGCCGCGAATAATTCCTCCGCGGTTTTCACCGTGATACCCGAACCGCCAGCGGCGTTTTCGCCGTTGGCCACCACCAACTGGACCCCGTGCTGCTGCCGCAATTGGGGCAGCAACTCCTTAACCGCGCGCCGGCCCGGTTGCCCCACGATATCCGCGATGAACAGCAGCTTCACGGGTCCAGAGTAACGTGCGCCCCCCGCAACGCGCAATACGCAACACGAATCCTCTCAGCGCCCAGCGGTGGAGTTCGCTGAATTCGTTCGACTCGTTGGCTGGAATTCTACATGGCAACATAAAGAGCTCCGGTTGCCTCAAGAGGCATGTTACCCTGATCAGTGAGCCGGGCAGAACCGAGAGCAAAGGCGCGATTCTTCGACAGCCCCGCAGCGTTGGCCCTGCCGCCAATCTGTCACCACACGGACTTTAGGGTCCTGGCAAGACGCCAGCCCGCCAGCGCCAGGCGGCGGCGCATTATGATTTGAGCCTCGCGCACGTACTCGGGCGTCAGCGCCGGGATGTCGGACACAGCAATCTTGCCGGACTTGACGGCAGCCGCATCCGCAAACCGAACGCGATCCTCCGCACAGGCAAAATCCACGGCGGCCCGGTGACTCTCCTGGACCCAGGAGTGAATCGTCCGGTGTTGCGAGTATTCTCTCAGCCTGGCCCGCTGGAGTTGCGGCGCGGCAGCCAATTCGTCCGCCAGCGCCATCACCGACGCATACGAGAGGTCTGAACCGGGCAGCGCATCCCAGAACGTATGCAGGCTGGTCTGATTCCGGTTCTGGTCCAGGACGAGGAACGAACTCCCAAGACCATGCCCCTTGGGCTTGGCTTTGGTGACCAGATTGGCGGTATGGAGCGGCTGGTGCAAATCGCCGTACAGATGCAGCACCACACCAAGGCTCACCGCGCGATCGTGCGCGCTGGCCTTCCGTCTTCGTAGAGTGGACAGGGCGCTCGACAGGACCATTTCCGCATTGGGTTTGGCAATCACAAACTGGTCCAGCGAGACGCGCTTCCGATCATCCTTCCGGATGAAGGGATAGCCAATCGCGTGCGGATATATATCGTACTGGGTGATTAAACGCGGCTTGGCCGGTTCTCCCGGCTTGGCCGGGCGCGCCAGGTCCAGCCACACCGCCGCCGTCAAAAACGCCCATTCGTTGGTGTCCACTCCGGCGGGAACCTCGGCGACAAGCACCTGCTGGTAGTGAGGATGCTGCCGCAACAGGTCTGAGGCGGACCGGCGCTCCGCCGCATCCATTTCTCGCCACGCCAACTCGGCCACCGTTCGGTGCCCCACGCCATTCCAGGCTGCCGCCGGGAGAGCCAGGAGCAACGGAGCGATTAAGAGACAAAGAGTCTTTCTCATAGATTATCAACGACGGCAAACGCCTAGGAATGCCCGCGCTCAGCCTAAGCCGCCGGGGCCGGTGGTATCAAGTTTGCCGTTTTGCCATAGCGTGAAACTCTTCAGAATCGAGCCGCCGATAAACTCGCGCAGAAGGGAGTTGTCAGGGATGAGGTCCTGGCNNGATGGGCAGAAACCACTGGAGGAACGAGAGCAGGCGCTTGGCCTCGATGTATTCGGGCGTGCCAAAGACGACTTGGCGCAGCAGCGGCTCGGCCAGCATCCGGATGGCGGAGAGCTCATACACCAGCGCCGAGTTGAACATCACGTCCGCATTCTCCTGATAGGGAAAGATGTGCTTCTTCTCGCCGCGCCCGACGGATTCCCAGTGGCTGATGGTCTGCTGGGCGCTGTAGCCGCGGTCGCGGGCGTCGCGAATGATGCGGCGCAGCAGGCGGGTATCGGTGGTCGAGATGCGGTTGTGGCGGTCCAGGTTCAACTGGGTGAGGCAGGAGACGTAAATGCGGGTGGTCTGGCGCGGAGAAAGACCGGGCAGCAAGCGCGGGTTGAGGCCGTGGATGCCTTCCAGGATTACCAGTTGACCTTTCTCGAGCTTGACGGTGTCGCCGGGTTGGCTGCGCCCCAGCGGGAAGTTGAACTTGGGCAACTGCACTTCCTGGCCGGCCACCAATTGCTGGAGGTCGGACAGGAGCCGGGCGATGTCCAGCGCGCCGAGGGCTTCA
>MTKZ01007051.1_pt1 | contig 23780 bp, 18 predicted proteins | sample 1042781 | NCBI WGS metagenome assembly MTKZ01 (sample SAMN06212207, study PRJNA360539) | anaerobic digester metagenome | biome: Wastewater treatment plant; material: sludge; isolation source: anaerobic digester fed with sludge from wastewater treatment plant | place: Denmark: WWTP Viborg ... | reverse complement strand
CATGACTCTCGATGATAATGGTTTTACATTTAGTACTAGCCTAAAAGGCGACCCAAGCTCACTGTATCCTAAATTTTATTCGAATACTGGAACTACAATTCCATATGGAGACGATCCTACAGTAGAAGGATCAGAAAACGTAGATACTGCACTACGAAAAGCAACATGGTATGATTTTTATCTTCCAATCACAATAAGAACTGTTACCGGGACCACCGGAACCGGACTACAACTTTCTGATACAATTAATATTGCAGCAGCAATTAGAAAATGGACCGGAAATATTCAAATTGGAACTGATGAATTTAATTTAATTGGTAGAGGACAGGCACCTTGGTGGTCTATTAGTTCCGTCGCAATGAATGGAACCTTCACTGTAGTTTTCCCAATTCTTGGTGAAATAAGTGGAGCGGGCACATATCATACAGTAGTGCCAACATGGCAAGCAGTCCCATATCCGTGGGGAGAAAAAGGAGTACCTCTTTCTCCAGGGGTGGGCTTCGGAGCAAGAACAATTACTGCTGCTGGAGCTATTAGCCCAGTTCCAACTGGAGATGTCGGAGATAGACCAGATGTCTTCACTATTTCACAAGTAGGCATTCTGCCTCTATATGTTAAAAATAGTGAAATGGTTCTAGGGGATATACCTACGAATGATACCGATAATAATCTATCAATTGTTCTTAAGAAATCAGCCGTTAATATTACTGCGGGTGTTATTCAGGCAGATGTTGACTACGAAGTTATCTTCAGTAAGGCATAAAAATAAATGATTTCATATAATGACAAAGGATTTAGCGAAGCAGGCGGTGCAATATCATGCATATGCATCGCCTGCAAATCTATATTTTATAGAAAAACAACTGAAATATATGATAAAATGGGTGTAAGAAGTAGCAGATTAACAGAAAAATATATTTCTAAACGAATTGAAAAAGAAGAATTTGATAAATTAGTTGTAGATAATGAAAGAGATGCCAAAATACTAAAAATATATATATGCAATGATTGTATTTTTAAATATAAACTTTTTGGTTAAAGAGTAAGAACGAAATCTAAATTCGCAGAAATAGTTGAAATACCTGGATTATATTCTATTTTTACATTATTTATATATGTACCAATTGGATAATTTGGAGCTACATCCCATAACGCAGTCCTGTTGCTAACCATAAATACAACATCAATATATGGACTTTCATGCATAGCAGTATCATGATATTGAGTAGATGTACTAAATGTCGGCGCATTCCATGGAGCAACTATGCCCCAGGGAGTGACTGCACTAGACAATGCGACGAAGGTCATTGTCGCAGTTGCTTTTTGAGTTTTTAAAAATCGTACCGGAGTATGCATATATTCTTCAGTATAAATTTGCAAACCAGCAAAAAGATCGCTTCCACCAATTGGCATGAATGATTCATAATCTATATCATATTTAAAATTAAAAGACTTTAAATTAATTGCATAATTATCTATATAAGCTACAAAATCATAGTATGCACCTGCTCGCATTGGTGGCACTAGTCCATATGCATAAGCGCCGTCATCTAAATAAATATATCCAGGCGCAGTTGGTATAGTTCCTTCAAGCAATGGATCTGTAATCCAATTAATTGTAGAATTGGCGATATCTGTTATATCTAAAGAACAACTTTTAAGCATGGCTGCAGGAAAATATGCTTCAATTGTCTCAGGGAAATACACTCTGGACCATAAATCCCACGCAAGAACACTAGAATAATATCTAGGACAGGCCGGATAAAACATTTCTAAATCATATGCGAAAGGAACGGGTGAAATATCTTCTACAGGTCCAAGCAAAACTGGTCCTGTCATTGTAAAATCACCAGATAATTCGCTAATTCTTCGGATTAAAGAGTCTGCACTAGCAGATATCATTGAATGATTATTAATTGACAAAGAAAAATTCTTCTCAAAAGTATTCATGACTATGGGATAATTATTCATGCCCAAGTCATATCCTAAATTCCATATCCCACTAATATAATTTATGACAGGCATAATATTACCTTTTACCAGGTGGTTGCTGTGTGGTTACTTGTGGATGTTCTCTTTGTTCGGCCTGACCTCCACCTGGCCATATATTTACAGGGTTAACTCGCATAGAGGGTCTTCTTTTTTGATTTAATCGCCGTTCTAGTGATACATCATTATTTGCATTATTTGCATTATTTGCATTATTGTTTGAAAACATATCCGCAAGTAGTTCTGCAATATCTACGTCACTAATAGGAGGGACAAAAGTTTGTCGCTCTTTCGTATATTCGGGATTAAATACAGGAGTATTAGTAGCAAATGGATTATATTTATTTTTATTTACTGAATCCGTTTTACTACTAACACTTGTTCCAGTTACTAATGGAGGAAAACCAGCTTCATTTTTGTGAAGAGAAGATGATCCTGGATTATTTCCAGTACCTAATGCACCGTATTGCTCATGCTCTTTTCGTTCTCTTCTTCTTTCATTCCTTCTTCCCGGAGTATATTCAAAAGGATTGGGAGCACCTCGTCCCGCTTCTGCTACTTTTTCTATCTTAGATGCAAAAAGCCTTCTTGTTGGTAAATTAGCATACCAGTCTGGGACACTCTCCTCAATTCTACCAACAATGTGTTCGGCATTGGGGATATTCCGTTTTTTATCGAGTCTCTCATCCGCTGGAACATATCCAACAATATTCTCATTCAACCTATCCATTTCTCTAATTCGTCTAGGCTCATTGTTCTTCGTAGCCAATTCTCTCATTTTTCTTTCTGTTAAAATATCTTGAAGCCTTTTTAAGTTTTTTTGCCTTATTCTTTCACTCCAAGACAAATTATATTTAGATCTATCGTCCTCCACATCCTTATGAAATTCTTCAAGTCTTTTTTCTGTCGATGTGCCCCAATCATTATTCTCTGGTCTAATTGATCCTAAATAGGAATCTATACTAACACCAATGGGGAAAAAGTTATTAACTCGCGAATTTATTCTTCCAGTATCCAATGTATAGCCATGTCCGCCCCACTGCGAATAACGAAAAGTCATCTTATTTGGCTGTTTCCCAGTCAAGTATGAATAAATTTGTTTAATTGCGACTATATCTGGAATACTTCCAGTTGCATTTATAGCATTTTTGATGCTCGACTGCATCTTACTATTTGTGTCCTTGCCTTCGCAAGATGCAGCCAACTTCTTCAATCTTTTGTTCGAGAAAAAACAAGTTTTAAAATTATTAGGTAAATTAATTATAATGTCTTCGTTTCTCGACGAAGTTTTAATGGATTCAGGAAAATATATTTCTATAGAGTCATCATCTTTATAACAAATGAACTTATTATAATTATATTTGCCATTTTTTAAATTTCGTAAATTATCTAATGTCATATTTTAACCTTAATTTAGTTTAAGTAGATGTTTAATTAGATCAATTATTAATTGCCAAATATTTAAACTTTTTTCTTTATCTTTTGGAGTTTCTTCAGTAGGTGGATTTTGTTTTTCATATTGTTTATTATATCTATATATCCACGTAATTGTTCTTTCAAGATCTGTATTGCCACGAATGCCATTCCCATCACTGAGTCCTGCTTTAATGCTCCAGGCAATAGCATCATCAAGCTCCGGAATATGTAATTGCTCGAAACTCTTTGCACTTGGCTGCAGATGACCAATTTTTGCATCGAATCTTTTTAGCCAAATTGCAACTCTTTTTAAATTGTCATTATTTTTGATGTTTGTTCCATCACTAATATTATGACCAATCATCCAATCAATTGCCTCATCCAATTCCGTAGGCACTGGTGGATCAATTGGACCGACTGGATCAATTGGATCAATAGGGACTCCCTCTTCCCATTCTTTTGGCATTTCCCAATTCGCATATCGATAAATTCCCCTACATATTCCAAGTGCATATTTAAGATGTGCATCCGGTGCAGAGAGTTTCTTTCTGTCGTTCGGATTGTCCCCATATCCAGCCTCAATTAAGCACGCAGCTTCAGTTTTATTCCAATTGCTGCAGCCAGTCAAAACACCTAAATTTGAAGGACATCTCCACCATACTTTTGCACCCTTGTTGCTGCTTTTAAGAGTTGGGAGCCCAAGAGCCTGTGCTACTTCCTGAGCTACCATCTGGGCAAGCTTTCTACCATTCGGAGCAGCAATTTGATTATCTGGCCCCCAAGTATCACCGGCACTCTTTGCATAAAAAATTCCATAAACACCAGATGCACTCGTTTGTTCTCCCCCAGAACTTGCATCGGTATGGATACTTACAAAGATTTTAGCATTGTTATTAACAGCAAGGCAGCCTCTCGACTTTAGACTAGGATCTTCATCAGGCTTAGTCCTAGTTAAAAGAACTTTATGACCCTGTTTTTCCAACATATCTCTTGCAGCAAGACCAGTCTTTCTTGCGAGGACCCCTTCTCTATAGCCACCTGGAAATTGATGCGTATAATCAGAATGCCCAGGATCTAGAACAATTATGCTCATTCTTTCCCCCTACTGAGATAATCATTATAATTATATAGCCATTCAGAAATGACTTCCAAGGTTTTATTGTCTTTAATATTGCTTCCATCACTAATTTTATTATCAATCATCCAATCAATTGCTTTTTGAACTGTCGAAGAATCTTGTGACTCTTCGATAGGATCCACAGGAGTTTCTGGGAAAAAGCTTTCTGCAATTTTCTTGAGACGATACTGTGCCCCCATGCTCGCAGTATATCTTAAGCAATCAGCGGAAATTTGGTTCTCTGGAACAATTGTCTGTCCACTTCGAGTAACTGCAACTCCCGGTTTATATCTGGGATCTTCTGACAACCCTAAATGATTTTTCCATTCTGGCTTCGGGCCGTTTTTGCCACGATACCAGTACTTAAACCTCAATGCACAACCATAAAGCTGTCTCTCTGGGCCCCTCCAAGCACCAGGCCTACCACCTTCTGGGCCAGGATTGGGCTTATCTACGCCACAAAGCCATTCTTTTTTGTAATAATCGCTCTTAACACCCTCAGTAGAATATGTTTTATCAGAACCATCCCATGCATATGTAACTGCACTCTGCTCCAATTGCATTCTAGTCACAAGCAATCTAGGATCAATTCCTACTTCTTTGGCCACCTTATCAATCAGAATATCAATGTCCGGAATTGCCCTGAAAAGACCAGAAGTAGCATTTTTTCTTAGCCATTGACTAGGCAATGCAACATATTTCTCAGCCCAATTTTGTGGTAAAATTAATAATGATTCCATACTCGTTCCAACTCCTTAAGCTTGGTAAATTAACCAAGGTTATTTAAATGCACGATATTATGCATTCTATTCTTATTTTACAAAAAAAATCCTGCTTTTAGAAAAAGATTCCCTCTATTTATTCCTTTGATTCAGTATAATATTTATTAAGACCATTTATTATTTACGTGTGCAAATTAAAAATTCCTATCTAATTGAAGGAAAAAGTCAAAATTAAATAGAAAATTAAATAAAACATATACATAAAGGATACTGTAAAATGAAGAATTTACCACTTCAATTCCAAAGACTTAATAAAATCGAACAATGGAGAAAATTATCAGAAAAGGAACAAAAAAGAAAACTCAAAATTGATGTAGATAATTTAGAAGAGAAAATTTTACAAGTAAAGGGCTTCGATGAATTAACAAATGCAATAAATAAAACACTTCCAGCAAGCGGAACTCTTTATATAGAAGATAAAGGCCAAAAATGGAACGGTAGTGGATTTTTGCTCAATAATGGAAGATTTATTACTGCACATCATGTCATCGAAGATATATCTGGTGCAGCAAATTTAACCATCATGTTCGATAAAGATGGACCACAGTATGCAGCAAATATCGCTGCAGGTGCCCCGGAAATTGATACGGCAATTCTGATTTTAACGCAAATACCAGAAAATATTCAACCAGTTATGCTCGCTGATCCAAAAAGTATTACAATTGGAGAACAAATTGCAGTCATTGGCTCCCCAGGAGGATGGCAAAATGTAGTCACTTCGGGAAGAATTTCTGCAATCCAGCAGGACTTGGGACACCTAGAACAATCATTGCAAGACTTTATTTTAATTGATGCAGACATCGAACCAGGAAGCTCGGGATCAATGGTCATCGATGCGGACGGAAGAGTTATTGGAATGGTCTCTGCATTAATTGGCGAATATGCAGAAGTAGGAATTGGAAAAAAAGCAGTTATCCCTGTTGGTAAATTAATTCAATTAATTAGACAAACTCATAAAAATTAGCCTCTACGAGTATTGATAATTGAAGGATATGCAGTCTGTTTTTCACCCAATGGGGCGTTAAGAATAAAAGTAGTAATAGCATTGAATTTTTTTTCAAACTCATTATATTCTTCTATATTCATCGCCTGTCCTAAACGAATATAACTTCTAAGTTCATACATCATATCGATTAATTGATCAGTTTCTAAAATAACTTTCATGTTGATTCTCCTTTTTTTATATTATATTGTTTCTGTAAAAATTAATAAAAACCTCTTGATAAAAAAGGTTTTTATGCTAATAAAAACGAACAAATAATAAAATATTAAAGGAGAATCAATTTTGTATAAATTCCAGCAGATTTTTGATCCAATTAGAGAATTATTAACAATTTTAGGAGAAAGCTCTGACCCATATATCGAATATGTTGCATATGATATTTATGCATGGCTATGGTCATTAGCAAATAATGCGAAAGATAAAAATAGCTTTTATAAAGAAATTGTGCTTAGATTGCATCCAGATGTTTGCGATTATGAATATGCAGGAAAAATATTTTCATATATTAATGCGATTAAAGATGGAATGGCACCAGAATCAATTAGGCAAAAATTAAGAGAAATATTGTCAGAGGATGGCCAAAGTGCATTCTCTATACTTAAAACAATGTTTGAACCAATTAGAGAAGATGAAAGAAATAGAAAAACGGAAACACCTGAAGCAGAAGAAATAATAAATGAAATAATAAAACGACGAGAAAAAGAACGAGAAAGACGAGAAGAGGCTATAAAAAATGAAGAAATAAAAACAGTTCCAACATATAAAAGAAAACGAGAAATAAACCAGAAAAGGAAACAAGATCCTGTTTCTACTACAAATAGACCAAATTCAGAAAAATGGAAAAAACAAAAAGAAGAAACTCGTTTTTAATTAATAACCCAATTTTTTCCTCGATAAGTAATTGTGACCGTTGCTGTATGCGCAGCAGAACTCGATGCATTTGTGACCTTAATGCTTAAAAATGTTAAATCAGTAAATGTAAAAGTCCTAATATAATTTGTAGTGTGCACTGTAAAAATCGGATATAAAGATACGGTGTCCAATGTAGAACCAGAATCATTCGACCTAAAAAATTCAACAGTACAACCAGCATCTGCAGATGCATTGTGAACAATTTTAATTTGAATTTCTGCAGCCTCATAGTCAATAGCAGCAAGATTGAGCGATCTACTCATCGTAGCATTTGCACCAGCAAGAGATGCATCAGTAGCTAAATCAGTCTTATTACTCCAAATCGGCATAATTATTGGCATAATTATTCCCCCTTCTTAATAATTCTAGCAATATCTTTCATCAATTCTTTTTTCCCTGTTTGTTCTAATGCCTCCAATAATTCTTTTTTAAGCGTTCCTCTTTTGACTTCAAAATTGCATTGATTTTCCTGTAAGAATTGATTAATTAATGCAATTTTCTTAAAAATATTCGGATCTATAGCATCAAAAATAGGAACATCGTTTTTATCAATATCCAATTTAACTATTGGACCATTAATTACTTCTTCATATCTCAAATAAAACCTTTGAATTAATTCCGGAAGAACTTGTAGAATTTGTTCCCTTGGGATCTGATCGATATTATAAATTTCCTGGATTTCTAAGTTGCTCCCTATATCAAGCATATTCAAAAGCTCATTGATTTCTAAAATCGGAGTCGTCATTTCTTGTTGCCTGGAAATATGATCAGCAACTGCAAGAATCGCCGACATCTTGAAAAAGATTTCCGGGGAAATCCAATTATGATTAATTTCTATTTTATTAAGCAATTTGTTAATTGAAAAAAATCTCTCCCTGTCTTCCTGTTCATTATTCATCATAGATTGACCAAATTGCATGTGGTTTTTAATAAGCAAACGAATAATAAATTGATATTCCTCTGGGACATTTTTCATAAATTGACCAGCTATTTGCCAGCCCTCTGATTCATGTCCAATAAATTGTTGATTCGGAATAATTTTAAATAAAGCATTTACCTCGTCATTGTTCTTAGCTGCAGATCCACAAATTTGACAAATAGGCCTATTTGAATGAGAAAATTTACCATTTGCTTGACAACGTCTACATAAATATTTAATTTTCTGTGAAAATTTATTGGGGTCCTTATTGCCACAGTTTTTACAAATTGTCCCGAAAGTATGTTCTCCACATTTATTGCAGGTAAAATTGGATGCTCTATTTTGTTTCCCTATATCATGCAATGCCGCTGCTGTTATTAAAATATTTTTGATATCAGAAAGAATTTGTTGCTTATCTAAGACATCTGGCAAAATTGGCCCAAAAATATCCTCATAATCAATTGCAGCAACAGTTTTAACTACTTCTTCAGTATGTCGCAAAACAGATTCTTCATGATAAATTGAATTATGTTCAATGTTTAATAATTTAATGACTTCGGGAGGAAGAATCCAGTCCCCACTCAAAATTATGTTTCTATTATTTTGCTGCGCATACTTAATCCAATTATGATGTTTCACTTTTTTCCCAATCTAATGTGTTTCCAAATATTGAATAATTCTTATTGTTTCAGTTCTTTCTGGTTCAGGTGCATTTTGTACGTAATCATGAAGCTTTGATAAAGCCTGTGAAAAAATTGGTCTTTCATGTGTAGATGTTCCAAAACTTTTATATACAAATAAATAATATTCTAATCGTTTATAATAATCATCTAAGCCAGAATATTTATACATTGCTGGTAATAACATATTTTCTAATCCTGCATCTAAATATTTGAGTGCATGATATTTTATTTGCATAACTATCTTTTCACTATATGGTATCTCTTCCAAATTTCTTATAAGTCTAGTTATTGAGTTTATTTCATCATTTATAATATATTTTTGAATACTTTCTATAAAAGAATTTGAAAATTCACAATTAAGATTTAATTCATTAATTATAAAAAATATATTATAAAGGAAATGAAGATTAGACCTATAATATTGCATGCTAATATAGAAATTTAATTCTTTAGATAAATAATCTCTTATTAATACATTTTCTAAATCTTTATTCGAAATTTCGCTTAATTTTTGTAAAACAAATTCATCTGGTTTTTTATTAGTAGTTAATAGTTTTTCTAAAATTTGAAATAATCCATTGTAATAACTTATACGATCAGTTAAATTAAATTTTTCATTTATTTCACAAATAAATATAAGTAAATCTATATCTAAATTTGTTATTGTATCTTTATAAAGTCTTTCTACCGCAAATTGTATTGGGTTCCAATGTGAAATTTCAGGCATAGGATAGTAAAATAGTTTAATTATTTTTCTTATCATAAGAGAATCTTTATTTTTCATTGCATTTATGAATATTTTAGGTATATGATTTATAATATAATTTTTAATATATCTTGAATATACCCTATCATCTAAAGTCTCAATAAATTTTCTATATTGTAATTGTTGTACTTCATCCATATTATAATTCTGTATCATTTCAAATAATTTTGTCATTATAAATTCTTCCATATCAAAATTATAATATTTAGATAAAGTACCAAAATAATTATGCTCTCTAATTTTATATATATTATTTAATCTTTTTGCACCCTCTTCAGAAAAAAAATTCTACTTCCCCACTCACTAGTTCTTCTAAATAATTATTAAAATCTTCTTCTAGATAATCTATATTTACATTAAGATTTATTCGATTTATCAAATAAAATAACCATCTAGCTACATCTATCGTCTTATCATTCATATATATATTTTTAATTTTTTCTTCTAAAATTTTAATTTCTTCTTCACTAAATTCTACAAATTCATTAATTATATTAATTATATTTTCTAATTTATTATTATCAATTTTTTTAGATTTGAATAATTCTTCGAGTGTTTCTATAATTCGACTATTATTTATTTTTATATTATCGTGTTGCTCTATTAATTCTAAAATATCTGTATCAAGATCAAAAATATTTATATCTTGAAGCATTTTATTTATTTTATTAACATTTGGTTTTTTCTTGGCCAACTCTGTCAAAAGTTTTAAATTGTTTTCTCTATTTATTAAGTTTGTATAATGTCTCTCTTCTGGAATATCTGTATTATAAAAACTCGGCGCAACTTTTTTATAGTAACCATCGGAAGAAATAAGCCAGTAATTATTTTGCAAATTTTTTAACATATTCTCAATTTTATCTTCTTCTAAATATTGGCTCAGTCTTTGTGCTAATTTATCTTTAAATATCTCAAAAAGGATTTCTTCCTGCTCAGCATGTTCTCCACGTGCCAATTCTTCGCCTATTTCTTTTCTAATTTCAAAATAATCTTGGGCTGCAAAATACATAAGCCAAAAAGCTGGCATATTTTGCGAATATCTAAATGTTATTTGATAAGGAATGCTTCCTCTATTAAAATATTCACTAAAGTTAATAAGTTCTTCATTCGTAACATCAATCTTTTTTAAAATATCTGCAAATCTATCTAATTCAATTTCATCGGAAATATGTATAATGTTTCTTAATTGTTGATATATAGAAGGATCACTTGGCATTGGTAAAGCTAATTTCTTTTTTAATTCTTTCATTACATAATTATAAATTTCTATAATTATTCCATATGGATCTTGTCTTGCCGAAGTTTCTATTATTTCTTTCTTGACAGAATCTTTTTGCCAATTTCTTAATGATTCTATTTCCATTGTTAAAATCATTTTTTTAAATCTTTTTTCTTCTTCTTCATTGTTAATATTGTATGTTTGCCTGGCAATATTTTCACGAATTGATATTAATTCTTGAAACACTGTGGATGGATTTTTCATTCGTCGCATAAGAGAAAAAATTAATAATTCCTTTGTTTTTATTTGTAATTCTTCTAATTTTTTAAATATTTTTGCATATCTACCTATATTTGAATCTATATTTTCTAATCTATGTGCATTATGCTCAAACAAATTAACTATTAAACTATGCGTAATTTCCGAATCGGCATCTGTAGAGAAAAATTTCAATGCATTTCCTCGATCATTAGCTGCAATTAATTTAATAGAGGCAACATTCCATCCATTTTCTTGATTCCCCATCCATTTCGGGATTGAACCAGCAAACCCAGTATCAAAGTGCAAGAATGGAATATTTTTAGGAATTTGTCTTTCTAAATAACTTTTAAACCACTCCGGTTTCTCGGCAGCTTTATTTGTAGTTAATGGCCTAGACGAAACAACTGAGACTCCTATGTTTTTAATTTCTTCAAATCTAGGATCATTTACTATAAGTTCCCAAATTAAATCTGTATCACGAAGATGTATAGCTATCTTTTCAAAAATTGGATACTGCGAATTTGGTCCTTGTTGGGCTGTATAAAGAAGTAATGAATATATAGTATCATATAAAATTTCTCCTAGAGAAAAACCCTCAGTAAAAATATTTGTAAATACAGAATTATTAACATCGTCAGTATCAATTATTCCAGGCATACAGTCGGAAAATATTCTTATTTTACCATCTGCATCCATCTGAAGAAGTGTCTTTTTATATAACTCATGCAATCTGTGCTTCGGATTCATAAAAATTGCATTAAGATTCCTAGCAATATCTTGATTGCCTCGCATTGCACTCCAAATTGCCTGCTCTGCTGTTAATGCTGTATATATATATTTAAAAGCAAATCTATACCAGGTTTTTTCAATACCATTTATATACATAATCTATGCATCCTAACAACTAATTCTTCCTTAAATTATATTCTTATTTTATTTGATTTGATTCTTTCCTATTATTGTAAAAAAAATCCTTCAATCTAATGAAATATTTTACCAATATTTAACTGCAAAAATATTTATGAAAAAATCCTAAAAGGAATCTTTTTCTAGTAGGAAGGAATCTTTTTGCGAAAAATGTATATAAAGAATACAATGAAAATTAATCAAAATACAAAATATTCATGGACGAAATATGTCTTCGCAGCTACAAAAGAAAGCCTGACAAATATGCTTAACCATGAAAGAATGCCGGAAATCGCAAGAAACTTCATCGCAAACTCCATCGAAGAAAATGAATGGATAGCTCAACGATTAATCCAGGCAATTATGAGGGGAGATTTTAAAGAATTAGAAGAAAACGAACTCCTCGCAGCATTGAACGAACGAAAAGCAATTTTGGAAAAAGAATATGCGAATGTCCTGAAAATTAATGATGCAAAAACTAAGAAACTACTACCAAAAGACATAAAAACTAAAAATCCAATACTGAACAAATGGCTGGAAAAAGTCTACGACGAAGAATATGAAAAACTACTGAGAGAACACATCATAGAATTAGAAGACTGGTATAATTATCAATCCAGAAATTCACCAGCATTCTTCATAAATGACTGGCAACTAAAAAATGCAATCGATGCCGCAATCGCATGGCATAAACGATTCAAAATAGATGCATCAATGGAATATGCGCCAATCAAACAAGAAAACGTCTTTATGGGACCAAATTGGCCAAAGCATCCAGAATGGAAAGGCTGGACAATTCAACTCATTAAAGAACAAAGAGACTTCGTCGCCGAAGGCAAAAATATGGGACACTGCATAGCAGACTATTTTGAAAAATTTATCCAAGGAACTACTTTCAATTTCTCATTAAGAAATCCACAAAATAAACCAAAAGCTACATTTGAATTAGATGAATATGGAAGAACAGTGCAAATAAAAGGCCTACGAAATGCTCAATTAAACGAAAATTCACAAGAACAACAAATGATTAATCTTTTTATGCAACTAGATACAAAAAAAATTGTTACAAATATATTGGGAAAATTAAAAGAAATTGAACCAATAAGCGAAAATGTAAGAATAATTGAAGACAATAAAGGAAATAAACTTACGCAAATCAAAAAATTTACCGATCTTTATGCAGCATATATGAATAACAAATTACAAGAACTCGATCTAAATACTATATGCATAATGAATGATAATAGATTCTATAGCAAAACAATATATTATTTCGTTCTTAACGAAAATAACGAAGTCATAAATGTTACTACGAATGCATCACCAGAAATAAAAAAACAAGATGAACAAGAAAATAAAAAAGAATTCTTAATGTTTGTTCAAGATGTAATAAATAAGTTAAATAATCATACGAAAAAAGAAAATTTCGATTTTTCTAAAAATTCTTCTGATACCGAATTTCAACTATATGCGTATTATTTAAAAAATATTAAAAAGAATATGCTAAATATGGATAATGTTATTAATTCACTTAATCAAAATGCTATTCTCGCTTTTTATTATAATATAGTAACAACGCAAGATGAATATCAATATATTTTTAATGAATATAATTCAATTATAGAATCAAAAATAGTTAATTGTGACTATATTAAACAAATGTTCGGAACACTATCTAGCGCTCAAAGCGTCGAAGAATTTCAAAAATACTTGGAAGAATTAAAACCAAGCCCACAAATTATCGATATGCTAATTAATAGTGTAATCGCAGAAGTACTGTTCAAAAATATGACAAAGAATGATGATCCAAAAACAATACAATTCCTAATAGAACAATGCGGACTTAGTTATGAAAATATATTTATCGCAACCATAAATTATGATGGAAATTATGATGGAAATTATGATGAAAATTATGATGAAAATTATGATGAAAATTATGATGAAAATTATGATTATGATTATGATTATGATTATGATTATNNGAACAATAGGGATAGATTATTAAAAGCTGTAATAGATTCCGGAGCAATTAAAATATTGGCTTTCTTAATAGAAAATAATATAAATATTCAAGACAACTTCTATATTCATGCAAATAATATTGGATTTATTACGCCATTGGCATATGCGGCTATAATAAATAATGTACAAATATGTAAATTTTTAATTAATATAGGCGTAGATATTAATAAATCTGATGAAAACCCGGTAATTATCTGCGCAGTACGTAGTAATAATTTAGACTTATGCAAACTCTTTATTGAAAATAATGCAGATATAAATGCTATGAATAGATATGAAGAATCTGCCCTACACATCACTGTGAAAAATAATAATTTAGAACTATGCAAGTTTCTAATTAATGAGGGAATAAATGTAAATATTAAAAAACATGAACAATTTACTCCACTCGATTATGCAATCAAAAATAAAAATTCTGAAATATGCGAATTATTAATTAATGCAGGAGTAACAGTAACAAAAGAAAATAAAAGATCTCTACGTAAATTAGGAATTATGTGATAAACTACGAAATAAGCCTCTTCGCTTCAATTAGGCTAATAATAAGTTGTATCTAATATATCCAACATATACTCATCTTCTATGTATTTTTCTATAGCCTCATTAAAAAATTCTCTAAAACTATCTTTATATTCCAAAAATATACTTTCCAAAAAAGAATAATCAATACGATCTAATTTTGCAATAAAAGCACTCGGAGTAGAATCTAATAAATCTTCTAATTCTCTTTGATTTAATATATATTTTCCCATATATTTTTGTTTATAAATATAAGTAGCTATTTCTCTCAATTTATTTGTATCATATCCTGATAAACTCATTATATCGAAATATGTTTGATATTTAAATGAATAATTAATAGTAATGAATTTAATTAAAACTTTTCTTTCGTCAAATGGACGATCCATATAAATATTATTAACTGTTTCACTCGTATCTTTTACTAAATAAGCAATATTCCATTCTAAAAATTTGTCTAATATTTGTAAATCTATTTCCTGAAATGCATCACCCTTTATTTGATATTTTTTTCTAATTGTCTCATGTAAAAATTCATTAAAATCATAAGTACCAATTATTTCCCGTGCCTCACCAATAGTTATAGTCTCCCAATAATTATCAAACATTTCCATCGCTACATCTAGAAGAGCATCATATTTGCGATAAAACTTATCTATCTCTTCTGAATATTCGGGAGAACTTATAAATTCTTGGAATTTTTCTTCCAAATCCGGAGTAAGTATGTGATCTTTTCTGCCCTTAGGGGGTTCATCTATGTTACCTGTATAATCAACTGTCATGCAACCATGTGGATAATTGTATTTATCACGAAGGCTAAATAATATAATTTGATTATTTATAAATTCATTATAATATGTCCCATCTCTTAGACAATTATTCATTTTTAAACCCTCTGTATGAAAATTATTATCAGAGGAAATCCTAACAATTCTCCAACCATCCCACTCCTTCGGAGCAAAAACAGTTGCATCTTCATCTTTATAATAAATACTAATATGCGGATAATAAGCTTCGAGATTAGCGTAAAAATCTTCCATCGCAGACATGACTTCTTCATAACTACCATGAATCTGAGTAGTCGGGCCATCTAATTCTCGCTTATCATTTAAATAAGCATAAAGTTTCGATAAATCTAACTCAAACATATTAATTATGTTTTCAATTTGTGACTCAATTAATAACTCATCAATATTTTTTATGCTTATATATTCAGGAAGAATATGTATTGCCCAATTCTTGAATTGCAATTCATTTTTATATTCTTTTTCAATTAATTCTTTAGCTTTAAAATAAAAATCCCGAACATTGTTGTTCATATAGTCTACTTTTTCTTTGGGAAGTATGATGGGGTCTTTAGTAATCTCAAACAACTGTATCTCATCCGGAGATTTATTCCGAGACAATACAAAAACTCGGGATATATATATCTGCCTCTCCTTCGGATTCTCTATGCCAGAAATGAAATCCAAAACATCCTGAGCAACACCAAGAGATTCTAATTTATTTATCGCATTGGTGTTCGCAAATTTAAGCAAAATATAATTGTAATATAAATCTGCCTTCGCATACTTGTGATTCTTCTCGCAAAATGAAGCTATCTTGACCAGAAAACCAATTTTCATATCTTTTTCCTTTCAAATATTTATTCTTCTTTTTCCGTATGCTTCGTGATGTATTTTTCTAAGTTCTTCGTGAATTTTTTTCTTTCTTTCCAATTTTTTTAACGACAATCCTTTTTTGATGCATAAATAAAATCAAACATTCATGCCAAGAGCCTCATTGGCCAATTCGCTCCCGACAATGCGATCTGAAGGATCGAAATTGCTGTAACTCCTAGTCAAATATTCAGCATGCTCAATTAATTCATTGTGGATTTCTTCAGTAAGCTCTCCAAAGAAAATAATTGGAAGCCTCTGTTTTAGGTATCCTAAAACAATGGAACTTAAAATGTCGGCAACGGAAGCATCAAGCTTCCCACCGACAATGAGATTCCGAATGCGACCCGTAAGCTCTTCAATCCCAAATTCAAGCCTCTTGCGCTCCTCTAATGTTTCCGACTCCTCCGGAATGCTCGAAAGATGCTCACGCATTTTTTCCAATTCTCCGCGAAGGGAAAGGATCGTCTCATATTTCCTGTCCTCCTGCAAGGAAAAAATCAAATCCAAGATCTGTTCAGATTGTCGCTCAATTTTCTTTGCGAAAATTTCGGATTCATCTTGGGCAAATTTAATAGACAATTCGTGAGCATAATCTGAAATTTGTTCATTCGTCATGAATCCGAGCATCTGTGCATCCTCGGATCTGAGCATCTCAGAAACGTACCAGCGCCGAAGGGCCGCCTGAACAGCATCCGAAGACATCGCAGACAATAGGCAATCCTTTAAAAGAGAAACGATGTAGGGAATTTCTCCATGAACAATCGCAATCGCTTCCTGTGGACTTAGAAGATAACTTAAATTTCCTGGATCATCATCTAAATTGTCACCTGGATCATTCTTAAAGCCCCGGGCATTGGCAATTGAATGAGCAACCTCGTGATGCTTGGCAAGTTCTGGAAAAGAGAAGGCATCCTCTGATCCAATGCTTTGCAAAATTAAATCAAAATTATCCGAAGTTTCAGATTCAAAATTATTATTTATATAAATAGTTGGGCCTTTGCTATTGTCCTCATGAATGCCTTCGGGATGAAAAAATCCATGGTTCCTTCTTAAATTTATTCCCTCGATGAAGGAATTGCCAACGAATTCAGAATATTTGGGCAAATCGACCACATAAATAGGAATGGAGTTGCAAAGTTCCCGCAACTCATCCTCAGAAAGGCCCAGGTTCTTGGCCTCAGCTTTGTGCCGAGAAAAATCCATATAATGCTTCTCTATGCAACCATTGGCCAGGCATTGTTGAAGAATCGAAGCATTCATCCGATTTATGATTGACCGATCGATGTCGAAATTGTTAAGAATGATGTCTAAATTGCTCGCTATCGTAGGATGCCTCGCAATGATCCTAATAATCTCATCCCCTGTGAATGCATCCATGTAAGCAAAACAAATAACTATGTCCAAAATGCCCTCCCGCGAATCTCCAGACTCCACAAGGGAAAGATATGTGCGAGAAAGATCGGCAACGAGTGTAGGAGCATTGGAGCCAATCAAATGAAATTTGCGAGCCATTTCTGGTGATATGTTCTTAGCATCCGAAGCAAAAAAGTAAATTGCATTGAGGAATTCTTCGCGACATCTTTGCCAAATTGAAGGCTCTTCATCCTCCTCCGCAAAAATTGGCTCCGCATCCTGATAAATTTCATCCAAATAGGGAAGGAACTTGATGGCCCTCTTGTCTTCGATGAGAAGCTCGTGCTGGGCGAAGGCAGGAAGGCCAAGAAGGAATCCACGGGCCCTCGCATCGAGAGAGATGTTAGCGAAAATTGTGTCCCGATAAAGAGAATTTATCATGTCATCACTAATCTCAACAACTTCATCTTCGCATTGATTGATCCCAAATTCTTCCCTAAATTGCTCAATGAAGTCCTCGTCCTCCTTGAGCAAATGGACCTTCTGGACATCGTCGGCCTCAATGAGAGCAACGATGCTAGGAAAATGCTCGGCAAAGAATTTGCGAATGGCATCCGAAGCCTCCCTGTCATATCTGGTCTGGCTAGTGGCAAAATTCTTCCTGCTCTCCAAGACAAGATAGGCAAACGAAGGAGAAGGAAGGATCCCATTCTCTGCGAAAAGCTCATAAAATGTCCTGTAGGAAAACATGGAAATCGCATTCTCAGAACAAAATGAATTGGGGACATCCATGAGCCGAAAATGGCCAGAAGAACCATCGGAACGAGAAATTCCGGCAATGGCATCGGAAATCATGCGCATGGAATTGGAAAAACAAGATTCAAGCAAAAATCGATCATCGCGAGAAGCAAAGCGAAAACAAATGAAAATGGACCTGCAAATGCTGCTGGCCAAAACATGAAGGCCACGAATGGCTTCTTCTCCACCCAAGATCTCGCGAATCTCAATAGGAAGGCGCTCATTCACAAAATTAACATAAGCAAGAGGAGAAATGCCTTTTTCATAAAAGCCTGCAATCTTGCGACCAGAAAACATATTGTCTGAAGAAAGTTCATGAAACATGTTGTCCGCATGCCTAGGCATGCTCAATTTCATGGAGATTGAACTCTTCAAATTCGAAAACCAAGCACAACGATGCCTCCGCATGAAAAATCTCCTAACAAATTCACAAATGGCAAAGCTCAATCAATGCATTTCATGGCCATGGGCAAATTGTCCTGCAAAAGGAACAAAAAATCTACAAATGCACAGAAATGCACGGAAACAACAGGAATGCACAAAAAAAAGGCCCAACTGCCTGCGAAAGCCCCGCAAAACACGAATGCAAAGCAAAAAATGAAGCTTTTTTGCAACAAAAAAAGGAGAAACAAGCCAACAATGAGAAACGAGGAACAAATCGGCGAAGGAGAAAAAGCATGAATGTGAAAGAATTGATTCATCTGGCAAGAATGAATGAGCAAAGAGGAGATTTCGAAAGCGCAGACAAATTGATGAAGCAAGCAATCAATGGATGGATGGATATCAGCAAAATGCTCATCCCAGTGACAATGCTTTTGAGCAAAGATGGAGAAATGAAGGGATGGAGCGATGCTGCAATCTCCTGGGAAAATCCGGAACGCTTCTATCGACTTGAGGAAAATGACGATGCAATTGTCCTCAAATGCACCGTGCCAAGAGAAAAAGCCAACGAGTGGAGAAAGCATGGATTCAAAAATAACCCATTGGAAGATCTGGCAACGCATGCAATAAAGATTGGACAAATCTGGCCCAGTATCTTGTCAAAATGCGCCTAAAGCCCAGTTCGCCCTGACAAAGCCCATGGCATCACAAAAAATTCATTGCTAAAAATTCTTTGCGAAAATTCATTTTTTATGAAACAAACTGCTCTAAACATATGAAAAAATGCAAAAATTCACAAATTAACAAAAATCCTATAATCTGAATTATGAATGAAATTCTATGAAAATGCCTCGTGCGGAAATATTGCTCTAGGAAAAATCATTCCAACTCACCACGAAAACAAAAAAATTCTTATGCGAAAAATAAATCTTGATAAATAATTGAACAGCAAAAATATCCTCGAACATGCAATTAAAAAAATCACAAAAAAACACAAAATAATAAAGAATGCTAGGTAAACAAATGCCTACAAATGAATCCAATGAACCAAAAAGCACAAATGCACAGAAATGCCCCTAGGAGGCCCTAGGAGCGCACGAAAAGAATGAAGGGCCTAACTACCGCCAAACATTGCGAAAGCCCCGCAAAACGCAAATGTGAGCAAATGAAGGGCTTTAGGGAAATAAAAAAGAAAATCACTAGACAAAATAGGAAACCAGCAAACAAAATAAAAAAGAAAACCACTAAATAAAAAAGAAAACCACTAGACAAAATAGAAAAAAAACCTATAACATAAATATCCGTGAATAAGTTCAACAAATAAAAATATAAATTTTATTATATAATTATGCATATTAATGCTATAAAAAAATACAGATAAAAAAGAGAAAACAATTTATTTTCTATTATAAGGAATCACTAGAAAAAAAAGGAAACACGATTTGTTTTCCCCGCGAAAATAACAAAAAATCTTATAACATGAATGTCCGTGAATAAGTTCAACAAATAAAAATATAAAATAAATATGTATATTAATGCTATGAAAATATAAATTAAAAAACATAATTTGTTTTTTATTATATAAGAAAAAATTATTAGAAAAAAGAATACAATTTGTCTTCCTCGCAAAAATAACATATGATATAAATGTCTATGAATAAATTTAATGTGCAAAATGTAAAAATAAATATTTATGCGGAAAAATAACTATTTATTATAAAAAATTCTATGCAAAATAATATAAAATTCTATGCGAATATATGCCATATAATAAATAAAATATATCTCATTTTTATTATATATGAGAAAAAAAGGAATTCGCAGAAAAACAAAAATGGGACCCAATTGATTTTCCTCCATATATATAAGAAAAAAGAAATCACTAGGAAAATAAAAAGGGGACCCAATTTATTTTTCCCCATATATATAAGAAAAAAGGAATCCTCAGAAAAACAAAAAGGGGACCCAATTTGTTTTCCTCCATATATATAAGAAAAAAGGAATCCTTAGAAAAACAAAAAGGGGACCCAATTTATTTTTCTCCATATATATAAGAAAAAAGGAATTCCTAGAAAAATAAAAAGGGGACCCAATTTATTTTTCTCCATATATATAAGAAAAAAGGAATCCTCAGAAAAACAAAAAGAGGACCCAATTTATTTTCTCCATATATATGAGAAAAAAAGAAACCACAGAAAAATAAAAAAGAAATTAAGTTTGTTCTCCAAGTAAAAATAATAAAAAACCTCATAATATAAATGTCTGCGAATAAATCCAATTAACAAAATATAAAAATAAAACATATTTATTAAAAAACAATTATTTTATTTAAAAATTCTATATAAGAATAATATAAAATTTTATGCGAATATATACATGCATTCTATATAAAAATAGGAATATATCTTATTTTTATTATATATATAAGAAAAAAGGAATCCTCAGAAAAACAAAAAGGGGACACAATTTATTTCCCTCATATATATAAGAAAAAAGAAATCACTAGAAAAATAAAAAAACCAATTTATTTTCCCCGTAAAAATAATAAAAAAAGAATTCTATAACATAAATGCATACAAAGCGGGGACCTAAAATATTAATATCATGTATATGAGAAAAAAAGAAATCCACGAGAAAAAATGAAAAGAAAACCTAGAATATTACTGTTATATATATAAGAAAAGGAATCCCAAAAATAATAAAAAAATCCAAACTACATATATATGAGAAAAAAGAAATCCACGAGAAAAAATAAAAAGAAAACCTAGAATATTACTGTTATATATATAACCCCAAAATAATAAAAAACCAGAATATTTTCCCTATATATATAAGAAAAAAGAAATCCACGAGAAAAATAAAAAGGAAACCCAATTGATTTTCTTCCATATATATAAGAAAAGAAAGAATCCACAACAAAACGAAAAGGAAACCCATATATATAAGAAAAAAGAAAAAACACGGAAAAACAAAAAGAAAACTTAGAATATTCCTACTATATATATAAGAAAAAAGAAATCACTAGGAAAATAAAAAAAAAGACATAATTTGTTTTCCACGTAAAAATAATAAAAAACATTATAATATAAATGTCTGCGAATAAATCCAATTAACAAAATATAAAATAAATGCTCATGCAAAGAAAAACAAAATATATCTTATCAAAAAAATAACTATTTTATTTTAAAATTCTATCCAAAAATAATATAAAATTTTATGCAAATATATATACATTTCTATATAAAATAGGAATATATCTTATTTTTGTTATATATATCAGAAAAGAAGAATTCCTAAAAAATAAAAAAAACTAATTTATTTTTCTATATATATAAGAAAAAAAATTATAAAATAATAAAAAAAGAACGCAATTTATTCTTCCTTATATATAAGAAAAAAACTTAGAAAAATAGAAAGGGAATATAATTTGTTTTTTCTATAAAAATAATAAAAAAGAATTCTATAACATAAATGCATATAAAGCAATGCCTACAAAGCGGGGACTTAAAATATTATTCTTATATATAAGAAAAAAGAAAATCATGGAAAAATAGAAAAGGGGACCCAATTTATTTTCCTCTATATATATAAGCAAAGAAACCATGGAAAAATAGAAAAGGGGACCCAAGTTATTTTCCTATATATATAAGAAAAAAAGAATCACTAGGAAAATAAAAAGGGGACCCAATTGATTTCCTCCATATATATAAGAAAAAAGGAAACCATAGAAAAACGAAAAGGGGACCCAATTTATTTTCCTATATATATGAGAAAAAAGAAAATCATGGAAAAATAAAAAGAAATCCAGAATATTTCCCTATATATATGAGAAAAAAGAAATTCTCAAAAAAAACGAAAAGGGGACCCAATTTATTTTCTCTATATATATAAGAAAAAAGGAATCCTCAGAAAAACAAAAAGGGGACCCAATTTATTTCCTCTATATATATATAAGAAAAAAGGAATCCTCAGAAAAATAAAAAGGGGACCCAATTTATTTCCTCCATATATATAAGAAAAAAGGAATTCTCAGAAAAACAAAAAGGGGACCCAATTTATTTTTCCCCATATATATAAGAAAAAGAAAATCATGGAAAAATAAAAAGAAATCCAGAATATTTTCTCTCTATATATAAGAAAAAAGGAAACTCATGGAAAAATAAAAAGAAAGCCAGAATATTTCCCTATATATATAAGAAAATATTTATATAAAAGAATTCATGGGCATCGAATTTTAAAAATTATATTTTAAAAAAGAAAGCTTCTATTTTTTAGAATTCTTTGTATAAAAATAAACTATTCGAAAAAATAATTGCCGCATAGCCATATAGAAAGGGCTCTTTCCCAGTTGGGAACCATATTTGGAGAAAAGGGGACCCAAAAAGTTTACCCCCCCGGGGGGGTCTGGGTCTTTTAATGTCTTTATCTTTTTGTTTTTTGGATTTTTTATATAGGGCTAAACTTTTCAAAAAAAAGATTTTTTTCAAATCCCAGAAGCCCCAAAGAAAAAATGTTTTTCCAAATTTCCCGTAGCCCTATTAAGGAACCAGTGTTCCTGAATCCCCTCGGATTTATATGCCCTTCGTGTGTGACATTCCGGAATGGCCATGCTGAAAAATTTACGTAGGGCACGAAGCCCAGGCAAGATGAGTAGAGAGGAGGTGAAGACATGTTCTTCACCATCAGGAGCGACCTCGCCCTGAGGGTCCTAGAGGCCCTTAGAGACAAGGGCGAGGGAAGTAATTGGAAGGCCTGGGAGCTAGCAATGCTCCTAGGCGTTTCGAAGGAGCACCTTGCTAAGGTGCTCCAAGTGCTGACGAGGCAAGGCTGGCTCGCCAGCACTCGTGGCCCGACGGGTGGTTACCGTCGGGCCTACCTGGAGGGCATCGCTATAGTAGATGTCCTCCAGGCAATGGATGGCGAGGGTGCCAGTGAGCACCCTCGCCATCCGGTTCTCCAGGCTGCCACGGATGCAGCCTGGAGAACTTTAGAGGAAAGCGGGGCCACTGTATAGTTGCTCCGCTTTCTAGGGTAGGTGGAGGCCAATTCTGGCCTCCACCTACCTAAATC
>MTKZ01004350.1_pt1 | contig 23801 bp, 22 predicted proteins | sample 1042781 | NCBI WGS metagenome assembly MTKZ01 (sample SAMN06212207, study PRJNA360539) | anaerobic digester metagenome | biome: Wastewater treatment plant; material: sludge; isolation source: anaerobic digester fed with sludge from wastewater treatment plant | place: Denmark: WWTP Viborg ... | reverse complement strand
AGTGAAGCCCAAATCTAATAATAAACCTATATTATGATTTATTTCGAAAAGGAGCCCCAGCCGGGTTGTCAACAAAGCCCGTAAATCAGTTATTTTTGTGCTCGCGCAGAAATGCAGGTGAAAAAGTGAAAGGGAGTTTTATAGGGAAATGACCCTGCGGCACTCATATTTACCGGGTCAGGAACTTTTAATTTCATCTAGCCTTTGATCTCTTTTTTTACAGGTTTTAATTTCTTAATATTAAGTTCTAAGTATGCCCCCCGAAAGATGGGAGAACTAAATAAATTTTATCGTCCAGTATTTCTTATTACCAGTTCGGATGCTTTTATGATTCCATCTAACATTACCCGAGAACATATCCTGCAAGCAATTCAAGAAATCGAAACGCGTGGAGTGCCACCATCACGGGAACAAACAAAATATGCTCTCGTCTGGAACGGCAAATTATACCCTCCAAAATATACAATTTCGATTGCCAATAAGTATGCTAATCGAGAAGAATTAGATCCATCAACATTTAGTGGAGGAGATGAAACCAATCCATTTCTCAATAAACTTGATTTCCCTGTCATTAATATCACCCAATGGAAAGAAATTACAAGTTATCTCAAAAAAATCTATGATGCTAGGTCAACAAATGAAAATCTTCAAAAAATAATTAATTCGAAGAACGAAGTTCTATCGACATATCAACCAATTTTCTCTCCTAACCATATCCCACATTTAACAGCCGAAGAATTTTCAGAATTTCTAGATTTCAAGAATAATAAACATTGGTCAAATCTACAGAGGCAGAAAGGAACAATTACTCAGGACATGGGGGGGTTGAAATCTGCTCTCTTAACGCTTGTTGACGAATCTCTCCCCGTTCGGGATCGTCTCGACAAAATTCGACCCAAAAGTGGGGAGGCACTCGTAAAGGGAATTGGAGAGGCAATTAGTACTGCCATTCTTCAGATTATTGGTCCGGATAAGTATGGAGTCTGGAATACCACATCAAGAAAGGGATTGGTAAAAGCAGGTATTTTTCCAATCATTAAGAGGGGTGCTTCATTCGGAGAACAATATGCCGCAATAAATGAAGTTCTTATTGCCACTTCAAGAGAAATCAACGTCGATCTCTGGACACTAGATGCATTATGGTTTGATTATGCAACAGAAGGTGAGGTTGGGTTCGAATTAGATAAGGAAGGTTCGATTTTATCGGATGAAAATGCTCCTCTTTTAAGAAAAGCCGTTAGCGATACAATTTCGATTGCTGAAACCATCATTAAGGAAGGTCTTGATAATAAAAAAATCAGTCAAACGGCTGAAGCAGAGGTATTCAATAAGAAATATAATGGAATAATAAAACCTTTAATTTCTAATTTCGATAAACAATACGGGAAAACCCCAAATCTTATATTAAAAGAAATATTATCTGATTTCGCGATTGAAAAACATCTTTTTGAGGAGTTTGAAATCCAATCTTTTCCATTCTATGGACAAAAAGTGAATTCATATGTTTGGGCAGCAATAACGAAAAAAACTGAGAATTTTAAAGATCGTAGAGTTTCTCACTTTCCTCAACTTTATGTTTTAATCAACGCATACGGCATCAGATTCGGATTTGCTTATGGAGATCAGGTAAAATCCGATGATGTGAGGGTGAAAGCATTTCGCTCTGATAGAGAGTTACAATTGATTGCAAAAAATATACTTTCGAATAATCCCGCCATTCAGGCATTTCAAGAAAGGTCGCCCAATTTATTGTCACGAGCGGATGCTCTATTAACAAATCTTTTCTATCAAGATAATTTTGAAAAATGGACAAATGAGATCACCGTAATCGAAACCTATCAGAAGGATAATCTTCCAGATGACTTAAAAAATCGAATTATTAATGTTTTTGACACGCTTCTCCCATTATTCGAGTTAGCTGCTTATGCAGATGATAATCAAAAGATGCTTGAATTGAAGGATAAATATCGATTTGTTGATAAAAAGTCGTTTAAAACTTGGAATTTGGTGAAAGATAAAATTGGATATTCATTTTCAGATCTTGATTTTTCATTAAAAAATCTGTATTTCGAAAAGGAGGAGGAAGATCGGATCAAAAGTCAGATTCTTGCAGCATTAAAAAGTGGGAAGCACATCATCCTCATTGGTCCACCAGGGACTGGGAAATCCAAGCTTGCTCAAGAAATTTGTGATAAGATAGTTGGTCCGAGAAATTATCAGATGGCAACAGCGTCGTCTGATTGGTCAACATATGAAACGATCGGAGGATATAGACCTGATCGAGAGGGAAAATTACACTTTTTCCCAGGTATATTCCTTCGTTCGTTCCAAAGTGCGGATGGCCAGCCAATCAACAAATGGCTGATAATTGATGAAATAAACCGGGCAGACATAGATAAAGCATTTGGTGCCCTATTTTCAGCACTTACAGGCGATACAATAACCATTCCGTTTGAAATCGAAGAAGAGTTTGTAAGGATTGTTGGTAATCCAGACGACACTACCCCAATAAAACCAAATACGTTTATCATTCATCCCGATTGGCGGATTATCGCGACGATGAATACCTTTGATAAAAGTTCTCTTTATGAGATGAGCTATGCATTTATGCGTCGGTTTGCATTTATCCCTGTCAACACTCCTTCCCTAATTGATGAGAATACTATAATGAACTATGCCCAAAACTGGAGATTAACCCCCACACCTGAAATTATTCGAAATGTTGCGGTAATTTGGCGAACTGTCAATAAAAGGCGGAAAATCGGTCCTGCGATTATTCATGATATTATTCGTTGTATTTCTGAATCAGATACCGAAGGATACGAATCTTCAATCATTATGTATATTCTTCCCCAATTTGAGGGATTAATTGAAGAGGAGCAGATCGGGTTTATTCGTGATGTCATTGCTTTAGATTGCATAACAAAGAAGGATTACTTAACAAATTATGCGTCCGAATTTTTCGGTGTTTCTAGGAGTCGGTTTACATAAATGCCAACTGACGGACAAGTTCTGATAGAAGACATTGCGGAAGATTTTGTAATATTCTTGAAAGAAGGGGAGAAAATAAATTTCTCATCCTTATTCCACGATATTGATCCCTCCCTTCAGATTACCAATATCGAAAAATTACTCCGGATACACTTTATTCTCACTGAAACTGACGAAGAAGGAAATGTCGGAGTGATTCAATTTGTTCAAAATTTACCAGATCGTCTTAAGAGAGTGAAAACTACGGTAAAACCCAGGACTGAAATATATGAAGGCGAGGTAAGGGGGAGGATCAAATGGAATGAAACGATTCAATTTCAAAACAATAACAATTCGGGTATTCCGTCCTTTGTTTGCGATAGGATTGAACGGGATTACGATATTCCTGAAAACATCATTTTGAAAAAAACAATTTCCATTATTCACGACATTATTGAATTTGATCTCAAAGAAGCAATAGAGAGCCAATATAGTTGGCTTAACAAGTGGATAAAAGAAGAACAATTGAGATCTGTAATTACTTCACTCTTTTTGAAAAATATCTATTTAAAAAGGATTAGTAAAGACCAAGATATCATTACAGAACAAATGATTAATCGCGCTTTGAAGTCGAGGATTCCTCTCTATCGGGAGGCAGCATTTCTATTGCAGAGATATCGTCGATTATTGAATTTTGAATTGGATTCAACTGAAGCAAAAAAGATATTATCTTCAACATTTATCAAACCCGATAAGGTTGAGACCTTATTTGAATTATATTGGATCATAAAAATAATCAGGCATTTTAAGGATTTTTCTAAAGATATGACATTCATCCCTCTTGAAAAAGGGGAAAATTGTGTGGCTCATTGGACAATCAATGGAAATGATTATCGGATATTCCATAACACCACAGCAAATTTTCCCTTCGTGAGGGCCTAGAAGAGAATAAGAAGGCATTAACGAATAAGGATTCATTTTTTGAGAGGGAAGTTCGAACTATCGAGGCATTACAGGATTTAGTCGAAACCACCGGATTGGATTTGTGGAGGGGGCGGCCGGATATCATTTTGGAAATGCGGAGTAACGATCAGAACCTTATTAAAGTCCTTATTGGCGAAGTCAAATATACCAATGACCGGACATATGCCATCAATGGACTTCGAGAATTATTAGAATATATGGCCTTAATTAAACAAGGGGATACTTATCTTGAATCCGTTAACGAACTCTTTCAACAACATCAATATGTAATTGGATGTCTTTTCACAGATATCATTCAAGAACTTGCTTTAAAAAGCAATACAAATGTGAAAGCAATCCAATTTGGGGAAAATCAAAAATTGAATTCAATTGCCAACGAATTTCTTTAGAGAGAGATTAACGGCCCGGAATGTTCGTCTCCGCTCCATTTCGTCCGCTCCTCCTCTGTCCGGTGCTCCTTCATTCCGCTCCGCTCACATACCGGTCCTGTTCTCCCAAGGTTTGGTTGTGGATTGATGACGCTCCCCGCTTCGTCGTTTCACTCCTCGCCGGCAGCTGCTCCTTCCCGCTCCTCACACCATGCTTCGCAGCGTGTTTGTCGCTGTTTTAGAGTAAGTGTAGTGTTCGGCTCCGCTGTTGCGTCGCCAGATTCCCACTTCCCTGGCCTCTTGTCGCTTCCAGGGGGGCACTGCTACCCCCTTCGCTCCTCGCCCTTATGGGACGGCCTCCTCCTCTCCCTTGGGGAGAGGCAGTGATCATGATGCATGCCCTTCGGGCACATACCTTCTCTGGTGCATTCCGAGCAGAACCACAGGAAATCTCCTGCAACAGCGACGAGCGGTCCGTGTAACGGTCCGCGAGGAGCGGGTAGGTGCAGCCGGTGATGAGGAGCCTGCGACGAAATCACGGGCGTCCATGTCTTAACAGTACAGGAAGAAAGATCAGGGAGACGGTGCGAGCGGAACGGACCGGAGGGAGTGGAGCCGAACACGGTCGACCGTCATCAATCCGAGGAACCGTGGGACCAGCGAGGAGCCCCCGGTTACTGAGGGCATCAACCCGAAGTCGAGGGGCGACGAGTGGAAAGCAAGCCACCGTATACAGAATGGGTGGGAAGACGGCCCCGGTTACAGCTCCCTGGAAGCGAGCTGTCGCGGGCCGGTAGGCGGGCGGTGGTGGCGGGACCTGCAGGAGGGATACCAGAACAGAGATATGAAGGCTCGGCTATGTACTATTCAGCCGGGGCCGCGGCCGGTCTGAATACTCTCATAGTAACGCATGGTGTTTCGGATCGGAGATCTCCCCGGCGTTCAGGTCTGGTAGTCCTCGATGAACTGGCGCAGGTGGTCTTCAGTGACCCGGTACTCGTTCCCGATCTTCACGGCCCGCAATCGTTTCTGGTTGATCATAGCCCGGACGGTCCGGACGTTCAGTTTCAGCATCTCCGCAACTTCTTCTGTCGTGTAAAATTTTGGGGTGGTCATTGCCCCTCCATGAGGTCCACGGTCATCCCCCTCAGGCGGACCGCGTCCCGGATCCTCTTCTCAAACTCGTCTGGCTGGCCGAAGTCACCATAGATCTTGATTGCCCCGCCCTTTCCCGGAGTCCCGATCTCGATGCTGTCCTGGAACGCCGGCCCTTCGATGATCTTCTTCACGATAACTTCTTCCATCGTTCTAGTCCTCCCAGGGGAGCATAATGGTAATCACCGGCTCGCCCTCGTCACCGGGACCACATACCGCTTTCAGGAGCACATCATCGGTGGTAATTGATCCCGATTCTTCCATGGTCACGAACAGAACCCGGAAATGTATCGTGCTGGCATGCCGGCTCCTTCTCGCGGCACACCCGAACATCCAGAGCAGGTCCCAGGTCCTACCTTCCGCACTCTGGCCGGGTAGATCGTCAAGGTAGGGCGGCCAAAGGTAATCATCCCATACTGCTCGGGTCACTGCGACCTTGACCTTGATCCCTGCTTCGCTGACCATCTGATCCGATAGTTCGACCAGGACTCCATCGCTCAAGGCATCGGCCCGGGTATACGCGAAGATGATCTCATCATTCGAGAGGGAGGTGAGGGTCATAGATCTCCCTCTATCCCGATCCCGAAGGTCTGCTCCTCGCTCATGTACATTTCGCGGGACAACTTCCAGATCTCGTTGATGATCGCGCCCTCGAGGAGTTGCTCAATGGTCAGATTGTTGTCAAACCTCCTGTTGAACTCTTTTCGCATGGCCTCCAGCCATTCGAGGTTGTGGCAGGTGAACGCCACAACGATGGGCTGGCGTTCCTGGCTCTGCACGACAATCTGAGTACTCATGCCGAGACCCCCGCAACTCCTGCCGATGCTGTTGCACCTGCCGGGCATCCCGGTTCGGGTTGCTCGACCATCATGGCGAGGTGGGCATATTTCTTCTCACCGGAGATGATGCCCTTCACCTGAGACAAGGGGGACACATACGAGAAGCCATTGATCCGGAACATAACCGCCTTGCCGGACCGGGAGATCCAAGCTTGGCCGATTACTTCCGGCTGCCCGCAGGTGCTGATAACCTCGGCGATGTCGTAGATGCTGACCGGCCATCGCTCGATAAGACGCTGCACATCACCCTTTGCGATGACGCACTGGCGGGTCTTGATGTCGATGTGGAGCACACCCTCGGCATTCTTCACGCTGCCGATGTGCTCGAAGGTTGGATTGTTGTAACGCATGGTGTTTCTCACCACATAATCATCGGCGGGAGAGATGATATACTGACGCCACGCGGCGCGAAAGTAATACGAAACTACTTACTCTGTATTCATTATGTATGCTTTACGCAGATAATTTCGGCCCTCCGGGCATCGCCCACGACTCGCTTCGCTCGTATCGAGGGCTCACCCTGCGGGAGGTTAACCGGGGCTTGTGATCGCTTCGCTCCGGCGACGCCCTCACTGCGTTCGGTGGCAGCCTCCGCTGCGCTGGTCCTGGTTGTCCCGGTCATGTGAACGGCTGACAGGATTGACTCTCCCGGCCGGTACTCCGCTCTCGCTTCGCTTTTCAGTCCGGCAGGTCAACCGGTCGGCCTGTGAGATCCCGTTCCACCATGTGCCCCTAAGGGGAGCTATCCTATCCACTGCCTCTCCCCTGGGAGAGGAGGAGCCCGGCCTGTTGGGTGCGAGAGAGGGGGATACTTGCCTATCCCCCGGCGCGATGCAAGGGCGGGGGAGTGGGGAGCTAGTGACACATTAGAAGTATAGAGCACATGAAAAGAGTTATTTTGGGAGGAATGGTAAAATTTGGGCGATTAATTGAATAATACTTGCTGCGTCTGAGATAAAGCCGGTTGTTTCAGCTGCGGTCTTAATTTTTTCGACCCAAGGTCTTGCAGTTGCCTTATTAATTTCTTTGGGAGGTTTGGGGATTTCATCATTTGAAAATGCATTAGCTTGCTGTAATTTTTCAATTAATTCACTAATCTTTGTTGAAACCTGATCATCAAGTCCACTTATTGTAGGCATATAAATAGTAATTTTTTGTGGAGACGATTTTTCAAGTGCTTCACGTGCTGCTTTCTCTCTAATTAGTTCCTCATTCATTTTGTTCAATTTTAGTGCTAAATCTTTTATTCTCACATCTTTTTCAAGATCTTTTCTCTTTGTCTCAGTCATTTCGGTGAGAATTCTTTCGAAATTCTCATGATTAATAAAATCACAAAAGATTTTCTCTGCCTCAGGAATATTGCCCTGGTTCAAGGCTCTCTCAAATTCATAATGAAGAGGCATTTTGACAAGTATATCATTTAACACATCGGCATTATCCTCAGTTGTTCCAATTTTCACTGCTAATTCTTTAGAATACTCGGAAATTGAAAAAGAATGCCTAGGATTTCTTACAGTATATTTAAGAAGAGCATTTGCAATACTTTCAATGTCTTTTTCATTATAATCAATTTTCTTAAAGGCTAAGAAATAATTCAATATAATTCGTGGTTGAATAACATATCCAAATTCGTCATACTTTCTAAAACAATGATTATTCAAATCAGACAATAAAGAATCATATGTTAAAAACCAAGGACCTAATTTGCCGAATAAGTCATAGGTTTTTAGACTCTTTTTAATATGGCTAATTAATGAAATACAATGAGCATCATGAGAATAGGTGGCTTCAGATCTTTTTCTAAGCTTATAATCTACGTCTCTCCTAATCCGTTCTTTAAGCTGAACGTCATATAGCATGGGAAGAGTATTTTTAATATAATCAAAGTCTTTTTCATCCCTATTCCGGGAATATATTGCTGGTAGTAATTGGATATTATATTTTGAAGTGAGAAAATCAGCCCAATTATTAAGAAAAACAATATATTCCGAATAATGCAGTCCGTTTAATCTATTTAAATTTCGATAATCATCAATAAATTGATTGTCAATATTGTATTGTTGAAATGGATTTAATTTCATTGCACTCTTTGATGCATTAATTAAATTCCAGACCTCCTCTTTTGTTATATCTGTATAATACACCTTGATTTGAGAGGTTTTACAAAAATCAATTAATGCTGCTGATAATGGATATCTAGAATCAGTTTGACATAAAATAGTAACAATAAAATTTGTATCTATCAATAAAAAATTCAATTCTTTACAAAAATCGATTGATTTTAAATCTCTCTCGTAGGATAGTAAATTCAAATCAATAAACCAGAAATAACAATTTACAATGCATTCTAACAATTTTTTCTCATTTGAACTGAAATATTCTAATAGTATATCAGAGTATTTTTTCCCAAAACTTTTTTCAATACTATTATCTGCAATTTCTTTATCGATCACAGATTGAATATCGTCAATTGGAATATAGTCAATTTCATTTTCAAGAGGTCTGGAGAGGGCGTACCGAGTCAATATTTTCATTAAAATATTATCAAAAATGACTCTGGCATTTTTATGAATATAAGGATCATAATTTGGATTTTTAGTCTTGAGAATTACACTAAATTCTTTCCAAACAGGTTCTGATAAAATCTCAAATCCTGGCAAGTCAATTTTTTTCCTAATTTTATATTTATATCCTTCAATATGTTCAATAATTCCTTCAGATTGATAATCTGATAAAACAGTAATGATTTCATTAGAATCAATCTTACACTTACCAACTTTTTCTATGTGTTTTGAAATATCTGCTATTTCGAATATATCTTCTACTTTAAATTGATCCAAAGCAGCAATTACAAGAGTCTTTCGGATTTCTCTCCTTCTCTCTAAAAACTTCCCTCTCGTCAGAGATATAGAACGAATTAAAATATTTATATCATCGCCAATTATTTCCTCGGCAAGATTGTTTTCTTCGAATGATTTCATATTATATTTATTAGTCTTTTATTAGTTTTTTTATACCTCAGATCTTGTATAACGAACAAATGCCTAGTATTTATAAAAAAGGTTAGCTTGATTTCGAATCACACTCCCTTCCCACCTCCCTTCACCAACCCATACTCGATTTCGTAGTACGCGGTGGGTATCGAGATGAAGTAGTGCATCTTCTTCTCGTCTTCTGCATTTGCAATCTGCCGAAGAAGGGATGCCTGCTCATCAGGTGTATGACCGACGGTCACCCACCGCTTGGTCTCTTCGCTCATCTTCCAGGACCTGGACGGGACAGCGTCCGGTGGAGTGGTCACCTTGTCGTCCTCCGGATCGAAGTAGGACACTACTTCGTTCTTCTCGGACTCTGCAGCGAACTGCAATGCCTCGGCGACCTCTTTCTCCACCAGGACCTCTTCCTTCTCCTCGATAGCCTGGGTCTTCTGCCGGTGCTGCCAGTAGGCGACAAGAGCCGCCACTAACGCCACCAGCATCTCAAAAATCTGGATTAAATCCTTTTCCATGAAATCACCCTGAGGGGGAGAGCGGTCCACGAAAGAGACGGTGAAAGGATTCACCGCCTCCGCAGGTTCAGCTCCATCCGGTCGTGCATCTCGATGATGATCCTGACGACGGCAAAGAGCATCGTCAGGTTCCCGAGACAAAAGCCGAGGAGGAACATGAATCCTTCATCCATGGCCCCTCCCTCCCTGGAAAGGGAAAACTACTGCTCGCTGTTCAGGCCAGAGCGGCGATGGTGTCGGCCCAGGTCTCAACGGTGGCGAGAATCGCGTCGGCCTCGTAGGAGGTGACGCGGACCTCTTCGCGGCCGAAGGCCACGTAGTAGATCTCCCCGCTGGGGTCGTGGCACTTGATGGTGGCCGAGTACCGCTCACCCTCGCTGTCGTTCACCGGGTCGCCGCCCATTGCGGTGGCCATCTCGGTATCACCGAGAATTTCGGACTTCACGGTGTTGAAGCCGGCAACGGTCCCTGCCCGTGCAGTGATGGTCCCCACGGTGTTCGCTTCATCATCCTCGTAGAGGATCCGGGCGGTATACCCCTCCCTGGTCTTCTCCATCGCGGGCATCTGCCCGCTGGAGGTCTCATATGCGGTGCACCCAAACGGGTTGGTGGTCAGGACTGCCTGCACGATAGTGTTGAAGGCAGCCACGTCAGCGATCGGGGTAGTGAGTGCCCTGACGGCTGACTTGACATTGGTCTGCTGGACGAAATCTCCCATGCTGATACTCCTGTCTACGGATTTCCCGGGATCTCGGGTAGACGTGAGTATATAAAGAAAAAAGGAGTATTTGGGCGTGACTGTATCAAGCAGGCAGAATGCAAATTTATCCTATAATTGATGAGAAAACGCTATTCTGGAAGAAATTGGAAGAGATTCAGAATGCGTATCTTTTAAGGTAATTCACTTTCAGTTCCCCTGGTTCATGCCTATATGGCCCCTGGATGAGACTGATCAATCACGATGAAAAAATATCTTTACTCCGATGAAACGCTCTTTCGCAACCGTGATTTATTCGAGATCGATTACATCCCTGAAGAATTCAATTACCGGGAGTCCCAGATGAAGGACATCGCTTTTGCCTTGCAGCCGGGTCTCCATGGGAGTCGGCCGCTCAACATGGCCCTCCGTGGGCTCCCGGGAACAGGTAAGACCACTACCGTCAGAAGGATCTTCTCTGAGGTAGAGGAAACGACCCGGCGGCTGGTCCCTGTCTATGTGAACTGCCAGACCGAGCATACCAAGTTTGCGGTCTTTGCGAAGATCTACGGAAAGTTGCATGGCCACCAGCCACCTCCAACCGGGACACCGGTGCGGAAATTGATCTATGATGTCGGGAAGACCCTCTCGGAGAAGGGGATTGTGCTCTCCGTCTGCCTGGACGATGCCAACTATCTTCTCATCAACAAGGCCCTGAACGAAATCCTCTATACCATCCTACGGCTCTACGAAGAGTTCCCCAACGCCAAGACCGGAGTCCTCCTCCCGATGAGCAGCATGGATGTCCAGCTCCCTCAGGAGCTTGATCCCTGTGTGCTCTCGGTCCTTCAGCTCAAGGAAGTCTACTTCGCTCCCTACACGGAGGAGGAGATTTCCGAGATCCTTAAGGAACGGATCCGGAAAGGGCTCTACCCCAACGTTGTGCCAGAGTCAATGTTTGACCTGATTATCGAACAGACGATGCGGTGCGGGGACCTCCGTGTCGGGCTGGACTTGGTGAAGCAGAGTGCATTGACCGCTGAGCGGGCAGGACGAACGGCTATCCTTGAAGAGGATGTTCTCGAAGCATACGAGATCTCGAAATACGTCCATCTCTCTTCTTCGGTCCGAGCTCTCACCACAGATGAGAAGACTCTGCTCTACCAAATCGCGGACCTGGCGAGCGATACTGACACCTATCTGACTTCGGGGGCTGTGTACGAATCAGCGACTGCGAGGATGAAGATAAGTTATACCGGGTTCTATGAGAAGCTCCGGAAGTTCGACCAGATGAGGTTGGTCGAGCTTTCTCATTTAAATCAAAGGGGAAGAACAAGGGAAATAGCGTTGCGGTACGATCCGGAGAAGGTAAAGGAAGTATGTGGGTAACAATGGACAGCGAATGATAAATATTAATTCAAGGTATCTTTTTCTAATGCCAGATGTTCTTACACCTGAACAACGAAAACTGAATATGTCAAGAATCAGGGGAAAGAACACTACTCCTGAAATGACGATTCGTAAAAAACTGTATTCATGTGGTATCAGAGGATACCGTATTCACTACAATCTGCCCGGAAAGCCTGATATTGTGTTTATCCGAAAACGCGTTGTTGTGTTTATTGACGGGTGCTTCTGGCACAAATGCCCGGTTGATTTTCAGGAGCCCGAAACAAGAAAGGAGTTCTGGCTGGATAAAATCGAGAAAAATGTTCTTCGCGACAGAAAAATCGATTCGGAATTGACCGGACAGGGGTGGACGGTCCTTCGGGTATGGGAACATGAGGTAAAGAAAGACCCTGATTCGGTGATATCGAAGATTATTTCTCTCTTATAAAAAATTCGTGCTAGGATTGTTATTTAAATCCAGTTGCCCTCTGCGGGAGCCCGTGCAGCTATCAGGTGATCGAATCCTGAAAGGTTGATTTCATACTCGACTCTTTCTATCCCGGTCAACGAAACAATACTGCTCCTGACAATTCTTGGAAAATTACTGCTTACAGAAAACAAAGCCTCCTCAAATATTCGAAAACGGTACTTCTCGTAATGCTCATCATGCGCAGGAGAATACCCCGATTCAACCAGTGCAGTATCGAACCGTGTTTGGACTTCTTCATCGGCTCCAATACGGGTCCTGAAATCTGCTATCACAGATGCGAGGGTATGACCTGCCCCCGCCTCTTCCCGCAAAGTCAATCCGAAAAGGAACAGCTGCCCGTTTTCAGGAGGCTCGAGTTGTTCAAGACCATTGATATGAAATATCCTTCCTCTCTGTGAAGTGGTTGCCTTTACTTCAACAGAACTTCCCTGCCATTCAAAATCATGCCGCGCCCCGAATGGCCCTCTCCAGCGTTGCAATGTTTCAGCACAGTCAACCCGCTGAACAAGCCAGTGCGACATAAACCACAATTCAGAGAATAACCCGATTACTTCCTGTCGGGACAGGATATCAAGGGGGATTTGTCCCCAGAACCTTCGCCATTTCGCAAGAATGGATCGGACAATATCAGCAGGACCTCGGGGACCGGCAAGATTCGCCGCGATGTCCCCACCTATCAGGTCAAAGGCATCGTATCCCGTTGAATCCCTGCAAACGAGATCGATATAGAGACGCGGGGGTTCTCCATGAACCAGCAGCTCCCTGGTAGTGACATACAATCCCCGGGTTTGTCTGTCATCTAATCCTGATTCAGTTTCACTGAGTGGAATCAATAAGTGACGCTGACCATCAGAATCCAGAGCACAGAATAACCGGGTGGTCACTTCCGGAAGAGCGGGCCTGGCGTTGAGGTTTTGGCCACGGGGACGACTTTCCTGCAGGTGCTCCCAGATTTCCGGGGCCACTCTTGTCACTGAACAGTCCTCCATCCGGCCGTCCCGGTTAGATACGCAACTACAGGCTGGGGATTTTTGGATTCCGGGAAGGATATTGCAATACCAATCAGATCCTTTACATGGGGTAGATCCGGATCATCGTACAATGCTTTTCGGTTCCCCCCTGTCAATCTGCGTTCGTGGCCCGAATATCTGCTGATCGGGTATATCAGCATTAAGCCCTCATTGGCTGGTCGAGCCTCTCTTGCGGCGATATCCTGTGTTTTTCCGTCGTTGATAAGCTCCTGCATACGGACTCTCGCCTCTTCCGACAATCCAATTGCCTCATCACCCGGACTAGTGATGACACCCAGGGATTCGGTGTTTCCAAGTCTCGTGCGACCGATTTGACAAATATTTACTCCGGGAATACCCCAATCGACATCCCCAAGCATGGGATCAGGAGATTCCCGTCCCCGTATTGCCACGGTCCACTGTAATAGTTCATTATTCGCAACTTGTCGCTCGATATATTCGCAGATTAAGTCCGGTGAAAATAAACCTGATTCGACTTCAACACGGAATGTCCGCAGATAGTCGATCATCAGATTTACCGGAATACCCGTCCAAACCGGACCTTTCCGGTCAGTAGCCGGGCCGGGACTGCCAAGCCTGGGGAGAAATTCTCTGATTCCCCGCAGATTCGCTTCTTCCTGACGACTGAGTAAATCCGGCTGTGTCAGCGGAAATTTGAAGGTTTGTGCTCTTTCTCCCGAATAGCTCTGAGTGATGGTGATTTGTCGGGAATATCTCCGTTTCAGGGGACTCGTGACCTGCATGGACGGATGCAGCAGGATACGAGAACCGACCTCGTAGGGTGTAAGGCCCAAATCCTCGTATATTCTGATGTCCTCCCGCAATTGATTTTCAACCAATGCCAGATCACTGAACCAGCCTGCCAGTTCATCCGTCGTATAGATACGGGTGATATCTTCGAAACCCCCGCGAAATCCAAACCATCTCCCCATCTGCATGAGGGTATCATACATCGGGCTTCTTCTGACAAAATAACTGACCAATAACCCTTCCAGCGTCAGTCCCCGTGAAAGGCGGTCGCCACCAATGGCGATTGCCTTCAGCCGGGGATCTCTTTCATAGTCCAGAACCTCGCCACTATCACTGTTGATTATTCTTACCCGGACGGATTCAAAGAAAGGACCAATAAAAGGCTCTACCTGATCGAACCCCGCGTCACGTTCCGGATAGGTATTTCCTGTTACCGACCTGAATTCATCCTCCCATCTCTGCCGGAGTATATCGAGAATGCGGTGAGTCCGCTGATATCTCCATTCATCCCGCAAACCATGGAAGTACTGATCAACGATGTCAGCCAGATGATTTTGTTCGGCGATGAGTCTGCTCACATGAACGAGCATTGTGGCTGGTTTCTCTGATTCTCCTCTGAAAGCACGTGCTGCTCCGGCCAGTATGAAGTCAATTATTGCCGTTTCCAGGGATGGTGGAAGTCGTCCCTGTTCAAGAGAATCCAGATCGTCTGAAGAAACCTCTCTGACGATATCCAACCCTCCGGTCCCATCCCCGTCAGGTCCATTGATTCCAAACAGCTCCTCTGCCCCAAAATACCCATGTGGTTTTGGCAGGGCGAAAATGAAATCCTTCGGATACAGGTCGTTTGAATAATCTGGATTGGTCGCATCGTGCGGAATCAGAATATTCGCAAAAGGTGTTGCGGTATAGGCGACGTATGAAGACCTGTGAAACCGCTGCAATAGTCCGCGGATCAAACCGTTGATGACAGAAGGGAGTTCATAATCGTCCGTCTCTCCGGGCAGGTAGGTACCCCGTGTGTCAATACTCGCCTGATCGGCCTCATCATCTATTACCAGAAGCGGTATAGTGTGCCTTACTTCCTCCGGGGCACTGTCAAGCCAGCGGAGGAGACGCCTGAGTACCGGCCCGTTCTTTTTTACAACGAGTAAAACCGGTTGCGAACCCTGAAGTGCTGCCGGTGTTGCGTAGCCGGGTCTGAAATCTCCATGAATATCTTCCGTGGTGAATTCGTGCCACTGGTGGCCAAGAGGAGGAAGGGGGACCGACCTGGCAGTCCTGTAATCAGCATATCCTACCAGTTCCTTTTTCAGGCGGATCTGAGTCTGTCTTCTTAAACCGTTATCGATCCCCGACAGAACTACAATAAGCCGGTACCCTACATCTGCCGCTTTTGCAATCAGAGCGGTATAATTTGCAGTTTTTCCGCTCTGGACATATCCCAGGACCAACCCCCTTACATCAAACTGATCTGTTGATGGATCAGGCATACGTCCTAATATCCGGTCTGTCGTTTCGTCAACAGACCTGACTACATTCAAAGGAAAATTTTTCGTACTGAGGAAATATCGCCTCAATGTGGGCCAATAGTACCAGTCTGACCGGTCCACACGGTTCAGCCATTCATCTGATTGTGATGGTGCGCTTATTTCTCCTGCAGGTTCCAGAATAATGATTTCTTCTCTCTGCAGCTGCTCATGAATCCTTGAACGAAATTCAACAGGAACTGCAGGATTGCTGACAGCATCTTCCCGAGCGATTCCGCTTTCTATCAGCATCCTGACAATCCCGAGTGCATCTTCGTATTTTATCAATAGTATCACCAGTTTCTGTCATCCTGAGAGTAATCGTCGTAATTTTGTGAAAACTCTGCTGATTATCTGACGTTCATCCGGTTCTGCTGCTGCTTCCAATTTTGTTTGAATTTCCTCAAGCGTCCACAATTTTTCCGTATTTACCAAACCGACCTGCGATGTACCGGGATATCCAGGTGTGTGTTCCTGGACAAAAGACTTGGCTTGAACTGTTGGATATTCATGATTGGTTACGTGAGTCGGGCTGGTTGAAGTGATTGGAGTGTTTCCGGTTGTTACCACAGGAGGATTCGGTGGTGGATTTGGGATTGGGCGAGGTACTGAGGGCCTGTCATATCTGTCCCGGGCCCGTCTTACCACAGGTTCAATAACCCGTTGAATTGATTCCTGAATCTGAACTGGCAGCTGAACCCGCATTTTTGCGACATTGATTTTGAATGCATCATCAAGCTCAGGATTGAAACTGATTGCAATACGTGCCAGTTTGGTGTGCTCGTCAACAGTTCTCAGTCGTGACCAGCCTCCACTCTGTATCAGCCGGTCACCCCGATATATATACAATCCTTGTTGTTGATTCCACTTTTTTGGTCCGCTTGCATGTTCCCAGGCATCGCGTCCTGAAAACTCGTCCTTTGGGGGCAGGATAAATGGTTCTATATGGACAATGCCGCTGATCTCTTCGAATTCACATGGGATTTCCGTGCTTCGGAGGCATTGTGTTTTGGATTCGTTTCTTGCGAAAGGATCCCATGGCCGGACAGAATTCCCATTCAGATAAATGCTGATTCTCTTTCTCTGAGTTTCTCCCATGAGAAATCTGTGAAATACCATTGCAAGATGATCCTCGAGCTCCCGGCACATTGCAGCCATCCGCTTTCTGGCAAATTCGCCATATGGATGTTTATATCCAAGTATCCTGTCCAGTTTCTGCCACATTACAACAGTACCTGTGGATTTTAGCAGGGGGTCGCGGAGCATGCGATGCATTTCATCCATCTTTATGGGCAGGATTTCCCATCTGTTTACCCTCTCAATGTGATCAAGATCCCAACAAAATGCGGATATTTTTGACTCTTTCGGGTCAGAACGACTGGCGACCGATAAAACCTGGCACTGGCTTAATGACGCTGTTTTGAGTCCTAATCCGAATTTTCCAAGATTTTTTACATCATACTCTGTTTCGGAACCAAAACGCAAAGCCTCCCTGATTTCTGCTGTTGTCATACCCCTGCCGTTATCTGCCACGCTGACCCATGAATCGTCACCTTCGAATTGGACATCTACATGAATTTCCGTAGCTCCGGCATCGATTGAGTTGTCAATCAAATCTGCAACTGCCGTTGAAAAATCATACCCCATATCCCGGAGGGATTTGATTAAACGTTTGGCTGACGGAATTAATTCATCATTTTTAACTTCCGACATAATCCGCCTGCCATTTAAAGAAAAAATCCCGATTCTTCATTATTTTCGTCCATTGCCACTCCTGACGATTCTGCAATCCGATCTTTCGGAAATCATGTCCTCGTTCATCCAAAACAAGGGCTGTTTTTTATCAGACGATCAGACAGAGTAAAATTGAACTGAAGCCCGTTAAATATTTGGGTTGTTAAATTTCAGCAAGCATCGTTTCAATTGCTGTTGCAATTCCCTCTGCCATGATGGGAGGAACTGCGTTCCCGACTTGGACATATTGGGAGGTCCGGGGTCCTTCGAAGAGGTAATTATCGGGGAACGACTGTATTCTTGCAGCTTCCCTGACCGTCAGCGATCTGGCCTGGTCGATATCCGGGTGGATAAAAAAGTGCCCATCCTTCGATAAATGGGCAACTACCGCATGTGATTTTCCTTCTCCATCAACCACTTTGAACCGATCATGAAATGACACCCTGTTCCTGTGGGTTTTTAATTCCGCGGGCAGTTCATCATAATGCAGACGTTTTTTCCTTGAATTCCACATATTTATCGCTATTCGGTAAATCTCTCTGTCCCGTTCATTATGAATCCTGGCGGAATGTTGTCGAATCCCTTTCTCCTCTGTCCTGATCCCGGATTCCATCAGGTACTTCGATGGACGCCCGCGTCTGTATCGTTGCAGGTCCTCGGTTCCTTCACCGGGTTTAAGGACAGGGAGGTCATGGAGAATATCACGTACAGTGTAATCGGATACTTTTTCGGGAAATTCGGGATACGACAAATCGTATTCCTTTTTCCATCCAATTACAATTACACGCTTTCTTGTTTGAATAACGCCGAAATTCTGTGAATCAAGAATTTTGGGTTCCCTGTCCGAGCAATATCCCAGTTCACCGATTTTTGAAAGAAAATCGCGATATATTTCCCCGTTTTTCGCACTTATTATCCCCGGGACATTTTCGAAGATGAACAGGTCCGGCTGAAATTCCTGAATAAATTTGAGATAATGAAGATAGAGCGTATTCCGGGGATCATCTCTCATTCCATTCGGGTCCCGGCCCCTGCCAAGAAGGGAATATGCCTGGCAGGGCGGGCCACCAATCAGGACATCAACATTTTGATTACAGTCAAGTTCTTTCCGATGACTCTTGATTTGATCAATTATCGAATCCCGGGTTTTATTTGAAATTTCCTCATTAATAATCCCGTTATTGTTCAATCCGATATCTCTGCATACCTGGAGAAATTCTTCCTTTTTTGTCTCGCCATTGTAATACTGGTAGTAGATATCCTTCCGGTTTTCCTTTACTAACTGATGATACAGGATTCTCGTTTTAAGTGTGTCACTTGCATATGGATTGACCTCGATATGCGAGATAAAATCATAATTTCTTCTCAAAAAACCCTCGGTCAATCCTCCGGCTCCCGAAAATAAATCCAAAACTGAATACCGAACATTTGTTTTGGATTTGGTCATGGGATTTCTCCAGAATATTATCAAAGTCCTTTATGGTTAATCTTTGAATTATTTTTTACTGTATGTATTTTCAACTGGGGCCGGGCGGGGTGAAACTGGTGCTTATTAAACTCCATTATTCACGTTCCATTCTCTTACCATTTTCGTGTAACACCCCTCACAGACCCCAATCTGCTTTTCCACACTCCGGAAGACCGCTGCTCCCTCATTGCAGATATTACACCGGCCTGACACCACCTTGACCCTGATAAAGTCCCGGTGGTCCAGCAGCCCGGGCAATGGATCGAAGCGGAATGGCTTCCCGCTGCTCTTCACACCCTTTTCCTTTCTTTGTACATCTTTGCGAATGCTGGTGGAGATTGAAGGACCATTCTGCAGACCTGAATTAGCAATCAAGGACCTCATTGACCCTGCAAGTGATTTGTTTTCATCACTTCCCGAAACGCAGGCACAGGAAGCGGCATCACCCACCTGATCGTTCAAGCTGTGCGGTCCTGATAAATGATGCAAAGAGGTATCTGAAGATGTACCTCTCTCAGTACCTTCTTCTTCATTTTCAGATTCCGAACAGGAATCAACATCTTCTTCATTCGCACCAGGGTCTGGCAAACCTGGTGCAAGAGTGTTATCATTCGTTTCGTTTCTAGGACCTCGTGTCCTATGCTGCTCTTCCTCAAGTTCGTCTTCAAGCCAGATCTCTGCCCTCGCTGTCCAGTTCTTGTAGAGGCTGATATCGAACGAGAAGTAATGCTCCCGGTGCTTCACTTCCATCCCGTAGATGTCTTCGGCAACCGTGGCATCGATGTAGCTCACCGCAGGGCACTTATCGAGGATGCCGGTATAAAGCCCGCGGCTGTTCCGGTATCCTTTGAGCAGCCGGTAGACCTGGTGGTAGGAGAGACCGAGGACATCCTGGAGCTGCTTGATGGTGAAGACCTCAAGTCCCATTTTCGCGATGCTGTCAAGGGCGGCCGCCTCGTTCCGGGTCTGCTTCGTCTCCTGGGCCCCGGTATCGCCGGTCAGGTCCAGGAATAGCCTGCGGGCATACTCGAAGTCCTCGCGGGTGGCGATGATGCTCCCACGTTCGTCTCGGTCCCGCTGGAGGAAGAAGAGCCTCGCGTGGCACTTGATCAGGTCGAAGAGCATCCCGGGATTCCTCCGGTTCTGGGCTGATGAGAAATGTACTCGCGGAGCAAAGGGAACGCGGACGTGTAGGACCTGCTCCTTCACGAGCTCCCAGATCGCCCGGCAGACAAGGATGTCGGGATCTTCTCCGGCATCAGCTTCCTTCGCCTCGGCAGACTTCAGATGGGCGAGAACCGCTGCATCCTGGTCAGCCGAGTCATCGATCCAGATACAGAGCATCCGGTTCATAACCTGGTCGTCACCGGCCAGCTCTACCTTTGCCAGCCACCAGACGCACCGCTCGGGAATGGTGCAGATCCGGACCTGCCGGTCGCTGGTGAGGGTCCGGTGCTCGATCGGCTCCCGGAAGCTCGCGGTTGCCGACTTCAGGATCTCCTGCAGGTCCTCTGAGAGGGACACATCATCGAAGAGGAGGACCGTGCCCGGCTGGACTGGATGGTAGTAGAGGGCCTTGTCGGAGACCGTCCCTTTGAGCTTGAACTTCTCGGGGAGGAGGTTGAGCATCGCCCGGCAGGCATGGGTCTTCCCCTTCCCAGAGTTCCCGGAGATTGCGACGTGGAGGCCCTGGGTATTCAGGACCGATTGGGATGCGACCGAGAGGATGAGGCATTCAGCAACGACCCGGTCCCCGACATGGTCCCGATGGAAGACATCCAGGACAAAGGAGAGAGGGTCACTGGCCCGCAGGATCTCGGCGGCCCGGGACCGGGCTTCGATTGTCACGGTGGGAGGCACCGGAGAAGCAGGGGGTGAGAGGCTTGGTGCAGTATTGGCTATTGATCCCCGCTCTCGCTTTTCCCGTATCTTCGGTTCAAACCGTTCCCGGAGCTCGGGCCATCGCTGGGTCCCGCCACCACACGAAGCATGCTGGCAGCCGGCATAGACCGCCCCACTCGGGAACTGGATGGCAAACGCTCCGTCCCGGTGCGCGGAGGAAAACGGGCACTCGTCCAGGACAAAGAGCGTCCCGCCCTGCCACGGTTTCTCTGACCGGATCCCGATCCGGTGGGCGTTCAGCCAATCATGGAGATCGAGTCCCCGCCCTTTCATCCGTTGGCCAGGGTTCGGATCGTTCTTAGGAAGGAGGCTGGCAAGGTGGCGGAGCTGTTCGATCGGGACCACCCGGACCTCTTCAGGGACTGCGATTATGCAGGACTGCCGGTGCGGCCGGCTGGCTGTGTTGTCCCCTTTCTTCGAAGTTGTCCCGTAGAGTTTCCATATCCGGGCGGCGTTGAAGTTCGCGGCATCCACGAACACCGTTCCATCGGAGAACAGGGTGTCAAGGACCGCGAGGCATCCTTTCACCAGGTCCGTTGATTCATCATCATTCGGCAGGTCGATCGGGTAGAGCAGATGGGCCCCGTTCCCGGAGTCGGCCATGACAGGATCCGGGAACCCCTGCTCTCCAAGCCAGGTCCGAATCCGCCCGGCATGAGCACGAGCAGCCTCGTGTTCCTCATCGGTTGATGAGACCCCGCTTGGCCGGACCGGATCCAGGTCTATGGGGAGCCAGCGTCTGCTGAGTACGTCAGAGTCGCTGGTGGTCGGGTCCTTCCGACCCAGGTTCATCTTCACCCGGTTCGCTCTCCGGGAGAGCAGGGCCGGGTCAACCTCATTCAAAGTGACATAGACCCCGGCGACCTCCGGCAGCGTGTCCAGGTTTGCCACCTTCTCGGCCAGCATATCGAAGTTGTCGAAATACCCGCTGTGGACCGAATGGTCGGTCAGGGCCCGGAGCTCCACGATCCCGCCATCCGGGAAAAGGGTCGCGAGGGCCCTCCTGACCTCGCTGTTCATGCCGATCCATCCTGGCAGTCCGGTATGAGGGGAAAGAGTGGGGCCGAGACCGCCTCTCCCCTGGCGACCCGTTGGAAGCTCACGAGAGGGATGATGAAGTGCCCGGCCCGTGTGTAGAGGATCACCGCTTTCCCTGCCCGGTTGATGGCCGCATGCCCCTCGATGGAGATGACCTCGCCCTCTTCCTTTCCATCCGCAGATGTCTTCCGCTGGGCTTGGATAATCGGCACGACACGGCCGTAGAAGAGAAGGGCCCGGACCTCCTTTGCTTCGATCCGGTAAGACTCGCCATCTATCTCCACGCGAAGGATCTCGTTCTCACTGAGCGAGAGCGTCCCGGGTTCAGTCACCGCGGTCACCCTTCCGCTCGTGCTTGACCTTCAGGAAATAGTTATGGCCGGTGGTCCGCCGGATCCTGATCTCGGTAATTGCATCCCCGTACTTCTTGATCTCTTCCGCAAGTGCCTGGGGGAGGAGATAGAGTGGGACCGGCGAGGTGGAGTGCTGTGACATAGGCATCAGGCCACCCCCGCAGGCCAGATCGAAAATTCAGATAACCATACCTTTTTTAATCCCAGAAGAGAGGATATTCTGGGTCCCTTAAGTTGAATCATTGTGGAAGATGCTTCTGATTTTGGGGGGCCCACTACTCTTTCTTGCATGTCTCAACCTCCTTCAGGACAAAGAGTCCTTTCCGCAGAAAGAACTCCCCGATGCCCATGAACCCGGTCCGGCGTTCATAGGCCTCGACTGCTTCCCGTGTGACCACGAGCTGTTCCATGGTGTTTCGTTCCTGCATGCCGGCAATCCATGCCGCCACATGCACACCAGCATGGCCAAACGGGTGAAATAAGGGTGAACGGGAGCTGCTGAAAGTGGGTCAGGATAAGCCTGACTGTATCGGATAAAGGAAAAACATATGAATCATTTCACATCTGTTTTGAACCAATCTATCAATTGTGATGGGGCTGTCATCTCCGGCAGGTCATCCGGTTTTTATGCCTTCACATGCTTATCCTTCTGGGAAGGACAATATGGAGTCTGTTCAGGATCACCCTCAGACAAGGATGATGTATTACTTCTTCCTGCTCGGCTTCTTTGCAATATTTTCAACAACAGTCTCTAAGACTCCGGTGTTACCTCTCTTCTCCCAGGCACTGGGTGCAGACGACGCTCTTATCGGTCTTATAGCCTTTTTCTCACCCCTTGCCGGGATCCTGTTCTCGTTTCCGATCGGCGTCATGTCTGATCATATCGGCAGAAAAAAGATACTCGTTTTATCCGGTGCAATTTTTCTCGCAGCTCCCTTCCTCTACCTCCTCGTGATGAACCCCTACTGGTTGATCCCTATCCGATTTTTCCATGGTACGGCAACCGCCATCCTTGGACCTCTCGTGTCTGCGATTATTGCCGAACGGTTCCCGGCGCGGAAGGCCGAGATGATCGGCCAGTACTCCTCAGCAACCCTCATAGGCCGGACTGTCGCCCCGCTCGTTGGTGGTGCCATTATCTCGTACTTCGTGTTCTATCCCGGGCTACTTCAATACCGGATCGTGTATATCGCTGCAGCGGCTGCCGCTGTTCCGGTGTTCATCATGACCCTGTTGTATCGCGAGAAGGAATCGGGCCCCCTCAATCTTCTTCCCTTTTCTGTGTTTCGAGACAGCTTTATGACTTTTTTCTCAAACCGGAGACTGAGAGGAACAGCCTTTGTGGACATGGCCACCTATTTTGCCTTTGGTGCGTTCGAGACCTTTCTTCCGATCTTACTCGCTTCCCGTGGGATGAGTGCATATGAGACCGGGATTATCTTTGCGGTCCAGGTCCTGATCATCGCGGCGACAAAACCCCTCTTCGGACGGGTTGCGGACCGGGTCGACAAACGAGTCCAGATCCTTGCCGGCATCGTGCTTACCGGTGTCTCTATAGCTCTCGTCCCGTTCTGTCAGTCATTCGCACAATTCCTT
>MTKZ01021363.1_pt1 | contig 23803 bp, 20 predicted proteins | sample 1042781 | NCBI WGS metagenome assembly MTKZ01 (sample SAMN06212207, study PRJNA360539) | anaerobic digester metagenome | biome: Wastewater treatment plant; material: sludge; isolation source: anaerobic digester fed with sludge from wastewater treatment plant | place: Denmark: WWTP Viborg ... | reverse complement strand
TTTTCATAGACCTCGTCGGTAATGAGATGGCCCCCGGGTCTGCCCAGACTGACGAGCATGCCGCCGCGGACAATGAACGGGCCCGGTGCGTCGGGTTTGTTGTCCAGCTTCGGCACATCCTGGTGCCACCCCGCCAGGTCTTTGCCATTAAAAAGGGTTTTGGATTCTTCGGCCGCGAACGCTTGAAATGTCACGGTAACAAGAACGACGAGGCCAAGTGTCTTAAGGCTTTGCATTTGTTTGCTCCTTTTTGATTGGGATTACTGCCTGGCGCCTCACGCGGGCCGTCGCTCATTATAGCCAATGTTTATAGCCGGAAGCGACAGCGTCGGGAGTTACGGCAGTTGCGGGAAAGATGCCCGGGCGGGATCCCGTCGGAACGTTATTGTGACAGAGCCGCAGGGTTATATAATAAAAGAACCAGTGCGATACGTGCAGGACCGCATGTGTCTCCAGGGACAGGGCTGCGTTGGAAATTAGGTCGGAACATGAGGTATTTAACACCATGGGTGCGTTCACGGCAGTATTGATTTGTTGTCTGACGAATGGGGTCTCCTGGCAGCACCCGGGCGGCCTGGTAACCCCGCAAACCCTGCAAGAAGTCAGGCCGAAACTGGAAGCACAACCCTGGGCGCGGCCGGTATGGGAGAACAGAAAGGCGGTTCTAGAACGATGGGCCTCTGTTCCCATAAAGGAATTGCGCGAAGCATTTCCGAAAATAAGGGGAAATGTCTACCATAATTTTTCGTGTCCCGATTGCAGGATACGCCTCCAGTTCGACCCCTTCAACGATGCCGCATATACCTGTGGCGCTTGCGGAAAAACATTTGAACCGGGAACCGACGCGGGTATCTACGAGCCGGGCGACCGGTATCACGGGACCATGTACGACGGCTGGGCCTGCCTGTTCTACCAGGACGCTTCCTGGACGGCGGCGGATCTGGCGCTTATGGGTGTGGTGGAAGAAGATGCGGCGTTCCTCTCGCGGAGCCGGGAATTGCTCCTGTTGTTTGCGGAAACGCTCAAAAACCTCCCGACTGACCATGCCGGCGAAGGCGACATTACGCGTATCCTGACCTACCACCGGGAGGGGGACAACAAAATTCTGTCGGACCTGGCAAAGGCGTATGAATTGGTTCGTGAAGGGATGCCGCCGGAAACGCAGGCGGTCGTGAATACGGATGTGATCGGTCGTATGCTGAATGACGGTATGCTTGAACCCGTATATTCTTATGATCACAACAATATTTATCAATGGTACCGGACAATACTTCAGGCTGCGGTTTGTCTGGAAAGAGACGACCTCGTGGACTGGTGTTTCGGGTACGGCGATTTCACACCGGAAAAAGCGCCGGAACACCGGAGTTTGAGGTGCATTTCCAAAAAGCATTTTCTGGCTGACGGCGCTTATTGGGAGTTATGTTCCGGATATCATTTGTATCCGATGTATGCCTTCTGTGATCTAGCCGTGCTTTCCCATAACCTTTCATGCATGGACCCGCTCCGTTTCCCGCCGGAGGCGTATGACTGCACCTGCCCCCGGAACGTTGCCGGGGAAACGATAAAGAACGCCCTCGAATGGTTTATTTCAATGGCGATGCCGGACCGGACCATGCCGGTCATTGGTGATTCCATGGCGCCCCGTTCGGGAATGGACGACTACGTGCTTACGGCGGAGGTCGGCTACCGCTATTTTGATGTGCGCGCCGTGGGTGACTACGCATCGTTGCGCGGTGCGCGCTCCTGGCAGGCCTTGCTCTATGGCGCGCCGGAAATCGTGAAACGGGAAACGCCCTTTGTGAGTTCTTGCCTGTCGAGCGGATGGGTGTCGCTGCGGAACGAATGGAACGGCAACCGTCTCTGGGCGGGATTGAATGCGCTGAAACCGGGCGGCGGACACCAGCATGCGGACCGGTTGACCATGACCCTCTATAATTATGGCCAGCTGCTGGCCTTGGAAAAGGCTACGCCCTATAACGAAAGTGTGACGCGGGTGTTGGGCACCCGGACTCCGTCCCATTCCACGGTCGTGGTGGACCAACAGTCTCAGAAACAGGGAGAAGCGCTTAACGAAGAAGAAACCCCCGAGATAGCGCATTTTTTTAATGGCGACGTGCTGAAATCCGCGGAAGTGCGGGGAGACCGCCTCTATCCGGGAGTAACGCTCTACCGCCGGTGTGCCGCGGTCGTTGAAGATATTGTGGTTGACTGTTTCCTGGTGCAGGGAGGCGCCTGCAAGGACTGGCTTGTTTATCACGCGGGCGGCCCGCCGCAACTGTCCCCTGGAATGGAAGAGGGAAGGTTCGAACCCGCCGACTGGCTCTATAACGGCGGCGGGCGCGTCCTGGGGGGGGAGGGCGTTTCGGATTGGCAAGCCGTCTGGAACGTGGGGGATGTCACATCACGCCTGACGATGGTCGGCGCGCCGGCGACCCAGGTGTATCAGCTGGAAACCTTTCCGCTGGATAATGCCGTAGTTACCAGGGAACATCCTCCGTGCCAGGCCTTGTGCGTGCGGCGCCCGGAAGACGGTGCATTTCTCGCCGTGTGGGATGCCTGGAAGGATATTCCCAATCTGAAAGCGGTGGAACCTGTGGCAGGCAAGAACGCCTTGATACTCAAAACGCAGGGTAATACCTATTACTTTAAGTTCGGAGAGGGAACGGTTGCCTTTCCGGACGGCGTCACCCTGGAAGGAGACGCCAGTGTCAGTCTTTTGCGGAACCGCGAGGTGGTGGCTTTCGCGGGAGGGACCTGCACACGGGTTTCCTCCACGGAAGGCGGCTTCAGTATGCGTTTGAATTCTCCGGGTAGCGCCGAGGCGGCCTGTTACCGGGGGGAATACCGCGAGCGGAAAGCACCTTGTATTCAATATGATACCTATGGTGGTACCGAGCATCCCCGCACTGCGGAACCTTTGATTTTATCCGTTGAAGGCGACCTGTTGAATTCTTAGGACTCGGCGCCCTGGTATGCCGCTTGCCTGAAATCCGTCCCGAAGTTTTTTCGTTCTTGCAGATTTATGTCGTTGTAACCGCGACAGTTTCCGCATTGAAAAACGTTTCGCCCCCGTGTTAGGGGGTTACCATCGCCGTTATACACGTCTTCAGAGTGGCCGCCGCCGGGGCTGCGCGGTCTTTCAGGATTTCCGGGTCGCCTTCGCCGAGCAGGGCCTGGGCAAAATGGCCGGGATGCACCACCCATGAAGTGCCCAGGTAACCGAGTATCTTGCCTGTTGTATCCGCCTTGGCGCGTTCCACCATGTGCAAACCGGCCGTTTCGTTTTTCCAGCTGGCGGGCCAGACACGGAAACCTTTGTCAATAAACACGTCTATGGACGGATAGCTTTCCTGGGCGCTGTAATGCCAGTCGCAGATGATGATGTCTTTGGGAATCCCGTCAATGGCTCCCGCAGTGCCCTTGTCACTGGCTTCCCAGCCGTCGCCCATGTTCAGCGCCTTCTTGTCCAGCAGGCGATCGCCCCACATAAGCATGGTCATGCCCCGTTTGCCCACAATATGTCCGTGAAGTTCATTGACCGCATGCGCCATGAGTTCCGCCGGGTCTTTGCCTGCACAACGGGGGCATTTAGGGCTGGCAAAGGTGAGTATTTCATCCATGCCCACGTGGAACGCATCTGCCTCAAAGGCCTCGGTGATTTCATCAATCAAGTCAAAAATGAGGGGATATACGTCAGGATGCAACGGACACCAGTTCATCAGGGTTTTGGCCCGCTTTTCTTCGGGAAGATCGGGAATTTCTTCGAATTCAGGATGGACTGTCATGAGCGGAAAGACCATATCACCGTTGACCCAGGACTGGTGGCCCAGGCAATTGAACTGGGGGATAAGGCGTATGCCCCGTTCCCGGCAGAACCGGGCCAGATCATGGGCCCCCTCTTGGGTGATCATGTCATCGAAACGCAGGTCCGGGTGGGTATCGAAAGCGAAATTATACCCCACTTCGTATATCAGAACGTTTACGCCAAGGGGACGCAAAACCTCCTCTATGGCGCGTTTAAGGACCGGCAGACCTTCATTCCCGCCAGCGGAACCCCACGCCATGACATGCACGCCGCGCCAGGCCGTGTCCGCCGTGCTGGTTGCTGCGCCAAGCAATAGAGGGAGGAGAACCAGGGATGTTTTCAGAAAGGAGGGTTTCATGAGATGGCTCCTATGGCGTTGGGAACGCCGGTAGTGACCTTGCTTCGAATAACTATCGCGGCCGGTATCCATTTATGCAGGTAATGTCGCATAAAATGTTGTATCCAGGGGGCTTGAAACTGCGATCAAAAACAAGGGGTCTCATGCCGTCATTGCGAGGTACGAAGCAATCTTGCTCGTATAACGGCCGTATGAAATACCAGATTGCTTCGTACCTCCTAAGAAACGCATCCTGTAACATATTATAAAATTGAGACATCCTTGTCCAAATTAGATTTTCTTGGACAGGCTCGTTATATGCGTTGACACCTATTTCCATGTGGTAAGCACCGGGGAAAGCCTGTATTTATGGCATTTTATGGCCCTGGAATGGTCTCTCAACGNNCCTGTCCAAAATGCCAATGAATTCAACTATGTGTGTTCGATAGCAGCCTTAATTTGGACACCAGTGAAATTGAGATATAAAAAATTCTTTACCTTGTCATTGCGAGGAACGAAGCAATCTCATCGTAAAACGGACTTGGGGCAAACCAGATTGCTTCGTGCCTCGCAATGACGATGTATCATAGTCGACTGATAAGCAATCGTATTCCTCTCATACTCGAAAATCATGACCATGTTTCTTTAAAAATAAGCGCCGACGCGTCGGGGTGGTTCGCTCGCAATGACGATTGGCGTTTTGCCTTTCCCGGTTACGGACAACACCCTCAGTTTATAGGACTTTGCGGGTTTCAAGTCACTGTGGAAGTGCACTTTTTGCACTCAAATCTGTGGCATCTGTGTGGGCGAGGCACCGGCGGGGTTTTCCGGTATCTCCAGGTCAATATCCACCATCTCATCGCTTTGGATACGGACCCAGGACTTGTCAGGATCAAAATTCGGATTGCGCCAGAGAAGTTCCGCCGTGATGTCACGGGCATAGATGGGACTGGTGATGGCGTGCACTTCCAGCGGGCCGAAACCCCTGTCTTTCGGGTCGGCGGGACTGATGACGCGTACGCGGAAGGCGGCCTCGACGGTGGGCACGCGCTTGAATTGTATCCCCGTATTTTTTCCGTTTATGGGAATGGTCCGTATGGGCCTGCCATTTTCAATAACCTGGAGTTTCATGCCGAGGGCGTTTTCAACGGCCACTTGAAAGGTGACCTCGGCATTCAACGGGACAATGCCGCCGATGCCGACATCAGTCTTGCCGTCGCTCAGCACATCCGCGCCAAAATAGATCTTCGGGCCATCGGGGCCACGGGATACAAAGGTGCGCCCCAGCCGCAACCCCTCAAGCAGTCCGGGCACGGAGAGTTCCCGGGCATGGATGTAGGTGAGCGGGCACCCGAGGGGGACCTTGGGACTGCCGCTGCCGCTGCCGCCGATGGCGCCCGCCATGAGCCCCCGGACCAACTCGTAATCATAGAACAGGTTGCTTTGTCCATTCGCGGACATGTCGCCATGTTTGACGACCGCCGCCGCCGCCGCGATGGAATGAATCAAGTGGCCGTCTTTGCGTTCCCGGGCCTTTTCGCCCAGCTGCTGCAGAGAAAGGTCCGGGGCTTCCCGCCAGTCCCGAAACCATATCTGGACGCCGTTGACGAAGCTCAGTCCCCATTGCCAGGGCTTGCTGGGAAAAGCCGGGTGGGCGATGATCCAGGCGCCGCCCTGGGCCTGGACACGGATGCATTCGGCTTGGGCGGCCATCACGGAACCGGGCGGTTCAGGACGGGTGCGCGGACCGTAAACAAGGGCCACGCCCATGGGGTCCGTGCCCCATTCCATGGCGGGCAGGCAAACCAGCCGCGCTGATTTATAGGCGGGGTCGTCCACGGCGGCCAGGGTATTTCTGTCAGTAATGGCCAGGAAATCCAGGTTCGCCTTTTCCGCGCGTTTCACCAGCGGAGCGACATCTTCGACACCGTTGCCATAACTCGAATAGGCCTGCATCTCCCCGCAATACCACCTGGTCGCAGCGTTCAGCACCCGGGTGTCATAAAACCGTTCGCTTCTGCCGGGAATACTGCCGGCGTTGTTCGGATCCGTCCCCATGGCCAGTTCCACGCGGTCCAGGGCGAGGTCGCCGTCCGAATCGAACCCGCGCAGGGAAACAATGCCGCCGGCCCCTTCGAGCAGGTTTACCTCCAGATCCGTTACCTGGTTTTCACGGATATCCACATCTTTGGCTTCCACCATGNNGGGCTGTTCCGCTTCCACCAATCCCTGGGGGGCATCAAGGGCGACCGTGATGCCGTCGTCATAACTGAACAGGTCCACGCGCGCCGGAAGATGGGCGCCCAGCACGTTGGTGATATCGGCAAGCAGTATGCCTTTGGGCAGGCCTGCGCGCTTTTCAAGGGCGGCCGCCTGCGCCGCTGCTTCCGTGTCGTCTTGCTTTACCGCGGTTTTAACCTCAGTGTCCCGCTCCGCCGTGCCGCGTTGCACGCCTTCTTTGCCCGCGCATGCCGCAAGAAGCAGGCATATCATCAACCTGGTGTATTTCATTGTTTCATCCTTGTTCGAAACAAACATTCTCCGAAAAAAAACAGTTACCTCAAGTGATTAAGATGCGTCGCCACCTCGGACACTGTTGCCGAGGCGCCGGCAACGGCGGAACAGTCCAGGCGCTCCCGGGACGCCCGTGTCGCCGCGGCGGCAAGGCTCGTATCGCCGATAAGAATCGCTCCGGCGAGCAGGCCGTCACGGAACAGGAAACGCCTGTACGAACCTTCCTGCCGGTCCACGATTTCCCGGTAACTGCCATCATCGGGCTGTATGACACCCATACTGAACAACTTGATCCCCAGCACTTTCAGCGTGTTCGCCCGGGGCAGGCCGCCGAATTCAGACAGGGCCCCGGCGGCATTGAAACCGGCGATGGTTCCCTGGTATTGGGCGGGTTCCCATAATCCGGCGACGGCGCCGCCGAATTCCGCGCAGTCACCCGCCGCATAGATGTCGGGCGCCGAGGTGGCCATGCGCATATCGACGACAATCCCCTGGTTAACAGCGAGGCCCGCGCGACGCGCCAGGTGGCTGTTTGCCCGCACGCCCGTGGTGATGGTAACGGCCTTGGCCGTCAATCGCGTACCATCCTGGAGCAACACCGACGCCACCGCGTCTTCGCCTTCAATTGTCCGGCTGGAGGCCGTAGTGCGGACGGTGATTCCCATGGAGGCGACATGCGCTTCCAGCACCTTCGCGGCATCCCGGTTTAACTGGCGCGGCAGGAGGTATTCGAATCCCTCCAGCAGGGTCACCTGGGCACCCTGCCTGGCCAGCGCACCCGCGGTCTCCAGGCCCAGGATGCCCCCGCCGATGCATACGCAGGGAGTGTCCTTTTCCACTAGAGAAAGCAGGGTGTTTGCATCCTTCAACGTTCGCACCGCGGACACGCCCCGCAGTTCAGACCCGGGAATGGGGGGGATAAAGGGGTGGGCGCCACAGGCCAGAATGAGTTTGTCGTAGGAAACGGTCTCTCCGCCATCGGTGGTAATCCTGTGTGCGTCCGGGTCCAGTTCCTGGATGGTCACGCCCGTGCGCAGCTGTATTGTATGCTGCTCATACCAGTCGCGCGGGTGCATGGTAAGTTCCGTATCGGCGATTTCGCCCGCAAGGCGGCGCGTCAGGTTGAGCCGGTAATAGGGCAAATCGGTTTCCGCCGTAAACAGAAGAATCTCCGCGTTGGGAAGGGTCTGTCGGACNNGGGGTTTCCCCGTCGTGAACGTAGCCGCAGATGATACAGCGCCAGGAGGCGCTTTCCGATGGCGACGGGGGAGAGGCATCTTCGAAGGCTTCGAAGTCATCCGCCGGGGCGCCGCATACCGGGCAGGCTTCCGGCGGAGTATCGCCGCGATGCACATATCCGCACACCACGCATTTCCAGGCACGGGTAGGGTCGGCCACTATGACTGCTCCTTTTTGGTTACAGGGTTGCGTGTGCTTAGATTTAGTTGGAAGCTTTTTCCGCCAATTCGCCGAAGCGGTGCACCACGGCGAGCGCCGGGTCGAGCGGTACGGGCGCGTGTCCGGTTCCCGGAGGCGTTTCGATGTCCGGAGCGGCTCGCAACTGCTTTCCGGCGAATTGGGGCAGCCATTGTTTCTCTGCCTCGAGCATTTCGGCAACCATATCACGCGCCTGCTTCAGCGTCAAACACGCGCTGGTGAGCGGGTCCAGGGCCGCGGCGGCCACGGCCAATTCCGGGTCGCCCGTCAGCGCCGCTTCCACGGTCAATCCTTGGGCGGTCACGTTGCTCTGGTTCAGCGCNNGACCGGCACTTCCGCGCAGCAGCCGTCCGGCAGATTGGATATATACCCGTCGTTGCGCAGATTCCCCTGGAACTTGAATATTTTGCCCGTTTCCAATGCTTCCAGGATGTAGGAGCAATATTCCACGCTGCGCGGTCGTATGGATGAAGGTTCTTGCGCGAGCATATCCGTGTTTTCAAGTTTGTCCGCTATCAGCCGGCACCATTTCAGGTAGGCGCCGGTCTCCCCGCCGAAGGCGGGCTCATCGCAATAGCGTTCCAGGGCATCTTTGCTGCTGCGGAACCACGGCACGTATTCAGACAGGTGTCCGGTGCTTTCCGTCATGAAATACCCGAAATGGGGCATCACCTCGATACGCACCTTTTCATTAATGTAATACTCGGGCAACTCACATTTTTCCTTGAACAAGGGGTACAGGTCTTTTCCCCGGTGTTCCATCTTGAGAAACCAGCCCATATGGTTAATACCTGCCGCCAGGTAGTCAATTTCCGCCTTTGGCACGCCCACATACCCCGAAATCAGGTCGAGGGTGGTCTGTACCCCGTGGCACAAGCCGACGTGNNTACGGACGCCATGGGATTGACGTAGTTGAGCAGATACGCGTTCGGACACAGTTCTTCCATGTCCCGGGCGAGGTCCATCATGACGGGTATGGTGCGCAACGCGCGAAACAGGCCACCCGGCCCGAGCGTGTCGCCAATACACTGGTCCACGCCGTGTTTCATGGGGATTTCATAATCCAGTTGAAAGGCATCCACGCCGCCGACCTGCAGCATGGCAATGACATAATCGGCGTCCTTCAGCGCTTCCCGCCGGTCCAGGGTCACCATGGTAGTGGCGGAAAGGCCATTGTCCTTGATGACCCGGTCGGCAAACATCTTCATGCGCTCCAGTTTAGGAAGGGTCCGGCTCATGAACCGGAACTCACTGTTGCGCAGGGCGGGCGTAGCCACCATATCCAGAAACAAGGTCTTGCAAAATACAATACTTCCCGCGCCAATCATGGCAATTTTAGGCATGTGCATATCCTCCTTCGGTCAACGCGGCGTACCGCAGCCTTAAACCAACTTTCGGCAGCAACCTTGGCAACACGTTGGCAACTCGTTCCCAAATTCCATTCTTGTCATTACCCACATCTTTCCGTTCAGGATAGGGTATTGAGATGCCGACGTAGGTATTCAGAATCCCAATGGGATTACATATCATAGCCCAGGGTTGCGGTACCCCGCTACCCTGGGTAAGCGATGTCTCTCCGTCTCTCTTTTCTACTCCAACGGAGTTACGTCGGTCCTCCCATACGGCATTTGTACCAATGTGACGCAACCCCCTTGGGGTAAACGGGAATTGGGGGCGATTTCCAACCCAGGGTAGCGGAGTACCGCAACCCTGGGCTTTGTTCTTAAATCCCGTTGGGATATTGTATTCAAACATTCGTTTTTTACCGCTACTATTCATTACCAAAAGATGTGGGTAATGACAAGAGTTGTACTTGGGAACGCACTTGTTCGCGAAGTTCTACTTCGCAACCATGGTCGAGCGCCGGAATACATCAGTTTAAACGATGTGAAAAGGGAAATAGAATTTCAAGAGAGATTGCGTTCCCAAATAGAATTTGGGAACGAGAGGATATAAAAAAATCTTTACCTCGTCATTGCGAGGAACGAAGCAATCTCATCGTGAAACGGACTTGGTGTAAACCAGATTGCTTCGTGCCTCGCAATGACGATGACTAATAGTCGGCCGATACGCAATCGTATTCCTTTCGTATTCCAAAATCATGACCACGTTTCTTCTAAAATAAACCCCGCCACGTCGGGGTGATTTGCTCGCAATGACGATGAATAGTAGTCGGCTGATACGCAATCGTATTTTTTCTCGTACTCGAAAATCATGACCACATTTCTTCCAAAATAAACCCCGATGCGTCGGGGTGGTTCGCTCGTAACTTCGCTGCTTTTTTTGTTGAAGGCATTGCTGATATGATTAAGAAGGACGCAATAACCTGCACAAGTATGATAGCATGGTTTTTTGCTGTTTATTTCCATCGCATGAAAATCGGGGACAGGCTCGTCGGGAAAAAGGAGCTGCAAATGAAGGATACCTTAGATCCGGAAAAAGAAGAGGCGCGACGGCAGCGGGCGAAGGAAAGAAGAGGCAGAATCGTCACGCATCGCGCCTCAAATTTCGATGATGCCGAGCAGTGGGACTTGGAATATTGGCAGTCGAAAACCTCGCAGGAACGTCTATCAGCGTTAGTTGACATCAGAAATGATATTGAAAAGGTAGAGCGGGCACGGCACGCACACGAACGGCAGCATCGGTCGTGATAGATCTGCCATGAACTCAAAAGAACGTGTGTACAAAGCCCTTAACCGTATGCCGGTAGACCGGGTTCCTGTATTCATGTGGTTTCATCCTTCCACCGCGCGACGGCTCGCCGCTTTACTGGAAATACCACCGGCGCGACTGGCCGATGCGCTGGGCGATGACATCCGGCAAACCTGGGTAAACAACAACTATGCCATGGAAGGCATTGTCCACGAACATGAAGGGGAAACCCACACTGACGTATGGGACATCACCTGGCGGCGCGAAGGGGAATTCAACCAGATTATCCACTCGCCCCTGGCGGGCGCGGACCGTGAAGCCTGCCTGTCCTATGCATTTCCCTGGGCGGAACTGGAATCGTTGCTTGGCCTGATGGAACCGGTGGTCGCCCGTGCGGCGGACTCCTATATCGGCTGTGATGTATCCCCTTGTGTCTTTGAAATGTACGCCCGTATCCGGGGCTTGGAAAATACCTCCCTGGATTTGGCGCTGGACCCGGAATTGGCCGTTGCCATGATGTCCAAATGCGCGGATTTTTCGGTGCGCCTTTCAGAAGAGGCCTGCGCCCGTTTTCCGCTGGACTGGCTTTGGCTGGGCGATGACGTGGCAGGCCAGCGCGCACTCATCATGAATCCGGAACTCTGGCGCGAAATCATCAAACCGCAATTGAAACGGATTGCGGATGTGGGGAAAGCGGCCCGATTGCCCGTCGCTTATCATTGCTGCGGCGCTCTTTCCCCTATTATCCCCGAGATGATTGAAATCGGCATTGATGTGCTCAACCCGGTTCAATGCAACTGCCCCGGCATGAATCCCCTGGAACTGAAAAAAGAATACGGGAAACATCTGTCTTTCATGGGCGGCGTGGATACGCAGGACCTGCTACCCAACGGTTCCGCCGGGGAAGTGTTTCGCGCCACCGTGGATTTGATCGAGGGTATGACCACCGACGGTGGCGGCTATATCCTCGCGGCCTCCCATGCCGTGCCCCCGGAGACGCCGGACGAAAACATCTTCGCCATGTATGCGGCCGCCGGGATCACGCGTGAGGAGATTAGCGACCGAGCCGCGGACATACGAGATTCCTTCCTGCGCCAGTTCTGAACTATTTCATGAATAAAGAGGCTCTTACCCTCCCTGCAGTAATACTGCAATGCGGTCACGAACCTATTTTAAGGATTCGAATGGGTTATCCCTCCCTGTCGGTCTTTGGCTTTAGATTTGAAACAATATGCTGTTTGTGCTAGTCTTAATGGCTATCAAAAGGTATTGTCCATCGGCCAGGAATCAAGGTAACTTTTATGTCATATGATACTGTCAAGGCGCATCTGAATTTGAATGCCGTATTGCGCAATCTTGAAAACCTCTGTAAACTTGACCCGGAAACAGCCTCCTTGATTCATTCTTGGGATATTGCGGTACGTTTCACTGTTCTGGGGGGTATGTCCGCCCGGATTGGCTTCCAAAACGGCAAGTGCACCTTTCAGTCTCCGGCTCAAGAACCGGCGGATGTGGTATTACTCTTTTTGTCTGACAAACATTTAAATGCCATGTTTGAAGAACGTTCCAATCCCATTCCGCTGAAAGGGTTCAAGCATCTCGGTTTTCTCAAGACGGAGTTCCCGAAAGCGACAAAACGGCTTGAGTATTTCCTGAAACCCACACCGGCGCTGCTGTAAGACGAGGCGTATGTACATGTCAATACAACGCTGTCCCTTTACACCGCAGCCTGGTCCGTTTGCGAACTGATGCGTTTCGATCCTGTGGGCAGGCAAATCGGCGCCCAGATGCCTGCAGGGACCTTGCAGCTCAGCGTTCTTCCCGAAGGTCCGCATGCCTATATCCGGTATGACGGTCGTGGTGGCGCCACAGCCGGAATCGGTGTTGCGAAAACGCCCTCCGCCGTGTTGACTTTCGAAAGCTGCCAGACAGCGAACGCGCTTTTTAACGGGAAACTGGACGGTTTCGGCGCGATCGCCCTGGGTAATATAAAGATGCGGGGGATGATACCCCTGGTTGAAAATACCAATGTGATTCTTGACCGTATCCCGGTATATCTTCAGTAACGGAAGCCCTGCAAGGTTTCGCAAACCGGACAGGCATGAATGTTTTACGCAAGGAGTCCCGCGGTTGAAAACCTATACCTATGAGAATTCAACAGCCCTGTTCAAACGCGCCGTCAAAGTAATCCCCTGCGGTGTGTACGGGCATTTCAGCCCGGCCCCTTATGTGCCGGTGGATGCCTACCCCTTCTTTTCAGACCGTGCCAGAGGCGCGCGCTTCTGGGATGTGGACGGCAACGAATTTATCGACTATATGTGCGCCTACGGCCCGATGGTGCTGGGATATAAACACCCTGAAGTGGACGCCGCCTTTCTGAAACAGCATGTTGAATCCGATGCGAACTCCGTGGCGTCGCCGCGCATGGTGGAACTGGCCGAGCTCCTGGTGGATATGATTCCCACGGCGGATTGGGCTTTCTTTGCGCGCAACGGCGCGGATGTTACGAACATGGCCGTCATGGTGGCGCGTTCCGCGACGGGCCGCAAAAAGATCATTGCCATCAAGGGCGGCTATCACGGCACCACCCCCTGGATGCAGGCGCCGGGCCATCACGGCATTCTGGAGGAAGACCTCCAGCATGTCATACGTATTCCCTGGAACGACATCAAGGCTTTGGAAACGGTCATCGCCGAACATGGCCCTGATATCGCGGGCTTCATCGCCACGCCTTATCACCATCCGGTATTTGCCGACAATGAACTGCCCGCCGACGGTTACTGGCAGAAGGTGGTGGAGCTGCTTCATAAGAACGGCAGCCTGGTCATTGTGGACGATGTGCGGACCGGATTCCGGCTGCACCTGGGCGGTTCCTGCGAAAGATATGGGTTCAAGCCCGACCTGATCGCTTTTTCCAAGGCCATTGCCAACGGGTACGCTCTGTCCGCGCTGGTGGGCGTCGAGTCGCTGCGGGTGGATGCCGCCAAGGTCTTCCACACGGGCAGTTTCTGGTTCTGCGCGGGTTCCTTCGCAGCAGCCATGGCGTGCCTGAAAGAACTCCAGCGCCTCGACGGCGCCAACCTGATGCAGGCATTGGGCAAACGGCTGACCGAAGGCATCGTGTCCCTCGCCGCAAACCACGGCTACACCATGAAGGTATCTGGCGAACTGTCCATGCCCTACATGCGCATTACCGATGACGGCAACGTAATGCTTCAGCAGGCCTGGTGCAGTGAATGCACCAAACGTGGCGCTTTTTTCACCTCCCATCATAATTGGTTCTTGTCCACCGCCCACACGGAGGAGGACATCAAACATACCCTGGATATATGCGACGAAGCCTTTAAGGCGCTGAAAAACAGTGACGGCGCGCAGCCGTAAACCGACAGGGAGTTGTCTATGCCGTTGACCGAACAGGAATTTCAGGAATTGCAGCAGCGGGCAAAAGCCATCCGCCGCGAAATTGTCGACGTAACCGGCTGGTCCGGCGGCGCTCACATCGGCGGATCGCTGAGTATGGCCGACATACTGACCTTGTTATACTGGAAGTATATGCGCCTGGACCCGGCACAGCCCGAGTGGGAAGACCGCGACCGGTTCGTTCTGAGCAAGGGGCATGGCGGCGTCGGCCATGCCGTGGTGCTCGCGCAGCGGGGCTTTTTTGACCGGGAGAACCTGCGCAAGTTCAACGAAACCGATTCCATGCTGGGCATGCATCTGGACTGCCACAAGGTGCCCGGCTGTGAAACCTCCACCGGTTCGATGGGCCACGGCCTGTCCCAGGCGGTGGGCATGGCGCTGGGCGCGCGCGTGTTGAAGAAGGATTGGCACGTCTATTGCATTGTCGGCGACGGCGAGAGCGATGAGGGGTCGATATGGGAAGCGGCCATGTCCGCCGCCCATTATAAACTCGACAACCTCATCGTTTTTCAGGACCGCAACCACATGATGATCGACGGGCTGACCGAAGAAGTCATGAGCCTGGAACCGCTGGCCGACAAGTGGCGCGCCTTCGGGTTTGAAACGCGCGAGGTGAACGGCCACGACCTGCATCAGCTGGCGGAGGCCATCGACCTTGCGCTGGAAGTCAAGGGAAAACCGGTCATGATCCTGTGCGACACCGTCAAGGGTAAAGGAGTTGATTTCATGGAAAATAAACCGGACTGGCATTACGGCGGCCTCAGTTCCGAACTGGTCGCAAACGCCAAACGGTCCATCGGAGAATAAGCGCCATGTCAAAAACGGACAGTACCTTCAGCTGGACAGTCTACGAAGCGGACAAACTCACCCAGCGCGAGATTTACGGCATTGTGCTCAAGGACCTCGGCGCGCAGTATCCGGAAATTGTCGGGCTTTCCGCCGACCTGGCCAAGTCCACCAAAATCGGCACCTTCGGCGATGCCTACCCGGACCGTTTCTTCAACTTCGGCATTGCCGAGCAGAACATGTTCGGTGTGGCGGCAGGCCTGGCCCAGGCGGGGCTCATCCCCTTTGTATCGACCTTTTCCGCCTTTGCTTCCATGCGCGCATGCGAGTTTGTGCGTACGGACATCTGTTACCAGAACCTGAATGTCAAGATCATCGCCACCCACGGCGGCATCTCCTTCGGTTCGGCCGGCACCACGCATCATGCCACGGAAGACTATGCCATTGTCCGCGCCTTCCCTAACCTCACCGTCATTGTGCCCGCGGATGCCATCGAAACGGCGCATGCGGTAAAGAAATGCATGGAAATCGAAGGCCCGGTGTACATTCGGATCGGTCGCGGGTTCGAACCGGCGGTCTATACCTCCGAGGACTATGATTTCGAGGTGGGCAAAGCCATCGAAATGCGCCCGGGGACGGATTTGGCCATCATCGCCACCGGCGCCACGGTCTACCACGCGGTGCAGGCCGCCGATATTCTCAATGCGGAAAGCGGAATCAGCGCGCGGGTGCTGAACATGCACACCCTGAAACCGCTGGACGAGGCTGCCGTACTGAAGGCCCTGTTGGAAACGCGGCGCCTGATTACGGTGGAAGACCACAATGTCATCAACGGGCTGGGCAGCGCCGTGGCCGACGTTATCGCCGCCAGCGGCAAGGGATGCGCCTTCACGAAACTTGGGCTTCCCGACACCTTCAGCCCCCATGGATACCCGGAAGATTTAATGCACCGGTTCCATATTGACACCGACGGCATTGTGGACAAAGTACGCGAATTGTTGAAGCGCGAATTTGAAGAAGACGAAGACTGGGAAGACGAGGTATAATTTATGCCGCTGTCCGATGAACAACTAGCCAGCAGAATCGTGTTGCGCGCCGTGCTTCCGGTAATCAAAGTGATGCTGGAAGATGATCCGGCCGTGAAGAAAGCCTTTGAAGGCATTTCAGGAACGGTACAGTTCCGGGCGGAGGACAGCGACGGTCCTGCGGGTGCCTGCCTCGTTTTCGAGAACGGAACGCTCACGGTGGAACAGGGCATTCGGGAAGAGGCGGACCTTCTTTTCGCCTTCCCTTCCCTGAAAGCCATGAACGATATGTTTCGGGGAAAACCCGTGCTGCCCGCGATAGGACCGTTGCTGCGCGGCGCATTCAGGAATTTCGGTCTCCTGGTCAAGACCTTTAAAGTGTTGCTGGGCATGAAACTTCTCATGCCAACGGCCAGGCCGAAAACCCCTGAAAAAGCCTATTTAAAAGTCAAGATGACGTTGTACATGGTGTCCACGGCGCTCAGCCAGTTGAACAAGGCGGGCGATCCGGACATGCATGCCTGGACATCGAAACAGCCGGAACGCATCTATCAATGGAGCGTGGACGGCACGGATATCGCCTGCTATCTCAAGATGAAAGCCGGAAACACCAAGGCGGGCCGCGGCATGTACGAACGGCGAAAGCCCTTCGTACACATGCAGTTTTCCAGCGTTGACGCTGCGCTGCCTGTCCTGGCAAGCAGTATCGACACGGTTTCAGCCATCTCCCAGGGGCTTGTGGTAAACGACGGCTCCCCCGAATACGGCGGGCGTATCGGCGATTTCATGATGAAGATATCCAAGCTGCTGTCGTAAAGCGCGCAATATGTGTCACCTTTATAAGGCCTATATGACCTATAAGGCCTATGCATTGCAGAAGCGCGCGTTTTATTAAAAAAATTAGGTATCCCTTGTTTTTGGAAATCCGTTTATGACCACCGAACTCATCATCGTTTTAGACATGGACACGCGCGAGGAGGCGCTGGCCGCAGTGGAAGCCTGCGGCGCCTGCCAATGGTTCAAGATTGGCGCGCAGCTATTTACCCGGCGCGGTCCGGAGATCGTCCGGGAAGTTCAGGGACTCGGCAAACGCGTTTTTCTCGACCTGAAATATCATGATATTCCCAACACGGTGGCCCATGCGGCAAAGGCGGCCGCGGACCTCGGCGCGGGACTGATGACCCTGCACGCAAGCGGCGGGCGCGCCATGATTGAAGCGGCGCGCAAGGCCGTTGACGGGAGTGACACACGCATCCTTGCCGTAACCGTGCTGACCAGCATCAGCGATGCCGTCTTGCGCAACGAGGTGGGTATCCCGGAAAGCGCGGAGGAGGCGGTGCGCCGCCTTGCCGTACAGGCGGTGGATGCGGGCGCGCACGGCGTGGTCTGTTCGCCCCGCGAAATTACGTTGTTGCGGGAGGCATTTGGGAGTAAGCCACTGATTGTGACGCCCGGCGTCCGTCCGGACTGGGCTTCCATGGACGACCAGGTCCGTGTCATGACTCCTCGTGAAGCTGCCCGGGCGGGCGCATCTATGGTAGTTGTGGGGCGTCCCATACTTAAACACGCAAACCCGGCGCAAGCCGCCACCCTGATCATGGAGGAATTGACTACATGAATCCGGAGGAAATCCTACAGGTCTTTCGCGATGCGGGCGCCTTGCTGGAAGGCCATTTCATTTACGCCAGCGGCAGGCATGGCCGACAGTTTCTTCAGGCGGCTCGGGTCATGCAATATCCGAAGTATACGGAGCAATTTGGAAAAGCCTTGGCGGCCAACTTTCAAGACGCTAAAATTGATTTAGTCATTGGCCCGGCCACGGGGGGCATCATCATCGCCTATGAAACCGCGCGGCACCTGAACTGTCGCGCCGCCTACACGGAAAAAGACGGCGAAGGCGGCATGGCCCTGAAACGCGGCTTCGCCCTCAAGCCCGGCGAGCGCGTACTGGTGGTGGAGGATATCATCACCACGGGCGGTTCCGTCGCCAAGTCCATCTCCCATCTCATCGCGCGCGGCGCTGAAGTGGTCGGCGTGGCCTCGTTGATCGACCGCAGTGGCGGCAAGGTGCGCTTTGAGTGCGACTACCATCCACTCGCCACGCTACACCTGGAAAGTTGGTCGGAGGACGAGATGCCGGCCGATCTTAAAAACACGCCACCCGTCAATCCGGATGATTTTTTGGCAAAGTAATAACGTATCTTCTTGCGGTCCATAGAAAGCAGGCGGCATCCAAGGCTTAGGGGACAGGGAGCAGGGTTCTGGCGTCAGGGAAAGATGGGAGATTCAGAATGTCATTTTTTTCGTGATTTCCGTGTGTTCCGTGGTTGTATATTCCGCGTCGTATTGACGTGTTGCGTCATCGCACGCCAAAGCACTATACTGGATTTCGACGATGGACAAGCCTCGTTTCCGTCTGCAATACGCCCGCGGCGGATGGACAATTGAGACGATTTCTGCCCGGCTATCGAAAGAAAAACACCACGATGAATGCCCTATATGAAGCGGCCAGAGAAGTCTGTGATTTTATGGCGGAGCGCCAGTGGAAGTTTTGTATTATCGGCGGTCTGGCTGTGATGCGCTGGGGAGAAGCCCGCCTGACTCAAGATGTGGATTTTACCTTGATTACGGGTTTTGGGGATGAAGAAGACTTTATTGAGCCTCTTCTGGACCATTTTTCCGGACGCATTGCAGATGCCGCTTCCTTTGCGCTGGCAAACCGGGTGTTGCTATTGCAGACCTCTTCCGAAATCCCTATTGATATTTCGCTTGGCGCTTTGCCCTATGAAGAGAAGATTATTGAGAACGCAACCCTGTTTTCTTTTGATGAAACAACGGTAGTGCCTACCTGTTCTGCTGATGACTTGTTTATCATGAAACTGTTTGCCGCACGGGAGAAGGATTGGCGGGACGCGGAAGGAATTGCACTGAGGCAGGGCGAAAAACTGAATCGCTCCTATATCCTCTCCTATCTTGGTGAACTGTGCAGAGCAACAGACCGTCCGGAGATTCTGTATGTCGCCAGGCGTATGCTCGAGGATAAGCCATGACTGAAATGACTCCGGAACAATGGAAAATATATGCTGCGCAATGGCAGAAAGCCGGCCCGGAACTGGAGCGAATTCGCCGTGCTGAACTGGCGAATTCGACCTGCAACACGCGGGCAATGGATGCCCTGCTTGAGATCGGCGCCAGTATACCGCATAAAGAGGAAACACCCAATGGTCTGGTAGAGATGCAGCGCTTGTTCATGGAAATGGCGCGACAGCAGGGCTTGTCACCTGCAGAAGCGCGCGAGGAGGGTGTTTCTTACGGGGAGGAGAATGGAACGCATAAATAGGTTTCCATAGTCTCCCTGCTCATTGAAATGTTTTTACTGACCCCAAACAGACCGCGCAAAACAGGGACTGACTGCCCAATGGCGCATGGTCTTTGCATAGCTGCTGCATGTCAGTATCTGCTATTGGGTAGTCTGTCCCCGTTTTGCGCCCTTTTTGCTANNCGCCCTTTTTGCTAATCACCAGGCCCCAGGAACGAGCCTTGGGGAAACCCTGCGGTTGTTTGTCCAGTCAAATATATTATAGAAGATCTCGGTTTCTCCCGTAACTAAACGATAGAGGAAAGGTATGCAATGACGTTGAAGAAATTCACTCCGCTTATTGTCGTTTGTCTGTGCCTGATTGCGGGAGCGGACACGGGAAAGGTCCTTATCCTGTATACCAGCGATATACATGATTACATCAAACCGGGGCCGGACAATCTGGGTGGGCTTTCTTATGTGGCGGGCCATGTCGCCTCGGTGCGGGAAACACGTGACGATATTCTGCTTTTCGACGGGGGCGACGTCATGGAAAAGGGAGACATGGTATCGTACAAAACCCAAAGCCGCGTCATGTACGAAGCCATGAAAAAAATCGGGTATACCGCGGGCGCGGTCGGCAATCATGACCTTACCTACGGGCTGGACCACTTGCGCGCGTGTTCCAAACTGTCCGGCATGGACCACCTGTGCCTGAATTATTACGATGAAAAAGGCGACCCCTATTTCCCCGCTTCAAAGGTGTATGAGGTCAACGGGTCAAAAGTCGGGGTCATCGGGTTGACTACGATCAAAGGCGGCCCCTTCCTCGACCTGCCTGAATGCGGGAATCGGGTCGCCGCGGAGGCTGCGCGCCTGAAACAGGAAGGCGCCCACCTCGTGGTCGTGATTGCCCATGTCGGTTCCGCCGACCTGGCCAAGCTGGCGCCGCTGGCGCCGGAGGTGGACCTGTTCTTCGGCGGACACAACCATGAAGTGCTCAAGGAGCCGCGCCCGGTTCCGGAAACGGGCGCACTCATCCTGATGGCAGGTCAATACGCACGTTACGTTGTGCATATGGAGGTTACCCTCGACCTGGAGGCGAAACGCATCCTTGACCGGCAGATGGCACTCGTAGCCATGGAACAGGACAAGATTACCCCGGACAAGGATATAATGGCCTGGGTGCACGAAGAGGAACTGAAATACTGCCCAGAAGCGGGTGAAGTGGTCGGCAGAACGGACACGACCATCCTTCCCAATAAGATGGCCCGCGTCGCCGCCCAAGCGCTGATGCGGCACTCCGGAGCGGATGTCGCGTTTTGTCATCCCGGTCAAATCATGCGCAGCAGCCTGCCAGCCGGGGATATAGACGCGAATCTCCTCTTTCGCACAGGCGGACAACGGGGCAGTGAAGTGGTGCAGGCGGAATTGACCGGAGAACAAATCCAGGCTTACCTGGGAGGGTTGGCGCAGGAGAGAAAGGGTCAGACGGAATGGGCGGGATTCCATGCGGAAATTCGATACGATCGGGAAGCGGACCGGTGGACAGCGGCAACAAATCTGGAACCGTCCAAACGATACAAGGTTGTGCTACCCAAACTGGAATGGGATTCACGTTTAAAGCGTCTTGAGGGAAAAGTTTCACCCCTGGCCAGTCTTGACGAACCTTCGACGCTGGAAGTTACCTTCACGGACGCGCTGGCGGCTTATGTGAAAGAGGTAACGGCACAGGGCCAAACGCTGGACGCGCACCTGGATACACTGAATTAATCCTGCGCGCTTTTCACTGGTCCAATACTGCCATCATCGCTTCGAGAGACAAGAGCCGGTCGCGGGGCTTTCCCTTCAGTTCACCCCGGTTGCGTTCCCGCGCATCTATTTGCAGCCACTCCTGAAATGTAACCACTCGGACGCCCCGCTCCCGCAACGAAAGTAAAAAGCCATCGCCTTCGTCTAATGGCGTTTCGGTCAACCTGTCCCTGTCATCCAGGATACCGCGCACGGTTTCCAGGCAATCAGGTTTATTGGCGCCGATAACGCTGTTGGCACCGCGTTTGACCGCACCCGCCACGTAGAACCCCGGGATAATGGTTTCCTCCTTGACAACCCTTCCCCCGATATTTGGAATACGATTCCCGCCCTCCTCGAAAGGAAGACCGGCCACTGGACAAGCGGTCTGGCCGATGCTGTTCACAACCATACCGCAGGCGATATGAACGAATTCGTCCGCCGGTTTCTCGAACAACACACCCGTAACCTTCTCCTCGCCCAACAGCGCGACAGGATTCATATCTAAGTGCAGATGAATGCGTCGAGCCCGGCCCTGCGAAGCGCCTGCAACGGCATAGGCCTTGCGCATGCGGCTGGCTGCGGCATCCGGGGCGGGCGGTTCCAGACGCGCCGGGGCCGCGTGCAGTTCAATACCGCAACCGGGCACCCTGGACAACAATTCCAGTTCCTGCGGCGCGAAACAGACATCGTAAGGCCCGCGGCGTGCCACGATATGAATCTCCGTGACATGGCTGTCCCGGAGAACCTCCCAGGCGGCGCAGGAGATGTCCGTATGTTCCAGTTCGACGGCAGGCGTGGCGAGTATGCGGGCGATATCGAGTGCCGCATTCCCCGCACCAATGATTACCACGGAGGGACCGGCAAGGTCCGGCCTGAGACAGGCACAATCCAGACGCCCGTTATACCAGCCCGCCAGGGAAACGGCGTCTTCGCTGCCCGCGAGGCCGCCTCCTTGCATCTCCAGTGTGCGTGGTGAGGAAGCCCCGGTGGCAACAATAATCGCGTGATAATATTGTTTGAGTTCCTCGAGGGATAGATCCCTGCCCACACAAACATTTCCGAAAAACGCAAATCCCGGGTGTTGAGCCGTCCTGGTGAAAGCATGGGCGGCAGCCCGAATATTAGGTTTATCCGGCGCCACAGCGTCCCGCACCAGTCCGAAAGGATAGGGCCTGCGTTCAAAAAGCGCGACAGAACACGGTTGGGAAAGGCGCAATAAATAATCCGCGCAGAAGAAGGCGGCGGGACCGGCACCTATGATGGCTGTACGCAGGGGCAGGTTATTCGATTTCATGGACTCTTTCATGGGCATCGCTTCCTGAAAGGAAGTCTCCCGGGAAGGGTAAAATAACGTACATCCAGTCCGTGGCTACTTGGGCGGGCGACGCAAGAGCCGCACTACCAGGCCGATGGTGGTGAGCAGGAAGCCCACCACAACACAGGCCACCCCGCCAAAATACGCCCCCACGCCCCACTGGGTGCTTCCGATTAAGGCATTCAAAATAACGAACAATAAACCAATCAGTGTAAGAAACAGCCCTGTTACCGCCAGATTGGTTTTGTTATTCTCCTCCTCATTCGCGGAACGTCCGTCCAGCAGTTCCTGCATTTCTCCGATGGAATACAGCAGGTCCGGGCGCTTTTCCAAACGCTCCAACAGCAGCATTTTCACCCGGTGCTCCAGCCATACGCGGGTCATCTCACGCAGAATAATATAGACCAGCGTGACGACAGTAATCACCAAGGGTATGGCTAAAAGGTATATTCGCACGACACTACTTTATCATCATGGCCGCGTTTCATCCGAGACACTCGCCGACATCGCTTCCGCCCCTTACGGCCCCGATCCGATGCCGAAAACTGAAACTGCACCCATAAAAAGGGGAATCGCATCTTCCCGCGTCACCATGAGCCCGGCACATTGCTGCAAACGGCCGGGCCTCTTTTGCGACCCGGCCGTTCTCGACATCCTGATAAACCCGGATCAAGCCCAGGTCATTGCCGTCGGCTTCTCAAAAATGATCGTCTGTTTCAGGAAGGAAACCGCCTTGGTAAGGCCTTCCCAGCTGGACATGAGGCTGTCCTCATGTTCGATGCTGATCGCGCCGTCATAACCGACCATGCGCAGGGTGGAGAAGAAATCATTCCACCATTTCATGTCGTGGCCATAGCCGCACGTGCGGAAAATCCAGGAACGGTTAATTTCATCACCATAGGATTTCGCGTCGTTGACGCCGTTGATGGCTGTATTGGCCGCATGAACGATGGAGTCCTTGGCATGGACATGATAGATGCATCCCCTGAGCGCCTTGACGCATTCCACCGGTTCCATGCCCTGCCAGAACAAATGACTTGGGTCGAAATTGGCTCCCAGCGTATTGCCGCAAGCCTTGCGGAGTTTGAGCAGCGTTTCCGTGTTATACACCACGAACCCGGGATGCATCTCGAAAGCGAAATTCACGCCGGCGTCTTTCAATACTTGATTCATCTTGGTCCAGTACGGGATGACTTTCTTTTCCCACTGCCATTCCAATACCTCCAGGTAGTCCGGCGGCCACGCGCAGGTCACCCAGTTGGGCTTCTTGTCCCAGGGGCCGGAACCGGGGCAGCCGGAGAAACCGTTTACCACGTTCACACCAAGCAGGTTGGCCAGTTTGATGGCGTCCAGGGTCACCTTGTGGTTGGCCTTCGCAAAGGCGTCATCGGGGTGAAGCGGATTGCCGTGACAGCTCAAC
>MTKZ01000816.1_pt1 | contig 23816 bp, 18 predicted proteins | sample 1042781 | NCBI WGS metagenome assembly MTKZ01 (sample SAMN06212207, study PRJNA360539) | anaerobic digester metagenome | biome: Wastewater treatment plant; material: sludge; isolation source: anaerobic digester fed with sludge from wastewater treatment plant | place: Denmark: WWTP Viborg ... | reverse complement strand
AACTTGGCCGGCTTAAATATGGCGACGGTAAAATTGTTCTGATCGACGAGATCTCTCCGGATGTCCTTCGTGTTTGTAAAGGCTATTCACCTGACAGCAACGGCGACTGCACCGTTTACCGTCAGTGCGCCGTTACAAACCTGTCTGACGGAAAGCGCACCATAAAGAACAGGAACCAGGTTAAAGCTGCCGGTTTTATTGATATCTTTCTTTAGTAGTAAGCTGTAATGTCCAAAGTTGAACCGGCCTTTTCATAAGCTTAAACCGGTTACTGAATTGTGTTCATCCGGAATCTATTATGCAGTCTTGCAGTCTTGCAGTCATGAATGCCAGGATCGTGAATCTCAATAAATCTCAATAAATTTCAACAAATCTCTATATACTGATATGAAATCTTATCGAAAGGAATTATGGTTTGAAACCCCTTCAAGAAGAGCCTTTATAAATATTACCCCGAAGATAGAAGCCTGCCTGGAGGAATCAGGGATTAAAGAAGGCCTGATACTTGTAAACGCTATGCACATTACCAGCAGTGTCTTTATCAACGATGACGAATCCGGATTGCATCACGACTTTGAAGTCTGGCTTGAAAAGCTGGCCCCCGAGAAACCCTACAATCAGTACAGGCATAACGGCTTCGAGGACAACGCAGATGCGCACATAAAAAGGACCCTTATGGGACGCGAGACAGTCGTGGCCGTAACCGGCGGACGAATGGATTTCGGCCCCTGGGAACAGATCTTTTACGGGGAGTTTGACGGCAAACGCCGCAAACGTGTCCTGGTGAAGATAATAGGGGAGTAGCTGATCTTCTCTGCTTATGCTCCTTCCTTCTACTGAAGGTTCATGTCCTTTATCACATCAGCAATCCTCTGATCAAGGAATTTTTCAGTTTCTTCATACTTGGCAGCAGAATCAAGCTTTGTGTTTACACTGAAATAAAACTTGATCTTGGGTTCAGTTCCTGAAGGTCTGACTGAAATTTTTGTGCCGTCCTCAAGGAAGAACTGCAGGACGTCTGACTTGATAAGGTTAATTTTCTTTTTTTCTCCTTTAAGGCAGTCAGTCGAGATCAGGGTTTCATAATCATCAATTTTCACTACCCTGCTGTTGTTTATCTTTTCAGGCGGGTTGTTCCTGTATCCCTTCATCATTGCCTTTATCTCATCGGCACCTTCTTTTCCCTTGCGGACTATGTTGATCAGTTTCTCGCGATAGAGTCCGTATTCAAGATAGATATCCGTAAGCTGGTCGAGAACCGACTTCCCTTTGCTTCTTGCATATGCTGCAACTTCAGCTGCAAGAGCGCATGAAGCAATTGCATCCTTATCCCTTACATAATCTCCCGGGAGAAAACCATAACTTTCCTCCCCACCTCCGATATACTTCTCCTTTCCTTCCAGTTTCCTTATAAGTTCGGCAAAGAACTTGAATCCGGTAAGGACATTATAGCACTTTACATTGTGTTTCTCTGCAATCCTGTCGAGAAGATCGGTCGTTACAATTGTCTTGATTATGTATTCATTGCCCTTGTACTTATTCCTTTCCTTATACTGCGAAAGAATATAGTGTGTCAGAAGCACTCCTGTCTGGTTACCGTTCAGAAGGACAAATTCGCCTTTGCTGTTCTTCACCGCAATTCCCAGCCTGTCAGCATCAGGATCGGTTGCCATAACCAGTTCTGCACCCGTTTCTGAAGCTTTCTTTATTGCCAAAGATAATGCTGCCGGTTCTTCGGGATTGGGTGATTTGACAGTAGGGAAATTACCGTCCACGATGTCCTGTTCCGGAACGTTGTGAATATTTTCAACACCAAACATCTTGAGTGCCTGGGGAACAAGGGTGCCTCCGGTTCCGTGAATAGGGGTGAAGACAATCCCGATATCCTTCTGTTCCCTTATTATCTCAGGGTTCAGGCTCATTTTCACCACTTCATCAAGAAAAAGCTTGTCTGTTTCCTTACCGATGATTTTTATTTTTTCCTTTTTTGCTTCAAACCTTATCTGAGAGATCCGGGTAATCTTTCTTACTTCATCAATAATGGCTTCGTCATGTGGAGCGACCACCTGTCCTCCGTCGTTCCAGTAGGCTTTGTAACCATTGTACTCCGGAGGATTATGGGATGCTGTTATTACAACACCGCTCTGGCATTTATAATGTCTTATGGCAAAGGAGAGTTCCGGCGTAGGACGAAGTGCTTCAAAGAGAAAAACTTCAAATCCGTTTGCCGAGAATATCCCGGCCGCAGTTTCTGCAAAATACCTGCTGTTGTTTCGGCAGTCATGGGCTATCGCAACCCTGATCCCCCCGGATCCGCACTCCCTGATAATGTAATTGGAGAGCCCCTGTGTTGCCATGCCAAGGGTATAGATATTCATCCTGTTGGTACCGGCACCCATAATTCCCCTCAGTCCTCCCGTGCCGAATTCAAGATCCTGATAAAAGGCATCGACAAGTTTCTTCTCATCCTTTTCGAGCATTTCCCTGACTTCGTTACGAGTCTCCTCGTTGAATTCGGGTCCGAGCCACTGGCTGGCTTTTTCTCTTATTTGATCTATTGATAGCATATCTTTAATTATTAATTGTTCAATCCTGTTGCGATTTCCGGCTTTGCACGCTGTTAATGTAAACTTCACCAGTAAAAAGGCATATTCTCAGACCTTTAATTTCTTTCTGCAGTCATACAATAACGACAAAAAGCGAATAAATATAATAATAACAGTTCAATAATTTCAATGACTGACCGCTGACCGCTGACCGCTGACCGCTGACCGCTGACCGCTGACCGCTGACCGCTGACGGCTGATCGCTGACCGCTGACCGCTGACCGCTGATCGCTGATCGCTGATCGCTGACCGCTGATCGCTGACCGATGATCGCTGATCGCTGACCGCTGACCGCTGACCGCTGACCTCTGATCGCTGACCGCTGATCGCTGATCGCTGACCGCTGATCGCTGACCGCTTAATTTCAACACAAATTTATACCAATAAGCTCACACATTTTTCCATGCTTGCTCTCCAGTGAGGTATGACAATCCCGTAGTTCTCCTTTATTTTCGTCTTGTCGAGAACCGAAAATGCCGGCCTCTTTGCTGCCGAAGAAAACTCGCCCGAGAGAATCGGCACCACCCTGCAATCAAGACCTGCTGAACTTACGATCTCAGTGGCAAAATCATACCAGCTGCAAACCCCTTCATTCGAGTAGTGATAAAGGCCCGCTATAAAGGTTTTCTGATTTCTGATCACCATAGAAACAATATGCAGAACAGCCTCAGCCAGGTCTGCCGCATAGGTAGGAGTTCCTGTCTGATCAAAGACTACCCGGAGTTCCTCCTTTTCCCTGCCGTTTTTTATTATTGTCTTAACAAAATTTTTACCGTAGGATGAATACAGCCAGGCCGTTCTGATCACCATGGTCCCGTGATGCCTTAAGGCATTCAGCTCCCCTTCGAGCTTTGAACGTCCGTATACTGTCTGTGGATTTGTCGGTGAATTTTCGTTATACGGCACCGATGCCATACCGTCAAAAACATAATCGGTCGAAACATGGATAAGCTTGGCTTCGCTGCCTCTTGCAGCTTCAGCCAGAAGCCCGGGGGCCAGCGAATTGACCTTGAAAGCAGTGTCCTTGTCTGTTTCAGCTTTGTCAACAAAATTGTAGGCAACGCAGTTTATTATCCAGTCGGGATTGATTTCATCCACTGCTGCCTTGACAGCTTCTTCACTGGTGATGTCGAGCGCATCGATATCCGTGAAAACGAACTCATAGCCCTGATAGTTGACCGACGCGGCCCTGATCTCACTTCCAAGCTGGCCTGCCGAACCTGTAACAAGAATAACTGCCATTATCTTAAAGTATTAATAACACATCTAATATAATTCATTTGACCTGTTTCCGGATAATTATCCTTAAAGATAAAATTACAACGGGTTCCCCTTTATTCATTAATAGCACCGGATTGGTTTTCAGATTGCCGGAAGGAATAATTCAGCGTTATTTTGAATGACCTGATCAGAAATTCTTTTCAGCATCAAGGAATCCCGGATGCCTGAGATCCTTATCGCTTATGGTGGGCTCTATTTCTCCGAGTTTCCAGTCGATTCCGAGGTACGGATCGCTGATAGAAATTCCCCTTTCCGACTGCGGACTGTAAAGATTGTCACATTTGTACTGAATAACAGCCACTTCGCTGAGAACAGAAAAACCATGGGCAAAACCTTTTGGAATGAAAAACTGGGTTTTGTTTTCTGAATCCAGTTCAATACCAAACCAGCGTCCGTATGTTTTGGAGTGCTGTCTTATATCAACTGCGACGTCGAATATTTTTCCCACAACAACCCTTATGAGCTTGGTCTGGGCGAATGGTTCCAGCTGGTAATGCAATCCCCTGATGACGCCTTTTGCCGACTTCGATTCATTGTCCTGTACCGGATGAAATGGAATTCCCGCCTTCAGGAAGGTTTCAAGCTTGTAACTTTCAAAAAAATAGCCCCGGCTGTCAGTGAAAATTCTGGGCTGGAGTATATATAATCCATCGAATCCTGTTTCAATTATCTGCATAGATCACATTTTTATTTTCCGGTTTTCTTATTTCGATAGTCTTTAATTCCAGTTCAGAAATGATCCGTTTCTTCATTGGCAATTCTAAGGAGGTATCTGCCATACTGGCTTTTTTTGACTGGTTCAGCCAGACTAAGAAGCTGTTCCCTGGTTATGAATCCCCTTTTGAAGGCTATCTCTTCAACGCACGACGCTTTTAGGCCCTGTCTCTGTTCGAGGGTTGCAATGAAATTGGCAGCCTGGAGAAGGCTTTCATAGGTGCCGGTGTCGAGCCACGCCATTCCGCGTCCGAGCAGTCTTACTTCCAGTGTTCCTTCTTCAAGGTACAGGCGGTTCAGGTCGGTTATCTCAAGTTCACCCCGTGCCGAGGGTTTTAACGATTTTGCCTTTCTTACTACCGAATTGTCATAGAAGTACAACCCGGTAACAGCATAGTTAGACCTTGGTTTAGCGGGTTTCTCCTCAATGCTTACTGCCCTTTTGTTCCTGTCGAATTCAACAACGCCATAGCGTTCAGGATCAGTAACATAATAGCCGAAGACGCATGCTCCCCTTGTAAGTTCTGATGTCTTTAACAGTGTCTCGCCAAATCCGTGTCCGTAGAAAATATTGTCGCCGAGTATCATGCACACAGTGTCGTTTCCGATGAATTCCTCTCCGAGGATAAAAGCCTGGGCCAGACCGTCGGGGGATGGTTGTTCCTTATAGCTGAACTTAATTCCCAGGGATGATCCGTCACCGAGGAGGTTCTTAAAGCCCGGCAGGTCCCGCGGAGTAGAGATAACAAGTATATCCCTTATCCCTGCCAGCATCAGAACAGATAAAGGATAATATATCATCGGCTTGTCATATACGGGAAGCATCTGCTTCGATATTGCATGAGTTATCGGGTAAAGCCTTGTCCCCGAACCTCCTGCAAGTATTATTCCTTTCATATCTTATTGTATTTGAAGATTGTAATTTTCAGTCTGTCATCTGTCATCGGTCTCCCTCCTTTGCCAAGGCTACGGAGGACACGTCCGTCTTACGTCTATGCTACCAACTGCCTGCTACCAACTGCCTGCTGCCTGCTGCCTGCTGCCTGCCGCCTGCTGCCTGCCGCCTGCCGCCTACTGCCTACTGCCTACTGCCTACCGCCTACCGCCTACCGCCTACCGCCTACCGCCTCCATTCTAAAACCATGAAAATCTTAAATATATTGTAAATTTTCAATAAAAAAATAATACCTTTGCATCCACTTTTTATCAAAATAATGTCTAACTTATTAATTATTAGTTCTTTTAATTACGATTATGACCGACAACAAAAAGAAACCCGTCAGGAAAGAGAAGGTTGACAACATTGAAGAAAGCCTTAAACCTGTAAAAAAACTTAAAGACCCGAAAGAAAAACCCGTCAAACTGGTTATCGACGAGGAGATCCTTCCTGAAGATGAAGCAGATATGGCTTCATTACCGGAAGTTGAGTCTGAAACTAACAATGATGTTGTTAACGAGACTGAAGAAACTTCTGAGGAGAGGCCTTCAGAATTTAAAAAGATCAGAAATGTTCTTCCTGATGATGAACTCGAGATCGCAGCAGTAAAAGCTGTAAAACACACTCCTTCAGCTGAGGATTTCGACTGGGAAGCCTTTGAGAACGACGAACTCAAAAACTCCCCCAAACATAAGGAGTATGAAGCTCTTTATGACAAGACACTTTCAACTGTTGCAGTTGATGAAGTGGTTACTGGTACTGTGATTCAGATGACACCCCGGGAAGTGGTTGTAAACATTGGTTACAAGTCTGAGGGTGTAGTCAGTCTTAACGAATTCCGTTACAATCCAAACCTGAAGGTAGGGGATACCGTTGAGGTTTACGTTGAAAGCCAGGAAGACAAAAGAGGCCAGCTTCTTCTTTCGCATAAGAAGGCCCGCGCAATCAATTCATGGGACCGCGTGAATGCTTCTCTTGAGAAGGATGAGATCATTACTGGCTATATCAAGTGCAGGACAAAAGGCGGAATGATAGTTGATGTTTTCGGGATCGAAGCTTTCCTCCCGGGATCTCAGATTGACGTTAAGCCGATACGCGACTACGATGTGTTCGTCGGCAAGACAATGGAATTCAAAGTCGTTAAAATAAACCAGGAATTCAAAAATGTCGTTGTTTCACACAAAGCTCTCATTGAAGCTGAACTGGAACAGCAGAAGAAAGAGATCATTGCAAAACTTGAAAAAGGACAGGTTCTTGAAGGAACCGTTAAGAATATTACTTCATACGGAGTATTTATCGACCTTGGAGGTGTTGACGGACTTATCCACATCACCGACCTTTCATGGGGAAGGGTAAATCATCCGGAAGAAATCGTGCAGCTCGACCAGAAACTCAATGTGGTTATTCTCGATTTCGATGATGACAAGAAGCGTATCGCTCTGGGTCTGAAGCAACTTACCCCTCATCCATGGGATTCAGTCGATCCTGACCTCAAGGTGGGCGACCAGGTTAAAGGTAAGGTTGTCGTTATGGCCGATTACGGAGCTTTTGTTGAAATAGCTACCGGTGTCGAGGGTCTTATCCATGTTTCGGAAATGTCGTGGTCGCAGCACCTTCGCAGTGCCCAGGAATTCCTTAAAGTGGGAGATGAGGTTGATGCTGTGATACTTACACTTGACAGGACTGAAAGGAAAATGTCGCTTGGTATCAAGCAGCTCAAACCCGATCCTTGGCAGAACATCGAAGATAAATATACCGTTGGTTCTAGACATATGGCTAAGGTCAGAAACTTCACAAACTTCGGAGTATTTGTTGAAATAGAAGAGGGAGTTGACGGACTGATACACATTTCCGACCTTTCATGGACCAAGAAGATCAAGCATCCTGCAGAATTTACCTCAATAGATTCTGAAATAGAAGTGATAGTTCTCGAGATCGACAAGGAAAACCGCCGCCTCAGCCTTGGCCACAAGCAGCTTGAAGAGAATCCATGGGATGTTTTCGAGACTCTGTTTACCATCGATTCAGTTCATGAGGGAACAGTGGTCGAAGTATTCGACAAGGGAGCCGTTATTGCTCTTCCATATGGCGTTGAGGGTTTTGTAACTCCCAAACACCTTGTAAAAGAGGATGGAACAATGGCAAAAGTAGATGAGAAACTGGAGTTCAAGGTGATCGAATTCAACAAGTCGGCCAAAAAGATAATTCTTTCTCACAGCAGGATATTTGAAGACGAAAAGAAAGCATCTGAAACATCCGCTCGCAAACCTGAAGCCGATACCTCAAAGAAAGCAGCAAGAAAAGTTAAACCCAATGTTGAAAAGACAACTCTTGGCGATATAACACAGCTTGCAGCACTTAAGGAAGAAATGGAAGAAAAAGCAGGTAAAGCATCCAAGAAATAGAAAAAATAGTTAATTTTAGGCTATTAAAACTATCAATATGGACTTTAACATAGAGAGTCGGAATAACAGCACATTAATTCAGATTCAGTCAGAAAAGCTTGATACTCATATAGCGCCTGCACTTAAATCAGAGCTGGTGCTCGTTTCGGGGAAAGGGGAAAAGAACATAATCCTCGACCTTGAAAAGTGTCAGTATTGTGACTCTTCGGGCCTTANNAGCCGGTGGCACTTTCGTTCTCTGCGGATTAAGTGAAGCAGTTGAAAGGTTAATTACTATTTCACAGCTTGATACTGTTCTTACAATCACATCAACAGTTGATGAAGCTGAAAAGATGATATCCTGATCAGGAAGCAGTGCAGAAAAACATGAAGCTTACCGTCCTTGGAAGCAGCTCTGCATTGCCGACATCTGAAAGATTCCCATCCGCTCATGTGCTTAATGCACATGAGCGTTTGTTTTTAATCGACTGCGGTGAAGGAACACAGATGCAGCTGCGCAAATGCAGGATCAGGATCGGAAAGATAAACCACATATTCATATCCCATCTTCACGGCGACCATGTCTTCGGACTCTACGGCCTTCTCTCCACCTTCAACCTTATGGGAAGAGAATACCCCCTCGAGCTTTTTGCTCCTGCTGTCTATGAAAAAATGCTCGCATCACATCTGGCCGATTTCGATATAAACCTGGGGTTTGAACTGAATTTTCACCCCCTTAATGGAAACGATCCTGTTAAAATTCTGGAAGATAAATATATAACTGTTACATCCTTTCCTCTGAAACACAGGATCGAAGCCTATGGCTTTCTCTTCAGGGAAAAACCAGCCGAAAGGAAAATGAGAAAGGAAATGATTGAAAAATATTCAATCCCGGCGGTCAGGATCCCGGCAATTAAAAAAGGAGCTGATTTTGTTACTGGAGAGGGTGTTTCAATAAGTAATGATGATCTCACAGAGGCACCGGAAGAGCCTTTATCCTATGCCTACTGCAGCGATACAATGTATTTCGGCAGACTGGCCGGTTTTGTGAAAGATGTAACCCTCCTGTACCACGAAGCTACTTTCGACACAACAATGTCGGATCTTGCTGAAAAGGTCTGCCATTCAACCACGGCCGATGCTGCCCGCACGGCTCTTAATGCAGGAGCAGGAACACTGATGATAGGACATTTCTCCGCAAGATACAGGGACATCTCTCCCCTCGTGGAGGAGACACGCTCGATCTTCCCCAGAACAATACCTGCAATCGACGGAAAAACCTATGATATCGGGGATTTAAGCGGCGATAACTATAACTCTGAGGCATCCGGTCAAAGCCTTCCGGAATGATATGATCAAAAAAGTCACTTTCGGGCGATTCACAGCCAGGCAAAGTGCTTATCTTTGGCCAGTTTAAATTGAATGTCAGGTGCAGGAGAAAATTTTAATTCTTGATTTCGGATCACAGTACACGCAGCTTATTGCCCGGCGGATCCGTGAAATAAATGTGTATTGCGAAATATATCCCTACAATCATTTTCCTGATCCCGGAAACGATGTCAGGGGAATTATCCTTTCGGGAAGCCCGTTTTCGGTACGTGATAATAATGCCCCGGATCCTGACCTCTCAGGATTAAGAGGCAGGTTCCCGGTTCTGGGTGTATGCTACGGGGCACAGCTCCTTGTCCATCAGAACGGAGGCGTGGTGTCGGCTTCTGCTACCCGCGAGTACGGCCGTGCAAACCTTGTAAGCTTCGATACCTCTGACCCTCTTTTCCAGCGGATCAGTCCTGGAACCCAGGTCTGGATGTCGCACGGCGACACAATCGAGGAACTTCCCAGTAATTTCAGGATAACAGGATCAACAGCTTCCGTAAAGGCAGGCGCCTACAGGATCAGGGATGAGAAGACATGGGGAATACAGTTTCATCCCGAGGTATATCACACCACCGAGGGAAAAGAAATCCTTCTGAATTTTGTAACAGGAATATGCGGCTGCTCACAAAGCTGGACTCCTTCTTCGTTTATAGATTCGACCCTTACCGATCTTAAAAAGCTGCTGGGTGACGACAGAATCATTCTTGGCCTTTCAGGAGGCGTAGATTCAACCGTTGCAGCAATGCTTCTTCACAGGGCGGTCGGAAAAAACCTCTGGTGCATCTTTATTGACAACGGCCTTCTTCGAAAAAATGAGTTTGAAACCGTAATGGATTCATACCATGATCTTGGCCTGAATGTTAGAGGAGTAAGGGCAGGAGACAGGTTTCTTGATCAGCTCGAAGGCATTACGGATCCTGAGAAGAAAAGAAAGATCATCGGAAGACTATTCATTGAGGTCTTTGATGAGGAAGCTCATAAGGTAAGCAATGTAAAATGGCTGGCTCAGGGAACGATATATCCCGACGTCATTGAATCGGTATCCGTGAACGGACCGTCTGCAACAATAAAATCGCACCATAATGTAGGAGGACTTCCGGAGAAAATGCACCTTAAAGTTGTGGAACCACTCCGTCTTCTCTTTAAGGATGAAGTCAGGAGAGTAGGGCAGGCATTGGGTATTCCTGTTTCAATACTGGGAAGACACCCGTTCCCTGGTCCCGGACTGGCAGTTAGACTTCTCGGTGTTATGAACCGCGAGAAACTTGAGATTCTTAAGGAAGCTGACAACATCTTTATTGAAGAGCTTAAAAAGCACTGTCTTTACGACTCGGTCTGGCAGGCGGGAGTAATCCTTCTCCCTGTGCAGTCGGTTGGGGTAATGGGTGATGAGCGTACCTATGAGAATGCGGCTGTCCTCAGGGCTGTTGTTTCTACTGACGGAATGACGGCTGACTGGTCGCATCTTCCATATGATTTTCTGGGAAAAGTCTCTAATGAGATAATAAACAGGGTCAAAGGAATCAACAGGGTCGTTTACGACATCAGTTCCAAACCTCCCTCAACAATTGAATGGGAATAGCAGGCTTGATGTGAAAACATTTGACATTCTGAGACGTTATGTTATTTGATGCCTTCCTAGTCAGTCATATTGATCCGGATCAGTAAAAAAAGGGCATAAATATTGTCATGAAAGAATGAAAATGGTCATAAAAGAATAAAACAGAATAATACCTTTAATATATAATGTCATTTCAAATGAAGATAAAGACCGGAGCACTGATAGCAGGGTTAGTGATTATGTCTGCTCTCAACCATGAGGTTTCTGCCCAGACACTGAACGAAAGTACTTACAAGATCGGAAGAACCCTGGGACTGATTGACTCCTGGTATGTTGACTCAACCGACCTGAACAGTCTTACCGAGAAAACAATAGTTGACCTGCTTAGAAGCCTTGATCCGCATTCAGTATATATCTCTGCAAAGGATGTAAAGGAAATGAACGAACCACTGACAGGGAATTTTGAAGGTATAGGCATTCAGTTCAACCTTCTGCGTGATACAATAATTGTTATAGAACCCATTCCCGGGGGGCCATCGGAAAAGGTGGGCCTTCTTGCCGGCGACAGGATAATAGCAATAGACGGGGAGAATGTTGCAGGCACCGGAATTTCGACCAATGGAGTCAGGAGCAGGCTTATGGGGATGAAAGGAACTAAAGTAAACCTTAACATTTTCAGAAAAGGGGAGAAGAGCATTCTTGATTTTACCATTATCAGGGATAAAATTCCGATAAACAGTCTCGACGCAGCCTATATGCTCGATAAGGAAACCGGTTATGTAAAGCTGAACAAATTTGCAGCAACCACTCTTGATGAGTTCACAGAAGCTGTAGATAGTCTCAGGCTTTTGAATATGAAGAATCTCGTAATTGATCTCAGGGGAAACGGAGGAGGATACATGTCGGCTGCAACTGATCTTGCCGACCAGTTCTTTCCGGGAAAGAACCTGATAGTTTATCTTAACGGAAGAAAGACACCCCGTCAGGAATATTCATCATCAGGAAACGGATCGCTGAGCGGAACACGTGTCGCGGTGCTGACTGATGAAGGATCTGCCTCGGCAAGTGAGATTCTTGCCGGCGCACTTCAGGATTGGGACAGAGGGGTTGTGATCGGCCGGAGGACTTTCGGCAAGGGATTGGTCCAGAACGGATTCTATCTTACTGATGGCTCAATGATAAGGCTCACCATCGCGAGGTACTACACTCCGACCGGACGGCTCATCCAGAGTCCATATGATGAGGGATATGACAAATATCTTGAAAACTTTTACAAACGTTACACTGATGGTGAGCTCATTACAGCCGACAGCGTGCATTTTCCCGATTCACTGAGGTTTAAGACACTTATAAACAAGAGAAATGTATACGGCGGCGGAGGCATTATGCCTGATATATTCGTACCAGCCGATACATCAAACTATTCCGACTATTACAGGTCCCTTGTAAGGAGGGGACTTCTTACTTCCTATGCTCTGGAATACTCCGACAGGAGCAGGAAAGAAATTACTTCCCGCTACCGTAACTTCGAAGAATTCAGGAAAAACTTCCGTTTCACCGATGCTGAAATTTCTGCGCTGATCAAAAAGGCAGAAGACTCAGGTGTAAAATTCGATGAGGCCGGATTCAGGATATCAAGGGATGAGATCCTTATGGTGCTCAAGGGCTACGTGGCTGCCAACATTTGGAAGACAAACGAATTCTATATGGTAATCAACGAAGATGATACTGTTCTCGCAAATGCCCTGAGGATTCTGAATGATAAATCTGAATATGAAAGAATTCTGGGATACCATACACGGTGATTATGAAGCTTTTTGCAACATTTTCTTCGTTTGTTTGACCGGGATAATTCACTAGCATGAAATTCATTGCCAAAACCCTGTATGGACTTGAAAAAGTTCTGGCCGGAGAGCTGAGCGAAATCGGTGCCTCGGATATTGTCATCCTGAACAGGGCTGTTTCCTTTTCAGGTGATGAAATAATGCTTTACAGGGCAAACTACTGCCTTCGGACAGCACTTTCAGTCCTTGTTCCTGTTGCCGGGTTCAGGATTAAAAGTGCCCAGGAATTGTACAGGAAAAGCAGGGAAATCCCCTGGGACAAGTACATGGACAGCGGATTCACTTTCTCTATAGTTCCGGTAATCAAATCGTCGCTGTTCAGTCATACAGGATATGCCGGTCTTCTGCTTAAGGACGCCATAGCCGACTGGTTCCGAGAAAGGACAGGCAGCCGCCCGTCGGTCGACGTGAAAAATCCCGGCATTGTATTTAACCTGCATATCAGCAACGACGAGGTTTCTGTTTCACTTGACTCTTCGGTTGTTCCGCTGTATAAAAGAGGGTACAGAAGGGAACAGGGAACCGCGCCTCTCAACGAGGTTCTGGCTGCAGGGATCGTACTGATGTCAGGATGGGACGGAACAACTCCATTTTATGATCCTATGTGCGGGTCGGGAACAATACTTGTCGAAGCAGGCCTTATTGCCTCAGGCATTTGTCCGGGACGATTCCGCGGATCCTTCGGATTCCAGAAATGGAAGACTTATAATCCACCTCTTTTTGATGAGGTAAAAAAAGAAAGTGAAAAAAAGATAATAAACCAGGATCCCTTCATTTTTGGAAGCGATGTCTCCGAAGAAGCAGTACAATTTGCTCTTGAGAATATCAGGTCGGCAGGACTTGAGGATATCATAAGGGTTAAAAGGGAGAACTTCCGCGATCTTGAACCCGGAGTTGATAATGGAGTGCTTGTTATGAATCCTCCCTATGGTGAGAGAATCAGGGTGGCAGATACAGGCAGTCTGTATGAGATGATAGGAACAACCCTCAAGCATAATTTCCCGGGTTTCAAAGCCTGGTTGATAACATCCGATATGGATTCACTCAAGCATGTCGGGCTTAAACCGGCATCAAAAACTACTCTCTTTAACGGCTCTCTTGAGTGTCTGCTTGTAAAATATGAACTCTATCCCGGTTCACGCAAGAGCAGCAAGACCAGGATCCTTACATACGAACCTTGAGCCTTGTCCCGGAAGCTCAGAAGGACTTGTTGATCAAATAAAACTTCACAATAATTTACGTGCATATAATTTTTATATATTTGTTTACGTATTAAAAAGAAGCTTAAATGAGCTTTAATGTTGAAAGCTATTTTTCTGAAGTTACAGATGGGAAGCCGGTCGTTTACTTTAAGGGTAACATCGATTCGGACCTGATAAACAACGTACTCGACAGGGTTGAGGGACAGATGATATCAGAGAAGGAAAACCCGAGGCTCAGGAAAAAAGTATACAATGTTCTCGTTGAAAGCCTCCAGAACCTTTACCATCATGCTGATAAGGTTGCAGAAGGCTTTGAGGATAAGTCATCCGAAAGGTTTGGTATTGTGGATATAAGGCGTGCAGCAGAAGGATACAGGATCATCACCGGGAACTTTATAAGGTCAGAGAATGTGAAAGATCTGGAGCAAAGGATAATAAAGATCAACAAGTCGAACCATGAGGAAATTACGGACCTGTACAAGTTCATTCTGAATCATCAGAGGATTTCTTCAAAAGGAGGAGGAGGACTTGGACTGGTTGATATTGCAAGAAAAACAGGCAACAGGCTTGAATACAGCTTCAGGGAATATGACAGGAAGAGTTCGTTTTTCTATCTTGACATTTTTGTGAACGAAACAAAGTGATTCAAACTTAAATACAATAAAAATGGAACCTATCATCATTGAAGGAACACCGAAAACCCCAACTATCAAATTTGATGCTAATGAAGGTGTCTTCGAAATAAAGGGACGTTCAATTCCGGAAAATTCAGTCGAGTTTTACAAACCAGTGGTTGACTGGCTGGATCAGTATAAGGACAATCCCCTGAACAAGACTGTTTTGAATATCAGGTTGGAGTACTTCAATACCAGCTCGTCAAAATGTATCCTTGACGTGTTTAAAAAGCTAGAGTCTATACATAAGGCGAAAAATGATGTTGAAGTAAACTGGTACTATGAGGAGGATGATGAAGATATGCTTGAGGCTGGCGAGGATTACGAGTCAATTATCAGGGTGCCTTTTAAAATGATTGAAATTACCGAATAGTCAGCGGCTGATTTCTCCTCGTGCAATAACCGGAGATAACCTTTACACAAATAAATCAGAGGCCGTCATGGATTTTCCTGTAAGACGGCCTTTTAATTTTATGCCGGCTCTGCTGACCTGCCCTTTTCTGCTCGTAGTTTCTCTCCGAGTCCCAATATCCTTTTAAGCACCCTGAAATAGAGCAGGAGATATAATATGGTTGTCGTTACCCATATCACAATGGTATTTATCAGCAGAGTATCGAAATAGAATCCGCACAGAGCTTTTACCGGTGAGTAGAAATGAGCTTTTACAAAGCAGTGCTCAGGATCCATATAGACAGGATCGAGCTTCTGAACGATTTCACCGTTATAATCGATGATCTTCTGGGTTTCATTTCTCGAAGTCACCATCTCTTCAAGCGACCTGTTGAAATATTCATTCCTCAGCTTTCTGAAACCTTCGCTGTCTTCTTCCTCAAGGCCAGTTATATAATTATCCTTAAGAGTGTTGGCTTCGTTGTACTTCCTGATATAATGCCTTCTGAGAATTTCAAGGTATTCCAGAGCGGAGTCGGCCGTTTCAATGCTTATCCTGTCGGGAGTCAGGTCTTCGAGCCGGTCGAATCTGATCCCGCTGATAATTTCCAGCTCTTTCCTGAATTCATTCTGAACAAGCAGGAGATCTTCATTGAAATCCTCATCCCTGGATCCTTTCTGCAGATCGCTCTTGATTTTTTCAAGATTTACCTTTAATCTCGGGTTCCAGTAATCCTTTTTGAATCTTGCTTTGCTCATCGCCTTGTCGAATTCATAGAACTCCTGTGCATACCGGTTATTCACAAACTGCTCAACTGCAAGAGCCTCATAGCCCCAGCGGGCAGTAACGAGCTCTCCGTAAAAAGGAATGGAAACCGGTGATGAAATATTCGGATTGAGTTTCTCAAATCTTACAAGAACACCGCTCAGGATTATCTGCGGTATTATCAGGAAGGGTATAAGTATATATATGGTTACTATCGCCTTGAAACTGTCGGAAATAACCAGTCCGATGACATTTGCAGAAGCCCAGCAGGAGAAAAGAATAAGCCAGTACTGCAATGTCATGCCTTTTATACCCGTAATAGCATTTCCTATTATTACAAAGCTGAGTGCTTGTATTGCCGATATGCCAAACTGCACCGTGACCTTCGACATCAGATAGCTGTTCCAGCTTAGATTAAGGAATGCCTCCCTGTTAAGTATCTTGCGGTCTTTGAAGATCTCCTCTGCACTAAGTGTCATGCCCATGAAAAGCGCAACTATAACCGACATGAAGATGTATACAGGCAGGTTACTGTTGTCAATAAGCTCATAACGTGGATTCTTTGCACTTTCGTCGAAGTATCTGATCAGTGAGGCAAGGCAGATAGCAAGCACAGGAGCCTCGAGAAGGGTGATCAGTACATACTGAAGGTCGGCAATCTTTGACAGGATATCTCGCCTGGTGTATATCAGGAATTGCTTGAACCGTCCGGGGGCCTTAAAGGTGATCTCCGGCAGTCCTTCCCCCTTTTCTATTTTCTCCTCCTTTTTCTCCGCCTCATATAGTTCGCGCCAGTCAGCCGGAGTTATTCTCCGGATACCGGTTGGCTTTCCGCTTTCTGTAAAGATGTTGGTCTCGACGATATTGAAGATCTGCTCCGGATTTACATTACCGCACACATAACATTCGCTCTCGCTGTAATTGGGCTGTCCTATTTTCTTCTTGAAATACTCTATAGAATCAACCGGGTTGCCGTTATAGATAAGAAATCCTCCTGTGTCGAGAATAAGAAGCTTATCGAACATCTTGAAGATTTCTGATGACGGCTGGTGAATGACAATGAAAAGCAGCTTTCCTTTCCTGGCAAGTTCCTTAAGAAGGTCAAGTATGTTTTCCGAGTCCCTCGACGAAAGGCCCGATGTAGGTTCATCGAGAAACAGTATTGCAGGTTCCCTGATGAGTTCGAGCGATATATTTAAACGTTTTCTCTGGCCTCCGCTTATCTTCTTGTTAAGAGGGGAGCCTACCTTCATGTTTCGAATCTCGTACAGACCCAGACTCTTCAATACGTTGTCAACCCTGGTGGTTATCTCCTCATCCGAAAGATTGCCGAAACACAGCCTTGCATTATAAAACAGATTGTCGAAAACAGTAAGTTCTTCGATAAGAAGGTCATCCTGAGAGACATATCCTATCAGACCTTTAATTTTCTCTTTATCCTTGTGGATATCTATTCCGTTTATCAGAACCTTTCCCTCGTAGGGCGGGTTCATCCCGTTCAGAACGCTCAGAAGAGTCGATTTTCCCGCACCACTGGCCCCCATTATACCAACCATTCTGCCCGATTCGCTCCTGAACGACATCTGGTGGATTCCTGTCTCTCCCGACCTGAACCTGTATTCAAGGTTGCTGACTTCGTATACCACCCTCGATGAAAGGAACTCCTCCTTGAGGAACTGCATTGTAATGTCCCAGTAATAGACGGGAGAGATATTATAACCTTTTATGGATGAGCCCTGACTGACTGGATAAACCTTGTTTTCCTGAAGAAGCTGACCGTTCATTGAGAGTTCCCCCGATCGGGCGAACCTCATGAAATACATATTGATCGACTGAACGTACAGTATCCAGATCTGACCCCTAAGCTGCTCTTTGTAAGCATATTTTATTCCATTGTTTCCCCTGACCTTTTTTTCTCCGCTTATAACAAGAAGGTTGGATATTTCGGGAATATTACTGAAATCATTAAGTACAAACTTTTCTATAGCTCTGTATTCGTCTCTTGAGATCCTCAATCCTTCAGCAAGTGTGGATATGAATCCCAGCTCGAGCTCAGTCACTTCATCGCCCCCCGACCTGCTGAACTCAAGAGCCTGTATAACCACCACCACTCTTTGTTCCTGGTCGAGCTGCCCCTCGTCATTTATATCATTGCAAAGCTTTGTTATTCTGATCGCGATAGCTCCTTCACGTCTTTCAGGCCCCCTTTTTTCTAATCTTTCCTGTGCCTCTTTATAGGCTTTCCTGTAAATCTCAAGGTATTTCTTTACCATCTCGTGGTTCAGATGATGATTGAGAAATGAATGCACCACGCTAATGCGCTCAGCGTCGTTACGCCGGGGCTTTGCAATCAGTGCAAAAAGCTGCATCAGAGCTTCAATGATCTTCTCATTCATCTCGGATCAGAAATTTATTCAGTGGAATGGCAAAGGTCAAATACAGGCAGTCTGTTTATCCTCTCCAACCATTTTCATAAACAGCGATTTGGCTTATTTATTGTTAACAATCTAACAGATAGCGTCAAATTAATTGCGTTGTCTGAAAAATATAAAATGACATTGCATCAGTCGTTTAATAAAGCCCTGCCGGTGTTAGTTCCTGCTGTCGGAGGATTGGTATGCTTGTTTATTTTTCAGACTTTCTTTTCTTTTTCACGGAAAAGCCGAATTTTCCGATAAAAAGGCCGGTTTCGTAATATTTGCCATGTGAATAGCATATCGGATTTGCATCATACAACCTGAAAACTCCGGTTTTCCTGTCGAAATACTCACTTTCGGCATTCACAGCAACAACCTCGGATATGAACATGTGATGTGTCCCCAGTTCCTTTATTTCCCTGACCACACATTCGATATTTACTGGCGATTCACCTATCAGAGGGGCTTTTACCTTTTCTGCCTTTACAGGAGTCAGTCCCATCTCGCTGAATTTGTTATGATCGGCACCCGACTTTACTCCGCACCAGTCGGTAGCGAAGGCAAGCTCTCTGGTTGTCAGATTGATAACAAACTCCCCTGTTCTTTTAATTATCTCATATGAATGCCTCGACGGCCTCACGGAAATGTAACACATGGGAGGATCAGTACAGATTGTTCCCGTCCACGACACTGTTATAATGTTGTATTCGTCCGGCGATCCGCCGCAGCTGACCATAACTGCAGGAAGGGGATAGATCATCGTGCCGGGTTTCCAAAGGATCTTGCTCATCTTTTGTTTTTTCTTCAAATATACCTCCTTGTTGCAAAAGCTGAAAGACCTGATTGACATTTTGACCTGCTTCCATAGTTTGCCGTGACAAAACGTCAAGTTTTCGCAATGGCAGGGAAATTGAAGAATTATGATCAATTCCGGCAGGCGGGTTGAAGGCTTTTCAGGTCTGAATAACAACTTCGCATGCCCTGGAAAAAGCTTCTCATATTCTCTGCAGGACTGATAGTACAACATAGGGTCCAGAAATGAGAAGATAATAAAGAAATAAAGAGATAGTAAATGATAACCGCTGACCGCTGACCGCTGATCGCTGACCGCTGACAGCTGACAAAAGAACAAAGAACAATTAACAAAGAGAAAAGACTATGGCTATTAACCTTAATAATTTTACCCTGAAAGCTCAGGAGTCTGTCCAGCAGGCATTTAACATTGCCGCTTCGAAAGGTCAGCAGGCCGTTGAGTGTGCTCACCTGCTGCATGGAGTCCTGAGCCAGGCTGAGAATATAACCGAATGGCTTTTCGGAAAGATAGGAGTCAGTTCCGGATCGGTTCTGAGAGATGCAGGGAAACTGATAGATACCTACCCAAAAGTATCAGGTGCTGAGGCCTATTTGTCGTCAGGGGCCTCAGAGGCCCTTCGCAAGGCAAACGATCACGCTTCCAGAATGAAGGACAGGTTCGTTACCACAGAACATATCCTAATGGGCATACTCGATACCTCCGACAAGGCATCGCAGATGCTCAAGGATTATGGAATTAACCTGAAGGAATTAAAATCAGCGGTTGCAGAACTTAGAAAAGGGGCTTCAGTGGAGAATCCTACATCGGATGATACCTTTAATTCCCTGAACAGGTATGCAGTGAATCTCAACGAAAGGGCAAGAACCGGCAAGCTCGATCCAGTGGTTGGAAGGGATGAGGAGATAAGGCGCATACTCCAGATCCTGACTCGCCGCACCAAGAACAACCCGATTATGATCGGGGAACCCGGCGTGGGAAAGACCGCCATAGCAGAAGGTATTGCACACAGGATAATCCGGGGTGATGTTCCTGAGGACCTTAAGTCGAAAACCATATATTCGCTCGATATGGGAGCCCTTATTGCAGGGGCAAAGTATAAGGGGGAATTTGAAGAAAGGCTTAAATCCGTTGTGAATGAGGTGATATCATCTGATGGAGAAATAGTGATGTTCATAGACGAGATCCATACTCTTGTCGGCGCAGGAAAATCTGAAGGTGCAATGGATGCAGCAAACATCCTGAAGCCGGCTCTTGCAAGGGGCGAACTGAGAGCAATCGGAGCAACGACACTGAATGAATACCAGAAATATTTTGAAAAGGACAAGGCCCTTGAAAGAAGATTCCAGGTTGTTATGGTAGATGAGCCTGACAGGGAGGACTCTATCTCTATACTCAGGGGCATCAGGGAGAAATATGAGACACATCACAAGGTAATCATCCGTGATGAGGCTATTATAGCAGCCGTTGACCTTTCAACTCGCTATATTACCGACAGGTTTCTTCCCGATAAGGCTATCGATCTTATTGATGAAGCAGCCTCCCGGCTTCGGCTGCAGATGAATTCTGTTCCTGATGAGATTGACGAGGTCACCAGGGCGATAACAAGGCTTGAAATAGAACGTGAAGCCGTTCGCCGCGACGGAGATACCCTTAAGGAAGAAAATATCTCCTCCGGACTCGCCGAGCTTCAGTCGAAGAAGGATGAACTGATGGCTGCATGGAAAGGGGAGAAGGAGATGATTGAAAAGGTCCAGGCAAAAAAAGAGGAGGTTGAGGCCTTACGCTTTGAGGCCGACCAGGCAGAGCGCTCAGGAGACTACGGGAAGGTGGCGGAATTGCGCTATGGCAGGATCGTAGGGATGGAGAAGGAGATCGCTGACCTTAAAAGCCAGATTGAACACAAAAGGAGCAAAGGCTCTCTTGTGCAGGAAGAAGTGAGATCAGAGGATATTGCTGAGGTTGTTGCCAGATGGACAGGAATTCCCGTTTCAAGAATGCTCGAAAGCGAAAAGGAAAAGCTTCTGAGACTTGAGGAAGAACTGCACAAGAGGGTTGTCGGGCAGGATGAGGCCATACAGGCCGTTTCAGATGCTGTCAGACGGTCAAGGGCAGGTCTTCAGGATTCAAGAAGACCGGTGGGCTCTTTTATCTTCCTCGGTACCACCGGTGTGGGAAAAACAGAGCTTGCAAGGGCTCTTGCCGAATTTCTCTTTAACGATGAAAACCTCCTTACACGAATCGACATGTCGGAGTACCAGGAGAGACATTCGGTATCCCGGCTGATCGGAGCGCCTCCGGGATATGTCGGTTATGACGAGGGAGGCCAGCTTACCGAAGCTGTAAGGCATAAACCATATTCAGTGGTTCTCCTGGATGAGATAGAAAAGGCACATCCCGACCTTTTCAACCTTCTCCTTCAGGTCCTCGACGACGGACGGCTCACAGATAATAAGGGCAGAACAGTTAATTTCAGGAATGTAATTTTTATAATGACCTCAAACCTTGGCTCTGATCTTATCAGGGACAGAATGGATGAGTGGAAAAACGAGTTGCCTGAAAACGAAGCCGAAAACCTGCGCAGGGATCTTTTTCTGCTTCTCAGGAAGTCTCTCCGGCCGGAGTTTCTGAACAGGGTCGACGAGATTGTTATGTTCAGGCCTCTTACTCTGAGACAGATACGTGAAATAGTAGATATTCAGCTGAATAATGTCAGAAAAGTCCTTGAGAACAACAACCTGAAGCTTGAGGTCTCGGAAGAAGCCTCGGAGTGGCTTGCCCGTCATGGCTATGACCCACAGCTGGGAGCACGGCCTGTTAAACGACTTATCCAGAAGGAGATTATTAACGAACTTTCAAAACAGATAATCTCAGGAAAGATAAAGAAGGACGGGACAGTAAAGATAGAGGCAGATTCTGACGGACTGAAGTTTTCATCTGTTTAGAAGAGATAGCATTATTATGATTTCTTTGTCTATGCAATCGTCTTTTAACAGATTAATACGATTGGGACGGAGAGTGATGTAGTAAGTTATCTGAACGATCTTATGCAGGCTTCAAGATCATCGAAGATCTCAAAGACCGTGTGAAGATGCAGGGTGTGAAATAGTTCTGTTGCCCTTACTTCGGGATTGGCAAACTTAAGCATTCCGAAATTGTTTTTGGCAGCCTTGTGAAGCGACAGAAAGCAGGCAAACCCTGAACTGTCGATATATTCAACTCCCTTAAGATCAATGATGACCTTGGCATTGGGATTGTCAAACACCCTGCTGACGCCTTCCTTTATCTCCTCAATGGTAGTAACATTGATCTTATTGACAGAGAAAGTGATAATGTCAACTTTGTTTCTTCGTTCAATATTGATCATTTCAGTCATCATTTCAGGTTTCTGACAAGTATGTCAAGCTCCTCCAGAGCCGACCGGGTATCATTCTCAAATCTTGAAATATAGGAATCGTATTTCTCCGGACTCTTACCTTCCAGGGCCTGAAGTTCAAATGTTTTAAGCATGTTGGCCAGGCTTTCCATTCCCATAATGGCAACCGACGACTTGGCTTTATGCGCCAGATTTCCAAGGGCATGGTAATTCTTTTCAGCATGAAGAACCTTCATCTCGGTGTTGAATTCCTCAACCTGATCCCTGAACATGCCGATAAGCTCCCTGAGCAGGTCGTTGTCGCCGCCTGCTACCATTTCAATATATCCGGTATTAATGAACTTGTAATCCATGATCAATACAGCCTTTTTCTCAAACAGAAGATCGTGCTATAATAACAGAGATAATCAGGTTTTATTTTGTTTACCTTATTATCTTTAGATTGTTATAAGAGGAATGGATAGAATATGACAGGTATCCGGAATACCCTTTGCCCATTTGTCCGCGTCAGGCAGCCGGGGCCTTTTTGTTATCCGTGCAGACGGAAGCTGTGCTCCTTTCATTTTTATATAGTGAAATATATTCTAAATTTACGAGTTATAAACCTTGATGCCGGACGCAGGTAAAAAACAGGAAATGCCGGATCCAGTCAACATGTGAATTCCGACAAACGGCAATAATCCGCCTGTGAACGGCAAATAATTGACTACGAATGTCTTATGATCAGAAATTGGAAATGTATAAGCAATCCCTTTAAAAATACTTCATACCTATGAAAAACACCGTTTTTACGAAATTCCATGAGGAAGCCGGAGCCCGTATGGTTCCTTTTGCAGGATACAACATGCCGGTTGAATACACGGGTATTAATGAGGAGCACATCGCCGTAAGGGAATCGGTTGGTGTGTTTGATGTTTCACATATGGGTGAATTCTGGGTGTCAGGTCCCTCGGCACAGAAATACCTTCAATACATTACATCAAATGATGTGTCGGCCCTCTGGGATGGTAAGATCCAGTATTCATGCTTTCCCAACGGGAAGGGAGGAATTGTCGACGACCTGCTTGTTTACAGGTTCAGTCACGATAAATACCTTCTGGTAGTTAATGCAGCCAATATTGAGAAGGACTGGAACTGGTGCGTTTACCAGGCAGCTAAGTTCGGCATCGAACCGGGCAGGGACCTGATAAATGCATCGGATGATATAGCCCAGCTGGCAATACAGGGCCCGGATGCCCTGAAGGCCATGCAGAAGCTTACATCTGCGCCTGTGGTATCGATGGAATATTACACTTTCAGGATCATCGAGTTTGCCGGAATAAAGGATGCAATATTCTCAACAACAGGTTATACTGGAGCAGGAGGTTGCGAGATCTATGTAAGGAACGAGGAAGGACCAAAATTCTGGAAAGCGGTTTTCGAAGCAGGCAGGGAGTTCAACATAAAGCCTGCCGGACTGGGATCGAGGGACACCCT